>Ga0315294_10001962_pt1 | contig 22584 bp, 22 predicted proteins | sample YL17G13_40_MG_FD_203626 | JGI IMG/M metagenome (GOLD analysis project Ga0315294, IMG submission 203626) | Sediment microbial communities from Yellowstone Lake, YNP, Wyoming, USA - YL17G13_40 | ecosystem: Environmental > Aquatic > Freshwater > Lake > Sediment | place: USA: Wyoming | collected...
GATGGCAAGAACATCGTCGTCCAGCGCTACAAGGGCCTGGGCGAAATGAACCCCGAGCAGCTCTGGGAGACCACCATGGACCCAGAGCGGCGGCTGATGCTTCAGGTGACGGTGGAGGACGCCATCCTGGCCGACCGCATCTTCGTTCAGCTCATGGGCGAAGAGGTGGAGCCGCGCAAGCGCTTCATACTGAGCCACGCCAGCCAGGTGCGCAACCTGGACGTGTAGGCGACGGCCTGTCCGCCAAGGCGGACCTAGCCCCTCGCGTACAGCCCGTGCTGGCGGATGTACTCCTCGACGGCTGGCGGCACCCAATAGCGGAACGATAGCCTCCGCCGCACCCTCTCCCGCACAGCCGTTGAGCTTATGTCGATGCGCGGCATGTCCAGCCAGACCAGGCGGTCGGAGATGCCGGGCACCTCTCTCTCCAGGGCGTCGGCCTGGGCTGGCTCCCAGGCCGTGCGAGCCGCCACTGCCAGTCGAGCCAGCGATATGATCCGCTGCGGCTGCCACCAGTTGGCAAGGTCGGCCAGAGAGTCCTGCCCAAGGATGAAAAACATCTCGCAATCGGCGGCCAGTTGCTCACGCAGGGCAGCCAGGGTCTCTGCCGTATAGGACGGGCCCTCCCGCTCTATCTCCAGGCCGGAGACAGCGAAGTACGGATTGGCCCCAACAGCGAGCTGCACCATCGCCAGGCGATCCTCCCGCGGCGACAGCTCTTGTCCCGCCTTGCGCCAAGGGGTGCCGGCTGGCACTAATAGCACCTGTCCCAGGCCAAGCGCCAGGCGCGCCTCCTCTGCCAGGATGAGATGGCCGATGTGCGGGGGGTCGAAGGTGCCGCCGAGGACGCCCAGCTTCACCCTTCCCACTCCACCTCTGCCTGGCCCAGGCGCACCTTGGCCCCCGGCTTGATGCCAGCCCGCTTAAGGCCAGCTACCACGCCCCAGCGCCCTAGCCGCCGCCAGAACTCCGCCCGCCCTTCCTCCTGCTCCAGCGGCATCATCTCAGCGAACGCCTCCAGCCACTCCCCGCTCACGCTGTACACGCCGTTGGATACGGACACGCTGAACCGACCACTGCGCGGTCGCGGCCTGACCACCGGCAACGGTGGCGGAAGCGGGGGCTGCTCCACTAGGGATGACAGCTCTTGCGCCACGCGCTTCAACAATGGGCCCACGCCCTGGCCGGTGGCCGCGGAGATGAAGAACGGCTCGATCTGCCTGGCAGCCAGCAGCTCCCGCAGCTCACCTCTGCGGTCGGCCACCTCGGGTAGGTCGATCTTGTTCACCGCCACGAGCTGGGGCTTGGCCGCGAGGTCCTCGCGGAATTGTGCCAGCTCGCCGTTGATCATCTCCATATCCTGCACGGGATCCGGGCGAGTTCCATCCACCAGATGGACGCAGATGCGCGCCCGTTCAGCGTGGCGGAGGAAATCATGTCCCAGCCCTACTCCGCGATGCGCTCCTTCAATCAGGCCTGGTATCTCAGCCACGACGAACGTCCGGTAGCCCATCTCCACCACACCCAGCACCGGCTCCACAGTGGTGAAGGGATAAGAGGCGATCTTGGGATGGGCCGCCGAGATCAGCGATAGGAGAGTAGACTTGCCCGCATTCGGCATTCCCAGGATGCCAACGTCTGACAGCAGCTTCAGGTCAAGAACCAGTGTTGACTCCTCACCCCTCTGTCCCCTCTGCGCTATCCGTGGAGCCTGGTTGGTGGAACTGGCAAAGTGGGCATTCCCCCAGCCACCGATCCCACCACGAGCTACCACCAACGTCTGGCCTGTCTCTGTCAGGTCACCCACCAGAGACACCTCTCCGTTTTCCCTTCTGCTCCGTACCTCCGTGCCCACGGGCACCCGAATAATCAAATCCTCACCCCGACGCCCATTCCTATTCGATCCCTGCCCATGCCGCCCTCTACCAGCCCGCCAATAGCGACGTCTTCCTATCTCCCACAGTGTACTCAAAGACGCGTCAGCCTGGAGGATCAGACTCCCACCATCCCCGCCATTCCCACCATCCGGACCACCATGGGGAACAAACCTCTCCCGCCGAAAGCTCGTCGCTCCTGAACCTCCCAAACCACCAACAACCGAAAGCTCTACATGATCAATCATAATAGTCCACCAGAAGACATTATACTTTGACAAGCAATTGTGCATGAATGTGCTTCGATCGTCGTCCTCATAGAGATGTTGGGAGGGTGGATGGCTATAAGGGCTCGGTGGATGGCAGATGACACGGCTGGTGGAGAGTCTGTGGGCTAGCATGATGGTGAGGTGAACGGGGAAAGCTTAGTTGCCCGCCAGGAAGAGCCCAGTGGGGTTATCCACCAAGGCGGGGCGATATCCACGGCCATTGTGGAAAACTAAGTTGCGAAGAGGGTGCGGATCTCCCCTAGCTGGCGGGTGAACTGAGTGTCAGTGGTCAGGGCATGGTCTATCTTCCGCAGGCCGTAGATGATGGTGGAATGATCGCGCCCACCCAGGAGGCGGGCTATCTCTGTCACCCGCTGGTGAGCATCTTCTCGCAGGAGGTGCATAGCGATGTGACGAGCCTCAGCGATCTCCTTAACACGACTCTTGCCAGTTAGGGCTTGAATGGGTAGGTCGAAATACTGGGAGACCGCTTCAAGAACGGCTTGGGGGCCAGGGTGGGGTTTCTCGGCGGAGGGTGAGACGGGAGCGAGAGCCTGAGTGGCGAGGTCGAGGGTTATCTCGGCCCGCAGGAGACGGGCGAAGGCCACGATGCGGTTGAGGCAGCCTTCTAGCTCGCGGATGTTGCTGTGGCAGCGTTGGGCCACGAAATGGAGTACGTCGGGGGCCACTTCTTGTTGCAGGTCAGCGGCCTTAGTCTTTAGGATGGCGAGCCGGGTCTCAAGAGCGGGCGGCTGAATATCGGCGATGAGCCCCCACTCAAAGCGGGAGCGCAGGCGATCCTCAAGGAGGGAGATCAGCCTGGGTGAGCGGTCGCTGCTGATGATGATCTGGCTGCTCGCGGCGTGCAGGTCGTTGAAGGTGTAGAAGAACTCCTCCTGGGTGCGTTCTTTGCCTGTCAGGAACTGGATGTCATCGATGAGGAGGACGTCTACGTGACGGTACTTGGCCCGGAACTCCTCGCTGCGGCCCTGGGCGATGGAGGTGACGAAGTGGTTGGTGAACTGCTCCGCGGTAACATAGAGAACGCGGTAGTGGTTGCTCCAGGCTCTATGGCCAATAGCGTGGAGGAGGTGAGTCTTGCCCAGGCCGGTGCCGCCGTAGATGAATAGAGGATTGTAGACGGCGGCTGGCTTGTCAGCGACTGCGAGGGAGGCGGCGTGGGCTAGCCGATTCTCGGGGCCCACTATGAATCGCTCGAAGGTATACCGCTCGTTGAGCCGAGGGCGCGGGAAAAGAGTCAGAGGTGGCGGCGGGGGGGTAGTCTCGGGCTCGAACAGGGGTCCGCTGGAACGCTGACCCTCCGGCTGGGAACCGAGCAGTTGAAAGGTTACCTCCACCGGATGGCCGATGATACTGCTGAGGGTCTTGGCGATAAGGGGCCGCAGCTTGGTGGAAAGCCACTCAGTGGCGAAGTCGTTGGGGGCGCCGACAACGAAGAGGCCGTTGTCGAAGAGTACGCCAGCGGTGTCCTTGAGCCACGTCTCGTAGTTGGGACGCGTCACCTGTAGTTGAAGCTCAGCCAGGGCTATCTCCCACAGGTTCTGGGCACTTGTCTCCGGCCGACAGGCAGCCGGTTCGTTCATATCAGAATCCCCCTCGGTGACAAAACGGAAGACAGGTAGCGGTTTCCAGCGGACGGGGGCACCATAACAAGGCAGCGTTAGGGTAGCAAGGGTTTTATGACAAGCGGCGGGGAAAAAGTTAACCCTTTCAGAAGCCTCAAACTGCCTGCCCGTGCGCATTCTGGCTTGCTGGCGTCTTTATATGGGGACTATAATGGCTCAGCCGCCAGGATCAGAGAGGGCAAGGGCGATGCTTCTGGCTATCGATGTGGGCAACACCAACATTACGCTGGGGGCCTTCGCGGGCGAGAAGGTGAAAGCCAGCTGGCGGCTGGCGCCCGACGTCAATAAGCTGGCCGACGAGTATGGCGTTCTGATGGTGAACCTTCTGGCCCACGAAGGCTTGGGCCGTGAGCAGATCGATGCTGCGGTGGTAGGGAGCGTGGTGCCCGAGCTGGAGGTCGTCTTCGAGTCGGTGTGTCGGCGCTACTTTGGCGTGCGGCCGCTGGTGGTGAGCGCTGGCGTGCGCACCGGCCTGCGCATCTTGTACGATAGCCCGCGCGATGTGGGAGCGGATCGCGTGGCCGACGCGGTGGCCGCCATCAGTCTCTACACACCGCCGCTGATTGTGGTGGACCTGGGAACTGCTACTGTGTTCGATGCCATATCCAAGGACGGAGACTATCTGGGTGGCGCCATCGCCCCTGGCTTGGCTATCGCCGCTGAGGCCCTCTTCCAGCGGGCGGCCAGGCTGTATCGGGTGGAGCTAGCCCGCCCGGCGAGCGCTATCGGGCGCAACACGACGGCTGCCGTCCAGTCGGGGGTGATCTTTGGCTACGTGGGCCTGGTGGAGGGCCTGGTTGGGCGCTTCAAGCAGGAGCTGGGAGGAGAGGCCAAGGTGGTGGCCACCGGTGGCTGGGCCCAGGCGATGGCCGCAGAGACCTCCGTGATCGATGTGGTCGATGCCAATCTCACTCTCACCGGGCTGCGCCTGATCTATGAGATGAATCGCTGAGATGCTGAAGGGCAAGGTTGTCGTCTTAGGGGTAACGGGCAGCATCGCTGCCTACAAGGCGGCCGATCTGGCCAGCAAGCTGGTGCAGGCGGGCGCGAGCGTCGATGTGGTGCTGACGCCGTCGGCCACGGAGTTCGTTACGCCGCTCACTTTCCGGTCGCTGACACCAGGCAGTGTTATCGTGGACATGTTCGAGGCGGCTATCGAGCACGTGGAGCTGGCCCGCCGCGCCGATGTGGTGGTGGTGGCGCCAGCCACGGCAACGACCATCGCTCGCCTGGCGCACGGCCTGGCCGAGGACATGGTGAGCCTCACCGTGCTGGCCACCAAGGCGCCGGTGCTGGTCTGCCCGGCCATGGACTCTCAGATGTTCGAGAACCCCGCTACCCAGGCGAACCTGGAGACCCTGCGCGCGCGGGGCATGACCATCGTTGAGCCGGAGATGGGCCGCTTGGCCTCGGGGCGCATGGGCCCGGGCCGATTGCCGGACAGCCAGACCCTTCTCGGGGCTATCCGCTACGTCCTGGGCCGAGGCGGCGACCTGGCTGGCCGCAAGGTAGTGGTCACGGCCGGCGGCACGCGGGAGCCCATCGACCCCGTGCGCTATGTGGGCAACTACTCCTCGGGCAAGATGGGCTACGCCGTGGCTGAGGCAGCGCGCGACCGCGGCGCCGAGGTGGTGCTGGTGAGCGCCCCCACGGCTCTGCCTACGCCCTACGGCGTGAGGCTGGTGCCGGTGCAGCAAGCGGCCGAGATGCGCGATGCGGTCGTGGGGGAGTGCCGCGACGCCCAGGCGCTGGTGATGGCGGCGGCCGTCGCCGACTACCGGCCGAGCGCCACCGCCGAGCAGAAGATGAAGCGCCATGCCGAGACCCTGAGCCTGGAACTGACGCGCACGCCGGACATCCTGGCCGAGGCGGGCAAGGGCTTCATCAGGGTGGGCTTCGCCGCCGAGAGCGAGGAGCTGGTGGCCAATGCCCGCCGGAAGCTGGAGAGCAAGGGGCTCGACCTGATAGTGGCCAACGACATCACCGGCCCGGAGACCGCCTTTGACGCCGACACCAACCGCGTGGTCATCCTCGACCGGGCGGGCGGGGAAGAGCGCCTGCCGGTCATGACTAAGTACGAGGTCGCCCAGCGCATCCTCGACCGGGTCGTCGAGCTTCTGGCCAAGGGCTCCTGAGGCGAAGGCCCTGCCGTCCCAACACACACTCTGGAGGTAGCTGACTATGGCCTACCAAACCATTTTGTATGAGAAGGAGGGGAGGATCGCCAGGATAGTGCTGAACCGGCCGGAGCGCCTCAACGCGATCAGCCTCGACATGCCCGACGAGTTGGAGCGGGCGGTGGCTCAGGCCAACGCCGACGGCGATGTGCGGGCGATCATCCTGAAGGGGGCGGGACGCGCCTTCTGCGCCGGATTCGACCTGTCGCCCGGCCTGCTGACGGGCCCGGCCATGGGGGCGTGGGACCCCACCGAGGACTACATGCTCACCACGCGCCTCGCCGCCAAGTTCATGAGCCTGTGGTACAGTCGCAAGCCGACCATAGCCCAGGTGCACGGCTGGTGCGTGGCGGGCGGCACGGACATGGTTCTGTGCAGCGACATCATCATCGCCGCTGAGGATGCCCAGATCGGCTATGCGCCGGCGCGCGTCTGGGGCTCGCCGCTCACCGCCATGTGGGTGCACCGCCTGGGGCCGGAGTGGGCCAAGCGCCAGCTCCTGACCGGCGACCCCATCGATGGCAAGACGGCGGAGCGCATCGGTTTGATCTACAAGGCGGTGCCCGCCGAGCGCTTGGAGCAGGAGGTGGAGGGCCTGGCCCTGCGGATGGCCAACATCCCCGTGTCTCAGCTCGCGTCGATGAAGCTGCTGGTGAACCAGGCATACGAGAACATGGGCCTGCGGTCGAGCCAGATGCTGGGCTGCATCTTCGATGGCTGGATGCGCCACACGCCCGACGGCTTGGCCTGGCGTCGCCTGATCGACGAGAGGGGGATCAGGGCGGCCCTGGAGGCGAGGGACGGCCCCTTCGGGGACTACAGCGCGGGGAAGAGGGGGTAGGCGTGCCTCTTCTGCACCGCTCATGGTGGGGCTGATAGCCGCTCATGGTGAGCCTGTCGAACCATGAGCCCCCGCTCCTCCTTCGACAAGCTCAGGACGAGCGGGGAGAGGCGGCCTGAGGCGGCGGGGGCCTCAGCGGGTCATCTTGCGGGTGAAGGTGACCAGGAAGAGGGCCATCATGAACACGCCGAGGAGCGACTCGCCGACGCCCAGGAAGCGGCCCGCCCAGCCCTGCGGCTCCGCCGCCCAACCGTAGCCGAGCGCTGTAAACGACACGGCGCTGTAGTAGAGGGCGTCCCGGAAGCCGCCGGTAAGCACCCCAGGTAGCAGGTAGGCAAACGCCAGCCCGAGAATGACGGCCGCGGCCCAGCCGATGACCCGCTCCGGCCGCTCGCCGTAGCCGTAGAGGGATCGGAGCAAGTACATGGACAGGGCGTAGGGGAGGAGGCGCTCCTTCCAGGCCAGCTTGCGGCGGGCCTCCATCTCGCGGTAGTGGAACTCCCCGGCGATGTCGTACATGCCGGCCTCCGTGTGCCGTTGCTTCAGTGTCCTGTAGACGGAGGCCGCCCCGCCAAAGTCGCCCGCGATCTCCTCCCCCAGTATGTAGTTGCCCCAGTTGACCCCCTCGAGATTGGCGTCTCGCAGGTTGGCGCCTGCCAGCCAGGCACGCCGCAGGTTAGCCAACCAGAGGTAGGCTCCCTGGAGGTTGGCCCACCAGAGCTGCGCTCCCTGGAGGTCGGCCACGTGGAGGTGGGCTTCCTGAAGCTTAGCCCCGACGAGGAGGGCACCCCGCAGGTTGGCGTCGCGGAGGCTGGCAGCCTCAAGGTTGGCGTCGCGGAGAACGGCTCCCTGGAAGCTGGCCCGCCGCAGGTTGGCCCCTTGGAGGTCGGCCCCCTCGAGGTTGGCCCGCCAGAGGACGGCTCTGCGGAGGTCCAGCTTGCTCAGGTCTGCTTCTCGCAGGTCCGCGCGGCGGAGGTCGAGGCCCTCAGGCCCGCCGTGCTCCTCTATCAGGCGCAGCACATCGGCGCGGGTGAGGCGCTTTCCGGCATGCGGCGGAGCCTCGGTCTCGTCCATGGCCCAGCGTCTCGCTCTACTCGCCCCGCCGGGCGGCCCGCGCCGCCGTCTTCTCGCCCGCCAGGGCCAGCACCAGGTTCACCAGCGTCCGTGTGGGGATGCCCGTCGCTCCCTTGACCCAGGTGCCCTTGTCCTTGTCCACGTGGTCGGTGGGGGCCATGTCCAGGTGGATCCAGGGGGTGTCGCCCACGAACTCGGCCAAGAAGAGGGCGGCGCTGATCGACCCCGCCTCGCCCCGCTTGCCCACGTTCTTGATGTCGGCCACGTCGCTCTTCAGGTGCTCCTTGTACTCGTCGTAGAGAGGGAACTGCCAGAACTTCTCGCCCGCCGCCTCGCCCGCGGCGATGACCTTCTGGCATAGCTCCTGGTTGTTGGTCATGCAGCCGGTGGCGGCCCTGCCGATGGCGACGACCATCGCGCCGGTGAGGGTGGCCACGTCAACGATGGGCGACAGGCCCTGCTGGCGGGCGTAGGCGATGGCGTCGGCCAGGATGAGGCGGCCCTCGGCGTCGGTGTTGACCACCTCGATGGTCTTGCCGTCCATCGCCCGCAGGACATCGCCGGGCTTGGTGGCCGAGCCCGAGGGCATGTTCTCGGTGGCGGGCACGACGGCGGTGACGTTGATCCGGGGCTTGAGCTTGCCGATGGCCCACATCGCCGCGATGACGGCTGCCCCGCCCGACATGTCGCCCTTCATCTCCTGCATGCCGGCCGAGGGCTTGATCGAGATGCCGCCCGAGTCGAAGGTGATGCCCTTGCCCAGCAAACCCAGCGTCGCCTTGCGGCGGAGGTCGCCGCGGTAGCGCAGGACGATCATCTTGGGTGGCTGAGCGCTGCCCTGGGCCACCCCCAGCAGGGCGCCCATGCCCAGCGCCTGCATCTGCTCCCGCTCCAGCACCTCGCACTCCAGACCGGCCTCCTGAGCGACGGCCTGGGCCTGCTCGGCCATGATGGCCGGCGTGAGGTAGTTGGCGGGCTCGTTGGCCATATCGCGGGCGCGATTGGCCGCCTCGGCCAGGATGCGGCCGCTGGCCACGCCCCGGCGAAGGCTGGCAGCCTTTGTGCCGTCGAACTCCACCAGGGTAAGCGCATCGATCTCCCGCTCGTTTTCATTCTTCTTCTTGTGCCTGGTGAAGCGGTAGAGGCCCATCACTGCCCCCTCGGCGATGGCCTGGGCGCACTGCTGGGGCTCGAGGCCGCCGACGCCCGCCCCATGCACGACGGTGGCCACCGTCCTGACGCCGATGCGCCGCAGGTGGCGCAGGGCAGTGGCGGTGGCGTCGCGCACCCTGTCCAGCTTAAACTCCTGCTGCTTGCCCAGGCCCACCACCAGCACGCGCGGCGAGGGCAGGCGGCCGAGGGTGTGGATGAGGGTCAGCTCGTTGAGCTTGCCCTTGATCTCCCCGTCCGCGATGAACTGGCTTATGGCGCCCCCCAGGGCCTTGTCCACGGCGCCGGTGGCCCCGCCGGGCTTTTTCACCCCCTCGAACAGGTTGAGGACGATAGCCCTGGCCGGGTGCTGGCTGATATCCCCGACTTCGATCTTGATCTCCATGATGGCGCTCCCTCAAGCAGCCCCAAAAAGACGTCGGGCCGCAGGCGAATCATAGCGAAAACGCCTCTGGGCGGCAACGGGAGGGTAGGGGCATTGCCAAACCGTCAAGGCCGTGCTTAAATGAAATTAGGGCTAAGAGGGGGATCTGAATCGTGTCTGCGCGCGTAGTTCCGGCGATCAGTCGAACTGTCCGCTTCGTCAACAAGGTTGGCGTCGTTGAACTCCTCATAATGGGCGTGGCCTACGTCTTCTATGAGCTGGTGCGGGGCGCTGTGGTGGAGCGAACGGTTGAGGCTACGTCCCGCGCCATCGGCATCATGGAGTTCGAGCAGCGCCTGGGCTTGTGGGCTTGGGAAGGCAAGATGCAGGCCTGGGTCCTGTCCAGCGATTTCCTGGTATACCTTTTCAACGCCATCTACATATATGGTTACCTCCCACTCATCGTGGGCGTGGGGGTTTGGCTGTTCGTCTTCCACCGCCAACGCTACGTGCTCCTGCGCAACGCTTTCCTCATTTCGGGGGGCATCGGCCTGATCATCTTCAACCTGTTGCCTACAGCGCCGCCGCGGCTTCTCCCCTGGCCCCTGAGCGACCAGGTGGTGGACACCATGTCGGCCTTTTCCAGGATCCACTACGACATGAATCCGGCGACCTTTGTGAACCACTACGCGGCCATACCCAGTTTCCACTTCGGCTGGGTTTTGCTTCTGAGCATTGGCATTATCTGGACGGTTCGGCACTTCTGGGGCATAGCCTTTGGGGTGACAATGCCCGCGGCGATGTTCGTGGCGGTGGTGGCTACTGGGAATCATTTTATTATCGATGTCCTGGCCGGCACAGTGGTGGCCCTGGTGGGCCTGGGCCTTGCCCTTCTTCTCCAGCGCTATGGCCACCGACTGTGGCGGCTGATGCTCCCCGATCGTATCTTTCAGCACCTGGCTCGGTCGCCCGAAGCCTAGTCAGGTAGGCTGCTACAGCCTCGCCGTGGAGGGAGAAAAGACCACACTGGGGGCGCTTGCTGCCCTGCTGCGGCGGGCGAAACGCCGCATTGGCTGGCGCGACCTTGTGGAGGCTGCGCTGGTCGGTTTCGCCTTCCTCCTCTACTTCCTGGTGCGGGGCAGCGTTATCGACCGACCCCACGAAGCCTTCCAGAATGCCAAGGATGTCATCGATGCCGAGAGGTGGCTGGGCATTTTCTGGGAGCCGCACATGCAGGAGTGGATCATGGACAACCGCGTCCTGGTCCAGATATCCAACTACGTCTACTTCTGGCTGCATTTTCCCCTGATTATCGCCTTTGGCCTGGTTTTGTATTTCGCAGACAGGCACAAGTACACCGTCCTGCGCGATGCCTTCCTGGCTTCGGGAGCCATCTCCCTGATCATCTATGGTCTCTACCCCGTGGCGCCTCCCCGCCTCCTGGCCGAGCTGGCAAAAGAGTTCCACGTCGTCCTCGATGGCGATCTGCGGGCCTTTGTGGACACCATGAACGTCCATCTGGGGTACGGCTACCAGGCCCAGTCCATGCAGCCGTTCGTGAACCCCTATGCGGCGGTGCCTAGCCTCCATTTCGGCTGGGATTTCCTTCTGGGCATCGGGATCATTTGGTCATTTCGCCGTTATCCTTTCATCTGGCCGGTGGGTCTTGCCCTGCCGGTGATGCAGATCTTCGCCATCGCGGTCACTGCCAATCATTACTTCCTCGACGCCCTTATTGGCATGGAGGTTGCCCTCATCGGGCTGGTGATCGCTGTGGCCCTGCAACGCTGGGCCTATGCCCCCTTGGGCCGGCTGGTCAGGCGCCTGCCTTGGCTGGCACGCTCCGAGGAGGAGAAGGCGAGGCCCTCGCCGGTTTAGGAAGCCCTTGGTGAAGCAGCCCCCACGATGGGGGTTGCTAGTCCCAGTGACGATAAGCGGGCAGAGGCTTGAGCGCTGCGTAGACCTCCACCGAGAGATCACTCGCGTGGGGCAGCCAGCGCTCCCAGTCCGCGCGGGCCTGGGCAGCCTCTCTGCTGGCGAGGGCTTTTTGGATGATGGACTCGTCCCCGAGCACGAAAACGGTAATCCAATTGGGGCCGGGGCGGGGGGAGTGAACGCGGAAGCCGGCGGTGATGCCGGGGATCTTGAACATGTGGCGCAGGTGCGCCCCCCGATACCACCGCTCGAACTCTGGCAGGACATCCGGGCTGATGTGGGCCTGCACCACTAGGATAGGCTTATTACCCACAGGCAGGCCTCATGGTTCCGCTATCTGCTGCAATATGGCGGCGATGGCCGGCTCGATGTCGGCCGAGGTGTCCACGCTGATGTGGGGACGGCCGATGGGCTCTACATCGCGCTGCAGGCGTTCATAGACCTCTGGCCCGGCGTCGGAGAGGTCGTCGGAATGGAGGCCTTTGACTCGGGCCTCCAAGCGTTGGTGCACCACGGCCGGGGGCGCCTGGAGGTGCACCAGGATGAGCTTGGCCTTGTGCTTGTCGGCGATGCGATAGACCTGGCTGCGGTGCACCTCGCGCAGGTTGGTGGCGTCGAAGATGGCGGGGATTCCCCGTGCGATAAGGCGGCTCAGGACCAGGTGACAGGCGGAGAAGAGGCGATGGCTTTCCTCGGCGGAGTAGGCGGGCTGACCGAACAGCGCCTTGCGTAGAGCATCGCTCTTCAGGAGGGCCATCGGATAGCGAGAGACGAGGCGGCGGCAAAAGTACGATTTGCCGCTGCCAGGGAGCCCGCTCAGCACTACCAGGACAGGGCTGGTTCGGGGCGGGGGCAACGGCTGGATGCACTGCTCGATCTTGCGGGCGTCCTCCAGGAGCTGCTGCCGTTGTTCTTGCACAGCTCTATGGCTCATTGTAGAAGGCCAGGCCAACCAGGCCGGGGCCGGTGTGGATGCTCATTACCTGACTGAACTCGCTGATGAAGAGTTCCGCCGGTCGGAACTCCGCCCGCACTTTCTCAGCCAGCTCCTCGGCTTCTTCCGCTGCCCGCGCGTGGAGGACGGCAATGTGAAGGGGCCTTTCCGGCTCCATGCGCTCCCGGGCCAGCCTCAGCAGGCGCGCCACCGCCCGGGGTTTGGTGCGCACTGCCCCCACTCGGCTTATTTGACCATCGTGGAGCTGGAAAATGTGTTTCACCTGGAGGAGGGCGAAGAGCCAGGCGGCCACTTGCGGTACGCGCCCTCCCTTTGCCAGATACTCCAGGGTATCCAGAACGCCGAGCATATACAGCCGCGGGATCAGGGCCTCGGCCTTGTCGGCTGCTTCCTCCATGCTGGCGCCGTTGGCCGCCGACCTGGCCGCCGCCAGCACCACGAAAGCCAGCGCTGCCGCGGCGCAGCGGGAATCGATCACCTTCACCCGAAGGTCGGCCATCTGCTCTCTGGCCAGGGCGGCGCCATCGCAGGCGGCATTGTAGGTGGCGGTGAGCTGGCTATGGGTGACAATGCAGAGAACCTCCCTAGAGCCCTGCTGGTAGGCCTCGCGAAACGCTTCCAAAAAGGCCCCCGGTGGTGCCGAGGCAGTGGTGGGCAGCCGCCGCGCTGATTTCAGCAAGGTTTGGAACTCCTGCCAGCTCAGAGAGCCATTGTCCACATAGGTGGTTTCCCCGAAGAGGAAGACCAGGGGCACAACGGCGATCTGGTGCTCTTCCTGCATCTCCGGGGGGATACCGCAGGCGCTATCAGTTACTATGGCTAGCCTAGCCATGATAGATGATTAGGTAATGATAGCTACACCCCACCGTGCTCGCACAAGTATAGCGCACATTGCCTTGCACGAGCTACAGTGCTGTGCTATACTCAGCCGATGAAAGAGAAGGAAGGTATGCCTCCAACTACCAAATCAGAGGGCGATGCTCACTAAGGAAAGACGCCAGGAAATCATCGCCGCCCACCGCGTTCACGCGAGTGACTCCGGTTCCTCGGATGTGCAGGTGGCCCTCCTCAGTGAGCGCATAAAGCAGCTCACCGAGCACCTGAAGGTCCACCGTAAGGATCACCATTCCAGGCGTGGCCTTTTGAAACTGGTGGGACAGCGGCGGCGGCTGTTGCGCTATCTGAGTACGACAGACGTCGAACGCTACCGCAGGCTTATCGCCAACTTAGGCCTTCGCAAGTAGCCAAAAGACTAGCTGACAGGAGAGGGTTCCCCTGCAACGCCCTTTTGAGGCGACGACCAAACCCTGTGGGTTGCTATTCGGAGGGGCCGCGAAAGGTTCCTGAACACTCGGGAGGACGAATGCTATCATGCCACAGTTGTATGAACGGGAGATAGGTGGGCGCTCTTTGGCCATTGAGGTGGGGCGGTTGGCTGGGCAGGCCAACGGGGCGGTCACCGTGCGCTACGGCGATACGGTGGTGCTGGTCACCGCCTGCGTTAGCTCGCAAATTCGCGAGGGGGTAGACTTCCTCCCCCTCACCATCGACTATGAGGAGCGGTTGTATGCCGCCGGCAAGATCCCTGGCGGCTGGTTCCGCCGCGAGGGGCGGCCCAGTGCAGAGGCCGTCCTGGCGGCCAGGCTCACCGACCGGCCTCTTCGTCCTCTCTTCCCCAAGGGCTTCCGTAACGACATCCAGATCATCGTGACCGTCCTCTCCGCTGACCAAGAGAACGATCCTGACGTCCTGGCTTTCATCGGTGCGGCCACTTCCCTCTGCATGTCGGATATCCCCTTCAGCACGCCGGTGAGTGCCGTGCGAGTGGGCTATTTGGATGGCCAATACGTGGTCAACCCCACATTCTCCCAGCTTAGGGAGAGCCTTCTCGACCTGGTGGTGGCGTCCACCAAGGATGCCCTGGTCATGGTGGAGGGGGGTGCCCGTGGGGTTTCCGAAGAGCTGATGCTGGGAGCGCTTACTTTCGGCCACGAAGTGAATCTGGAGGTCATTGCTCTGGAGGAAGAGATGGTGGCCGCGGAAGGGAAGCCCTCAGCCGTCTTCGTCCCGGCCGAGATGGCGGCCGGCGTCCGCGAGGCGGTGGCCGAGTTCTTTGGTGGGCACGGATGGGAGATGCTGGCGGCTGTGAAGGAGGAGCGCGAGGAGGCCCTGGCGGAAAGGCGGCAGGAATTGCTGGAACGCCTGGGCGACACCTATTCCTCCGAGCAGGTGCTGGCTGCTTTCGATGATGCTGTGAAGAGCCAGGTGCGCCAGAAGATCCTCCAAGAGGGGGTTCGCCTGGACGGTCGTCTGCCCAGGGATATTCGGACCATTAGCTGCGAGGTGGGGCTGCTACCGCGCACCCACGGCTCGGGGCTCTTTACCCGCGGCCAGACTCAGGTGCTGACTATCGCCACCCTGGGCTCCCAGCGCGAGGAGCAGCGGCTGGACGGCCTGGAGCCCGAGGACACCAAGCGGTTCCTCCACCACTACAACTTTCCTCCCTTCTCGGTAGGCGAGGTGCGGCGGGTGGGCTCCCCCAGCCGGCGCGAGGTGGGCCACGGCCTTCTGGCCGAGCGGGCGCTGGAGCCGGTCATCCCCAGCGAGGAAGATTTCCCTTACACCATTCGCCTTGTGTCAGAGGTGTTGTCCAGCAACGGCAGCAGCTCCATGGCTAGCGTCTGTGGCAGCTCCCTTGCCCTTATGGACGCTGGCGTGCCCATCAAGGCATCGGTGGCGGGCGTAGCGATGGGTCTGATGATGGGTGCGGACGGCCGCTACGTCATCCTCACCGACATCGCTGGCCTGGAGGACGCTCTGGGGGATATGGACTTCAAGATAGCGGGCACCACCGAGGGCGTAACGGCCCTTCAACTGGACATCAAAGTGAAAGGGATCACCCTGGAGATACTGGAGAAGGCCCTGGCTCAGGCCCGTGACGCTCGCCTGGAGATTCTCGAGCGCATGCGGGAAACGATCCCTGCCAGCCGGCCGGAGCTTTCCCGCTATGCCCCCCGCATGTATCGCATTCAGATTCCGCAGGACAAGATCGGGCAGGTTATCGGCCCTGGTGGGCGGGTCATTCGCTCGATCATTGACGAGACCAAGTGCAGCGTCGACGTCGAGGACGACGGCACGGTTCTCATTGGCTCCGCCCGCGAAGAGATGGCCCAGCGGGCCATCCAGATAATTGAGGGGCTGACCAAGGAGGTGGCCATAGGCGAGATCTACACCGGCAACGTCACTCGCCTCACCTCTTTCGGGGCCTTCGTGGAGATCCTGCCTGGCAAGGAAGGTTTGGTGCGACTGCCCGATCTGGCCGAGTATCGCGTTGCGCGGCCTGAAGAAGTGGTGCGGGTCGGCGATGAGATCATGGTTATGGTGGTCGAGGTGGACCAGATGGGGCGGATCAACCTGTCGCGGCGAGCGGTCCTGGAAGGCGCCCCGGCCCCGGAGCCGCGGCCTGATGCTGGCCGTGGCGGTCGGGAGGGAGAGCGAGTCCCCATGCGAGGCGGCAGCGGCCCCCCCAGCGGCGGCCCGCCCAGTGGCGGTCCCCCTAGCGGCGGCCCCCCCCGGAGGCCTCGCGGCGATGGTCGGCCATCGGCACCACCGCCGCGGCGTCAGGGTGGCGGCGGCTTCAGGGACAGGCGGCCGCGGGAGAGTCGCCCCTGGGATGACCGGCGTGGGCCCAGCAGCGAGCCGCCCCGTCCGCCGGGCCCGCCCCCGCCGCCTCGTCCGTCCCAGGGCAGGCGCTAGCGGGGCAGGCCTCGCTCCCGCATCGGGGAGGTATTTCAGGTGGCGATCAGGGTAGCGGTCAGCGGCACCGGCAACATGGGACGGGAGGTTCTCCTGGCCAGCTGCCGAGACCCCGACCTGGAGCCGGTGGGAGTGCTGGAGAAGTTCTCCTCCGAGGAGTTTCTCTCTCTTCCCGACAGCTCCGGGTTGGTGCCCTTGGGAGCCGACGCGGCCGCTCTGCTGGCGCGGACACGCCCCGACGTGGTTGTTGACTTCAGCAACGCTGAGTGGACGCCCATCGCAGCGCGCGCTGCTCTCGACGTGGGGGCTCGGCTAGTCATCGGCACCACTGGTCTCTCCGATGAGTTTCTGGCAGAGCTGGGGCGTGAGTGCCGCCAGAGGGGGCTGGGAGCGGTGGTGGCAGCCAATTTTGCCATCGGTGCCGTGCTCATGATCCACCTGGCCAAGCTGGCCGCCCGCCACTTCGACTACGCTGAGATCATCGAGTTGCATCATGAGAAGAAGGCCGATGCTCCCTCCGGCACCGCTCTGGCTACCGCCCGGGCGATGCTCTCCGCTCGCGGGCGCCCGTTCGGGCACCCCGCCACGGCGAAAGAGACGCTGGCGGGCACTCGTGGCGGCGTTCTTGACGGCATTACCATCCACAGTGTGCGGCTGCCGGGGCTGGTGGCCCATCAGGAGGTCATTCTGGGCACCCTGGGGCAGACCCTCACCATTCGCCACGACACCACCAGCCGCGAGTCCTTCATGCCCGGTGTGCTCTTGGCGGTCAAAGAGGTGATGAACCGTCAGGAGTTGGTTGTGGGGCTGGACAGGCTTATCGGCCTGGGTTGATGGCCCATTGCTGGACGAGTACACCCACTTGCGTGACAGCGATGATTGTAGTATCCTAAAAGTGCCTCTTCTGCACGGCGTGACATCTCCCCATTGATTTGCTCGGCATTCACAAAAATAAACTACGCAGGAGATCACGATGGATCTAGCCGAACTGGAGGCTAAAACCCGCGAAGAGCTGATGGATGTGGCCAAGGATCTGGGCATCACTGGCCACACTGGGCTCAGGAAACAGGACCTCATCTTTCGCATCCTTCAGGCCCGCGCCGAGCAGCAGGGCAATCTCCTGGCCGGCGGCGTCCTGGAGATTGTGGAGGAGGGATACGGCTTTCTGCGGGGCGATGGCCTACGCCCCGGCGCTGGCGATGTCTACGTCTCCCAGTCCCAGGTTCGCCGCTTCGGCCTGAGGACCGGCGACTACGTTACGGGACAGGTGCGGCCGCCCAAGGACAGCGAGAAGTACTATGGCCTGCTGCGGGTGGAGGCGATCAACAGCATCGACCCTGAGATAGCTAGAACGCGGCCCCACTTCGGTGCCCTTACGCCTGTCTTCCCCGACAAGCTGATCAATCTGGAGACAACTCCGAAGGCGCTATCGGCTCGCCTGGTGAATCTGGTGGCACCCATCGGTTACGGCCAGCGGGGAATGATCGTCTCGCCGCCCAAGGCGGGCAAGACAATGCTCCTCAAGAGCATCGCCAAGGCCATCATCACCAACTACGAGGATATTCATGTGATGGTCCTTCTCATCGGCGAGCGGCCGGAGGAGGTGACCGACTGGCGGCGCACGGTGGTGGAGGCGGAGGTGGTCGCCGCTACCTTCGACGATGCCGTAGAGGATCAGACGCGGGTGGCAGAGATGGGCCTGGAGCGGGCGAAGCGGCTGGTGGAGTGCGGCAAGGACGTGGTCGCTCTCCTGGATGGCATCACTCGCCTCACCCGCGCCTACAACCTGGCCGTGCCTCCCAGCGGCCGGACCCTATCGGGCGGTATCGACCCGGCATCACTTCATCCCTCCAAGCGCTTCTTTGGCGCTGCCCGCAACACCGAGGAGGGTGGCAGTCTCACCATCATCGCCACCTGCCTGGTCGACACCGGCAGCCGCATGGACGAGGTGATCTACGAGGAGTTCAAGGGCACCGGCAATATGGAGATACATCTCGCCCGCCGCCTCGCCGAGAAGCACATCTTTCCGGCCATTGATGTCACCCGGAGCAGCACCCGCCGCGATGACCTCCTCTTCGACCCCGAGACCTACAAGCAGGTGGTCCTCCTGCGGCGAATGCTCGCCCTGGTGAGTTCCGATGCCAGCGGCAACACCGATGCCACCCAACTGGCCCTCGACCGTCTGAGTAGGACCCAGAACAACGCCGAGTTCCTGGCCAGCCTCAAGGACGCGATGTAGAGGCAGGCCCTCTTCTTTCCCCACGGCCCCAGCAGGCTGGGATAAACCCTGGCTCAGATATCAAGAGTGGCAGCAGCTTTCCGTTAAGGTATGTTTCTGGGGGGTTCCGGGCTCTCGGGTTCACACACAACCCCCCCGACAGGTCGGGGGGCATGGGGAGGCGACAATCAAACCACCAGCGGCGAACTGGCCAGGGCGAGTACACTGCCTTGACTTTGGCGAGAGCGCTGCATATACTACCTGTGGTGTCGCCTCTTTGGGGCGAACCAATGTTTGTTGGGCCAAACTTTCGGCGGTTTTATCTTTGGCGGGGGCGCCCGAGTGGCGCAATGGTAGCGCAACCGATTTGTAATCGGTAGGTTGGGGGTTCGAATCCCCCCTTGGGCTCCAGCGATGATGTGAGATAATGGCGGGGTGGGTGAGTGGTTAAAACCGGCAGACTGTAAATCTGTTGCCAAATGGCTTCGGAGGTTCGAATCCTCCCCCCGCCACCAGGAAGCCGTAAATACAAGGGGAGGCTGGAGGCGACAGGTCTGGTCTCTAATCGGTATCAAGCCTGCCCACATAGCTCAGTCGGTAGAGCACGCCCTTGGTAAGGGCGAGGTCGCCGGTTCGAATCCGGCTGTGGGCTCCAATTGCCAAGGAGGTATGGCGGCATGGCCAAGAAGAAGTTTGAAAGAACCAAGCCCCACGTAAACGTGGGCACCATCGGCCACATCGATCATGGCAAAACCACCTTAACCTCGGCCATAACCAAGGCCCTCGCTCTCAAAGGCCTAGCCGAATACGCAGACTTCTGGAGCATCGACAAGGCGCCGGAGGAGAAGGCGCGTGGTATCACCATCGCCGTCGCCCACATCGAGTACCAGACCGAGAAGCGCCACTACGCTCACATCGACTGCCCAGGCCATCGCGACTACATCAAGAACATGATCACCGGCGCTGCCCAGATGGATGGGGCCATCCTGGTGGTAGCAGCCAACGATGGTGCCATGCCCCAAACGCGAGAGCATGTGCTACTCGCTCGCCAGGTGGAAGTGCCAGCCATGGTGGTCTTCCTCAATAAGACAGACATGATGGAAGACCCGGAACTGTTGGACCTCATCGAACTGGAGGTGCGGGAGCTCCTAAACAAGTACCGCTTCCCAGGAGATGAGATACCGATCATCCGGGGTAGTGCCCTGAAGGCCATGGAGAGCGAAAGCAAGGACCCCAATGCGCCAGAGTTCAAGTGCATCTGGGAGCTCTTGGACGCCGTAGATAGCTACATCCCTGTCCCCGAGCGGCCGCGGGATAAGCCCTTCCTGATGCCCATCGAGGATGTGTTCGGCATCAAGGGGCGGGGCACGGTGGCCACCGGCCGCATCGAGCGGGGCGTGGTGAAGTCAGGGGAGTCGGTGGAGATCGTGGGCATCCGCGATACGCGCGAGACAGTGTGCACCAACGTCGAGATGTTCCGCAAGACCTTGGACAGCGGTGAGCCCGGGGATAACGTAGGCTGCCTCCTGCGCGGCATCGAGCGCGAGGACGTAGAGAGGGGGATGGTTCTGGCTGTCCCCGGCTCCATCAGGCCCCACACCAAGTTTGAGGGGGAGGTGTACATCCTCTCCAAGGAAGAAGGCGGCCGCCACACTCCCTTCTTCACCGGCTACCGCCCTCAGTTCTACATACGCACCACCGACGTCACAGGCGTCGTTACCCTCCCCGAGGGCGTGGAGATGGTAATGCCCGGAGACAATGTGCGGCTATCCATTGAACTGATCCAGCCCGTGGCCCTGGAGGAAGGGGTGCGCTTCGCCATCCGCGAGGGCGGCAACACAGTAGGCGCTGGCGTTCTCACCAAGCTGCTGAGCTAGGGGGAGGCCCTTCTTCACTTCATGGCTAAGAAAGAGGACCGGGTAGTAATCCGTCTGGCTTGCACAGACTGTCGCTCGCGTAACTACACGACGACCAAGAACCGTCGCAACGATCCCGACCGGCTGGAGTTTCGCCGGTTTTGCCCTCGCTGCCGCGGTCATCGTCTGCACCGGGAGGTACGCTAGCGGCAGGCCAGCCTGCCTGTCGCTAGGTAGGGTCCAGAGGAGAGAGTACTGAAATGGGTCGCGCCATGAGACGTCATCCGGCGGTCGCCAAGGCCCCCAAGCGAGGGGGCCGGGCTGCCATCCCCCGCGCGGCACCGCGGGCGGCGTCCGCCAAGGCCAAGGGCGGGATCCTCTCCTGGCGTCCTCGCTGGATCGCCGACATCATCTCGGAGTTGCGCAAGGTGGTTTGGCCCAGCCGCCATGACACCCTCCACCTCACCGTAGTGGTGTTGGTAGTGTCCGTTGCCATCGGCGCTGCCTTGGGCGGTCTCGATGTGGGTTTTGCCTGGATGGTAGAGCACATCCTATTGCGATAGGGCGGTGGAATAAGTGGCAGCGCGCAGGAAGAAAACCTCGGCGGTGAAAGAGGCCGCCCCTTCCCAGGAGTCGGTGGCGAAGGCTACCGCGGTTGAGGAGGAGCAGCGGCCGGACGACGGCCGCCGCTGGTACGTCATCCACACCTACTCCGGCTACGAGGACAAGGTCAAGGCCAACCTAGCGCACCGAGTCCAGAACATGGACGTAGCGGACCTCATCTTTGAGGTAGTGGTCCCCTGCGTGGACGAGATCGAGATCCGCGATGGCCAGCGGCGCACCGTCCCTCGAAAGATCTTCCCTGGCTACGTGCTGGTGCAGATGATAGAGCTGAAGAAGGAGGATGACTCCTCGGTCCCCGCCGAGGAGCGAGCGCGCTCCAGCCGTGCCTGGTATGTCGTGCGCAACACCCCTGGTGTTACCGGCTTCGTCGGCTCCGGCCATCATCCCACGCCTCTGGAGGAGGCCGAGGTCGCTTCTATCCTTCGCCAGATGCGGTCCGGGGAGCCCAGGGTCAAGGTGGGCTTCGCCCTCGGCCAGAGCGTGCGCATCACCGATGGCCCCTTCATCGACTTCATCGGCACCGTGGACGGGATCAACCTGGAGAAGGGGAAGGTGAAGGTTCTGGTCTCCTTCTTCGGGCGGGAGACGCCGGTGGAACTGGACTTCCTCCAGGTGGAAAGGCTGTAGCTTGGCTAAGAAGGTTCGCGCCGTCCTCAAGATCCAGCTCGATGCGGGTAAGGCCACTCCTGCCCCACCGGTGGGCCCAGCCTTGGGTCAGCATGGGGTCAACATCATGGCCTTCTGCAAGGACTATAACGAGCGCACTGCCTCCCAGGCGGGAACCATCGTCCCGGCGGAGATCACCATCTACGAGGACCGCTCATTCACCTTCGTTCTGAAGACGCCCCCTACCTCGGAGTTGATCAAGCAGGCGCTGGGGCTAGAAAAGGGGAGCCCCGCTCAGAAGCGGGAGAAGGTAGGGGAGATCCCCCGCCAAAAGCTGCGGGAGATCGCTGAGATCAAGATGAGGGACCTGAACACCGATGACATCGAGGCGGCCATGCGCATGGTGGAAGGCACCGCTCGCAGCATGGGCGTAGAGGTGGGGGAGACGGCAGGTTAGCCATGCCCAAGCACGGCAAGAAGTATCAGGAAGCCCTGGCGAAAATAGACCGCAGCCTGCGCTATGACCCCCGTGAGGCGGTGAAGCTGGCCAAGGAGGTCTCCTTCGCCAAGTTCGATGAGACCGTCGAGCTACATCTGCGCACCGGCCTCGACCCCCGCCACGCCGAGCAGCAGTTGCGGGGCACGGTGGTACTGCCCCACGGCCTCGGCAAGAAGGTGCGGGTGGCGGTGTTCGTCGAGGGAGAAGGGGCCAAGCTAGCGGAGGAGGCCGGCGCCGACTACGTGGGCAGCGAAGACCTGGTGAAGAAGATCGAGGGCGGCTGGACCGACTTCGATGTGGCCCTGGCCACCAAGGATGCCATGGGCAAGGTCACTCGCCTCGGTCGCATCCTCGGCCCGCGCGGGCTCATGCCCAACCCTCGCTCCGGCACAGTGGTGGAGCCTGCGGACCTGCCCAGGGCCGTCCGCGACGCCAAGGCGGGTCGGGTCGAGTTTCGCCTCGACCGCACCGCCCTCGTGCACGTGCCCGTGGGCAAGGTGAGCCTGGGCGAAGAGCAACTCCTGGAGAATATGGCCACCCTGGTGGAAGCCATCGTCAAGTCCAGGCCGCCGGGGGCCAAGGGCCAGTACATCAAGAGCGCAACCCTGACCACGACCATGGGCCCAGGGATAAAGCTCGACCTCTTGCCTACCCTATCCCTGAGCACCAGCTAGAAGCTATAATCGAATAGAGCGATAGGCCACAGACAGCGGGCGGGCC
>Ga0315294_10001963_pt1 | contig 22582 bp, 24 predicted proteins | sample YL17G13_40_MG_FD_203626 | JGI IMG/M metagenome (GOLD analysis project Ga0315294, IMG submission 203626) | Sediment microbial communities from Yellowstone Lake, YNP, Wyoming, USA - YL17G13_40 | ecosystem: Environmental > Aquatic > Freshwater > Lake > Sediment | place: USA: Wyoming | collected...
AATATTTACTATTACCAAGAAAAACGCCGCAGGAGCCCCTGCATTATATATGGGGATACAAGGCGGCTGACACGAAGTGGCAATCATTAGTGTTTATGAAAGATTATTTTTAAAATTTTACTGAGGTGACAATATGATTGGTTATAAAGCCTTACTTATAATAAACATGCTGAATGATTTTGTATTGGATGGAGCGCCGCTAAAAGTTCCTAAAATTGAAAAAATTATTGGTCCCATAAAGAGAGAAATGGAAAAAGCCAGAAGTGAAGGTTACGCGGTAATATATCTGTGCGATAGTCACGATAAAGATGACAGGGAGTTTGAAATATTTCCTCCGCATGCTATAAGAAATACAGAAGGATCAAAAATAATTGAAGAGTTAAAACCACAGGGTAATGATATTATTGTAAGAAAGAGCTCCTTCTCAGGTTTTTTTAATACAGATCTGGATGAGATATTAAAAAAATTATCGGTGAAGAAATTAATAGTTACCGGAGATGTTACGAATATATGTGTTTTTTATACTGTAGCTGATGCAGTGATGAGAGGTTACAGGGTTGATGTGGTAAAAGATGCTGTAATTGGCTTAAATAAAAGAGACCACAGATTTGCACTTGATCAGATGCGGAATGTGCTTAAGGTAAATATAATTTAAGGAGTATGTAATGTTCCATATAGTAAATGCTGACGATATAAAAAAAGGCAGATTGACAGATATATATTTTAAGAGAACAGAAGAAATATTAAAAGCTACTGGTAAAAATCCTGTAGTGAAAGCTGAAATATTCTTAAAAGGTTTTCCTGACGGCTATAGATGGGGGATTCTGGCGGGAATAGAAGAGACTATAAAGCTTCTTTCGGATATTGATAAAATATCAATAAGATGTATGCCTGAGGGAACAGTATTTAAGGATTTTCCACAGGCTTCTGATATAAGAAAAAATGCTATCGGTCAATTTCAATTCTTAGAACTTTAAAATGGAAGAAGAGAAGGAATCTTATGGGCATAAAATTATTTTTAATCAGACATGGTCAAACATTATGGAATAGGGAGGGAAGATATCAGGGAGAAATAGATATCGGGCTAACCTCTTTGGGTATCCGCCAGGCAAAACTTGCAGCTAAGTATCTATCGAAAGTAAATTTTTCTAATGTTTACAGTAGCCCATTGAAGCGTGCTGTGGATACTGCAAATATTATAAAAAAAGGCAGGAACTTAGAGATAAAAATAAGAAATAATTTAAAAGAAATAAGTTTTGGGAAATGGGAGGGAATGAAATTTGATCAGATAAACAGGATGTTTCATGATGATTATCAGAATTGGCTGAAGGATCCATATAACAATTCACCGACAGGAGGAGAGAGTTTTAAAGATGTGCAGGAAAGAGCAATAACTGAGATTAATAATATAATAAATGAAAATGAAGATAAAAGTAGTGCTGCAGTAGCAACTCACGGTGGAATAATACTTTCACTACTGGTGCACTGGCTTCAAATTCCAGTATTCAGATGGAGGTCTATCATTCAGCGGCAGGGAGCAATAAATATTGTGGTTATTGATAAGGATTTTCCATATATTTCAACAATTAATTACACCGGTCATCTCAAACCTCTATATGATGATAGGGAAGATAAAGTCATAGAAATTTATAGCGGCCTGAGAAGTAAGAATTAGAATAGCTTCTCTGATTTTTATGAATTTCATTAGAATTAATTATTGATTATTGGTTCCAAATGTTATAATATCCCTAATGGTAATAAAGGTGAAAGATTAGAAATATCTTTTTTTATCTTATTATCTTTCTGTTCTACCTTACCGGTAGAACCTAATTTACTAAAATTAGTCCGTAGGAGGATTAAAAGATTGAAGAATTATGAATTAGTGGTTATCTTTGACCCATCCCTTGAAGAAGAAGCTGTTGACAAAGAATTGTCCAAAATTACCTCGTTACTCGAGAAAGAAAAATGTAAAGTTTCCGATATCGACAAATGGGGAGTTCGAAAGTTAGCCTATTCTATTAAAAAACAGGAAAATGGCTATTACATTATAGTTTATTTTAATGGTGAAAGTGGTGTTATTTCTGAACTGGATAGAATAAATAAAATCAATGAAAAAATACTGCGTCATCTGGTTGTAAAAAGCGATGAATCTTAAATGATTATAAGTTAATCAAAAGAAGGTGGTCTGTTATGGCTTTTGGTGTTAACAATATAACTGTTCTGGGAAATATAACCAGGGACCCTGAGCTTAGATTTACTCCAAATGGCACTGCAGTAGCAAGTTTTGGACTTGCGGTTAACAGAAATATTCAGAATAAAAATTCTGGTGAATGGGAAACCCAGGTGGACTTCTTTAATGTTACTGCCTGGTATAAACTGGCAGAAAACTGCGCTGAAAGCTTAAGCAAAGGAGACAGAGTTCTGATTTCGGGTAGGCTTTCACAGGATAGCTGGGAAAGTAAGGAAGGTCAGAAAAGATCGGCAGTAAAAATTATTGCCAATGTCATAGCGCCAAGTCTGGAATTTGCTTCTTGCAAGATTGAGAAAAATCCCAGGGCAGAAGAGGGGGTATCCGGTGGGAGTGTATCCGGTGGGAGTGTATCCGGTGAAGGCGTATCTGTTGAAAGCAGTATTGAAGAAGCTGACTTTAGTGACGAGGATATACCATTTTAGATTAAATGTTGTCAATTTAAATATAGAAGGGGAGACATCAATTGGCTAGGAAAAATAGAAATGATAGAAATGATAGAAATGATAGAAATCTAAGAGATAGGAATGATAGAAATCTAAGAGATAGGAATTTAAGAAGTGCAACTGGATCTATGCTTAACTTGAGGCAGAGAAAAAGATTCTGTTATTTCTGTAGAGAGAATATTAGTAATATTGATTACAAGAATGTAAGTTTGCTTGGAAAATTTATTTCTGATAAGGGTAAGATAAGACCAAAAAGATCTACCGGAAATTGTGTGCAGCATCAAAGAAAAATAGCTATGGGTATCAAAAGAGCAAGAGTTATCGCTCTTATACCTTATTTTAAAAGATAAATAGAATCTTACTAATTTAATATGTCCTTTGATAATTTAAAAAATATTAAAATTGAAAGATTAAATCTGGCATTACTTACCTTATTTACTTTTTTGTCCTTGGCTTTTGCTGCATTTATACCATTTTTCGGGATTATAGGGGTAGCATTGGTGCCGGTTCCGGTTACACTGCTGGTTCTTTGCGGAAGGATAAGGGATGGGATAATCTGTGCGGTTATAGCCTGTCTTATATTGATTTATCCGGATTATATACTGGCACCGGTCGCAGCAGTTTTAATAATTGCAGTTTCCTTTATTTACAGGAATTCAATTAGTAAAGATAAAAGTAAATTATTTACCGTAAGTGGTATCTTTTTAGTATTTTGTGGAGCAGCATTGCTATATATTATACTGGTGTCTGCTATAGGTAGGATTAATTTTGTAAGCGAGCTTTTTAGTAGCTATAATTCTTACATTGACGGTCTGTCTGCTAATCAATTTATTTCAGGTTATGCTAGTTTACTGTCAGTTGATCAGTCCCAGTTTGACTTGATACTCAAGCAGACCCAGAATATTTTAAGATTTATTCCTTATATTGCTCCAGGGATTTTAATAGTCTCATTTGTTATTGTAAGTGTGATAAATTATGTAGCAACCTCTGCAGTGCTTAGAAGATATAATATTAATATAAAACCATTTTTATCTTTTAATGAATTGGATCTTCCCTGGTACTATTGCTGGGGAGCAATTTTAGGACTGGTATTGGTACTGGTACCTTCCACCGGTCAAAATTTTGATAAGCTGGTAGATATTATCGGATTCAATCTGATAATTATTTTTGGGTTGTTGTATCTGGTTCTTGGAATCTCAGTGCTATGGGGGATACTTGAAAGGTTTAAGGTTTCGTTTATCTGGAGAATAAGCATTTTTATAATACTGGGTTTGTTTTTTGGATTTGCTATATTAATCCTGCCATTTCTGGGTTTAATTGATATATGGGTTAATTTTAGAAGATTAAAGAGAGGATAACGGGTTTATTCTTGAAGCATAAGATAGGAGGGTGAGAACAGTTGTTAAATTTTAACCAAAAACTATCAAAACTAATCAAAAAAGATTTGATTTTTTAAAGAAACTGTATTATACCATAAGGAGTATGAAATGGAGATTAAAGAGTTGACTAAAGACTATGTAATAATTGGTAAAGAAACAATATGGTTTGATGAGCCATTTGATGAACTTCCCACAAAGGAAGATTTTGAGAAGTGGCTTAAAAATATAAGGAAAGTGTTGGAGAAATCTTTTGCTTCTAAGAATAAGTGATATATAAACTAAATATAGAATAACCCATAATAGTCTCAAGGAATGGGAAAAGAAAGGGCTTTTAACATCGTATAAAACCCCTGGTGGTCATAGAAGATATTTAGAATCAGATATTCAAAAACTTTTGGAGATGAATAATGTTTTACCAAAGACTGCTTTTTATGCCAGAGTATCTACCAGAAAACAAGAGGAAAATTTAAATAGGCAGGTTGAAAGATTAAGACAATACTGCAAGGGGAAAGGATATAAAGAGACGATTGAATTTATTGAAATAGCCTCTGGATTAAATGATAAAAGACGGCAATTTCATAAAATGATAGATTCCGTGATTAGAAAAGAAATCAATTTGATTGTAGTTGAATATAAAGATAGGTTATCAAGATTTGGATTACGATTAATATATCATTTCTTTGAAGGATTAGGATGTAAGATTGAGGTTATTGAAGCAAAGAGTTCCAAAGATGAAAATAAAGAATTGGTTGATGATATGCTTGCTTTAATTACTTCTTTTTCAGCAAGACTTTACGGTAAGAGAGGTGGGAGAAAGAAATTAAAAGAGGAATTAGATATATGAGAAAAGTAATACACGGCGAAATATATAGTTCCAATTTTGATAATCTTAATAAATTAGTGTCAGATTGGTCTTCTGGTTATCGCTTTGCTTTTTGTAGATTTCAAAAAGACAACCTATCTTTTGATGAGTGCCGCAGTAAAACAAAAATAAAATACCCATCTTTAAACACCCGTCAAATAAGTGATGCTGTTATGCAGGCTCAGGGTTTATATAAAAGGATTAAAAACAAGAAAGTTGTTTTTGGCGGGAAGAAAAACCAAAATAAATTAGTTAAAAAAGAAATATCTAATCAGGAGTGGAAAAACAAAAGAGACAATCAGATTTATGCCAGAGGAGATATAACAAAGAAGGGTAATCCAAATATTAGATTATTAAATAAAAGTGGCAATTTTTATTTGAGAATAACTATAGGAAACAGAAAGTTTGAAGAGTATAAACTATTTGTTCCTGCTAAGTTCCAAAAGCAGGCGTTGTTTTTATCTGGTCTTGAAAAGCCTTATAATGTTCGCTTGTTAAAGAAGAATAAACAGTATTACAAAGTTGTTGTTGATTATGAAATTGAAAATCCAAACATAATAATTGATTTTTCAAGTGGAGTTATTGGAGTGGATGTTAATCCGGACAGGATTGCCGTTTCTAATATAAGTCCCGATGGCAGTCTGATAAAATCTATTAGCTTACTAAACAATCGGATGTTTTTTGGTTCTACCAATAAAAGAAATTATGAAATGGTTTGTATTGTAAAGCAAGTAATCAACTACGCTCTTGAAAACAATAAAGGAGTGGTGTTTGAAAACTTAAAATTCAAAAAAGAATTTGAAAATCAGGGAAGAAAATTTAACAGAATAAAGAGTAATTTTGTATGGAAGAAATTGCTTACATTACTTGAACGAAAATGTGTTGAAAATGGTATCCAATATAAAAAAGTTAATCCTGCTTTCACATCAGTAATTGGAAAGTTTAAATATCAAAAGATGTATAATCTACCTATCCATGAATCTGCCTCTTATGTAATTGGCAGGCGTGGATTGGGCTTTAATGAAAAATTATCTCTTTATAAGTATCCATCAGAGATTGTGAAGGAGATAGTCTTTGACCATGTTGGAGATAAGACAAAACGAATTCACAGTTGGGCTCTATGGAAAAAATTAAGAGATAACTATAAAACCGTCCTCACAGGACTTCAGAGTAGATTGTTTAACCTAAAAGAGTTAAATGACAACCTCTGTTATGAAGGTGAGAATCCTTCAGGTAAAGTTGTTCCTCTAAAACTGGTCGAGGAGCACTTAAGTGTTAACTAAACATTTAACGGGTAGAAGAAAGGCTACCTTCAAAACTCATTATTTTTGATGGGTTTTGTAAACCAGGAAGATTTGAAAGTTATACTTACTAATTATCATGAAAAGTTAGGAGATGTAGGAGATACGGTAGAGGTAAAATCCGGTTACGCAAATAATTATTTGATACCCAATGGATTAGCAGTGCCTGCGACAAAGGGTAATATAAATCAAATGAAGCTGGTCAAGCAAGCTGCTGTAAAATTAGAAGCCAGAAATATAAAAGAAGCAGAAGAGTTTGCCAAAAAGCTGGAAGGTCTCCAGGTTACCTTTATTGTAAAAACTGGCGAAGAAGGAAAACTCTATGGCTCCATAACCAATAAAGATATTGCTGAAAAGATCTCTGAAGAAAGAAAAATAGAAATAGACAGAAAGAAAATTGATATGCAGGAGCATATAAAGGAAATAGGAGAATATGAGATAGAACTAAAGTTATATAAGGAAGTTAGAAGTTCTGTAAAAGTAATAATTGAGCCAGATGAGGAATCAAAAGAATTAATTGAAGCTCATAAAGCAGAGAAAGAAAAAGCTGACAGCTTGTCAGAAAAAGAAAAACAGGAAGTGGAAGAAGAAAAAGAAAAAGGTGAAAGAGATAAGAGGAAGGCTGAAAGTAAAGAAAGTTCAAAGGAAGTAGAAAAAGAAGATAAGAAAAAAACCAGGATCAAATCTAAAGATAAAGATAAATAATTTATATGCAAGATCGAATAAAAAAAGAAGGAAAGCTTTATCCACTTGACACCAGTAAATTGGAGCGGATACCTCCATACAATATAGAAGCTGAAGAGTCTTTACTTGGGGCTATGTTGATTTCAAGAGATGCCATAATATCGGTTATTGAAGTTGTAGCTGCTGAAGATTTCTACCGGAAATCCAACCATGAAGTTTTCAATACAATAAAAGAGCTGTATGTAAAAGGCGAACCTGCAGATCCCATAACTGTAGCAGATCATCTTAAAAAAGAGGGACTGCTGGATGAAGTGGGGGGGAAAACTTTTATACATTCTCTTATAAGTAATATTCCTCTTGCAGCTAATGCTGAATATTATGCTCAGATTGTAAGAAGTAATTCTATTTTAAGAAAATTAATTTATGCAGCTACTGAAATAGCGACTATGGGCTATGAAGTTCCCGAGGATCTATACTCAACTGTGGACAAGGCACAGCAGCTGATATTTTCCATATATAAAGACCTGAACAGGGGAAGTACCAGGGATAAAGTTTCGATGATGAAAGATATAGTTACCGAGGCTTATGAGCTAGTAGAAGTTTTACATGAGGCTAAGTCTGATATATCTGGTATTCCATCAGGATACATAGATTTTGATCACATGACTTCAGGCTTTCAAAATTCTGATTTAATTGTTATAGCTTCAAGGCCTGGAATGGGTAAGACTTCATTAGTCATGGGTATGGCCAAGCATATTGCGCTGAGGGAGAAACTTCCAATAGCAATTTTCTCGCTGGAAATGTCAAAACAGCAGGTAGCGCTAAGGCTGATGAGTGCGGAATCAAGAATAAACCTGCAGAAGCTCAGGAATGGAAAAATAAAAGATGATGAGTGGGTTCAGCTGGCAAGAGCTGTTGAGAAATTAGCGGAGTGCAAAATATATATTGACGACACTGCATTTTTAACAGTTATGGATTTAAGATCAAGAGCCCGTATGATGGTCAGTACCAATAACATAAAGCTAATAATTGTTGACTATATCCAGCTAATGCAGTCCACTACTACTTACAGGGGAAATAAGGTTCTGGAAATAACGGAGATATCGCAGAATTTGAAAGGTATTGCAAAGGAATTAAATATTCCGGTAGTGGCAGTATCTCAGCTCTCAAGAGAAGTAGAAAAAAGAGAAAAAAAAAGACCGCTTTTATCAGATTTAAGGGAATCGGGTTCGATAGAACAGGATGCGGATCTGGTTGCGTTCATATACAGGGATGATTATTATGAGGAAGATGAAAGTAAACACAATGGCGAAGCTGAGATTATGATTGCCAAGCACAGAAATGGGCCTACAGGTAAATTAAATTTACGATTCAATAAGGAGTTTGCATTGTTTTCAAATTTAAGTAAGTCTTACCAGACCGAAGATAGGGGTGAATAAAATGCCCGGTATAGCTATTATTGGTACCCAATGGGGTGATGAAGGAAAGGGAAGGATTGTAGACTTGCTTTCGAGCAAGGTAGATATAGTAGTAAGGTTTCAGGGTGGAAACAATGCTGGTCATACAGTAGTTAAAGGAAATGATCAGTTCAAGCTTCATCTGATTCCATCAGGAATTTTATATCCGGATGTTACTTGCGTTATTGGAAATGGAGTGGTATTAAACCCCGAAGTGCTGATAGAAGAGCTGGATAGCCTGGAAAGCAAGGGGATAAGTACTGATAATTTAAGAATAAGCTGTAATGCACATCTCGTTATGCCTTACCATATAATCCTGGATAAGGCAGGTGAACACAGATTAGGCAAATCCAAAATTGGCACCACACATAAAGGTATTGGGCCTGTGTATGCTGATAAAGCGCTGAGGTCGGGTATCAGAACACAGGATTTACAGGATTTAAAGATATTTAGAACTAAACTGGAAGAAGCTCTGAAATTAAATAATGCAATTATAGAAAAAATTTACGGACTGGAGCCTCTTGATCCGGATGAGATTTTTAATAAATATAAACAATATGGGAAGCGAATTGAAAGATATATAGTTGATGCTACATTTCTGATAAGTAAAGCTCTGGATAAGAATAAAAGGGTACTGTTTGAAGGCGCACAGGGTACTATGCTGGATATTGATCATGGAACATATCCTTATGTGACCTCGTCTTCTACTATTGCTGGCGGTATTTGTGCTGGAGCCGGGGTAGGTCCAGGCAGATTAGATGAGATAATTGGTGTGGTTAAAGCTTATACCACAAGAGTTGGTTCCGGTCCATTTCCGGCCGAGGAAAATGGTAGGATCGGCCAGTATCTGAGGGAGAAAGGTTATGAGTATGGAACTACAACCGGAAGACCAAGGAGATGTGGATGGCTGGATGCGGTTATACTGAAATATTCTATTATGGTAAACACTATTGATAGTGTTGCTATAACCAAGCTGGACGTGCTTAGCGGCCTAAAAGAAATTAAAATTTGTACAGGCTATAAATATGAAGGCAAAGTTTATAGAGATATGCCATGCCATCAGACTATTTTACATAAATGTCAGCCTATATATGAAGAATATGAAGGCTGGGATGAGGACATAAGCAGGGTAAAGAATTTCGAAGATCTTCCCAAACAGGCTCAGAATTATATAAAAAACATTGAAAAAATTATCAAGGTTCCCATTTCAATGGTCAGTGTAGGTGCTGAAAGAAGCAAGATTATCATAAGGGATAATAATCTTGAGAGTAGGTTATTCAATCAAAGTAGAAGATCAACACTTATAGTTTAGTAAATAAAACAAAAGGAGCAGGTTGAATATACTGGTGATAGGCAGCGGGGGCAGAGAACATTGCATGGTGTGGAAAATTTCAAAAAGCCCTCTGGTAGAAAAAATATATTCAGCTCCAGGGAATGCAGGAATAGCTGAAATCGCAGAATGTGTTGATATAAACATCTCAAAAAACAATTTTGATAGTCTAATAAAGCTGGTAGAGGATAAAGGAATAGATTTAACTGTGGTTGGTCCGGAAGCACCGCTGGTGGATGGAATAGTTGATTATTTTGATTTGAAGGGCTATAAGATTTTCGGTCCTAACAGGCAGGCTGCTGCAATGGAAGGAAGTAAGGTTTTTGCTAAAGAATTACTCCAGAAGTATGGTATTCCTACCCCTGATGGAATTATTTTTAAAAAAGAGAATTATGAGGAAGCAAGAGATTACATTGAGAAAAGGAGTAGTTTCCCGGTAGTTATCAAAGCTGATGGTCTTGCAGCAGGAAAAGGTGTAGTTATAGCTGACGATAAAAACCAGGCGATAGAAGCAATAAAGGATTGCTTCATAAGAAATAGGTTTGGCAGCTCAGGAGACAGGATAATAATTGAAGATTTCTTAAGTGGATATGAAGTGTCTGTCTTATGCCTTAGTGATGGCAAGAAAATCATTCCAATGGCTCCTGCACAGGATTATAAAAGAATCTTTGATAATGACAGAGGAAAAAATACCGGCGGTATGGGAAGCTATAGCCCGGTACCTATGGTCGAAAATCAAACTTACAGACAGATTTTAAATGAGATTATTTTTCCCACCGGCGCTGCAATGGTAAGGGAAAATATAAAATACAAAGGGATTCTTTATGCCGGGATACTGATTATTGAAGAGAAACCCTACCTGCTTGAATATAATTGCAGGTTTGGAGACCCTGAAACTCAAGTGGTGCTCCCAAGATTGAAAGATGATCTGGTGCCATTGCTTTTAGAATGTGCGGAAGGGAATCTCACGAAAGAGAAACTAGATTGGGATGAAGATAAGTGTGTTTGTGTCATAGCTGCATCTGAAGGATATCCGGAAAGTTCTTCCAGTGGAGATATAATAGAGGGATTGGATTATTTTAAAGACAGTGATGATATAATTATTTTTCATGCTGGTACAAAAAAAGAAAATTGCAGCGTAGCAACTAACGGGGGGAGAGTTCTGGGAGTTGTTTCTAAGGCCGGCAGTTTTAAGGAAGTAAGAGAGAAAGTATATTCAGCTATGGATAAAATAAAGTTCAGAGGAATTCAATATAGAAAAGATATTGCATTAAAGGCGGAAAGGAGTGACTGATGGTCACCGGAGGTAAAAAAGTTGCTATAGTAATGGGCAGTGTTTCTGACAAGACTGTGATGAAAAAAGCGTCAGATGTTTTGAAGGAATTTGGAGTGGATTATGAGATAAATGTATTTTCAGCGCACAGAATGCCCAATAAGACAAGAGAATTTGCTAAAAGCGTAAAAGATAAAGGAATAGAAGTAATAATTGCCGGAGCAGGAAAAGCGGCACATCTTCCAGGTGCAATTGCTTCTTATACAACTGTTCCAGTGATAGGTGTGCCTATTAAAGCTTGCGATTTAGGTGGGCTGGATTCTCTCCTTTCCATAGTGCAAATGCCCTCAGGAGTTCCTGTTGCCTGCGTGTCTATAGATGGTGCAAAAAACGCAGCACTTCTAGCCATTCAAATACTTGCCTTAAAATATGATGATCTGGCAGAAAAGTTGGAAAAATATAAGGCTAAATTAGAATACTAGCAGCCAGGAATTTATTTAATAGATAAAATAATAAAGATTTTTTAAAATTTTTATCCCATAGTTAATTTTTTCTCACGTTTCTGCTATCATTCCGATTGATTATTGTTTTTATACTTATAAAGCCAGTAAAACATATATTATGTGGAAGGTGAAATAATAGTTGATGGAATTGATATATATATAAATATAATATTGATGTTGCAGACTAGATGTAGATTAGATATTTACTTTTGACATCTCATATCTCATACAATATAATACCTCAATTAAATAATTATATTTTTAATTAATTCAGTATTAGACATTAATATTAAGACATAATAATAAAGATATAGGAATTAGGAGAAAGAAATCTATGAAAGAATATCGTCTCACCAAAGAAGGTTATAAAGAATTGATTAAAGAAATGGAAGACCTTATAAACAATAAACGGAAAGAGATTGCTGAAAGACTGAGAGACGCAAAAAATTCAGGAGGAGATTTAACCGAAAATTCTGAGTATGAATATGCCAAAAATGACCAGGCTTTTATAGAGGGAAGAATCGAACAGATAAACGAAATTTTAAGTAATTATATAATTATAGAGAAGAAAGAGAATAAAGGGTTGGTTGAACTGGGAGTAACTGTAGTAGTCAGGGATGTAGACAAAAAAAGGGACAAGGAGTTTAAAATAGTCAGTTCTATAGAATCTGATCCTGAAAAAAATAAGATTTCAGATGAATCCCCGATGGGAAGAGCACTGCTTAATAAAAAAATCGGAGATGAAGTATTGGTTAAGACACCTGAAGACACAAAGAGATTAAAGATAATAAAGATTAAATAAAGCCACGGATTTAACCGGGCAAGTGTTATGAAAGACAAGAAAAACGACGAGATTTCAAACTTAAGCAATAATAACAGTGAAGAGCTATTAACCGGAAAAAGTGAGTATTTGCTGGAGTCAGAAGAACCTCTAACTGAATCATTAAAGATGAGACTTGAAAAAGTAAAGGCTCTCAAGAAAAGCGGTAAAAAGATTTACAAGAGCAGGTTTGATAAAAATTCCGATATAATAGACATAAAGACACATTACTCCAAACTTAAAGCCGGCGAAAAGGCTGATGGTGTTTTTAAGATAGCAGGGAGGCTTATGGGTTTCAGGAAACACGGCAAGGCAACTTTTAGCGATATAAAAGATTTTACAGATAAAATCCAATTATATGTCAATCAAAAAGATATTGGGGAAGAAAAGTATGATGAGTTTTTAAATCTGGATATTGGTGACTGGGCAGGTATAGAAGGAAACGTTTTTGTGACACATGCAGGAGAACTTTCAATAAATGTTTCCAAATTTGAGCTTCTAAGTAAAGCCATAAGAATACTTCCTGAAAAATGGCATGGACTGAAAGACAAGGAATTAAGATACCGTCAGAGATATTTAGATTTTACTGTAAATCCTGAGGTAAAAAATGTATTCTTGACCAGAATTAAAATAATAAATGCTTTAAGAAAGTTTTTGAATGATAGCGGTTTTAAAGAAGTTGAAACACCAATGCTCCAGTCAATCCCGGGTGGTGCCATAGCAAAACCATTTATAACCCACCATAATGCTCTGGATATTGATCTTTACCTGAGGATTGCACCGGAATTATATTTGAAAAGACTGATTATTGGAGGATTTGAGAAGGTTTTTGAAGTAAATAGAAACTTCAGAAATGAAGGAATATCCTATAGGCATAATCCGGAATTTACAATGCTGGAATTTTATCAAGCTTATGCTGACTATAATGATATGATGGATTTGACAGAGAATCTGATAAAATTTGTTTCACAAGAATCTATCGGCAAATTAACTACAAGTTACAGGGGAAATAATATCGATCTTGGTAGAGAGTGGGAAAGACTTACAATGCTGGAAGCCATTTATAAGTTTGGTGGAATTAAAATAAGTTTTGATAACAGCACAGAAGAGTTATTATCAGTGGCAAAAGATCTGGGTATTGAGATAGAAAAAGACTCCGGGAAGGGAAAAATTATAAATAAAATTTTTGAAGCTATAGCTGAGCCCAAGCTTGTACAACCCACTTTTATAAAAGATTATCCTATAGAAATATCCCCGCTGGCAAAAAGGCATCCGGAGAATGAAAACCTGACCGAAAGATTTGAGCTGTTTATAGGAGGGGAAGAGATTGCAAATGCTTTTTCAGAGTTAATTGACCCCGGAGAACAATTGGATAGATTCAGGAATCAGGTAAGGAGCAAGTGCGAAGAAGAGAGGATTACAGGTAAGATTGATGTAGATTTTCTAAAAGCGCTGGAATATGGAATGCCGCCCACAGGTGGAGAAGGAATTGGGATTGACAGATTGGTTATGGTACTGACCAACAGCAATTCCATTAGAGATATAATTCTTTTTCCTCTCTTAAGGCCTGAATAAAGCCGGGTAATGTACCACTGATTTCAGTTTATTCTTATAAAAAAGATGATATAATTTTGCTGCAATTTAAATAATTGACTCTAGACCGGTGATTAAAATATGAATTGTGATTTTTGTTATAACAATGAAGCTACTATTCATTTAATAAAGATTCAGGGCGCAAGCGTAGAAAGAATAAATATATGCAAGGAATGCGCAAAGGACTTTTCTTTTTTTAGTGAGGAAGATTTTTATAATGATCTTGCCAGGATTCTTTATAAATTTTTCAATATTAGTACTAATGACTATCATACCGGCAGGGATAAAAAAATATTAAGGAGTATAAGTTATGGCAGGAACAGAAAGTGTCCCTTTTGCGGTATAGATTTAAAAACCATTAAAAAAATTGGAAGGGTTGGCTGCAGCAGTTGCTACAGTGAATTTAAAGATGTACTATTTCCAATAATAAAATCTATTCAGGGAAGTCTTGAAAATAAGGGGAAAATTCCCGTAAATACCAGCAGGAAAATTAAACTGGAAAAAAATATAAGAGATCTAAGACATAGACTTAAAAATGAGGTAATAATTGAAAATTTCGAAGAAGCAGCAAGGACAAGAGACAAAATAAAAAAATTGGAGAAAAATAGATATGACCGGTAAAAATTTCTACCTGTTAGAAAATAAAACCAGCAAAAATAAGTCTGAAAGCAATAAAAATAAAATTATTTTAAATACCAGAGTCAGACTGGCAAGAAATCTTACCGACTACAAATTTACAAGTATCTGCAGCAATCAGGAAAAAAATATTTTACTAAAAAAAATAAAGAGATATGTTGAGGAAATAAAAGAACTTAGAGATTTTAGGTTTTACTCTGTTAAAAGTCTGGGAAAAATACAAAAGGACCTGCTTTTTAAGGATTACCTGATCACTCCAGGAATGGCAAACAGGATGCAGGGCAAAGGACTGTTTGTAAAATATGGACAAGACCTGGGGGAATCTTCAGCAATAATGATTAATCAGGAGGATCATTTAAGAATTCAGAGTGTGCGTCCGGGTCTTAATATTTCAGAAGCTTACAAGGAGGTCATTGAAATTGAAAAATATTTTGAGAAGAAATTAAGTTTTGCTTTTGATAGGAATCTGGGGTATCTTACAGCAAGTCCGATTAACTTAGGAACTGCATTAAGGGTATCCGTCATTGCCCATCTTCCTGTACTGGCAGTAAGTACCAGGATTGCCGATTTTGTAAAAAAATTAAACCAGGTGGGATGTTTAATCAATGGATATTTTATGGGAAATTCTGAAGTAATTGGTAATTTATTTAAGATTTCTAATCTGGTAACACTTGGTAAAGGAGAAGAAGACATAGTTGAAGAAATGAATGCAATTTGCTTAAATATAATCGATGATGAAGAGAACGCCAGAAAGAAATTAAAGGAGAGCGACCTGCTGGGAATTAAAGATAACATATACCGTTCCTTTGGTTTGCTTAAGTATGCTAAAATACTATCATATGAAGAATCAATGGAGCTGTTATCAATAATAAGATTGGGGCTTGATCTGGATATTATAAGCGGGGTTAATGATTTTGATTACTTTGAACTAATAAATAAGATCAGTGATTCACATATTATATTAGATTTAGAGATAAGTAGTAGTGTAACTGATGATGAACTAGATTCGATAAGGGCTGATTTAATACGGAAAAAAATATTAAAAGGAACTGATTAAATGTTTGAAAGATTCACAGAGAGAGCAAGAAAAGTAGTGGTCAGGGCTCAAGACGAGGCTAGATTTTTAAAACAGAACTATATAGGTACCGAGCATATTCTCCTTGGCTTAATTGACGAAAAGGAAGGAATTGCTGCCAGGGTTTTTTATGAATTGAATATTACTTTTGAAGATATCAGGTCGGCAGTAAAAGAAGTGGTTACTGAAGGGACTTCTGAATCTTATGAACATATTCCCTTTACTCCGAGAGCTAAGAAAGTTTTAGAATTATCTTTAAGGGAAGCTCTTCAAATGGGGCATAATTATATAGGAACAGAGCATATATTGCTGGGGCTCTTAAGAGAAGGGGAAGGAGTGGCAGCAAGAGTTTTAAATAGCATGGGAATCACTCTGGATAATGTAAAAGAAAAAGTAAAGGAACTTCTAAGTAAGCAGTCTTATTATTTAGAACAAGAAAGAGCCCTGTCCGATAAAAGTCAAAAAAAGGTGCTTAAGATGCTGGTACAGTATGGAAGGGATTTAACTTTACTGGCCCAGGAGGGCAAACTTGATCCTGTGATAGGGAGAAGGAAAGAAATTGACAGAATGATTCAAATACTTTCCAGAAGAACAAAGAATAATCCTATCCTTATAGGAGAATCAGGAGTAGGAAAAACTGCAATTGTTGAAGGACTGGCGCAATTCATCTGTTCAAAAAAGGTTCCTTCAAATCTTTCCAATAAGAAAATATTTACCCTTGATCTGGGGGCTTTAATTGCTGGTTCAAGATATAGGGGAGATTTTGAGGAAAGGTTAAAGAAGGTGCTGGCTGAAATTAAAGATGATGGAGATATCATACTTTTTATTGATGAGGTTCATACTCTAGTGGGTGCTGGCGCTGCCGAAGGTGCTATCGATGCTGCAAGTATCTTGAAGCCTATGCTGTCAAGGGGGGAAATTCAAACTATAGGTGCTACAACTGTTAATGAATATCGTAAGTATTTTGAAAAGGATAAAGCTCTGGAAAGAAGATTCCAGCCAATTTTCATAAATGAGCCTACCGTATATGAAACTATTGAAATTTTAAGAGGGCTTAAAGACAGATATGAATCTTTCCATGGCCTCAAGATAACTGAAGATGCTATAGTGTCAGCTGCAAAATTGTCCCACCGCTATATTAGTGACAGATTTCTGCCCGATAAAGCTATTGACCTGATAGATGAGGCAGCATCCAGGGCCAGGGTAAGAACTCTTACAACTCCTCCTGATTTGAAGGAACTGGAAGTAAATATTGAAAAAATCGCAAGTGAAAAGAAGAAGGCTATAGAATCACAGGATTTCGAGAAAGCAGCACAGATGCGTGATAAAGAGAAACAACTTATTAAGGAAAAGAGGGAAATAGAAGAGATTAAAATTAGAACCAAAAAAGCCGATAAGGAAGTTGTCGGTGAGAATGAGATAACAGAAATATTATCCAGCTGGACTGGTGTCCCGGTATACAAGTTAACTTCAAGTGAATCTTCCAAACTGCTTGGAATGGAAGACGAGCTTCACAGGAGGGTTATTGGTCAGGATGAAGCTATAAAAACAGTATCCAAAGCCATCAGGCGGTCCCGTTCCGGTCTAAAAGACCCAAAAAGACCAATCGGCTCTTTTATGTTTCTCGGACCTTCCGGTGTGGGAAAGACTGAACTTGCTAAAACAATAGCAGAATTCTTATTTGATAAAGAAGAAGCTTTAATACATATTGATATGTCTGAGTATATGGAAAAGCATTCCGTATCGAAACTGATCGGTTCCCCTCCCGGATATGTGGGCTATGATGAAGGTGGACAGCTGACTGAAATGGTAAGAAGAAAACCATATAGTGTAATACTGCTGGATGAAATTGAAAAGGCGCATCCTGATGTTTTTAACATACTATTGCAAATTTTTGAGGAAGGACACCTTACCGACTCTCAGGGTAAGAGAGTGGATTTCAAAAATACTGTGATTGTAATGACTTCTAATCTGGGAGCGAGGGAAATACAAAAAAATACTCCAATGGGATTTAAAAAAATAAATACCGAAGATCTTTCCTATGACGAAATAAAAGAAAAAGTAATGAGTGAACTGAAGCAGGCTTTCAGACCTGAATTCTTGAACAGGGTTGATGAAGTAATAGTATTTCACAAATTACAAAAGCAGCAGGTTTACAATATTATGGATCTGATGATGTCCAGAGTACAGCAACAGCTTGAACTTCAGGGGATTACAATAGAGCTTAAAAAAAACGCAAAGGAATTGTTACTGGAGAAAGGCTACGACTCTTCAATGGGCGCCAGACCTATGAGAAGGTGCATACAAAATCTGATAGAGGATCCTATTTCTGAAAAATTAATAAGCGGGGAGATAAGATCCGGGCAGAAGATCGAAGTAAGTGCCAAAGATAAGAAAATGCACTTTGATATTAATAAATTGAACCGGAGCAGTGTATTAAAAGTTTGATTTTACAGGACGAATGAATAAAAAAAGTGAAGAATTATTACTAGATTGCTTGAAAAAAATAGCTCCTGGAACGGAGCTCAGGCTGGGAATAGAATATATACTTCAGGGGAAAACAGGCGGACTGATTGTTGTGGGAGATTCGGAAGAGGTATTGAAGCTGGTTAATGGAGGATTTTATATAGGATGCAGTTTCTCGCCAGCAAAATTCTATGAGATTGCCAAAATGGATGGAGCTATTATATTGAGTTCTGACGGTAAACGGATCTTATATGCCAACACTCACCTTTTCCCCAATCCAGACATTAAAACTTCTGAAACAGGTACAAGACATAGAACTGCAGAAAGAGTAGCAAAACAAACCAATACCCTGGTAATTTCTATTTCTATGAAAAGGGATGTGGTTACCATATATAAAGGTGATATGAGGCATATGCTTGAGGAACCAAGGGTAGTTCTATCCAAAGCAAATCAGGCATTACAAACGCTTGAAAAATACAAAGAAGGGCTGGATGAACTTACATTTAATTTAACCGTGAGAGAACTCGAAGATCTGGTAACACTTTTTGATGTAACCGGTGTACTTCAAAGATCAAGCATCGTACAGAGAACCGAAAAGGAAGTTAAAAAATATATATATGAACTGGGGGTAGAAGGCAGGCTCTTAAACATGCAGGTTGAAGAATTAATGGCGAATATAGTGAATGATTCTTTAAATATTATAAGTGATTATGCACATCTGGATATTGGCGCTGAGCCGTTTGAAGTGAAAGACAGGATAAATCTGCTAAGCGAAGGAGGGCTACTTGAGTTAGGCAATATTGCGAAAATTTTAGGTTATGATGTTGAAGGCAGCTTAAAGGAATTTGACATACATCCTAGAGGATTCAGGATTGTTTCAGAAGTTAGAAGACTTCCTCAATCAATTGTTACCAATTTAATTGATAAGTTTGGTAATTTAAAAAATATTCTAAATGCAAATGTGGAGGAATTGTCTGAAGTTGAAGGAATGGGAAAAACCAGAGCCAGATCTTTATGTGACAAGCTAAAAAAGTTTTCTGAATATTATTTATATAATGAACCGTATAATAGAAAAGGAGGAGTAATCCCAAGAATTAAAATATAGCAATTATTAGAATTATTTTAATTATTAAACTTATATATTCTACGGTTAACAGGTTTTTCAAAAAAATAATAGTGATGATAATTTATGAATGTAGCGATAATTACAGCAGCCGGAAAGGGTGTCAGGCTAAAAGGCAATATCAGCAAGCAGTTTATGAACATTTATGGAAAACCAATATTAGCTCATACTATTACTGCTTTTCAAAGATCTTCAAAAATAAAAGAAATATATGTTTCAGTTCCTAAAGATTATCTGGAATCATGTCAAAAAAGTATAATTGAAAAATATTCATTCGATAAAGTAAAAAAATTAGTTATTGGCGGCAGCAGCAGACAGGAATCTGTTTATAATGCTCTAATTGAGCTACCTTCCTCCACTAAATTAGTGTCTATTCATGATGGTGTAAGACCACTTATTACCGCGGAAGAGATTGATCTTTTAATTAATACTTTAATAAGAGAAAATGGAAAAGACCCTGGAGTGAAAGGTGTGATAATGGCAGAATCTGCACGGGAAACTGTAAAAGTAATCGGTAAAGGTACTGTTGATAGGACTATCCCCAGAGATACAGTCTGGCATGCCCAAACTCCACAGACTTTCTTTTACAAAAATATTTTAGAAGCTCATAATAAAGCCAGAGAGGATAATTTTATAGGCACAGACGACGCTTCGCTAATGGAAAGAATGAATTGGAAGGTTGGTGTGGTAAGAGGCAGGCATGAGAACATAAAAATTACAACCCCACTTGACTTATTTCTAGCAGAGCTTATTATGACCAGAAATGGCAGGAGATAACTAGTAAAATATAAAAAGTATAATATAGAAAGATTAACCTTTTATGAAAGTCGGATTAGGATTTGACGTTCATGCCTTTGGAGCTGGTAGAAAATTAATACTCGGGGGTGTAAAAATAGGTCATCCTATGGGGTTAGCAGGCCATTCTGACGCTGATGTTTTAGTGCATGCCATAATGGATGCTATTTTAGGAGCCTGTGGGCTGGGGGATATAGGAATTCATTTTCCTGACAGTGATATGAAGTATAAGGATATATCCAGCCTGCTGCTGCTGGAAGAAGTTAGAAAAAAGATGGAGGAAAAGGGTTTTGGCATTGTCAATATAGATTCAATTTTAATAATGCAGAAACCGAAAGCCTACAGGTACTTTCCAGAAATGAAAAAGAATATAGCCGGAGCTTTAAAGATAGATGATGATAAGGTAAATATAAAGGCAACAACCACAGAAGGCCTTGGATTTTGCGGAAGAGAAGAAGGAATTGCCGCAGAGTGTGTGGTTCTATTGGAATAAGATTTTATATAGAGAAGAATCACTGGAGTAAAAATGATACCTCGGTTTAGATTTGCGCCATCTCCCACTGGAGGCTTGCACATAGGGACAGCAAGAACTGCTCTGTTTAACTGGCTGGCTGCAAGGAGTGTGGGCGGAAAATTAATTTTAAGAATTGAGGATACTGATATAAAAAGGTCAACTGCCGCCTATGAAAAATCCATAATAGAAGATTTAAAGTGGTTTGGTCTGGACTGGGATGAGTTCTACAGGCAGAGTGAGAGGACCGGGATATATCAGAGATTTGCTCGGGAGCTGCTGGATGAAAATAAAGCTTACAGATGTTTCTGCACCCCGGAGAGGCTGGAAGACCTTAAAAAGAGACAGTATGCTGAAGGCATGATGTCAAAATATGATAACCGGTGCAGGGAGCTGAGCGGCGGGGAGATTGAAAAGAATTTAAAAGAGGGCAAGGAATTTGCCATAAGGTTTAAAGTAGAAGATGGCAAGGAAATCAAATTTTGCGATTTAATAAGAGGGGAGATAAGCTTCAGGTCTGAAGTTATCGGGGACTTTATAATTATTAAATCTGATGGCACTCCTTCCTATAATTTTGCTGTGGTGGTAGATGACGGTGATATGAAAATTACCAATGTGCTGAGAGGTGAGGACCATATAACCAACACCGCAAGACAGATTTTATTGTTTAAAAGTCTGGGGTTTAGCCTGCCTTCTTATGCACATCTATCAATGATTCTTGGAAAAGACGGCTCAAAATTAAGTAAAAGGCATGGAGCTACCACTATTTCCCAGTTCAGGGAAGAAGGATACCTGGCTGAAGCTATTGGAAATTATCTTTCAATACTTTCATGGGCTCCGAGGGACGGTGAGGAAATATTTGGTATCAGGGATATCCTGGGTAAATTTAAAATACCTGATATATCAAAAAGCCCTGCTATCTTTGATGTGGATAAGTTAAAATGGATAAATGGTATTTATATCAGAAGAAAATCTACTGAAGAGCTGGCCAGGTTATGTACTCCTTATTTAATCAAAGAGAAGATAATAGATAAAAAAGATCTTGGAAATGAAAAAGTTATGAGTAAAATTGTAAAAGGTGTTTATGCATTCCGGGATAACCTGAAAGTTTTAAATGAATTTCCACAGTACATAAGGGATCTTTTTGGAGAAAAAATTGCAGGTTACAGCAAAGACGCAGTTGAAATTTTAACACTGGATACATCTACTGTAGTTCTGCAGAGTTTCCTGGGAGGGCTTGAAAGCGAACTGAAATCTTTTGACAATAACCAGGATATAGATTTTAATGAAGAGAAGAGTAAAAACCTCATCAATATGATAGGGAAAAGCTTAAAAGAGTTAAAAATAAAAGGTAAATTTTTATATATGCCTATAAGGGCATCTATTACCGGTAAAACTCATGGTCCGGAACTGCCCAGGGTTATTTCTATACTGGGTTTAAAAAACTGTATACAAAGGGTCAATCAGACCTTAGAATATATAAAAAATAATAAATTATAACCGATTGGTCGAGTTATGGGATTAATAGCTGAATTAAAAGACCTTGTAAAATCTGCAAGAGAAAGGGATCCGGCTGCAGTAAGCACCTTAGAAATTTTGTTTACTTATTCCGGGGTGCATGCGGTTATAAATCATAGAATTGCTCACTGGCTTTACAAGCGGAGAGTACCTTTTATTCCTCGCTGGATATCCCAGTTCAGTAAATTCCTTACCGGGATTGAGATTCATCCCGGAGCAAAAATTGGCAAGGGGTTCTTTATAGACCATGGTATGGGAGTAGTGATAGGAGAAACTTCAGAAATTGGTGATGGTGTTACCTTATATCAGGGAGTAACTTTAGGTGGAACCGGAAAAGAAAAAGGAAAGCGCCACCCTACAATTGGAAATAATGTGGTTATATCCGCAGGAGCAAAAGTACTGGGTTCGATTGAAATTGGAAATGATGTAATTATCGGAGCAGGAGCGGTAGTTATAAATTCTGTCCCTGACAGGTGCACGGTAGTAGGTGTCCCGGGAAGGATTGTAAAAATTGGAGGGGAAAAAGTGCTTTCAGACGAATTTCACAGAATGAATTTACCCG
>Ga0315294_10001964_pt1 | contig 22569 bp, 12 predicted proteins | sample YL17G13_40_MG_FD_203626 | JGI IMG/M metagenome (GOLD analysis project Ga0315294, IMG submission 203626) | Sediment microbial communities from Yellowstone Lake, YNP, Wyoming, USA - YL17G13_40 | ecosystem: Environmental > Aquatic > Freshwater > Lake > Sediment | place: USA: Wyoming | collected...
AGCGTTACATCGAATGGCAGGCTGAAATTAATCTGCTTGAAGCAAGGCCAATCACAGGCACTTCCGCCGGCTGTATAAACCAGTACAGAAGCAACTTTTACTACCGTCTGCCGAAACTTAACACCTTAAAATCGTTCGACCAGAACGGCTGGCTCGCCGTAACCGCCGAAACCGGCCTGTTGGGTCTCCTGTCCTTCTGCTGGATTCTGACCCATTATGGCAAATTAGCTTTTAATCAACTGTCGACCGCCAGGAAAAAGTTAAACAACACGATGCTCCGGTTCGCTGCTGTCAACCTCGCAGGTTTTACCGCTATGTCCGTCGCAAATATTTTTTCCTCCGTCCAATACAACGGCGTCCTGATAGTTTTCGTTTTAGTCCTGTCCCTTATATCCGGAACTGCCCGGCTTTTCGGAGAACAATAAAATGCGGATAACCAAAATTATTAAATGCCTTCTTCTGCTTGCCTGTGCAGCCGTATATGGTTACTCGGCTATAACTATCAAAACAGGACAAACATTTAACATAACCGTCGACCTGGCCAACCCATTATCGATAGTTTGGCCCTTTGAAGTTGCGATAGTCGGTGCACAGGGACAAAAAGGCCTTCGCATCGGCCCCAAAATTGGCAGAGGCTGGAGAGGCGAGGCCGGCGGAGATGCTGCCTATAGATTTTATATCCCCCAAAAAGGCAGGTACCGTATCTGGGTTTACTGCCTGTGGTTCGACGAATGCGCCAATGCCGTCTTCGCACAAGTTGACAATCTGGAAAAAGCCATCCTCGGAAATGACCCTATATATAACCAATGGCATTGGACAAGAGGTTTTGATGCCGAACTCCAAAAAGGCACCCATACACTTGTCCTGTCCAATCACAGCGACCATATCTCGCTGCAAAATGTGCTTCTCACAAATTCAAATTCTTTTAAACCCGACAGTCACGGCCCTGTGTTCTCCGATGTATTCTATGATGGCTTCGATGGATGTGACCAGGGTAATTTCACCAGATGGAAAGTTATTAGCGGCCAGTGGCTCGTTCAAAACGCCGATGCCAATGTATGCCTCACTGAAAATGCCTTGATAAGCAAATCCTGGGAAAATTCATTCATTATTTACGAAAACAGCGAATGGACAGATTATGTATTAAACGTTTCGGTTAAATCCTCAATACCCGATAGTCCCAACAGTTCCTTATCAATATGTTTCGGTGTTAATAATCCGGCTCAATACTATCAACTTCGATTGACACCCTCGAAAAGTATTGACAAAGTCGAAATGGAAATCATCGGTAAATCCGCTGAAACAACGAAAGTGTTGGCTGGTTCCGAAGTTGCCTGGAAATCTGATATATGGCATCAGGTCGAAATAAATCTCAATACCGGCAGAATCATAGCAAAAGTAGATGAGGCTGAACCGATTAAAATATCTGTAAATCGCCAGATAATCGGCGGGATAGGACTGCTCCTGAACGGCAAAATCACAGCCTCTTTTGACAATGTTCACGTAAGACAAATCACTGAGAATACGAATAAAAATGAAAACTAATAAGACAAATCCTGAACGAGCTGAAATAATCGAGCGGATGCGAAACATTCTGGAACCCTGGGTCTCCGATGCCGCCTTAATCGATAAAATCAGCGAAAAAACAAATTTGATAACCGATTTGGGCCTCGATTCTATCGGAATCCTTCAAATGATACTCGGCGTGGAAAAAGAATTTGGTATCTCAATCGAAACCAGTGAATTGGATTCCGAAACTTTCTCAATTATGGGCAATCTCCTGGAAATAATAGAAAAAAAATTATATGAAAATAATTGACCTGCTTGCAAACAATGCCGCCGGCCACCCGGAGCGGCTCGCCGTCAAAAATGGCGACATCGAAGTAACATATAGCCGGTTACTTTCCTGTGTCAGGAGCTTGTCCGAAATTCTCGCCTCCGCAGGCTGTCGCAGCGGCGTCAAGGTCGCCGTTGTCCTTAATAATTCCATAGAATATCTCATAAGCTTCTTTGCGATTTCGGCGGCAAACGGCATTATCCTGCCGCTTTCCGCACGTATGACGCCCTATGAGATAGCCGCCTATATCGACAAAGCCGATGCCTCAATCGTAATCGCCGGTCAATCATATTTGAACCGTTTGTCGAATGCTCAGGCATATTTAGATAAAGTTACAACAGTATGTATCCAATATTATGGCAATAATAACCTGAAACTCGAAACAAACATCCGCAGAAACAATAAGCCTGACGATGAAGAAAACAAAGATGTTGCGCTGATGGTTCCTACATCGGGAACAACGGGACTGTCCAAAATCGTAATGCTGACCGATAACCAGCTAATCTCGAATATGATTGCTTACAGGTCTTTGATGAACTTCGATACGCCGAATGTGGTCTGCTGCTCGCTGGCAATGCACCATATTTATTGTATTTGTGCCCAGATGCTTACCCATACAAGCCTTGCAGATACGTTTATCATAAATGATAGGCCCTTTTTTATAAAAGACTTCCTGAAGACCGTCGAGACCAGCTATGTCACCATATCGGCTTTTGTCCCCTTTATGGCTGTCCTTTTGGCCGAATTTCCAGAACCCCACAAATTCAGCCTTGAAACTTTGAAGTGCATCACGCTCTCCGGCGCCAAAACGCCGACATCAGCATACAAACTGCTGACCGCGAAATATCCTACCGTGAAATTTATAAATATGTATGGTATGACCGAGGCGGGTTCTCGAATCTCCGCAGCCGCACCCTGCCCTCAACAATTCCCTGTTGAAAGTGTCGGCAGACCAATACCTACGGTAAATGTCCGAATAGTAAACGACAATGGTAATGTCCTGCCGGCAAACCGTATCGGCGAGGTCCAGGTAAAAAGCACCGGCGTAATGAAGGGATATTATAAACAGCATGCCTTAACAGCACAGACAATTATCGACGGCTGGCTAAAAACCGGCGACCTCGGAAAACTCGACGAAAATGGCAGCCTGTTTCTCCTCGGACGAAACAAAGACATCATAAATTCAGGCGGAGAAAACCTCTACCCTTCGGAAATAGAGGATTGCCTCCTTGAGCATCCCGCAATTCGCGAAGCAGCGGTCGTTGCAAAAGAGGATAGATTATTGCAGGAAGTGCCTTGCGCCTTCGTGGTAAAAAAAACGCTCTCTGAAAATGTTACGGTAAACGATATAAAACTATTTTGTAAAAACAGGCTCAGCAGCCGAAAAATCCCGGCATATATAAAGTTCATCGACAAACTGCCGAGACTTACTACCTCCAAAATAGACCGAAACTTGCTAATAAAAATGACGGACAATTTGTAATTAAGCCAATTTTGCAGAGCAAAATATGAGATACATATACTGCCATCCGCTGTTTGACGAAAGAAAATGCGCCCATCGGTTTTCTTACCAGTTAAAAAGGGCATTCGAGACAAAAGGAGCAACACTCAAACGATTCGACTATCAAGGCACAGGAGAAGCAACAGGCCGTTTCGCAGATGTCTCGCTGGAATCTTTACGTAACGACACAACTCAATTTATCGCCGGCAGACAGGTGTCCCTGATAGGAACACGCTTCGGCGCAAGTCTCGCATTTGATTACTGCGCCAATAGAGCAATAAAAGTAAACAACCTGATATTATTAGAGCCTGTTATAGATGGTGCTGAATATATTGATTATCTCTACCGCAGGCAGCACGTAAAAAATCTTATGACAGGCAAACCCGAACATCAGCGGCAGGATGATGCTTACATAAACCTTGAAGGATACAAAACCAGCATCGCATTTATTGAGCAAATCAAAAATTTTTCTCTCCTCGAATCGGCGACAAAATACTCGGTAAAAAACTCCGTCTTCATTGTCTGTGTCCCGAATCGCTCCAAAATCGACCAAAAAATCGCCGACCTGGCTGCCATCCTGCGAAACTCGGCAGCAAAAGTGCAGGTCGTTGGAATAAATCTGCCGCCCTTCTGGGAACGTATCCCGGTTGCAGATTATACCGAATTAACGCAAAAAATTGTGGAGTGGTGCTGTGACTGATACCGGCTATTTTAAAAGCGGAAACAACCTCCTCTTCTATTCCTCCGCAATTCCGCAGACCCAAAAAAGAAAACAGGGCATTATATTTGTCCACGCCGCTGACGGCAACAGGCTCGGCCCGCATCGAATGTTCGTAGAGCTTGCGGAAAAATTCAATTCGCTCGGATACCCGACATTCAGATTCGACCTGACAGGCTGCGGCGACAGCACAGGCAGCACCCAGCGCAACAATATAGAAAATGACATACTTGACGTCATACAGGCCGTAAATTTTTTCAGAATCAAAGCAGACCTGGAATCCATAATTCTCCTCGGCATTAGCAGAGGCGCTCGCGTATGCTTTAATGCTCTGTCTAAATACGCTCTTCCGCTAAATGCAGCCATTCTGCTCTCAGCACCGGCTTCAACCGGGAAAACCGCAATAAAATCTTTCGGAGCCGGCTTAAAAGAATACTTCTGCAAGCTGAAAGACCCCCAAAGTCTGCGAAAATTATTGTCCGCAAAAGTAGATGTCACTCAAATCTGCAAAACACTCCTCACCGCCCTGCTGCTCAGCCGCAGATACCCATCGGCTCAAAACACAACCATCGCATCGAAATGCCCCCTTCTTTTCATCTATGGCGGATGCGACCCCATAACCGCGGATTCAAGCCTCTATTACACCGCAAAATGCAGAGAAAATCGTCTGCCGCATTACTGCCATATCATCCCCGACGCAAATCACAGCTTCTTCCACTACGAGTGGAAAGAAGAAATATTCCAAATCTCAAGACATTGGCTCGAAAATATCCTGCATCAATCAAAATGAGCGAACTATTTGACAAAATCGGACTAACCTTGCAAATATACAGGCTTCTGTTGCCCGCCCTTGCCAGGCAATTTGACCCTAAAAAAATCGCCTCCGTCCAAAACGCAAAACTACGAACCCTTGTTCATTACAGCTTTAACAACATAAAATACTATAAGGAAATATTTGAACAAGCCGGCATCAAACCGGAAATGATTAAAACCACCGAAGACCTTCACAAAATCCCCATCCTCACTAAAAATGAGCTTCGCAGCAGGTTCTGGGATTTCCTGCCTCGCCGGCTGCCACCCTGCCGCGTAAGCCGAACTTCCGGCAGCACAGGTGTCCCCGTCTGTCTTCTTTCGGACAAAACCTCTCGCATATTTAATTCCGTAGCAGTTATCCGTTACCGCCTGTCCCTTGGAATGCCGATAATAGGCCGCCCTATCCTCACCCCCCTTAAAACCGCCGATGAGCCTTTCTACAAAAAACCGCACTGGACTCTCCTGCAGGGCGTCCATAAAACATACTATATCAATCCTCATATAAATTCTCCTGAAAATATCGAATACGCGGCCAAACTCCTGACCGGACTGAAAAAACCGGCCTTAATGGGCATAACCACCGCTATAAAAACCCTCGCATACAAAGTGCGTGACGGCATCTTCCCCCCATTCCTGCCCTGTGCAATCCTGACCACAGGCGAAGTTTTAACCCCCGAAATCAGGGACCTCCTGGAATCAGTCTTCCGAACAAAGGTCACGGATATATATGCCTGCAACGAAGCCGGGGACATAGCCTGGCAGTGTCGAGAGTCGCTCAGCTATCACATAAACGCCGAGAATGTGGTAGTGGAAATCATCAGGAATAACGGGCCGGCAGCGGAAGATGAAATTGGAGAAGTCGTAATAACAAACCTAAACCGTTTTGCTATGCCGATAATCCGCTACAAAAACGGAGACCTTGCAAGACTGACACATCAACCCTGTCCCTGTGGATGCAAACTCCCAATGATTGCCGAGATTATCGGCAGAACCGGCGAGGACATCTCGCTGCCTAACGGAAAAACCATCCCCTGGAACCAGCTTAAAAGCCTGATGAACCATCCCCATATCCGCCAGTTTCAGATTGTCCAGGACAACAAAGGAAACCTTAAAATCAGATATGTCCCCGAAGAAGACGTCGATACCAGCCCCGTAGAGGAATTGTTACTTTATCGTTATAGAAATCTGCTTGGCCCTTCGATAGAAATCACAATGGAAAAAACCGCAAAAATCACCCCCTCCCCCAGCGGCAAAAGCAAGCTTGTTATATCGCATTTCAATAAACCGGCAAACTGACCCGGCTTTTTGAAGCATTACCTGTTATCAGATGTCATCAGAAGCAATCAGAACGCATCAGAACGCATCCAGAGTGAATCAGAAGCACTCCAGAATACATCAGAGATACGTCAGAATGCATCAGAAGAAGCCAGTTGCGAATTATTGATTTTGTTTTAAGGTTTTGTGTCATAATAAGTTATATTAAAAATTAGCCACAAATTAACGCTGATTCCGCCTGCGGCGGACAAGTTTCACAGACATTTTTGTCCAAGCGGGCTTTTCTTTTCTCTTCGGCGAGCATTGCAAGCATTTTGGAGGCTATCTCAGGCGTTAGCTGGGGGTGAAATTTTTTCTGAGGTTGAGGAGCTTCAGCAATATCCTGAGCGGTATCGTCATTGTGCGACGAGATGACATCGAGGCAGGCCTTTCTGGCGGTTTCATCTTTTTCGGATGCGGTCAACTGGATAAGTCTTTCAGCAGCCCAGGGCAGGTAGCGAACCATAACGAGCTTAGTTTGACGTATAGCGGCGTCGATGCGGTCATTGAATTCCTGCCCGAACAAGCCGTTTTCAAGCCATCTTCTATACCGGTAGGGACTAATGTTGTGTTTTTCAAGGGTTTCTTGTTCGGTGAGGCCGTTTTTGAACATATCGTCGAGGACGGCAAGTTGTTTATGGCTGAGGTGGCCACGTTGTCGTTTTATTTTCATCTTAAAGCTCCTTTAAATTTTATTTTATATAAAGTGGGGTTATAAAGCTTCCCTATAATTGGGCGGAGATGCGTGTTTGAGGTGAAAAATTAGGGTATAGGAATAGGGTATAGGGGATAGGAAGGAATGTAAGTTATTGTGAAATAAGGAGTAAGGAAATTGTAAGAAATTTTGCGATTTGGGGATTTTTTTAAAGGGTAGCCTCGGAAATGATTGAAAAGTGAAGCAGTTCATCGTTCATAGTTCATTGTTTGTTGTAGAAAACAATTTAATCGCGGATTACGCGGATTACTTTGCAGAGTCTTCGATGATTTTTATTTCTTCCGGGGTCAGGCCGTAAAGGTCGTAAACAAGGCTGTCAATCTGGGAGTCGGTGGAGTCGATTTGCCGCTGGATTTTTGTTTTTTCGTCGGGGACTTTTGCAACAACCAGTTTTTTGTGCAAATCAAGCATTCGCTCCACAAGCGAAACCATTTTGTCGTGCTTGACTTTGTCCGTGCGATTAGCAAAATCAATTGTGCGGATAGGCAGTTGTTTAAGTTTAGCGAATTTAACTTGTGCAAAGACACGTCCCTTTTCTCCAGTAATAGCTTGATATAAGTAGTCTAAATATTTGCTATTTAGTAATCCAAGAATGTATTCGAGCCTATGTTGCTCTCCTTTTTCCGCTGTTATACAAAGAACACTTCGCCCAAACCATACACCAACAGAATCGATACATGCGTAAATTCTGTCAGCAGTTTGACGAAGTAAAATCTTTGGAACTTGTTTATATACTTCCACGGCTAATCTTATTACTTCATTCGGTCGTAGTTTATTTTTAATTTCTGAACGGCAAAATCGATTAGTCTTTTTCGAAGTCCAGTACCTTCCGATGTCGGTGCCTTTCCAAAACATCAGGTGAGATGGTTTTTCTCGGCTACCTTCATATAGCAACCTTTGTCCAAGATCGCTATTGCCTTTCACGGACATGCCAACACCGACTCGTTGATAATTTATACCAGCGTCCCTACAACGGAGCCCATGTAGGTCGCCTAATTTCGGCCAAACTTTATTACCAAAGGATGCTTTCGGTACAAAGGCAAAGTCTGTTGTCTTCAGAAATACATCTTGTTTTACATATTTTGTTGTGGCAACAGGATTCTTTAGTAAGGTAGATTTTTCGCTATTGTCTGGGGAATGCCGTAGGTCGATAAACTCAATTGAGTTGTCCACTCCATAGGGTGATTTCTTTACCACAAAGATTGTTGATGGAGCAACAACTTTCTCAAATACATTCTCACCAAGGTCAATGAGGGATTTGATAGTAAAACCGACTAATAAAGCACGCACATCTGAATAACGATTTTGGCGTAACAATGTTTGAGGCACTATCATGGAAATATATCCATTCGTGGTTACCAGTTTGCAACTTTTAGAAATAAACAGTTTGAAGCTATCGGTAGTTTTTTGAACAGCATCTGGGTATACCTTATGAAAGTATGCCAGTTCTTTATCTATATCGCCTCCCCATGGCGGATTTCCGATTACGGCGTTGAAGCCGCCTTGTTTGAAGACGGCGGGGAATTCTTTTTGCCAGTCGAAAGCGTTTATGCGGTTGCGGAGTTCATCCGTGATTTTGTCAGATTCAAGATTATCATAAAAATCCGTCCCGATGAGTGAATTGCCGCACTTGATGTTGTTGCCTAAATCTGGCAGCGCTCTTTCGTGAAATATACGGAAAACCTGCTGCACCGTCTCCTGACTTTCACCTTCCAGAACCTTCAAAAGCAGGCTTAACTTTGTTACCTCAACGGCTTGTGAGTCGATATCGACGCCGTGAATGTTATTGAGCAGGATTTGTTTTTTCTCTGCTATGGTCAAAAAGTAATGTCCGCCCTTGCCCTGATAAAGCTGCTTTGCGTATTTTTCCGGCTCATTGGCAACATACCAGTCCCGATAATAATTCAATAGATAGGTATATGCCCCTAAAAGAAACGAACCCGACCCGCACGCAGGGTCAAGAATGCGCAATTTGCTTATTTCCTTCGGCGTTTTGCCTTCGCATAATTTTCCAACCGTATTTTTAACAATGTAATCAACAATATATTCCGGCGTATAATATACTCCTCCTGCCTTCTTGACCTCGGGTTTATCCTCAATTTTAACCATTCGTGCCGGAGTAATGCGTATGACCTTGCCAAGAAACTGCTCGTATACGTTGCCAAGTATTTCAGGCGGGATAACCGAAAACTCGTATGGTTGCGGATAATATAACCTGTGTAAAATCCACCCTATCGGCTCATCGGGGACATTAAGTCCAAGCGTCATCTCGTCCGGCAGCTCATTTCGCCCTTTCTCCTGCCTAAAGTAAAATAACCCCGAGTTGTATTTAGCATCCGCCTTTTCAAATAATCCCCCAAGCCGATGGTATACCTCTCTGCCGTTCTTTATCGCTAACAACTGCCCGTATGGCTCAATCCCCCTGTCCTCACACATCCGCAAAAATAATATCCGGTCAATCGTCCGCTGAACCGCAAAATTCACCTCTGCTGTCCCCAGTTCTCTGTTTTGCCGAGCTATATGAGTTGCAAGGTTTTTGCGCCAGCTTTCTATCTCCTTCAAAAACTCCTTATCGACCGTGCTTGTCCCGCGTTTACCCTCCGCTTTCGCCGCGAACTTGTCAAACGAACCCCTCTGTATCGCCTCTTTTGAGAATATCTGCGCAATCTCGTCCCAATGGTCGACATATTCTTTGCAGGTAAAGTACATTATGCGACCGGTAGAAGCACGGTCAGTGTGGCTCGGCTTCGTCAAACAATCGTATACCGCAAACTCCTCAAAATCCGTCAAAATCGACAGCGGCAATTTCGCGCTCCACGCATAACGCCTAAGCTGATATGCAGGATGGGCGTCTTCTTTGATGTCTACTGAAGGCTTTTTCGCCTCGACGAAAAATTTTCTCGCTTCGCCTATGCGAAAACTGTAATCCGGCGCTTTTGTGGCGGTGCCGATTTTTATCGCATCTTCGTGTATGACGTCCCTGTAGGCGGGTGCGTAGCCATTTTTGTTTGCCACGTCCCAGCCGAGGGCTTCGAAGAAGGGGTCTATAAATTCGCGGCGAAGCTGGGTTTCGTTGTAACCGCCGGTGTGATATGCATCGCTGTTTCTGTCGAAGGTCTCGATAAGCTGCAAAATCTGTTCGGGAACGGGCATCAATTAACTCCACAAGCCTGAGAAAAATAAGGAAAAATTATTATAAGATGCTTTTGAGCAAACAACAAGGGGGAAACCCTTATATTTAGACTGCCCCGGCCTAAACCCTTCGACCCTGCTCAGGGCAGGCGGCCGGCCCGCCACAAGAAAGGCTTGCAACGACAACCCCTCCTTATCAAACAACAAGCAACAGTGCTATATAAAAAAGCGTGGCGGTCCACCCTGACCGCCACGCCAAAAGACTCACCTTTTGCGGTAAGTCTTTAATTATTAAGGAGTTCCCACTGGTGTAACATCAGCAGCGCCACTAACATCGATGCTCAAAATCGAAGCTGGGTCTGTATGGTCCCAGAAGTTGTTCTCGGCCTTCACAATACCAGCGGGCATTAGATTGATTAAGTCATAGCCGGTATTGGTCTTAATCGTGTTGCGACCGATACTGGACACAGGTGTCGTACCAGGACTTGTATGCCCGCTGTTTGCGTAAACGTCTACCAGACCACCGCCAAAGTCAACATTACAATCAGCAACGGCAGCGGTTTCTATCTTAATACCGCCGGCTGCATTGTTCCTGATGATGTTGTTCTCGGCGCGGATGTAGGCCCCTGTGGCGAAAACGAGAACACCATAGGCACCTACGGAATTCTCGAAGGTATTGCCGCGAAGATATGCACATTGACGGTCGCCTAACCTGATGCCGCCGACGCCGTTCTTATCGACGTTCGAGTAGTTATTCTCAAAGAGGACCAGACTGTTCTCGCCGCCGAATCTCGGACCCTGGCTGTCGCCAAGGAATGTGCTGTTACGCACAACGGTCATACTGTCGGCCTGACCTGTCACTCGTATCGGCTGATTGCCGCCTACGGAGTACATACCGCTGATAACTATTCTGGATGGAGCAAGACCGCCGTGGCCATCTGCAGTGCTGTTCATAAATGTCTTATCCGCCGATGCACCGTATGTGTTGTTCCGGGCCGTGCAATCCACGCAGGAGCCGCCGACACCGTTCATACTCGTTGCATCTTCGCAGATAACAGCGAAGGTACAACCCTCGATGAGGTTACCCATCCCGTGCCGCATATGCAGGCCATCCGGGAAGCGGGACCAGCCGATGTTCTTGACGGTGTTATTGACGCCGTGAATACGGAATGCCTGCTGGTTTTCGGCCTGTCCGCAGTCAAGAGTGCCGTTGTAGTAGAAGGTAACATTCTTGTCCTGACCATCGATGATAAGATTGTCACCGATAAAGTCATACTTGTTGTTGGAGTCGCCCCAAGTCTTGATTGGGTCAATACGGCCGTCCCAGTTGCCATAAATGGTGGTATTGCTAAATCCGAAGAGGATTCTGCCGCCGCCGCCGTGACCCTGGAGGGTTGACACCACATCGCACCACGGTGTCCACGAACCATTATGGCACCATTCAGGTTTGTCGGTGTAATACAAGTTCTGTGATGCCTCAATGGATTCGAGAGCCGAAGTAAAGGAAGCAAAGCTCGGAGAAGTCAGGATGTAATCCGGCCAGCTATAGGTAGAGGAGTCCTTTATGTTAATATACTGTGTCTTTGTCATAACGTCTTCACCGCCGGGACCTGCCACTGTCAACCTCACGGTGTAGAGACCACCCTGAGGATACTTGTGATGCGGTGCAGCCTCTTCGCTCCACTCGCCGTCACCGAATTCCCAGAGGTAATCTGTAATCCAGCCGGTCGATATGCTGACGAATTCAGGTGAGCAATAAGCGGACCAGCCTTCGGTCGGCACGGCAAAGAAGTCTGCAACTGGAGGAGGTACGGAAGAACCGCCTGTTCCCCTGAGTGTCTTTTTGATAGTCTGGCCTGCTGTAACGTTGTATATATCGGTACCATACGGCGAACTAATGGTTACAGAGCCTGTACCATAAGCGTAGATGCTGGATTTATCGCCGCTTACCGACATACTGACACGCACGCCGGAGGTCAAACCGTACTGAGAGCCGCTGGCGGTAGTGGCCTTGCAGATAAGCGCTCCACCGGTCCTTTGCGCAAACAGCTTGGCATTACCGGAAATACCACTGGTCGAATAGCTGCCGTCACTGGGATTATAAACCACCGTATCGCTTCCTATCGACATCGAAACTACTGTGCCAGGATAGCTGTGGCTGACACTCACACCTGACGGGTTCGCATGAACAAGGACCAGAATCCTGTTCGAGGAGGTCGTAATGTCTAACGGAGAAGTGCCGGCAGATGAGGTATAACCAGAGCTCGGATACATCACTTCGTAACGGGCCGAGCTGTTTGTAAAGAGACCCTCAGACTGCTTGGCAGCAGGTGAATCCATCCAGCAGAGGAAATCGGAGGTATGACCGCTGTCAAGCTCATCGGCAATCAACACATACATCTTGTTGCGAATCGTAAAGATGAACCTGCTGTAATTGGTAACTTGACCATAAACTCCGCCAAGGATAGCCTCAAGGGCGTGGCCGTAATCCGAATCAACTGCTCCAATGCAGTCGGCTGTTGCCAGCTCAGGCACCTGATAGCCGCGTTTGTCATCCATCAAATTGCCCAGACCGTCAATCAGGAGGCAGTTGTGCTGCACGGTATTATCGGCAGGGCCGTTATTTTTGGCAATCCAGCCCCTGTTTCTGTATATGCCGAAATGCCCGTTATCAGCGCCATCGTGCGAACTGGTCTGTGCCGTGCAATTGTATGGCACACTTGCGCCGGCGTGAAGCTCATTCCAGTAGTTATGGCCATCGTGGCCGCTGTTGCGGAAGTAGACATAAGTGTCATCGCTGCCGCTGTTGGGATAGATGTCCCAGCTATCCCTGTACACGTGGAATTCTGCATCATCCAAATGGACATATAGCGGTATTCCCGCCTCGGCAGGTGTCATCGGCAGGATACTGGCATCGTACCAGGCCATTTCGAACCCCTGCCACCAGCCATTATCCGGTGAGCCTTTGGGGCTTGGTATTACCTGCCTGGTGAACCACTCGCCTACGCGTGCCATCTTCGCAGCCGGGATAACCGTCTTGTCGCTGACGCCCACAGCTTTATCAATGGATGAGTAGTAACGGAACGCCTGCGTTATGCCGTGGTCGCCTATGTATGCAACGTCAGTCCACATATCCAAACCGGGAGGTGAAACCGCCATCCAGCCTAAACAGAAGTTTAGAGCAAATCCGGACTTATTTTCATCCAGAATCGTGGCTGGGTTCGGATATTCATTGAGCTCCATAATGTGCCTGTGAACCAAAGCACGTGAACCCTGATATGCACCGTAGCTCGGACCTTCGTATGGGAAACCGTCCGCTGTTCTTGGACCTTCATTGGTAAGCGGAGCAGTTGTCCCCTCTACACCATGGTCGCACAGACCGTTTATTCGCTCGTTGTGATAAGTCAGGTTGTACGGTCTGGAAGTGTTATAGAGGGCCTCATAACCGGCTTCGCCGCGGAGGTTATAAAGGGCCACAGTATGATTGGCGGCCCGGGCAACCATAAAGTTATGCGTCGGCCTTACCCGCCACGTGTCACCGGGACTGAAGTTCAGGTCATCCAGATAATTGGCAATCGTTGCAAGGGCGCTGGCCTTCTCCGCAGGAGTAAGCCAGGTCGGCCCGCCGTGAAGCTGGTCGTCAACTATCGCATCATAAGCCAGGTTATAACCCCAGAACGTTTCCATACAGCCAAGTTCAGGGTCATTACCGCCTGAGACAAATGGACAGCCGTTCAGTTTGCGAACCTCATCCTGTGCATATTGACCGTAGCCTGGAATTTTGCTGATGACATACGCCATAGCGGACTCCTGTGTAACACTAAGAGTTCGGGTGACGGGATAACCGCTATAACTATCCCAACTGGCCGGGGCAGAACCGTATGTTGCTCCTTGAGGAGCGTTGGCGGTAATCCTTGCCCATATCCCGGAGTGAGTTGACTGCGCCTTCGCCCACAGACCGTTTTCCGTACCGTAGCCTTTGCACCACAGATGTGGATGCAGGTTGCTCAGGTCATCCGAAGAATCGGTAAAGGCAAAACCTGAACCACCCGGCGGGGCCGTTTGTACCGTAATGTAACTTGTTTTCGTTATGCTGTCGCTGTTGAGCGGACCGCTAACAGACAGGCTTACCGTGAAGGTGCCGTTTCCGTATGTATGCTGCGGATTTGCCTCCGTGCTTGTCCCGCTGTCGCCGAATGTCCAGCTCCAGCTTGTTATACTGCCGGTCGATGTGTCGCTGAACTGCACTGACAGCGGCGAAAAACCTGCCGTCGGATTGCCGACTAAGTTGGCATCGCACGGCTGTGCCGGCCCAACAGTGATGTAATCCGTCTTGGTCTCGGAATCGGTTCCATACGCACTTGAGACGGTGAGTGAAACCGTATATGTCCCTTGCGTATTGTAGACGTGAGACGGACTTTGTGCTGTGCTTGTCCCGGTGTCGCCAAACGTCCAGCTCCAGCTATTCAGACTGTCTCCTGTTGACTGGTCTGTGAACAGCACAGTCATAGGCACTGATCCGTTCGTTTTGCTCGCTGTAAACGCCGCTGTCGGCGGTGTCGGAGCCGTAACATTAATATAATTCGGTTTTGTCTCGGTGTAATGTGTTCCTGTATAACAATCTCTCACCTCCAGACTGACCGTATAGAGCCCGGCAGCAGTATATGTCCAGGTCTCGTTGCCGTTGTGAGAATCGCTGGACTCAAAACCGCCGTTGCCGTCAAAATCATACTTCCAGGTGTCGATGCAGCCTGTGGAATGGTCGGTAAACGCAACTATCAGCGGAGCTAATCCCGACCTCGGGCTGGCATCAAAGTCCGGCACCGGAGGAGGCGGAGTAGTAACAGTAATGTAATTCGTTTTTGTTTCGTTATCGCTGCCGCCGGCATTCGAAGCCGTCAAACTAACGGTATACGAGCCGATAGCAGTGTACTGATGAGACGGATTTTGTGCCGTGCTTGTGCCGCTGTCACCAAATGTCCAGCTCCACGCCGTAGGAGTATTCGTCGACTGGTCGGTAAAAGCTACCGACAATGGAACGGTGCCGCTCGCCGGTGTGCCTATAAACTGTGCTACAGGCGGCTGAACCGGAGGTGCCCCATAATCATACTTGCTCACACCCGCATCAGTTCCAAAATACACCAGCGTACCGCTTTCTGCAGCAATTGCATTGCCGTAATTATTGACAAGACCGCTGTTCGATGTGTTATACACCACCCACGGTACGGAGCCTGTAAATTTACTAACTCCGGAACCGTAGGAACCGGCCCATATCGTGCCGTCCGGAGCCGCTGCTACCGAACGGGTATCGTTCTTTGCAAGCCCCTGGCTGGTCGTGTAGGACGTCCAGGTCGTATTATTGTATTTGCTCACACCACCGACTGTCCCGAACCACTTGTCGTTGTTAGGTGCTACCGTCACCGCATATACATCGTCGTGCACGAGTTGATTCTTAAAATGCGTCCAGCTTGTGCCGGTAAACCTGTCCACGCCGTCAAAAGTTGCGAGCCAGATAGTGCCGCTGGTCTCGGCTGCTGCGCCGTTTACACGAATATTGGTCATCGAACTGTTCGTTGTGTTAAATGTTGTCCAGCTTGTGCCGACAAGTCTGCACGCACCCCTGTCATAAGTTCCGACCCATATTGTCGTGCCGGCTGCGGCTATCGAATAGCAGTTATTCGATGCCAACGCGCTGTTACCCGTTGTATACTTTGCCCACGTTGTGCCTGTATACTTGCTGACGCCTCCGTTGGTAGCAAACCACTTGTTGCCCCCGGAGTCAAATGTAACTGCGCGAACTGTATTGTTGGCCAATCCCTGGCTCGTTGTGTACTTCTGCCAGCTCGTGCCGGTATACTTGGCAACTCCTCCGCCATTTGTGCAGAACCATTTGACATTGCTTGAATCTATGCCGGCCCCTAAAATCTTGTTGTTACCTATTTGTGGAGTGTTGGAAGTGTTATACGTCGTCCAGGTATCTGCTGCAGAGATGCTTGCTATTATCAGAGTTAGCGCAAGCACAGTTGCTAAAAATTTGCACTTTTTCATGTTCTTTCCTTTCCCTTTAATTTTTTCTCCTTTAGTTCCGACAAAACTACTAAAGCTATGCAAAATACACGAATTTGGCATTACTGACATCTGCCCCCATTTGTCTTTTTTCCTCCTTTCTCCCCCTTTTCAAATTTCCCTATAAATTTCAATCCAAATTGACATAAGCCTGCTCGTGTTTTTGCACGCTGACCGCGATGATTCCGAAATGAACTACTGGGAGGCCCTCCGCTTTTTCAGCAGCCAACACCTTTTGATATGAATCTATCAAAACATCATATCACTCCCTCCATCCTGTGAATAATGCAGGAAGATTATTACGCTTATACCAGCTACTGTAAACAAAACATCTGCAAATTATTACATCACACAAAGTTTAATCCGTCAACTTTTTTTTAAAAAACTTCTTTTTCCGGTTTTCCCCTATGCCATCGCAATTCACGGCCAGCCGGATATGAGAAAAGTCGAATTAGACCTGCCCGATGGTGTTACTTATATGGTACCCTCTCGATGTCTCGCTTTTTCCGGTGTTACGATGGCGCTGGTTATACTTGAGCAGAATACCGCTACTCCTGAAAATCGCCATCCTGCTTATGAATTTCTGCAACCCCTGGATGGCCAGGTAGAGGTTGATTTCGACAGGACCGTGCGAGGGCCTATAAGCAAAGGCGAGTACTGTATCTTCGACAGCTCCAAAACGCACCGTATACGCAACAGCGGCCACACCCAGGCAAAAGTTTTGACTATCAGGTTCCTGCAATAGAGTTGTACTGCTCCACCCAAACACCGATGAATTGTCCTATATGTCCGAAAGGTCCGACCTGCCTGCTTGCCCTCCTGTCCTCGAATGTTTTTATCGGGGAAGAAATCTTTTATCTGGGGCCTTCGATTGTTGTAGTCGGGGGGCCTGCCCCAGCAATTCGTTGGCCGGGGCCCGAAAGGTCCGACCCATCCGCTTACTTAAACCTTTTTCAACGCACGCCGTCTGTGCGTTTGTATTTAGCCCGCCGTTTTACGCCGGGTTGCAGGCGCCAGGACTGCTTAATACTTGTCCGCCTTCGGCGGATTTCACCATAAACCCAACGTGGTTTACGGCCAAAAACCCCTTGCTTTCGCAGAATTTTATGTTAATATCCTCTAAATATCTTTCTTTGAAATAATATATATAAACGCCGGGGTAATACATCCGGGGAACAGAAAGGGATTAAACGATTATTAACGACCGATTAACAATTTCAAGGATGGAACAGTCTTGGTAACTACGACAGGAGCAGAAAGATAATGGGCGATGTAAAGGTTAAGACAATCAAATTAAAAACGCTGCTGAACCATTTTAGTACAAATCGACGGGCGGATAAAAAGTTCTGTTTTATTATCGGCTCTGGAGCGTCTAAGCAATCTGGAATACCAACGGGCGGAGAATTGGTAAAACAGTGGGTCGAAGAATTAAATGCATTATATGATGAACAAGAGATTGAGAGCTGGATGAGAAGTGCCGGTATTAAATCTGATGATTTGGCGCCCCATTATTCGGCAATTTACAGCAAGAGATTTGAATTAGACCCCAAAGAAGGGTATTACGAGCTTGAAAGAATAATGGAGCATAAGGAACCAAGTTGCGGATACTCCGTCCTTGCCCAGGTGCTTGCAAAAGAACGGCACAACATTGTTATCAGTACCAACTTCGATAGCTTGATGGAAGATGCGATGTTTATCTATACGGACAAACGACCGTTGGTTTGCGGCCATGAGTCACTTACTGGTTTTATAAAACCGATTCAAACAAGGCCTTTGATTGCCAAAATTCATAGAGACATCCTGTTGTCTCCGAAAAGCAACACAGAGGAAACTAAGTTATTAGAAGAGAATTGGGAAGAAGCCTTGTCCAATATTTTTAAACTCTATACGCCTATAGTTATCGGTTATGGTGGCAACGACGGCAGCTTAATGGGGTTCCTCGAAAAATTGGATGCCGTCGAAGGTGGAATATTTTGGTGTTACAGACAGGCCGACGGCCTTCCCGTTGACAGAATACAAAAACTGGTATCTAAGCACAACGGCCTTCTGGTCCCAATCGAAGGTTTTGATGAAATGATGGTGCAGCTTAACAGCGCCTTAAGCTATGAATTGTTGGATAAAAAGATTATTACCATAGCTAAAAGTAGGTCTAATAACTATAGAAAACAAATTCAAAAGATACAAAAATCAAAGTTGAGTGACGAAACGAGTAAAGCGCTTGATAAGACTATCAAAGTCTCAATACCAGATTGGTGGACTGTAGAATTAAATGCCTCAAGGGAAAAAGACCCTGACAAGAAGCAACAAATATATTTAAAAGGTCTAAAGAAATATCCCTCAAGCCCTGAATTGATAAACGGTTACGCAGATTTCCTGTCCGATGTCCGTAAAGATTATGGCAACGCCGAGAAACACTACAAAAAGGCTTTAGAACTTTCCCCTGATGATGCTGATTATACAGGAAATTATGCACTTTTCCTGGAGACTATCCGTAAAGATTATGACAACGCGGAGAAATATTACAAAAAGGCCTTAGAGCTTGACCCTGATAATGCTGTTAATACGGGCAATTATGCAGTTTTCCTGAAAACTATCCGCAAGGATTATGACAACGCCGAGAAATACCACAAAAAGGCCTTAGAAATTGCTCCTGATAATGCTGCTATTACAGGCAATTATGCACTTTTTCTCTCCGATGTCCGTAAAGATTATGACAATGCGGAGAAATACTACAAAAAGGGATTAGAACTTGCTCCTGATAATGCTTTTATTACAGGCAATTATGCACTTTTTCTGGAGACTATCCGCAAAGATTATGACAACGCGGAGAAATCCTACAAAAAGGCCTTAGAGTTTGCTCCTGATGACGCTGTTAATACAGGCAATTATGCAAATTTCCTGAAAGATGTCCGCAAGGATTATGACAACGCAGAGAAATACTACAAAAAGGCCTTAGAGTTTGCTCCTGATGACGCTGTTATTACAGGCAATTATGCAAATTTCCTATCCAGTGTCCGTAAAGATTATGACAACGCGGAGAAATACTACAAAAAGGCTTTAGAGCTTGCCCCTGCTCATGCTAATAATACGGGTAATTATGCAAAGTTACTCATTGAAACAGAAAATTTAGACGAGGCCGAAAAATATATTGATAAGGCATTTAGTTTAAACCCTGAGGAGAAAGGTTTACTTGCCGAATTATGGTTTTATCGGTATGCAATATTCCCGGATAAATACAAAGATGCCTATGAAAATCTGATTGAGCTTGTAAAATCAGGAGTAAGGTCGATTGGCTGGAACTTAAAAGATGTTATTAAAATAGCTGAGAAAAGAGGCCATAAGGACATTGAAACTCTTAAAAAGCTCGACGGGATAATAACGGAAGATAAACCATTAGACATATAAATTGAATTAGCAGGGTAGGGTGGGGCCTGCCCCACCAATTCTTCTTAATTAGAATCAGTCGCGTAGAATAGCCTTCAGCCCATCAAAACTTGCCTGCCTTTTACCCGCAGTAGACGGATTTAGTTTTTACTACCTCTGTGTAATCTGCGCAATCCGCGATTAAAACATTTTTACAATGAACAACCAACTATGAACTACGAACCTTACCGGCAACCATTTTCGGCCGGACGCCCCTTAGGGGCGGGTCATCGCCAGATGACCGTGGACGCAGGCAGGGCTTTCGCACCCCGATGCTTCGGGGGAGAAAAGACCTGCCGAAGTACACCCCGCTGGCCGAAAAAAAACCTGCCTGCCCCAGAAAGTCGTTATCTGGGGTTATCCTGTCTAAAAAAACCGTGTAAATCAGTGTCCACCTGTGGCTAATTCTTCAATCAAAAACGCAGGGAGGTAATAAAAAATCCCGCAAATCCCGATAAATCGGGATCAAATCCCCTTACTCCTTATCCCATAATAACTTACCTCTTTTTTACCTGCCCTTCGTAGCCCGCAGGGCGAAGTAGGGTCACCCCAAATGCGCATCTCCGCCCAATTATGGGAAGATTCTACGTCCCTGTATAGGAAGCGTAGTGTTCTATGGCAATGTGGTTTTGGTCATTAGCGTTTCGGTCATTTGAATTTGTTTCGGATTTAGAGTTTCGGATTTCGAATTTTTTGCAGAAAATCTGTGGTTCATTTTCGTTAAGTCCTTGTTATGACAATACTTAAGCAAAAACACTGGTGTTTTCTGATGCATTCTGACGTATCTCTGATGTATTCTGGAGTGCTTCTGATTCACTTTGGATGCGTTCTGATTACAACTGATGACAACTGATAACAACTGATTACATCTGATAACAGCGTAGATTCTTCTAAATCGGGTAATTTTTACCTAACTTTTTGTGTGTGAATTTTTTAGCGCCTTTGCCGGCGTAGTCGGCCACGACTTGGCCGCTGCCTAAAAGTTTCCATTTATAAATTACCAGCCCTTCCAGACCGACAGGGCCGCGGGCGTGTATCTTATTTGTGCTTATGCCGACTTCAGCACCTAAGCCGTACCTGAAACCATCGCTGAATCGTGTGCTGCAGTTCCAGAAAACATTGGCCGAATCGACAAGTTCCATAAACCTGCAAGCCTTTGTCTTGTCGTTGGTTACGATTGAATCAGTATGTTTCGAGCCGTAGCGGTTTATATGCTCAATCGCTTCATCCAAACCAGCCACCACTTTTATCGAGATAATATAATCCAGGTATTCTGTTGCCCAGTCTTTCTCGATTGCCCGTCTGACCTTTATTATCGCCATCGTTTTTTCACACCCGCGTAGTTCCACCTGTGGTGAGCTTGTCGAACCCGCTTTTTTTTGCTCCAGGGCGGCTTTGATTTTCGGCAGAAACATTTTGGCGATTTTTTCATCGACCAGCAGTGTTTCAGCGGCGTTGCAGACCGCAGCATATTGGCATTTCGAGTCCACAACAATACTTACGGCCATATCCAAATCGGAATCAGCGTCAACGTAAACGTGGCATATACCCTCTGCGTGGCCGAGAACGGGGATGTTGGTATTGTTCATAATGTGGCGGACAAATTCATTCGAGCCGCGGGGGATAATCAGGTCGATATATTTATCCAGTGCCAGCATTTCGGCAACGTCCTGTCGGGTGTGCAGCAGTTGCAGCCAGCCATCGGGCAGCCCGGCACTTATGGCGGCTTTTGCGATTATGTCGGCGAGGATTTTATTTGTATTTTCTGCCTCACTGCCGCCTTTTAATAGAACTGCATTACCGCTTTTCAGGCACAGCGTTGATATTTGCACCAGTGCATCCGGGCGGGACTCGAAAATTATGCCGATAACACCAATCGGGCAGGTTACTTTGTAAAGTTCGAGACCTTTGTCAAGTTCTGTGGCTGTAAGGGTTTGGCCGACAGGGTCATCGAGCTTAATCAGGCTTTCTATGCCGCTGCAAACATCTGCGATTTTGCTTTCATCGAATACCAGTCGCTTTAGCAACGGCGCAGCAAGGTTGGTTTTTTTTGCGGCGGCGAGGTCTTTTTCGTTGGCAGATACTATCTGTAAGCTGTTTTGCTGCAAGGCCTTGGCGATTTGGGCCAGGGCGGCGTTTTTGACATCGGTTTTGACGGCTGACAGCAAGATTGAAGCTGATTTGGCCGATAAGGCTAATTGACTTATGCTCATATTTATTATTGACTATTGACTATTTACTATTTACCATTAAAGGACTTAAAGAATTGTAAGTCGACAATCGGCAATCGTCAATTGTAAATTGTTTGCGGGTGTAGCTTAGTGGTAAAGCTCCAGCCTTCCAAGCTGGTTATGTGGGTTCGATTCCCATCACCCGCTTTTATTTTTTTTAGGCACAGATTGCGTAGCAGGACGGATAATGTGAGTAAGACTCGGCAAAAGGAGCAGAAAGGGTCTGTTTTCGGTATTTGGCCGGTAATTGGGCTGGTTGTTTTGGGGGTTGCAGCGTATTGCAATAGTTTTGGAGGGCCGTTTATCTTCGATGATGAAGAAAGCGTTGTGGAAAATCCGTATATTGTTCATCTCCGGCCGCTGAGCAATGTTATGTTGGCGCCGCCGTTAAGCACGGTGGCGGGTCGGCCTGTGGCGAGCTTGTCGCTGGCGGTGAATTATGCTGTCAGCGGCTATTCAGTCTGGAGCTATCATTTTTTCAATCTGCTGATTCATATCTTGGCGGGGCTGACGCTTTTCGGGATTGTGCGCAGGACGCTATTATGTGAGCGGCTGCGAGATAGGTTCGGCAAACATTCAGTGGTTTTGGCGTGGGTGTCAGCGGCAATCTGGATGGTGCATCCGATACAGACCGAGAGCGTTACATATATAGTTCAGCGGACCGAGTCGCTGATGGGATTGTTTTATCTGCTGACGTTGTATTCGGCAATTCGGACGATGCAGTCGCAGAAACCGGTCTTCTGGTCGATTATCTCGGTGGTTTGCTGCGGTCTTGGGATGGGGACAAAAGAGGTAATGGTGACGGCGCCGGTGCTGGTG
>Ga0315294_10001967_pt1 | contig 22551 bp, 18 predicted proteins | sample YL17G13_40_MG_FD_203626 | JGI IMG/M metagenome (GOLD analysis project Ga0315294, IMG submission 203626) | Sediment microbial communities from Yellowstone Lake, YNP, Wyoming, USA - YL17G13_40 | ecosystem: Environmental > Aquatic > Freshwater > Lake > Sediment | place: USA: Wyoming | collected...
GGAACCCGAGGACCTCACGGGGGTTCCCTACCCTGACAACGGCTCCGGAACCTACAGTTTCCTGTGCGAGAAGATTGTTCGCCAAATCATCGATAGCCAGAAACGCACTTTGATCGTTTTGGACGAATTGAACCGTTGCGAAAAGGTGGTTGCGAACGGAGCATTCACCATGTTTGAGGACCGTCGATACGGAGGGCACCCACTCCCACCCCACGTTTTCCTCATGGGCTGCATGAACCCCTCCGAGGAGAATTACCTGGTAAATGAATTCGAGAAGGACCCCGCTTTCCGACGTCGACTCTGTTTTATCGGAATCCAACTCGACGCGATGGTCTGGCTCCAATGGGCAACCGGAAAGTCCCGGATCCCGCTGAGTGAAGAGATCCAGATTGACCCCGCGGCCTTCGAAGACTACCGCGCCCAACTGAAAACTCCTATCCACCCTCACGTGGCTGATTACATCCGAATCAACCCGTCGAGCCTGGTGGACATCCAGGGTCGGGATGCCGGAAAGATCTCGACCAACCCCGCCAGCTGGGACAAGGTGTCCCGAACGCTGCAGTGGATGGACTGGAACAAAATGGATCTTGGCAAGTACATGACTACGTTCAAATACAAAACGATGGGGCACATCGGATTCGGTCAAACGGACAGTTTCATGATCTGGCTCCGGGACCGAGAATCGTTGATTGACCCCAACCTGATTTTCCGGTATCCGAAGGTCCGGGACAAAGTCCTCTACCTGGTAAAAGAAGGTCGCAACGACCGACTTTCCATGCTCATCGATGGTCTGGCTTTGACCATGGTCGAACAAGAGAAAGTTCCGGAGAATAAAGAGTTAGATGGGTACATTCAATTCTTGCAGGATTTGCCTCTGGAGTTAGCCAGGACGTTCTTCCAGAAACTCGACAACATGAGCATCGATGATCACCAGGGTTACTCGGCCAAATTGTCCATTGGAATGCAAGGGCACACTGAGCTGATCAACATCACCAAATCGATTTTCGGAACAGACGAAAAGGTCGTGGCAAAGTTCGCTTCGGCGTAAGTCCTAGGTCAAATCCGCAATCTCCCGATGCAGGCCCTCAGCCATCTGCCCCACATACAAATGGATAGCCGCCAGCTTCCCCAGCTGGATATCCACCGCTGATTCCGCCAAGGTGAGCTCCTCGAGCTTCTCCTTGTTGACCGTCGCCCAGGTGTCGGAAACCGCCTGGGCGACGGTCTTGTTCTGGTTGAACTTGTCGAGTTCTTCTTGAGCAAAGACAAGCAACTCAGGGGCCAGAACAAGACCTTCCCGATGCATGGACAGAGCTGCATACTTGGTCGGCTCATAATCGTATGGATTCTCTCGACCCGTGTGCCGAGCCAGTATCTCGAACAGAAATACCGCCCAGGACAACTCGGCTGGAGACGCCTCTTGGACCGTGTCCGGTGTCGAGATTTCGTTGTTGAAAGCCTTGGCCGAATTCTCAAAAATCAGGGCGTCCCAGTGGAACGCGTCGTTGTGAATCGCCGTGATGAAAGCTGAGACTTTGTCACGATTCACCAGGGGCAAATCTAGTTGAAACTCGTTCACGAGTTCCAACCAAATCGACTCTGGCTCCCAAACCAAAAAAGAATTGGCATGAAAGAGTTGAACCAGCGAAAAATACAACCCGAACGGAGAAGTTTTGTCATTCTTCAGGTACTCGCGCGCCTTCTCAACTTTCTTCGGGTAGTCTCCCTTCTCGTAAAACACGAGAGAGTGCAGAGCTGTCCGAAACAGAACCGGCAATGCCGTCTTGAGGTCGATTGCCACTCAGGCCCCCAGTTGCGCCAGAAACGTATTCAACAGGTCCCGGGGCATGGTGGGCAGTACGACCTCCACCTTCTCCGGGTCAAGCTGCCCAGAGGCATCCGTCAGGTCCTGGAGCACGTCCGGCCCGAAGACGTCCGCGTAGACCTGGGGATCGACGCTCAGGATGGTCTCGATGGGGACCGGGCGTCCCGCCAGGTCGAGCGTGGCCGCCGCCATTTTTTCCGTGTTGAAGACCGTCTCCAGGGGGTTGAGCAGTTTCCTGCCGTAGTACTTCTCGAGCTCGCCCGCGTTGTCCAGCTCCTGCACAGCGCTGGCCACCTTGATGAGCCCTTCCCGGTCAGTGATGACAGCCGGGAAATTTTCCAGTGATTCCGAGAGTTTGAGAAACCCATGGCTGATTTCTGCGTCGGGGACCACCTGCGCGCGAACGTCCAGCCAATCCCGCAGGGCCTGGGTATCGCAGACTGTCATCCCGGCCAACTTGAGCATGTGCGCAGGCACCCTCACCTGGTGGTCCACAGCCTTCTTCACCAGGTTCAGGGCCGCGGTAGCCTGGTCGTCCACGCTCATTCGGCGCTGGTTGCGCTCGATGGCCTCGGCGGCCAGCCCCACGTCTTCGGCTGTCTTCACAGAAAACCGCTTGATTTGTGGTAAAAGATAGTTGGAATCATCGTCAACTTTCGCCACTTTTTCATGCAGCGGCAGTTCGATCCCATAAATGGCCAGGGCTTTGTCACAGGTCTTCAAGACTTCGTCTGGGATCCCTGCTTGCTTGGCCATGTACACCCGGGACAGGGCCGCCTGGTCGGGGGAGTCGATGGGAAACAAACGACGCTCTTGCCAAGCAAATGCCTGGTCCATACGGGCGTCGTTTTCTTCGAGATTCAGTTCAGCTTCTTTGATGAAGGGATCGATCGCGCTGAATTCCTGCAAGCAGGCATTCAACATTTGATACCCATGATCTGAAAATTGGTCGATAAACGTAGTCAAGCGGCGCCTCCTTTAGAGAGTCTAGAGGAATAATAGCGCAATACGAAAGGAGTTTCAATGTCTGAGCCAATCGAGGGACTGGTCGAGGGACTGGTCGAGGGACCTATCAAAGAGACCGTCAAGGTTTCCCTATCCGACATTCTATGCCACCTGTCGAACCGAGGAGACTTCATGTTCTTCTCCAAGATCGTCTCGTCCCTACCCATCCTTAGGACCAAACTGGTTCCTATCATCGGAGTGCAACTCACGCCACAGGGTTATATGTTACTTGTGAATGAAGAAGGGATCGATGAGGTTCCGTCTATCGAGTTTCTCATCATGTTGATAGAGCACGAAGTGCATCATATCGTCCTGGAACATTTTACAAGAGCTACGCGAAAGATTCGAGAAACCACTGACGACATCGAGAAACAATACGCTCGTGAAGTAGTCCAGATTTCTCAAGACCTGGCTGTCAACGACCTGTTGCGAAATTACTCCAAGCACGCTGCCCAACTGTTCGACAAAAAACTTGGAGGGTGTGTCCCTGGAATTGGATTATTCGACAAGTTTCCGCGTAACAAAACCTTTGAACAGTATCACGACCTGACCATGAAACAAGCTTTGGACGAAAGAACCAAAGTGGGCGAGCAGATAAAACTCGTGAACGAACTCAACGAAATGCTCAAGACCAAATCACCGGAGTTCAAAGAAGGCTTTGTTGCTGGGTACCGCGATAGGACCCTGGAAAATATCAAAGAGGAGAAGAACTCATGACCGATATCATACTTGTTCCACCGACCAATGTTCCGACCAACGCTACGTTCTCCGAAAGCACCGTTTTCGACGATTTGGCCGAAGGTTACGGTATGGGTCAACACTACGCTGGGTTGCTTGGTGGTGCGGGACAAATGGGCCCTATGTTCAACCACGTTTTTGACGACAACTTTGATAAGGTCAAAGATCTCCCTACCGATGATCTTAACCTTTTGCTCAGTCAGGCCGAAGCCCAGATCAAAGAAACTGTCCAGCGCGCGGTCAACGAGACAATCAAAAGTCGTGGGACAATCCCTGGGCACCTCGCGGATCTCATCGAAAAAATGTCCGCATCGAGTGTGAACTGGTTGGCACTTCTCCGGAACGCCATAGTCAATGCGATCCGAACAACCAAGAAGCGCTCGATGAAACGACCCAATAGGAGAGGGTTTGGTATTCCCGGAGGATTACACTTTCCCGGAACGATCAAAGACAAAACGTTCTCGGTAGCCTTCTTGGTGGATACGTCTGGTTCGATGGGGAATGAAGAGTTGTCCATGGCCCTCGCCGAGATTGAAACTCTTCGCAATATGAACAAATCAATCGACATAACGATTATCGAGGCCGATGTTATTATTCACAAAGAGTATCTTTTGAAACCCGGGCAGAAGGTTCAGCGCAACATGTTGGGCCGGGAGGGCACAGACTTTAATCTTGCCCTCGCTCGAGCCAAAGAATTGAATCCCGGGATATGCTTCTATTTCACCGACGGCTACGGCGGAGGCGTGCAGGTTGAGAACCGAGTCAAGTGTCCATTCTTCTGGATCGTCACCCCCAACGGCACCAAACCCGATGGATGGGGTCGGTGCATCTATACCAAGCCGGGAGGAGCCAATGTCAAAAAACGCTACTAGCGTAGCCTTCAAGATGGAGATCAAAGACACGGACGTCACCCAAAATTATGCCTATGGCAAAAAAATCTACTTCATGCCCAAAGAACTGGAGTCAGAATTACCAAGAATATTTCGAGCGGCAATTGTTCACCGACACCCCGAGACGTACCAAGAAGATATATTCAAGCGATTCGTAGGGCTAAGTAAAATCAGTTTTCGAATAATGCACTGTACTCCTCAGGATCGTGGTGGCGAAACTGCGTTAGCAACAAAAGTCCAATTGGACCCACCATCGGGTAAAGTAACCAGAAACGACTTTACCAACCAAGCTCGAGAAAAATTCAAAAGTCAGTATGGCCAATATGTATCGGTGATACCGTTACTCGTCTCACAAAGAAAAAATAGCAAAGGTCCCACGAGCGTTGCTTTCCAGCTCCTCCCGGAGAACATGCGTAACAAAGTAAACCTAATCGGGGTTCCCTACTATAGCCGTCTAAAGCATATGGAAAACACTCACGCATATCTCATTTACAAAGGACAGGTGCACAAGCCAATGTGCACTGCATGTGCTTTTGTAACTCTGGGGATCGCTGGTGACTGCCACCCCATGGACAAGATATGCCTCGAAAGAATGAGCATACCCGGGGTCAGCCTGGCTGGAGAAGTGAACAAACTAACAGAACAAAGGATCCAACAGATAGAGGGAGAGTGCAATGACGACGTACTCAGAGAGTCGACTGAATGTTCTGGAATTTCAGACGAAGTTGAAATACCCCGATCTCCCGCTGGCGATTGACGACACGACGCTATCTTATCACCTGGGCATGAACAACTGGGCCATGTGGTGGCTCCTGCGCGAACGAAATAAACAGTATCGTTTGTTTCGGATACCGAAATCTGGGGGGAAGTGGCGTCACATCCAGTGCCCTACATCCAAGATGAAATTCATTCAAAGGTCGATTTTGATAAATTTTCTCGAGAAGATCCCCCTCGGGAATCATGTCGGAGCTTACGTCCCAGGCCGCGCGTGTTCACACACCGCCCTGCAGCATACCGGCAAAAAGATTATAGTCAGTATGGATTTGAAAGATTTCTTCCCGAGCGTCAAGCAATCGATGATCAGAAACTATTTTCACAATGTTGGTTACAATCAACAAGTATCCTCGCTACTCGCCTCGCTGCTGACGTATGAGAACTACGTCCCACAGGGTGCATCTAGCTCGGGGTACATCGCCAATTTGGTTGCTGACCACAGATTCGATCAAAAGATTATCAAGTCTCTTCACGAACTAGATGATCGATGGGTTTACACTCGTTACTCCGATGACCTCGACATCAGCCACCCCGACGTCCAAACCCAAGAGACGACCAAGAAGATTATTGGGCTGGTAACCGAGATCATCCAACGAGCCGGATTCAAGATCCATTTCCGAAAAACCAAACGGGAGTTCTATTTCCAGCGTCAGAAGGTCCTGGGCATGGTCGTGAACGAGAAGACCAATATCCCCATCGAAGACTACTTGAGAACCAGGGGCATCCTGCACGATGTTCTGTGTTACGGGGAAGACTTCGAGTACCACAACGACGGACAACCAGTAAGCCTGGGAGCGATCATGACCCACTTGTTTGGCAAGATCAATTACTACAAGCAGATCAACCCGAACAAAGCAGCTAAACTCATGAAGCTGTATGAGGCCGCTAACATCGCAATAAGCGATACTTTGCCAGTTGGGGATATCGCTACGGAGGATAAACCAAATGGGGGCGATCTATGTCTTCCACATGTACATGCAGATAGATAACTCTACAAAGTATTCATACGATCGACAGTGCCTACCCGCCCTAGGATTCTCCGGTATTACCAACCTAGAAGACGACCTACACCGAATAGTCATGGTTGCCCACCGCCACGATGTTGGCAGATTCTTTACGCACTACCCTCAGAATGATTTAGTCGTCGCAACCGCTCGACCACATTTTGATCCGAGTACCAATTACCAACATCAGGACCAACATGAATTTCAAAAGATATTTTTCAGAAATGAAAGCCGTTACATTACCCGCAAAGATTTGATTATAAATTGCCCGAGTCTATCTAAGTTCAATGGGTGCCTAACTTGTGCCTATTCGCTAGGGAGTTTGCCTTGCTTTATCAAAGTATTCCCACAACTCTACTCGGGTAATGATCGAGACCTCAATTTTATGCGTATCGATGACTTACCTAGATCCACTCGCTCACTACCCAACGTACGAACACACCAAGTATACGACAACTTGATCTGGGTCCCAACCTCTCACGCCACATCCAGATGGATAGGATCGAGGTCTGGTGTCCTTTCGATTGGTGATATTTCAAGTCCCGCTCAAATAGCAGAAAATGTAAAGAGCGCCAGTGAATCAGCTAGACAAGGGCACAGAACAAAAGTAAAGATAGCGGAGCAGTGCCCCCAGTGCTACTTCGGAAACATGTGCCCAAAACGTTGGAGAGTTAGACATTGCCCCGAAGCATACTCAAGGGAGAAAGTTATCGCAAGTCTTATAGAGAAAGTCACGTATACTTGCCGTCAAGCGGGTCTCAGTCTAGAAGAACTCAAATATTTCATCAATGCCGGCGGCCATGAAGTTTATCCTTTTGGGGCCCAATTGACGTTTCGAGGTTTGAACAAGGACTTTACCCATGGGGTGTTTTACACCAAGTACGGACGGAACATGATACACTGCGATTTACCCCACACCCGTCGCTTACTCCAAGCTAGATTTTATCATAATCACGATTACTCCCATGCGGTCAAACCTGCGCAGCATTGCGAAGTACCTGATGAGATGCTAGGGGTTTACTATGAATTGTGTCGAGTAAATTCCTGCAGAAGAGGTTACGGAGGTTGGAACCCGTACTCAAGGATTAAATCTTTGAGCATAGGTCGAGATGAAACCATGCGGATCGGTTTCTTTGGACAAAGTTCCCAATACGTGCGCAGTTACGCATCATTGTTAGGTAACATGCCATATCAGTTGACAGAGCTTATGTAGTGGAACTAGGGTTGCGGTGGAAGAGGTGGGTCCGGACTCCAATCTGGGCACACCTCTTTCACTGTATCGTAAGCCGAGATGACAGCATTGTAAGCCGCGGTAACAGCGGTCCCTGCTTCAAGCTTGGCTAGGGTTGCCTGCTCTACGGCTGTTTCGGATATAGCTACTAAATCTGATTTATCCCCTACGATCGAACCCGTATACTCACCCACGCCATCGCAATAGGTGGCGCCGATATCGATGGAATCTTGGTCCAAAGAGGCTTGCGATAGAATCGTATTAAAACTCGTCTTAGCTAGCAACAACGCATCGTAAAGAACTTTGTACGGAACGTCGACAGTGGTAACTACGCCACTGTCACTTATTGTACCTGTGCCCCCGCCATCCACCGTGACGACATGCCCTACTGAAAACGAAAGCGGCTGGGATATCCACCACTCACGGGTTGAATCCCGAAAAAAGTGCAGTATCCCCTGCGGTACTGCGCTAACCTCTACAGGTTTTCCAATCGCAACCGCCCCTGGCGATACATACCCAGCCGAATTCATCGTCAGGCGGGTCAAGTAGCCCCCGCCAGTCGGAGACAAAATGATGTCTCTCAACCCAGCCGCGAACGTATCGATAGCCGCGTTGATCACTGCCCCGTCATCTCGCAACGCATCGAAATGATCCTGGGCAAACGTGTAGTACGGCTGCACTCCGTGCTCGCTACCGCCACCCTGAATCTTGTGTTGCTCTGCTGTCCACTCAGTCAATGCAGTGTTGGCCACCCCGAGGGCTATGATCGCATCATCATAGGCCTCAGTGTCGAGCAACAGCTTAGCTTGGGCCGCATCATAGACTGCGACCTGTGTCGCGTATGTCGCTTTTATCTCAGCGATATACGTCAAATCGCCAGTTGGGAAAAAGTAATCCACACCTTCAGGAATCGTATCAAACGAGTCTTGGTAAATTTTCCAATCATTGGTCAAAGTATTGATCCGGTCCGATAGGATCCTGACGGCCTGGTCTGCGACAGCGATATCGTTGTAAGTTAGCTTCAGATTTGACGAGCGCCACAATTCCGAAAATTCTCGATTGGCCTCGTCCCGATCTGACACGTACGCATCGAGATCCGCTACTGTGGCGATTCGCTGGAATTCATCCTGCAAAGAATTCCGAGTGTTTAGTATTCTTTGTACAAATATACCAGAGTCTGGTAAGTCACCCTTGTTTGTGCATGTTACGAGAACCTCGAAAGTCTGCACGCCGCCAACAAATTTTACGGAGCGGACCTCATTAATCTGTAACGTCGTCATGAGTCACCCGTCAATCATGAAGAGGTGATGTCGTCATCAAATAGCGTTTCTTCGATGTCCCCACCAGTGTAGTTTTCCCAATCCGTTACCAAGAATTGTGTTTTCTCACGTTGCACAAGCGCCTCTGCGCTGAGTTCTTCGAGACTATCAAAAAATAGAGTCCACGATGCGACACGATAGTACAACGTTTCGTCGGGCCGACTCGCGGTGTAACGATTGATATCTCCCACGGTACAGACATGCTCGTAAGTATCGTCCTCATCGTTCTCTTCATCCCCTTCGATGACCACTTTTCGCGCTAAAATTAACTCAACTGGAAATCCAGGAGAAGGATCGGGATCGTCCTTGGAGAACACAGTTGCCAACTTGTAATCTTTGCCCGCCCCTTCATCCCCGATCGTCAGGCTACGCTCCTGCGTCAAATGGATTGAGGTCGCCATAGGGTCCCTTTCTATTGTTAGGTCGCAGGAAACCGGCTATACTTTCTAAGCTATGATAGGACAAGAGAAAAATCAAAGCAAGTCTTCGATTCGGGTAGTGGGTCTGGACTTGTCGCGAACCTGTACCGGGGTCTGCCTGTTGACCGACGCGACCTACAATTCATTCACCTTGCGCCCCCAAAGCCTTCAGGGGATGGAGAAGCTCCAAACCCTGAGGAACCTACTCTTCGACAAGATAGACCGGTTCAAGCCCAACCTGGTGGTCGTGGAGGGTTACTCGTTTGGATCCCAGAACAAAGCCTTCGCCATAGGCGAGTTCGCCGGAATCATCAAACTCGGCCTCTACGACCGGGGCATACGTACCCTCATCATCCCACCTAAAGTCGTCAAACGATTCATCTCCGGCAACGGGGACGCCAGCAAACAGGAAGTCCGAGAGGCTATCAAGGCCAAGTACGGATGGGTCATCAAGAGCCTGGACGCCTCTGACGCCACAGCGTGCGCGCTGCTTGGAAAAGCCTCTCTTCTGAAGACCTCTTCGTATCGGTCTGAACTTGAAACTGTCCACAAACTTGAAATCCAGAAAAAAACTTGTGCTAGAATACCAAAACCTGCCATAAATCTTTGAATGGAGGGATCATGGACCCAAGCTACTCCTGCGTTAAGTGTAAGCAATTGTTTGAGAAGGACGGTTTAGAAGTCGCGGTGCACCAAGAAGAGCTCGGACGTATTTGCCCAGAATGCTTGTCGGGATCCAACAAGATTTCGGTGTTAATCACGCGAGAATCGTCTGGGAAACCTTTTGGGATATCCTACGTCGAAATAGAAAAAACGTAAAAGTCGTGGTAAAAGAACATGGAAACTTCGTTAGAGGTTCGCCTCGGTCTCACGAAAACTCTTATTAGACTAGCTTACTATTATCTCACCAAAGGCTTTGGGAAACACCCCATTGACCATTCGTTATATGACCTGGTCGAAGTAACACCCCTTTATGAATGGAGACCCAACCCCGAAGACGAAGTAGAGTCTGGGGGTGGTATTCGAGTAACCTTCCACCGGCAAGGGCAGAAGATTCGTTGGGTTGAATTTTCTGTGCGGTACAGCGGTGGCGGGGGAGAGCCCTCTATCTTTCTGCATCCTCTCTGACCAACAACGGGTGGTTCCGAGATCAACCAAACCTGCAGTCAACCTGTAACCCTAAACCCCCTCTGAAGGAGGAAACGTGAATCCTATGTTGATTGGGTTGGCGACGTACATCGTGAAGAGTGCATTTGGAAGTTGCTTCACAGAGAAGACTCGCAGAGTTCCTAAGTGGATGCCGGAAGTGGAACCCATCTCGGATTCGTGGAAAGTTCCCATGGATAAGTTTGTCAAAGGCATAAAAGCTCGACAGGATCTCAGATCACTCGAGCAACGTGCTGAGAAACTTCTCCTGGAAATCGAAGCGGAGTATGGTTTGAGTTCCTAAGAGGGTCGAGAGACGTGCCCGGGGTCGCCTCCGAGCACGTCTCTCTTCTTTTACTTGGCACGAAGCAGCCAACCTGAGGCGAAGGCTACAACGGCGATCATTAGAGCAGAACTTACGATCCAGGACAAGTTATTTCTGATGGTCTTTTTTTCCAGGGCCGCCTTGTCGTTTTCAAGCTTGACGATCTCCAGGTTTTTTTTACCAAGTAAATCCTTGAGGGCATCGAGCGACTTGGACTCGGCCACCGCAGCATCGAGAAACTCGTCCAGGGCCTTGTCGGCCTCCTCGTAGTTGGTCCGACAGACGGCCAGTCGATCCCCTCGGAACTTGAACTCCAGGTCTATCTGGACCAAAGTTTTGGCGTCATCGAGATCGTAACAGGCGTACTCGACCCCCTCGATTTTTTTTACCTCCCAGGTCGGCAACTTGAGCTCCTGGGCCAAGGTAACCTGAGAAGAGAAGGTCAACAAGACGAACAGAGCTGCGAGTTTCATTTCTTGGTCTCCTGCGAAGCTTTGAGAATCTTCTCAAGCGCAGCAAAGCTCTTGGCCTTCAAGACCTGGTCGGTCTGGGTCTTCACGGCCTGCTCGACCAGAGCGAGCTTCTCGTCCCGGGCGCGAGTCTCGCTCCTGAGACATGATAGCTCGACTTTCAGACGCTCTACGCGTTGCTGGTCAGCCTCTACCTGGGCCAGGTGCTGTGCCTCCTCCAGCTCGGCCTTGCGCTTGAGCTCCATGTCCCGGAGGAGCTTGAGCTCGGTACGCAACGACGTAGCTTTGCGATATAGAAAGTAGAGCGAAATGGCGGCGAGAAGGGAGAGGAGGTGGAGCCAGTATTTTTTTAGGTAGGTTGTCATTTATCCGGACCCCGCTACGTAAAATGAAGCCGATTTCGGCAAACCAATCCAGTTGTCGTTCAAATCTTTTGCCGAAGTAGAAACGGTCACTGTAATCGTTTGCCCCTGCTCGATCTGCAATGACGCATTTACCGTAATAACTACTCCTATCGAAGGACTCGATGGGTAATATACAACTTCATCGGTATCATAGATCGTTTCACCGCCTCCATCTATAGCACCACGCACTACATACGTATAGTGACTGAGAACTCCACCATAGTCAAGATACCCATTCTCCTCTGACATAAGTCTATCAAAAGTAAATAGGATGGTATAAGAAGTGACGAATTGCGCGGTCATTGCCCGTGGGTAAGTTCCACTTACGAATGTTGCAGAATTGCGACTCGTATCAAGTGGATTGCCGTGAGGATTGTCAAACTGATTGCCACTAACGGACGCTACGATAGTCTTGCTATTCGCCAATGTAGGTAAAGATGGAGTGGCTGTAAGGCGCACGGTTGTCTCATTAATTAATGACACCGTATTATACACCCAAGTCTCCCCATCAAAAGTAACATTGAAATTCGCCTTTGCTGAGTCAAAAGTCATATTATATGAAAACACAATTTCTATTTCGTGTAACGCAGCATGTTGATGGGCGCTAACAACAATTGGATACGATGGGTTAGTCGGGTACGCCGCCCGAGCAAACGTCTTCTCCCGTTGTGCAGGATCAAGAGGATTCCCTGTAGCGTCTTTGACATCCGCCGACGCAGTCACAACGATATCCCCGCTTGGTAGTATATTGTTCAGTGTCAATACTGCGCTAGTACCTTCAACACCAGTTCTTGCAGCCGAAACTTTGGTCCATGTGCCCCCACCATGAACAACAGTGTAATTGGCAATATCCTCAATAGAGTCGCCCATGGCTGCTGAGAACACTACCAAAATCGTACAGAGAATATCGTATGGTTGTGACGCTGCGGACATCGCATTCAAAGCCAACTCAACCGTCACATTGCGAGTAACTATCGTACTCGAGTCAGAGATATCATGCCCTAATCCAATCCCACCACCGACGGTGACGTTGTAACAAGTTGTAAAATACGCTTCTCCGACAAACCATCCCGCCCAGGCGATATTTTGCCACAGGGCTATCTTGTCCCCACCTACGAGGATACCCTGCCCGTATGGAACCGTATCGTGATGGGCCTTCGTAATGTTATTCCCCGAAAGGGCCGAGTGGCGTAAGGATCCGGACCCACCAGCGCCACTATTGAAACCAATTCCACAATTGGCAGATTCGATCGTTGTAGGCAAACGAATAAGATTGTCGAGACAGGCGACAAACGTGGCAAAGTAAGTCGCATTGTTCACAAACAGGATGCCATCGCGCGGGCCAGTGATAGAATTCCCAGCGACGACAAGATCCTGAGTAGTTGCAGTCGAATCGAATTGTATGCCCGCTGTATCTGCAACCGAATCGTTACCGATCTTATTGCCACGTACGATTGATTTCACAACGGACACTGAGTAAATACCGTACTTGGCGCTACGGACTACGTTGCTAGAAACGATTTGGTTGCTCTGTCCAACTTGTATCCCAACTTCTGGGTCGTCGATTGTGTTACCAACGGCAGTAATCGAATTCCCACTGGAATCAATCTTAATCCCGTAGCGATGAACCTGCGCACCAAATTTTATTCGATTGCTCGATACGATAGAATCAACAGTTGCAAACACACCGTAAGAATAATTAACACTAACGTTATCGTACGGAACAATCGAATTTCTGTGCATAACCGATTTAGTTACGTTGCTAAAATTAATCCCACTGGTTCCGCCAAAAATAGTATTGTCTGCTGCAATGACATAATCAATACTGGCGAGCGCCCGTATACCGTATTCTCCACTACCAAGCGTCGTCATACCCTGAATGTAATTTCCTAGAACTAGGACAGTAGATGTTTCAACACCAATTCCCGGTTGCGACTTACCGACACCGTGCAAATAATTTCCAGAAACGACCCCAGCAATCGTGGTTGAAATTCGTATCCCCAACCCAATCGAGTAAGCAGTGATATCGTCTGAGACAACCTTATTGTTTCTGATCAATGCCACTGCGGCTTGAGCGTATATTACAGCAGAATTAATCGAAAGTTCCTGTGAAAAGAAACCAGCAAGATTATTTCGTTCCACCAAAGCTTGCAAACAATTGGTACGAATGCCGGCAATAGTCCCAATACGAGAAATCTGGTTTCCAACAATTTGCGTTCTGTGCGCCGTCCCAGTTGTGTAAATGGCATACTTACCGGATACAGCGGTAAAAGACGTAGGTATGCCAAGATCCAACGTGTTCCCAGAAATAAACGAATCTGAACAATCGGTCACAGAACAAAACATGGTGTAAATATCGTCGTCATCACCGCTATGAACAAAATCAGGGTACGTATTGTTTTCAATGCGAATCGTATTGCCCCCAACAATCGAAATCAAAAATGGAATATTACTAAGCGATGTCGCGTACCCACACTTGTAAAACTCGTTCCCAATGATGGAGATATCGCGCACGGCAGAATTGGTGACGTTTACTATAGACCCGCAATAAGCAAACTTGCAGTTCTCAACAATCACGTGACCCTTTGTAGCTTGAACCACCGCAGTTGACACAGTAGGGGGCACGGATTTAATCATCATGCAGTTGCGCATGATAAAACGATTGGGCGAAGTCTGATTTACGGCAAGAGAAACATCGGAGAAGTTACAACCCTGGCACTCGACACTTGCTTTCGTATGTTCCACAGTAGCTGTTACCGAAATAGCGATTGTACCGCTAAACGAAATATTTTTGAACAGTATCTTATTTCGAAACTCGCAGTTAGCGGCCACAGTGAAACAGGTACCGCCAGTAGCCTGCCAAACAACATTACCCAAACCAACCACCGTGATCGGATTCTCCACCGTAACCGCAGCAAGACCATCATAGGGGTCCGAATAGGCCGCTACGTCACCCTGCACGTATATCGTACCGCCGGTTGTTTTTATGGCATCCAGAGCAGCGGTGATTGTCGTGTAATCCCCATTCCCAGAAATCTTGTTCACCAGAACGAATGGACGACTGGCTGATGTTAAAATTGCAAATTTGTGCCAATAAGTGCTCTCTTCATCGCTTTGATCATGAACAGTTTGACGTGCCCAACAATCTTGAATCTGGTCTGATACGTACCCTTGGGTGAGAGTCTCACCATCATGAGTGTACTCATCAATCCCGATCTTAGAAGCTCCAGGATTATCCCCCGCACTATCCGATAGTTGGTTTAGTATATTATAAATCTGAGCGCGTACCGACCCAGAAGAGATTGTAGCAAACGGTCCGTTTGGGGGTATTAATCTTGAACCTATTTTTGATGACCCGCGATCCACAATCGCAGACCCTAACCTGGCTAAAGTCTTGAGCTGAGAATTTACAGTACCAACACCGAGTGAGAATACGACAGGTGTTTCACCAGACTTGGCCTCCGCGCCAATCAGGTTGTCCCCACGCTTGGAACCGGAAGGGGACCGCAACTCTCGAGCGAGCCTGGACTCGTCCCCCAAGCTATCCAAGAACAAATCCGCCGTGTCCAAGTCGAACGATCGCCCATTGAAGAAGTGTAGGCGTTGTCCAAGAACTTTACAGACTGGGATTGTTCCGGTGCAGTCGGCCAAGTTTCGAGTATCTGACGCTACCCCGGGATTGATAACCCGAAGTACGCTTGTGTTATCCTGAAAACTATGTTGCAATCGTTCTTTAGCACCCATAAAGTCAAGTACTACGAAACCACCTTCTTGAATCCTGTTGGACTCGAAGAAAATTCGCAACTGCGCGCCTGTAACCCGAAGCCCCTCGTCGTCTATTCCGCCGATACTTCCCGAAGGTTTGTAAAGTCGCGCTGGACCGATGGGGTCTGTTATCGAAATCGTCCGTTCCCCGCCCGTAACTTTTCCAGCAGTAACGATGGACCTTGCGCCTAAATGCTCATTTATTGCCGAGACCACCTGATTGATAGTGGACGTGTTGTCTGCAGAAACCTGAACGCAAATCGTAACTGGTCCCTCTTCCGGGTCCGGCGCCAGGGGAGTGAACGAACCTTCGATAGAGATAATCGGTTCGCGCGGGGACTCTCCTGAAATCTTGAAAATCTTGATCAGGATATTATGAGCTCCTTCGGCTACTTTACGACTGATCCCAGAAACCTGCGGGTACACAGAAAAAGACCCATCATCGAAAACATACTCGGCTAGAATAGGAGATGATCCACTCAATGTTGCCGAAGATACGATGGGCACTAGCATCAAATCTCGGTCCCACTGATTCCACACGCCCTCGGAATTCAGACAGAACGCATACCCAATATTCCCCGTGCTAAAATACTTAAAGTATAGAAAGGCCTCTATGTCGCTAACCAGGGAATACCCACGGTCTGAACGCGTTAGCAATGCTTGGTGATCCACTGCGCGCCTGATAACTTCGGAACGATTCAGCAAATTTCGCAACGGACGGTTCAGAATCGAAGCGTTACCAGATTCACCGTTCGCATATGGTCGAATCGCCGAAGCTAGCGCGCTGCCCGTGTCTGCGGAGTCTTTGAAAAAATTCAGGGGCATGTGGGTTCCTCTGATTATGCTGTATCGTAGACATTGAAGTCGTCAGTATTCGACGTAAAATTATTTTCGCCCAGTCCGAAAGTGGTCCCAGGTCCTGTGAAAGCTGCTGTGAAATCGTCACCCACGCCACCGTTATCCCAGCGATGCCGAATAACGTTCCCTGCGCAAGCGATCCTGAGAGAGTAAGCGTTACCTTTGATGCCGTAGGACCCGGTCTTATTGGTCCTACCTGCCCTAGAAATGACATTGTTGTTGACTGTAAAAAAACAATTGATGTCGACGCTGCCTGACTTGAGCACTTCGATACCGACTGAATTATTCTGGTCAACAACTTCGATCCTGTTACCTGACACATTCACGAATTGAACACCCGCCGCATCGTTTACTTTGACTCCAAGAACAACACCTTTGATAATATTGTTCAGTGCAGCACTTTCGGAAGCCCCAACGTACACGCCATGATTGTCATAACCCAAATTCAAAGTTCCTGTAAGTTCTATGATGTTTCCGATTGCCTGGCTTCTTTCCACCTTCAGGTAAACACCGTAGCAAGGATACGTACCGCTGGCAATTATGGAGATGTTGCAATCTTGAACGATAGTATCAGCTGTAAGAGTGTAACAATATACGCCAATTCTGGGGCCCATAATACGATTGGCTTTAACAATGTTATGCCCAACAGCATGACCAGCTAAGTAAATGCCGTATGGGCACCCGATCGTTCCATCGATAACGTTGTCCGTGATGGTCAAATAGTCGCCTGCCAGAAAAGTTCCGTTGCCAACACCCAGTATCGTGACGATATTGCCGGTGATAACCGAACTGATCAAATTTCCTGTAGCTTCTGAGGCGATACCAGATCGAGACTTAATTCTATTGTTGGACACGGTCATGTAGCTGTGTGTTGTCCCGGCCAAGAATTTTACGCCGCGCGCATCTTCGTGATTTTGGGTCTCGATGTAATTGCCACGGATAACCGTAGCATCCCCAGTGACCCGAACACCTTCGATATTGCCCGTAATGATGTTCTCAGACACGAGCCCCGATCCAGCGATCTTCAAACCAATCTGGAAATAGTCCGTCACGTCCTTACACTTGAAGTAGTTTCCTTCAACAATTGACTGGCCGGCCGAACAGTCGACCATACTTAAAGTAGACGATGGGGATGCGTATCCCATATCCAGGAACGAATTTCCAGATATGAAGTTCTTTGACGTCGACCCCACAAAGCTAATAGCCCCGCACTTCAGGCAATTGGGGAATGAGTTGTTCTGAACGAATACGGCACCCTCGGAACCAGTGAACTGCAGCAAGTGAAACATGGCAACGTCAGGGGTACCACTTAAAGCAATCCGAGGGTGCATCACGTTTCCATGTACAAGCGCAAACTTGTTCAAACGCACCCACAGAAACAGAGCGTATCGGCATTCCGGTAAAGAATGGGTAAAATCTGGGTAGTTATTTCCTACGAGAAGCAAATTGTCCACACTGTCGAAATTAAACAGATGGTTCAATACCGACAGGTCTGTCGAATAACCGCACTCCAAAAATTCATTATATGAAGCTTCGAACCGTTTCGATGTTTTTCCACTGGCGATAATGGCTATGCCAGCACAATGGTAAAACTTGTTTCGATGCAGACGTACCTGGGCTCCATCGATCCCAATGGCCCAACGCCCCGTTGTAAATGTTGCTGTACTCGAGAAGTAGCAATTCTCGATGACTACCCGACAAGGGGCTTCAAAGTTGCAAAAACGACCCAACACCCCAATATGGGAGAACACGCAGTTGAAAAATTCAATTCTTCCGGCCTCAGTCGCCGTCCCTCCGATACTCATAAATGGAACATCTGTGGCTGTAGCGCTGGCAAATTTGATATTCTCAAACGTCAGTGTGCTCCCCCAAGATGCCCTGGCGGAGGTGGTAAAATTAGCCACGCTAAGAACATTGTTCCAAACCACATTGCCAAATCCAATGATATGGATCGGTTTGCTAACAGCAAGATCTCCGCCATTATAGGACTCTGCGTACGTTCCGGGGTAGACAAAAACTGTTCCACCGTTCGTTTTGACCGCATTGATGCCAGCACCAATTGTCTCGTAGTCACCTGACCCAGGTGTCGGATGGACCACTACGAACGGCTTGAGCTGAATATGCCCAATGGTGTGGTAGTAACCAGTCCCCTTGGTATGGTCCACAACTCGATCAATGATCGTATGCAACTGGGACGAAACGCTACCTGCGCCAAGCGTCACACCACTGTGTTCGTAAGACGCTGCTCCAATTCGACTAGCTCCATCCGGTGTTACATCATCTACAAGCTGGGTCACAAGCTGGATGAGTTGGCTGTGCAACGTACCTGATGGCAGTGTGATCCCACCCACCGTAACCACTGCCGAGCCCACCAGGGAACTACCCTGGCCGCTTACAGATGACCCCAGTTGGGCTAGATTACCCAACTGCGAATGCACTGTACCAATTGGTAACGGCAAAGAACCCTGAGTCTTGGCTTCGGCTCCAACCAGAAAATCACCCTTCTCCGGATCGGTCGCTGAAGCAAGGTCAGGGCGTAGGCTCAAGTCGGCCTTCTTGCTCCCGATCAAAATGTCCCACAACTCAGGAGCAAAAGCGCGACCATTCAAAAAGTACAGATACCCACCAAGCATCTTGCATACAGGAATTGTTCCATAGGTCTCGGCGATGTTTGTCGTATTCCCCGGATCGTCAGAGGCATGGATTGTCAGAAGCGTAGGGGTGGAATTGTATGTGGAGACCAACCGAGATTTGGCTGTCGCAAAATCCAAAACCAAGAAACTTCCGTCCATCAGCAAATTATTCTCTTCTAAAAAATGATCGTCGATCGCTGCAGCCGTCACACGAAAACACTCATCGTCTATACCACCGATACTCTCGCTGGTGGTCGCGTCTTCATAGAGACGTACTGGGGTGGTCATGGTTTGGGTCAAGCACAAAGTATCTACACTGATCGGAGCAGCGTATACGAGTTTCTGAGCTCCCGTATGAGTGTTTATTGCAGTGACGAGACCCGCCACGGTCGACGAATCATCAGCAGCAATGCGAACTGCAATCGTTACCGGTCCGACCTCGGGGTCTGGGGCACTTTCGTTAGCAGCCCCTTCGATTGAAACCAGGATAGTATTTTCCCCGTCGACTTTGTAAATTCGAAACAAAATATTGTGCGCGCCCTCGGCTACCCTACGGATTCCCCCAAGTTTCTGGGAGAGCAGAGAAAACTTTGCATCAGCAGATGTGTCCAAATGGACAAGTTTAGCCCGGATTGGAGCTGTCCCGGTTAACTTTGATGGGGATACGATAGAACCGATGATAAGATCTCGATCCGATGGATCGTCGTAATCACCAGTCAAGTTAAGTTTGAATCCGTACTTGCCACTCAACGCCCCGACCTCATGAACGATCATTCTCGTGTTGGCGTCACTGAACACAATCAGTCCACGATCAGACCTGGACAGCAATTCCTGAAAATTAAAAACTTCCCGAAGCACCTCGGTACGATTCCGTAAGTTATCCGGGGAACGGTTCAAATTAGTATCTACTAATGTTTCCCCATCCGTGATTGGTTGAATGGCGTTCCCAAGCGCACTTCCGGTATCGTATCCGTCTTTGTAAAAATCCAAGGGCATTGGGTCGCTCCTTACACAGTAATCTGAAACCGCCAGGTATAGGTGATAGTGATATTTGAGGTCTTGATGACTTCTCCGTGAACCTGTCGAGCCAACATTTTTGCGTAGCTATTGTTCAAATTTGACCCGTCACTGCCACGACTGTATAGACCAACCTCGCAGATAGATTCACCAACATGGTCCGTCGTATCAAAAGTCACTTCGGCTTCCACGATACCTGAAGTCTCAGCCGGAGAATCAATGGTCATGGGTTGATTTATGGCCTTCTTGGTGATGACCGTTCCCTGTAAACCTGTCTGATTGGTGACCGCGGGAGCATTACTATTACCAATATGGATAGCCCAGATTCGATCGTATTCAACCGGATTGCCAGGAAGTTGAGTAAGCAACCTGGCGATTATGCCCTTGGTTCCAATCGTAACCAGATTTGGCTTTTCTTCTCGGAATACAACTCGGCCAGTTCTCACGTCACGGGCGACAATCTTCAAAAACCCTTGAGGTTTTACTCTGCTTATGATTGCGACCATACTTGAACTCCTCCGCGCATGATTATACGACTGTGATTACGTACTCCAGGTAGTCAGTCGGAATAATATCATCGAACAGCGGTATATCTTGCTCGGTGAACAAAAATGTATACGCCGACTTACCGGCGATCACAATGCTCTGCAAGTCCGACGAAAGTCGATCGAACGGGACAACACCCGACAGCAGTACGTTCTTATCGATCTCCATGGCAAAAGTATGGTGCCGCAAGAATCGTTCGAATACGATATACGAAAACAAATGCCGGTACGTCGGCCGATTCGGGGGATCCCCCGACGGTACAAACCCGTCGTCATCGGCCCCTATGAACACTCCGGGGTCACCAACTTTGACCAAATTTGGAGGATTATTAACTAAGTTTTCGTATAGAACCGGACTGATTAGTCTACGATTTTTAGGTTCGTTCGGGAGAAGAGCTGCTGGTATTTCTTTTTCGTACCACCATGGCCAGTTGCTTGTGGTATCAGAAATCTGAAATAGTTCCGAAACATGTTCGAAAGCACTAAAAACCAGAGCACCGCTCTCTCCCACAGTGTCTGCCCAGTTACTGCTATCAAGGACGTCAGCTCGTAGAGGAATTCCCGCATTGAACTCATAGCTCCTAAGGTTGGTCGTCACCGTACGAAGCGTATCCGTTTCAGTAACGTTCATCAAATATTCACCATCGTCTCTAATAACCGGTACACCTGCGACAACATTGAGCGCACTGACCAATATCCCCGAAGTCGGGCCAAGAACAAAATACCGTACGATGCCTTGGATAAGCGCGCGATAGGACTCCGACGATGGCTCAAAACGTTGGATGAGGTATCCAAAATTCAGGTACAGATTAAAACTGTCCTTCTGACAATCAGGAACCCAAAAAGCGAGCTCTCTCTGATTCGTGATAGTACCGTCATCCTGCAAAACCTCAACGGTCCGATAGGATACGCCAGGTATAATCTCTCCGGTCCCATCGTCGTTCCAGTCGAACAGACTTTTATTGAACAGCAGTAAATCTTGTTCCCCTGTCAGATCGATATCAAAATGCAAGTCCCGCTCAAGAATCACAGACGGATCGAGTATTTTATTGTGCAAGAAAGAAAATTCTTTGACACCAGTTGGAGTTAAATCGAACTCGTACAAACCATCAATCCGTTTCGTCACCAGGTCTTCACGAATGAGCAATAGCCTAAAAAAATCCTTTCCAAATACCGGCGCTTCCCGGATCGATAAATTCAGCACCGTCTCCATCAGGTCCAGGTACGACTGCCCGATCAGAATCGAATTCGATTGGTAGATTGCCTTTAATTGATCCTTATCCTTGAAGAAACGATTCCACAGGTCACTCAGCCCATGAAGAAAATTTGTTGCTTCATCACTGAATGCGGACATGGATTATCTCACAATTGGGTAAACGTGATTAAATATACCAGGGATAAGTAGCGTACTGTATTGGTGCTAACCCCCAAACCCAATGGATCCTGAAGAATCAATTTTGGTTTCGTACCAGGGTTAGGAATGAATCCTGTAGCAGGATCAATAATCAGGCTAGAATCGAGAGAGATGATATCTTTGGTCTTGTAGTGAATTACTCTACCGTCTGGTGCAATCAAGTCATAGTAAATATCGAACGGTTCGATATATCCAATGACTGGATACTCGCTTCGTAGAAAGTACATCAAATCCGACAAGTCCACCGGGTCGTCTGCTCGAGAGTCGATGATGTAATTAACCAATGCCTGCTTGGCCAAAGTTTCATCTAACCCCTCTGCGGCATTTTTTGAAAGGCTGTACCGAATAGAAAGCGAAACGTAAATCGGATGTAATCCTCGGGGGATCACGCTACCGCATAGAACACGGCGGTCCCCATCGACCATGAACACCCAGACAGCGTCGTATCCTGTAAGCGTGTCGTAAGTGACACGCAAAGACTTGCCATTGAAATAATTTTTGCTCTCATGAAGACCGATACCGTCTGGCCAACCGACATCAACGAGCATACGTTGCCAACCGCTCTGGGATTCTCCGGGATTCTGGCAGAGTACCTGATATTCAAGACTTGACAGTTCAGACGTGGTAAAGAAGACTGGAGTACTGTTTGACCGATTGGGAAACGTTACTCGATCGTCAGAACCCCGATACGGATTGAGCTCGTCTGCAAACGATACGTCTTTTACTTGGTAAATGGGTTCCCCAGGCAACATGACACAGCCATCATACT
>Ga0315294_10001968_pt1 | contig 22544 bp, 14 predicted proteins | sample YL17G13_40_MG_FD_203626 | JGI IMG/M metagenome (GOLD analysis project Ga0315294, IMG submission 203626) | Sediment microbial communities from Yellowstone Lake, YNP, Wyoming, USA - YL17G13_40 | ecosystem: Environmental > Aquatic > Freshwater > Lake > Sediment | place: USA: Wyoming | collected...
CGGCCTGCGGGGCGCCATTCGCTTCGACGGCCGCCGCGTGCTGGTGGACAACGTCGCCGGCTCGGTGAGCGACGGCACCTTCCGGGCGCGCGGCGAGATCGGCCTCGTCAGCCTGAGGCCCTCGCAGCTCATGTCCAATCGCTTCGACCTCTCGTTCACCGGCGCCGATGTCGCCGTCGACCTGGGCAGCCTGTTCAAGGGCAGGCTGAATCTCGACCTGGCGTTGACAAGTCCGGTCCCCGCCGCGGCTTCCGCCGCGGCCCCGGCAGAGGCCCCGCCCGTGCTGCGCGGGCAGGTCGCGCTCACGTCGGGGGACATCGGTGTGCCGCAGCGGGGAACAGTCCGGCCGCTGGCGCAGTTCCTCTCGTTCAACCCGCGCCTCGATATCGGCATAGGTTTCGAGTCCGGCCTGTGGATGCGCACCCCCACCATCTCGATGCAGGTATCCGGCGCAGGGCACGTCGCCGGCCGCCTGGCGGCGCCGGTGATGACCGCTATGGTCGAGAGCCGGCGCGGCTGGGTGGACCTGCCTGCGGCCCACTTCCGCGTCACTTACGGCTCTCTCGAAGCCAGTGTGTCGCCGCCCACTCGCCCGGCCGGCGCCTTGCAGCGGGTGGCCGAAGTGCGCGCCGTCATCCGCCTCGAGGCCGAGGCCAACGTCCGCGGCTACCGCGTGTTCCTGTCGATGTCGGGACCGCTCACCTCTCCCGGCGTCGAGCCCCAGGTGGAGCTCACGTCAACGCCGGCCCTCGACGAGCAGCGCCTGTGGGCGCTGGTCACGGGTCTGCCTTTTGGCGCCGTCACCTCGGAGTTCGGCAGCTCCGCCGGCGCGGTGGTGACGCGGGGCCTGGGCGGCGTCGCGCTCTACCCGCTGGAGCGAGCTCTCGCCCGGGGCCTGGGGCTGCAGGAATTCGGCTTCGAGTACGCGCAGTACGAGCCGCTGCGCATACGCGTCGGCGGGTATGTGGTGCCGCGCGTATATGGCACCTACCTGCGCAGCGTCACCGGCGCCGTTCCCGAGTGGGACCTGAGGCTCGCCTACGAAGTGCTGCCTTCGCTGTCGGTTGGCGCGCGGGTGGACGAGCGCAACAACGTATTGTGGGAAGCGCAGACGACGTGGAGGTTCTGAGAGGCCCGGTGTGACCTATTTTGGTTTGGCAGGCGTTTACCCTGGGCATCGCCGAAGGGTCCCGTGGCTAGGCTAGGTCGCCGAGGGCGACCGCCACCTCCCTCTGGAATGGCGTTGCCATCCCAATCCCTCTGGGGAAGGCGTTGCCTCCCCAACGGGAAGGCAGAGCCTCGGGAAGGCAGAGCCTCGGGATGACAGAGCCACTGGCCCGATGGGTGGCTAGGTGGCTCCGCCACCGCCACGGCGGCCTTTGGGCCTAGCCGCTTAGGGGCCTGCCAAACCAGACCCTGCTGCGTCCGCAGTCGAGACGGCATGGACGCAATCGGGTACGACCGACCCCGCCTCGCCTTTGTAAGCCCCCTCGCCTTCTCTTCGCCCAGAGCCGCCCGCAGCCCCCCCACCTCGCGGCAGGAGACGACCCGCTACACACCGAAAGTAGCCTCAGCCTAACGCCACTAACCCTTAATCATCATGACCCCTAGGCACTCCAGCAAAGCTCCAACCTTACCGTTGTACGAGGTTCCTGCTCTAGCGGACATCGCCCGTCTCGACTTGGAACTCTCCGAATCCTTCCGCTCAGGCTTCCTCGTGGATCCAACTCTCACACGCTCAATCGTCAGCTTCCAAGCCAATAAGGCCGCCCCTGCCTACCGCTGGTACAAGTTCAAAGAAGCTTTCTCGGCCCCCCTCGTCGAGTACCTCCTTGCGCGCTACGATATTAGCGCTGGCCGGTTGCTCGACCCTTTCGCGGGTATCGGTACCGCCCTTTTCGCCGCGAGCGCCGCCGGCCTCGACCCTGCCGGTATCGAGCTCCTTCCCATCGGCCAGGAGGTCATTGCCACTCGGCTCGCACTGGAAACCACCTTCGGCCCAGAAGACGCAGCCGCCCTCCGGCGCTGGCTTACCACACGCCCCTGGCACGACTTTCCACCTACGTTGCCTCTTCCCACCCTCCGTATCACCGACGGCGCTTACCCCCCGGAGACCGCCGAGGCCATCCAGCGCTACATCACTGCATCCCACTCAGAGAACGGATCCGTCAAGGCCCTGCTGCGCTTAGCTCTTCTCTCCGTACTCGAATCCATCAGCTTCACTCGCAAGGACGGCCAATACCTTCGGTGGGATTACCGATCTGGCCGTCGGCAGGGCGCAAGGCCTTTCGATAAAGGTCCAATCCTACCATTTGATCGTGCCATCAACGCCAAGATCAGAGAGATACTCTCGGACCTCGAAGTGCGTCATCAGCCCGCTCACCTGTTCCCTTCCACCCGCCCCCGGGGTGCCATCGCTCTCTTCAAGGGCTCGTGCCTAGACATCATGCCCACCCTCCCCCCATGCCACTACGATGCAGTCTTCACGTCCCCACCTTACTGCAACCGCTACGATTACACCCGGACCTATGCCCTAGAACTCGCCTTACTCGGCGTGACCGAGACCGGCATCGCGGACCTCAGGCAGCAGATGCTCAGTTGCACCGTCGAGAATCGCACCAAGGACCTCCTCAGGATAAACCCGCAATGGGACCGCGCCATAGCTACCGCCGACAACCAGCAACTCCTACAGGCCATTCTCACCTATCTCGAGAATCAGAAGGCGCAGGGAACGCTGAACAACAACGGCATCCCCCGAATGGTCCGCGGTTACTTCTACGAGATGTCCTGCGTCATCGCCGAGTGTTCTCGCGTCATGAGGCCGAACGCCCCACTCTTCATGGTCAATGACAACGTCCGATACGCCGGCGCCAGCATCTCAGTTGACACGATACTTTCCGACATCGCCCAGTGCCTCGGCTTCAACGTTGAGAAGATTCTGGTCCTCCCCAACGGCAAGGGCAATAGCAGCCAGCAAATGGGCGAACACGGTCGCGATCTACTGCGCAAGTGCGTCTACGTCTGGAGAAAACCATAGTGCCACCCGCCCCTCCCTATCGCGAGCACTTGACCACCAGCGACGATCTCGTCACCCCTTACGAACAAATACGCGCTGGCTTTGTCGCGCTCGCGCTTGAGAAGAATCGCCGCGCTACTCCCGCAGTCGAGCAGGCCAGGGCTCTCCACGCTGCCGCGTCGAAAGCCCAGACACCCGCGGCCCTCCTCAACATCCATGGCATCACCCCCGCCCTCCTCGCCGCCGCCGGCCTCTCCGACAAAGCGATTAAGCACCTCACCGACGACGACAAAGCCCAAGCTATACAGCAGCTCATCACGGACTTCCTCGAACCCGCAGGGAACCAGTTCGTCGAGGAGTTGGTCTACAGGTTCCTCCTCACCCGCGGAGACGCTCTGGGAGGATCGATGCGCAACCTCGGGGGCGTCCTCGCGCAGCGCAAACTCACCCGCACAATCACGGCCACCCTCGCCCTCGCTGGCACCCCCTACCGATGGCTCCACCCCGCTACAAGCGCGTGGCTCGCCCCTACACCACAAGACCCGCCGACCGAACTCGACGTCAAAGGCCTCACTTGGTCAAACGCGCGCGGCGCCCGCACCATCCTCTATAACCGCACGGTCCCGTTGGTGAAGAAGAATGTCGACTTCTGCTTGTTTGACGTTAGCCCTGACCAACTGCCCCCGAAATCCTACAAGCGCCCTCAACTTTACCTAGCCCTTGGCGAACTCAAGGGAGGAATTGACCCCGCCGGCGCCGACGAGCACTGGAAAACCGCCATGACCGCCCTGTTACGCATACGCGAAGCCTTCTCTGCCCAGAGTGCATCCCCCCACACTTTCGCTGTCCTCGCCGCAATCGCGAAGAACATGGCCAGGGAGATCTGGGACCAGCTCGAACAGGGGACGCTCACCAACGCGGCTAACCTGACGAATCCAGACCAGGTTGCTTCGCTTTGCCGCTGGCTAGTTGAGCTCTAGTGCTCCGTCAATATTATCCTGATGTATTTGGGAAGTAACCGCCGATGAACGCCGAAACACGCCGACAGGACAGTTTCCCGTTTCCGGAGCTCAGTTCGATCATATCTGCGTCCATCTGCGTTTATCTGTGGTTTCGTGCATCAAGTAAACATTGACGGGGCACTAGTCGACCAACACCGCCTCGCTTACAACCTACACCACGACCCGCCCCAGACTATCGAATCCGAAGTTCTCGACGCCTTGTGGAACACCCAATGGCCGCAAGAATAGAGGGAAGCTCTACGGCGTCATCCCCCTGCCGCAGCAGGATTCTACCGGATTGCGTCCAAGCTATCGAGACGGCTGCGCCACCACAATAGCCCTCTACCGCGGTTCTGATCCATTCCCGCTTTCCGCGGTCACTCCCGGCGGCGCTTGCGTTGGGCGCGCCGGTTATGCTAGAATCCAACGTGCGGGGTCGGCGGCATCATGCGCCGCCGGCTCGCCCGCCGTCGGCGGGCAAGACTTCCTGCGGTAACCCCCGGCGGCCAAGCACGGCAGGGGTATGCGCGAAGGGCAGGACAACGTGGCGCGAAAAAAGGACCAACTCGATGTCGGGCAGCTAGCTAGGAACCTCTACCACCACCCCAACGTCGAGCACCTCTCGGACGCGGCGGTGAAGGACCGGGCGCTGTCGTTCGGGCAGGTCACGGAGTTCGGCAACATGAACTTCGTGTCGAGCGTGCGCAACCGCAGCGCGGGGCTGACGGTTTACCTGGGCCGCGAGCAGGTGCTGCAGGGCAAGCTCAGCCCGCGCCAGCGCGAGATCCGGGAGCAGGCCCCGGACACGCTGCGCAATCTGCACCGCTACCTCGACCGCACCAGGCTGGTGTGCATCGAGCGCACCATGGGCAACAACCACACCTTCTGCCCGCACTGCACCATGTACGTATCGGTTTACACCAAGTACGCGGTGCAGATCGCCTTCATGTGGGGCGAGACCCTGTTCGCCTACAAGCCCACCGCTCCGGGGCCCGATATGAGCTGGATCTGCGTCCCCGAGTGGCCCGAGCAGGACCGCCAGATCCTGGTCTTCCCCGAGGAAGGCGTGACCTACGTGCTCGGCTCGGATTACATGGGCGAGGCCAAGAAGGGCTTCCTGCGCATGGCGATGTGGTACGCCAAGCAGGAGGGCATGCTGGGCGTGCATGCGGGCGCGAAGATGGTGCAGGCGCGCCAGCCCGACGGCAAGATGCACCGCTACAGCATGCTGCTGTTCGGGCTGTCGGCCACGGGCAAGACGACCCATTCCTGCCACGCCCACGGGCTGTGCCACGACGGCGAGACCATGGCGGTGGTGCAGGACGACGTCTGCTTCCTGCGGGAGGACGGCAGCGCGCTCGGCACCGAGCGCGGGTTCTACCTCAAGACGGAAGGGCTCGATCCGCACGGGCAGCCGCTGCTGTACGACGCCGCCATCCAGCCCGACACCATCTTCGAAAACGTCATGGTCGATGCGGAGGGCAACGTCGATTTCCAGGACGAGACCCTCACCAGCAACGGCCGGGGCGTGGTGCAGATGGCCAATTTCGCCCCCTACGCGAGCGATACCATTGACCTGCCGCCGGCGGACGAAACCGACGGCCTGCTGCTGTTCTTCATCACCCGCCGCAACACGGTGCTGCCGATGGTGTCGCGCCTCACCCCCGAGCAGTCGGCGCTCACATACATCCTGGGCGAATCGGTGGAAAGCTCGGCCGGCGACCCCCGCCGCGCGGGCGAGTCGGTGCGCGTGGTGGGCACCAACCCGTTCATCGTCGGCGACGAGGCCGCGGAGGGCAACTGGATGTACGAGTTCCTGCGCAGCCATCCCAATGTGCAGAGCTATCTCATCAACACCGGCGGCGTGGGCGAGATTCGCGAGAAGCAGCCCGACGGCCCGTCGCGCGTCAAGCGCGAGGTCATGCGCATCCAGATCCCCGAGACCTCGGCGCTGTTCCGCTCGGTCGTGCGGGGCAGCGTCAAGTGGCGCAAGGAGCCCTACTTCGGGATGGAGGCGCCGGAGGAAATCGAGGGCGTGGACATCCGCAAGTTCGATCCCGCCTCGTTCTACTCCCAGGAGGAAATCGACCGCTACGTGGACGAACTGAAGCGCGAGCGGCGCGAGTACCTGGAGCAGTTCTCGGGCCTCGCCCCCGCCATCATCAAGGCCGCCGAGAGCTGATGCCGTCGGTGGCTAGTGTTCTGTCCCAATTATAGCTGCACACGGCTTCGAGCGTGGCTTACGCTCAGGCCATATACCAAGTTCTTTCGGGACAGCACACTAGGTCGCAGGCGACCGCTGGCTAGGCCTAAAGGCCGCCATCCCGGCTAGGCTCAAGAGCCGCCACGGCGGTCGCTGCGCGACCTAGCCGCCCGCGCCCGCGATCAGGAGACACGGCGTGAGCCTCGAGGGATGGGTGGCGTTAAGCAGGGCGGAACTGCGGCCGGCCCAGGCGCTGGCGCTGCTCGAGCGCTTCCATACCCCCGATGAGCTGCTGGCCGGTTCGCCTTCGGCCTGGCGGGCGGTCTGTCCGCTGTCCGAGTCGGAGGAGCGCAGACTGCGGGACGCGGCGCAGGCGCCCGTGGCTGAGGACCTGCGCAAGCTTGGGGAGCTGGGCGCCCACATCGTCACCATCCGCGATCTGCACTACCCGGCGCTGCTGCGCCAGATCTACGGCTCTCCGCCGGTGCTTTATGTGCGCGGCGAGATCCAGGAGCGCGATCACCGCGCCGTCGCCATCGTGGGCACGCGCAGAGCCAGCCCCTACGGCAGGCTGGTCGCCGAGACCCTCGCGCGCGAGCTGGCCGCCGCCGGAGTGACCGTGGTCAGCGGCCTCGCCCTCGGCATCGATTCGGCCGCGCATACGGGCGCGCTCCAGGCCGGACGCACCATCGGCATCGCCGCCTGCGGCCTTGATGTTACCTATCCCCCGAGCAATCGGGGGCTCATTGACCGCGTGGCCGCCCAGGGCGCGGTCATCTCCGAGTTCCCCCTGGGCGCGCGGCCCGATCGCTGGCGCTTCCCCGCCCGCAACCGCATCATCGCCGGTATGGCGCTCGGCACGGTCATCGTCGAGGCCCCCGAGGGCAGCGGCGCCCTCATCACCGCCGACCATGCCCTCGACCAGGGGCGCGAGGTCTTCGCCGTCCCCGGCGCCGTCAACACGGTGCAGAGCCGCGGCACCCACCAGCTCCTCAAGCAAGGGGCCAAGCTGGTCGAGACCGTGGACGACATCCTCGAGGAGCTCGACCTCCCCGCCGCTCCCAGACGCGAGGAGCCCAAGGTGGATGACCTCTCGCCGGCGGAGAAGAACCTGCTTGCCCTGCTCACCCTGCACCAGAAGGACGTGGATCTCCTCATCCTGGAGTCGGACCTGCCGTCCTCTCAGGTCAACGCCATCCTGACCATGCTGGAGCTGCGGGGCCTGGTGCGGCGCATGCCGGGCAACAACTTCGTGCGCGTGCACTGAGGGTCTTCTGCACAACGCCTGCCGCGCGCCCCGGGGCGCCGCGGCGGGCAGGGCTCAAGGCGCCCGGCTTGTCGTCCCCAAGCACGAGCCCGCTCGCAAGACCGGCCCCCGCTATTCCTCGGGCCTGAAGGTTTTCGCGTCGCCCAGACCGAAATCGCCCTTTAAGATCATCGCTCGGAGGTGAACCCGGTGAGTCGCTCGACCTCATTCGCCCGTGCCGTCTTCTGCCTTATCCTCGCCGCGTTTGCCTGTCTGTCTCTGCCGCCGTCGGCGCTGGCGCAGCAAGCCCTCCACACGGCCGGCGAGCAAGCCGCGCAAGTTCAGACGCACATGGTGCCGATGCGCGACGGCGTGGAGCTGGCCACCGACGTGCATCTGGGGGCGGGCGACGGGCCGTGGCCGGTCATTCTGCTGCGCACGCCCTACAACCGCGAGGGGATAAAGGCCGACGGGTGGGAGGACTACGTCGTCGTGGCCCAGGACGTGCGCGGCCGCTTCGCCTCCAAGGGACATGCGCTCGCTTTCTTCGACGACGGCTGGGGGGAGCACCAGGACGGTCTGGACACGGTGAAGTGGATTCTCGCGCAGCCGTGGTGCAACGGCAAGATCGGCACCATGGGCGGCTCCGCCCTCGGCATTACGCAGGACCTGCTCGCCGGCGCCAATCCCCCCGGCGTGCTGGGGCAGCACATCGTCGTCGCCGACGGCAACCTGTACCACGTCATGTATCCCGGCGGCGCCTTTACCGAGGCGCTGATCGCCGGCTGGCTCAAGGCCACCAAGTGGCCCGAGGACAACCTCAAGCTGATCCAGGCGCACCCGTCCTACGATTCCCTGTGGGAGACCGTCAATGCGGACGCCCGCGTCCGGGAGCAGCATGTCAACATTCCCGCGGTTCACGTCGGCGGCTGGTTCGACATCTTCACCCAGGGCACGCTCGACAGCTTCGTCGCGCGCAGCGCCATCTCCCCTAACCAGTGGCTGATCATGGGCCCGTGGCCGCACGGCATCAAGCGCGAGGTGGGAGAGCTCGTGTTCCCGCCCAACGCGGTGGAAACGCCCAAGCCGCTGGCCGATGCGCATCCGTGGTTTGACTTCTGGCTGCGCGCCGAGGACAACGAAGTGCGCGGTATGCCCCGCGTCCACTACTACGTCATGGGCGCGTGCGGTGAGGGCGGCGCGCCCGGCAATGAGTGGCGCACCGCCGACTCGTGGCCGGTGCGGGCCCGCTCGACGCCGCTGTATTTCTCGACCGACGGCCGGCTGCTTCCGCAGGCGCCGGCCAAGAGCGCCGGCCTGAGCTACAGCTGTGACCCCGCCAAGCCGGTGCCCACACGCGGCGGCGGCAACTTGCTCATTCCCGCCGGCCCTATGGACCAGAGCGAGCTGGAGAAGCGCGGCGATGTCCTGGTGTTTTCCACGCCGCCGCTGCAGCAGCCGGTGGAGGTCACCGGGCGCATCACCGTGCGCCTGTACGCGTCCAGCTCGGCGCGCGACACCATGTTCACGGCGAAGCTGTGCGACGTCTATCCCGACGGGCGCTCCATGCTGCTGACCGACGGCGCGCTGCGCGCGGCATGCCGCGAATCGCTCAGTGACCCCACTCCCATCCAGCCCGGCCAGGTCTATCAGTTCAACATTGGCCTCGGCTCCACGAGCATCATCTTCAACCGCGGCCATCGCATTCGCGTGGATATTTCGTCCAGCAACGCGCCGCGTTTCGCCGTGCATCCGAACGTGTGGGGTGAAGGGAAACCCCAAGTCGCACAGCAAACCGTCTTGTGCGGGGGCCGCCAGGTATCCGAGGTGATTCTGCCGATAGTGGGCAGCAACGTTGGACTTCGGGCCGCCGCCGCGGGCCGGCCTTAGCGCGTGTATCAAGACCTTGGTCGCCGGTAGCTGTCATTGTGAGCGAAGCGAAGAATCTTGCCGGCCAAGACCCTTCGCTGGCGCTCAGGGTGACACACTGGCGGGGTATTGTCAGAGGCTCTTAGCGCCCTCCGCGGCGCGCTTCGAGGCCGGACTATTGCAACAAGTGGAGGCAGGGCGTCATGCACGACCAGTCGAGCTTCGAGCAGCAACCGCCCCAACTGCGGCGATGCGCCGCGTGCGGCAGTCCCTTGGATGAGGCGGCTCGTCACTGTTCGTCATGCGGCACGCCGACCGACTACGCAGCGCCGGAGGTGAATATCGAAGGCTGGATCAGGGCGGGCTGGGACCTTTTTGTCAAGAACCCGGCTGCCGCGATCCTGATTCCGCTGGTCGCGATGGCGCCCGCGGCGTTGCTCGGCATGTTCGGCTACCTGGCGATCATAGCCGCAGTTATCGCGGGCGCGGCCGGGCGCGGCGATGTCAACTGGGCTGCGATCGCCGCGGGCGCCGGCGTCTTTGGCTTGCTGTACCTGGCTCTCGCCCTGATAATGCCCGCGCTGACCGCGGGCATATACGCCTGTTTTCTGGCCGGGATTCGCACCGGCAGGCTCACCGCCGCGCACCTGGGGGACGGCTTCCGCAACTGGTGGGCGTGCACGTGGGTGGTGTGGGTACTGGGCCTGGCCGAGCTCATCTGTGTGCCTTTCGTGCTGATCCTGGTCGGGATTCCCGCTATCGTTGGCGTCGTGAGCCTCATGTGGCTGTCGCTGCTGTGCATCGTAGATAAGGGACGCGGCGGCGCGGAGGCGCTGAGCTTCGCCTGGAACGTGATGCGCGGGCGGCTGTGGATGATGCTGCTTTTCACCTTCCTGGCGTTCCTATTGCAAGCCCTGGGCGCAATCGCCCTCTACGTCGGCATGCTGGTGACGACCCCGATCATGCTGGGAGCGCTGGCTGCCGGCTACAACGCACTGAGCAAGAAAGAAGGAACACCGGCGCCGTGAAGTCTGTCCGCCGCCAGGCCTCCATGCGGATTGTGGAGCTCTTGGCTGCCGGGAGGTGATCCGCTGTGCAGGAGCAATCGCATACTGAGCCATGCGCGCCGCAGGAGCGCCGCTGCGCATCGTGCGGCGCCCCCCTGGACGAGTCCGCGCGCTACTGCCCTTCATGCGGACGCCCGGCGGAGCGCGCCGCGCCGGATGTGGACATCGCCGGTTGGGTGAAGGCGGGCTGGGACCTCTTCGCCGAGAACATCGGCCCCGCCATCGCGATCCCGCTGGTCATGCTGGGGCCGCTCGCTGCATTCGCGATCATCGGTTACGCTGCGTTCATCGGCATTGCGATAGCAGCGGACGCGTTGGGGCATGCGCACGGCGGCGTCATCGTCGCGATACTGACGGGCGCGGTCTTCGGGCTCATCGGCCTGTTCTTCGCCTTGGTGATGCCGGCACTGCACGTCGGCATCTATGCCTGTTTTCTCGACGGCATGCGCACCGGCAAGCTCACCGCCGTCAAACTCGGCACCGGGTTTCGCAGTTGGTGGGCCTGCACCTGGGTGTCGGCGGTGCTGGGCGCGGCGATGATCGCGTGCATCCCCTTCACGTTCATAATCGTGGGCATCCCGGTGTTCTACGGCCTGTTCAGCCTGCTGTGGCTGGCGCTGCTGCGCATCGCGGATCGGCGCAAGGGCGGGCTGGAGGCGCTGGCTTTCGCCTGGGGGACGATGCGCGGGCGGCTGTGGATGATGCTCCTGTTCACGTTCTTGATGAACGTGCTGATGAGCGCGGGCGTTCAGGCGATGTACCTGGGCGTTTTCGTCACGGTGCCCATCGGCATGGCGGCGCTGACTGCCGCCTACCACGATCTGAGCAAACGTCAACCGGGCGCGACCTCTCATGTCCCTAGGCCGTAGGCCGGGATGGCGGCCGTTGGCCTAGCCAGAGGTCGCGGTTGAGTCGCGCGGTGCGTCCACCGCGCGCCCATGACTGACACGCTGGCGGAGGAGTTGGGATGAGCAATGATTCGAAGTCACGTAATCTTACGCGCAGGCAATTCCTGGGCAAGGCGCTGCGGTCGGCGGGGGCGGTCGGCGTGGGCGTCGCGCTGCCGCAGTTCATCCCGTCGCGGGCGCTGGGCGCCGACGGGGCTGCGCCCAGCGAGCAGGTGGCGCTTGGTTTCATCGGCGTCGGCGGCATGGGCACCGGGCACCTGAACGGGCTTCGGCGCCACCCGCGGGTGCGGGTGCTGGCGGTCGCCGACGTGTACGAGCCTCACCGCAGCCGCGCCCAGGCGATGGTGGGGGACGGCTGTGCGGCGTACAACGATTACCGCCAACTGCTCGATCGCCCCGACATCGAGGCGGTGCTGCTCGCCACGCCAGACCACTGGCATGCCCTCACCGCCATTCACGCCTGCCAGGCGGGCAAGGACATCTATTGCGAGAAGCCGCTGTCGCTGACCATCGAGGACGGGCGCGCGATGGTGGACGCCGTTCGCCGCTACGGCCGGGTCTTTCAGACCGGCAGCCAGCAGCGCTCGGAGGACAACTTCCGCTTCGCCTGCGAACTCGTGCGCAGCGGCCGCATCGGCCGGCTCCACACGGTGCGGGTCGGCATCGGCGGCGCGCCGACAAGCGGCTGGGAACCCGACACCGCTGTGCCGCCCGGCCTTGACTGGAACATGTGGCTCGGCCCCGCCCCCTGGGCGCCGTTCAACCCGCAGCGCTGTATTTACAACTTCCGCTGGTTCTGGGATTACTCCGGCGGCAAGATGACCGACTGGGGCGCCCATCACAATGACATCGCCCAATGGGGCATGGGCACCGAGCGCACCGGCCCCATCCGCATCCAGGCCACCAAGGCCACCTTCCCCGCGGACGGCCTCTACGACACCGCCACCAGCTTCGAGGTCGTGTACGAGTACGCCAACGGCGTCACCCTCATCACCTCCAGCGACGGGCACGGCGCGCGCTTCGAGGGGCCCGACGGGTGGGTGCACGTGGATCGGGGATTCCTGGAGGCCTCGCCCCCGGAGTTGCTGCAGGAGAAGCTGGGGCCGGGCGACGTGCATCTCTACCGCAGCCCCGGCCACCACGAGGACTGGCTCAATTGCATCCAGACGCGACAGCGGCCCATTTGTGACGTGGAGATCGGCTATAAGTCGGCGGTCGTCTGCCATCTGGGCAACATCGCCATTCGCACCGGCCGCGCCTTGCAGTGGGATCCGGACCGGGAGCGCTTCGTCAACGACGATGAAGCCAACCGCTGGATCAGCAGGCCCTACCGCGCGCCGTGGCACTTGTGAGAGAGGAACCTGAACCATGCGCTGCACAACCAAGTATGCGTTGGCTCTGATCATCGTTGCAGTCGTCGCCGGCGGCGCCATCGCCCAGGACGGCCAGGACCTGGCGCCGCTGTTGCAGCAGTTGGGCAGTGATGACGCGGGCGCGCGCATGGCCGCGGTCAGCTCCCTCGCGGAGGCGGGGCCGCAGGCGGTTGCGCTCCTCTTCGACTTTATGGCCACGGCCGACCCCGCCACCAACCTCGCCGCCCGCCTCGCGGTGCAGCGAATCGTGCAGCACGCGGCGAGCCCGTCCGGGGCCGCCCAGCGGAACGCGGTTGCGCGCGACCTGAAGAAACAGGCTCTCGCTGACCGCCCGGTGGCGGTGCGCACCTTCGCCGTGAGGATGCTTTCCTTCGTCGCCGGCGACGACTCGGTGCCGGCCCTTGCCGACCTGCTGCAGGACCCCCACATGGCGGAAATCGCGCGCTGGGCGCTGGTGCGCATACCGGGCCGCGCCTCGGTCGAGGCGCTCGCGGCGGCGATGCCTGGGGCGCAGGGCGAGCTGAAGATCGGCCTCATCAACGCGCTCGGCGCCAGGCGCGAAACGAGCGCCCTGCCGGCGCTCGAAGCCGCGCTGAAAGCGGATGATCCCGCGGTGCGCGCCGCAGCCATCGCAGCCATCGGTCGGCTCCCCGGCGCTCGTCCGGAGACCCTCTTGCGCGCCCTCATCGCAAGCGGAGCCGAGGCCGAGAAGGCCGCCGCGTGGGATGCCTACGTGCGGTGGGCGGAAAATGCGCTGGCCGACGGCCGGGGAACGCGCGCTTACGAGGCATATCGTTGGGTCTACGAGAATGCGCCCACCGAGCAGCTGCGCTGCGCGGGGCTCATCGGCTTGGGCAACGCAGGGGTTGACCTGGGCATGCCGCTGCTCTTCGCGGCGCTCGATGACCCACAGCGCAACGTGCGCGGCGCCGCGGTCGAGGCCCTGGTGGCCGTTCCCGTTGCGGCTGCAACCGTGGTTATTGCCAATCGCATGATTGACGTGGATGGCGCCAACAAGCAGCTTCTGATCGAAATCCTGGGCCGGCGCCGGGATCCGACGGCGATAAAGCAACTCGCCGCTGCCGGCACCGACGCGGACGAAGCCGTTCGCGCGGCGGCGACGTCGGCCCTGGGTGAGATGGGCGACGCGGCGGCGGTGCCGCACCTCGTCGGGCGCCTCCGGGACAACTCGGAGCAGGTGCGGGATGCGGCTTTTCTGTCGCTGGTGCGTGTGCGGGGCGACAAGGCCACACAGGCGGAGATCGCCGCGGCCGGCGGGCGCGCGCCCGAGGCGGTGCGCGCGGCGCTGATGCGGGCTTTGGGCAACCGCCAGGACGCGGCCGCGATACCGACCCTGCTGGACGCCCTGACGGACGGCTCGCGCGCGGTGCGGCTGGCGGCCCTGGAGGGGCTGGCGGTGTCCGCGCGGCTGACCGACGCCGCCGCAAGGGCGCGCCTGGTGGAAGCTCTCTGCTCCGGTGACGATGAAGAGCGCCGGGCCGCGGAGTACGCTCTTTCGCGCATGCCGGCATCCATGATCACCGCCGACGATGTGGGCCGTATGCTGCAGGCGGGCGGGAGCGCACCCGTCCCCGCCCAGGCGGCGCTGGTGCGCGTCATGGCGCAGTGGGACAACCCCGACCTTCTGTCCTTCCTCCTTGATGCCACAAAGGACAACAACCCAGAGGTGGTGGTCGCCGCCCTGGGAGGCGTGCGGCGGCTGCTCGCCCCGGAGACCTTCGCGAGAACTGGCAGCTCACCGCAGGACATCGAAGCCGAGCTGCTCGCCATCGCCGAAAAGGGGACCCCGGCGGTCAAGAGCGCGGCAATCGAGGCTTACCTCGTCCTTGCCGACCAGCGCCGCGAGAGCGACGCCGCGGCCGCAGCCGGCGCACCGGCCGCCCTCGAAATGTACCACCGCGCTCTGACGACGGCGGCGGACGACGATAACCATAAGGCCGCCCTGCGCGGCATCGCCGCCATTGGCTCCGTCGAGTCGCTGCCCCTGGTCGAGCCGCTGCTGGAGGGCGGGCCGGTGGCGGGCGAGGCGGCGGCCGCGGTCATGCCCATCGCCGCTAAGGTCGCCCAGGCCGGCAACAAGGACCAGGCCGTGGAGCTATACCGCAAGGCCATCCGCGCCAGCTCGGACCGCGACCTGCTGCGCGCCGCGGTCGAGCGCCTGCGCGAGCTCGGCGTGGAGATGGACGTCCCTGCCGAGGCCGGATTCGTGACGCAGTGGTGGGTGCTCGGCCCCTTTGACGGAGCGCGAAAAATGGCGACGCTCGACGCGATCCCCACCGACGCGCCGGTTGATCTCGGGGCCGCTGTAGTGGTGGAAGGCAAGAGCTACAACTGGAAGCACGCGCAGATAAGCGACCCCGCCGGCATGCTCGATCTGCGCGAAGCGGTGGCCCCGCAGGAGGACTGCGCGGCTTACGCCTACGCCGAGGTGACCAGCGAGACCGCGCGCGACGTGGTCTTCAAGATCGGCAGCGATGACGCGGTGGTGTGCCGGCTGAACGGGGAGCACATCCACACCTATGCGGACGAGCGCGGGTGGGCGCCGGACCAGGACATCGTTCCGGCGCGGCTGCGCGCGGGCACGAACTTCATCCTGCTCAAGGTGATCAACGGCGGCGCTGACTGGGCCTGCAGCCTGCGCATCACCGACACGGATAACGTGCCCCTGCATCTCGATCAGCGCAAGCCGTAGAAATGGAGCACAGGCTTAAGCCTGTGGCCCCAGTCAGGAGAGGCTGGTAGGGGCAAGGCATGCCTTGCCCCTACTCACCCGCACCCGGGCCCCCGAGGATGTCATTCTGAGCCCCTTCGCCTGTCATTCCGAGCGCAGCGAAGGGGCAGGCTCTGAGCGAAGCCGAAGGGCTCCCTCGGAATGACAGATCCACGGCCTCACATCTTTCGCTCACCGGTTGTGCAACAACCTCAGGAGACCGTCCCCTGGGACTGCGCCTCCCGGCGGCCTATTCCACCGGCAGCTCCGGTTCGAGCGGCGTGCAGCCCGGCCGATTGCGCATCGCCAGCAGCCATTCCGGTATCGGCTCGCCCGCATCCGCCACCGCCAGCTCCGCCATGCGCGCGCAGATGTCGGGGTGGTCGGCGGCGAGGTCCTTGCTCAACTGCGGGTCGGCCGCCGCGTTGTAGAGCCGCTCCGCCCCGCGCCCGAGGAACGCGTTGTACCACCACTTCCCCTCGCGCACCATCACGAACGGCCCCCACGCCGTAGTCGTATGGTCGCGGTAGGACTGTTCGTCCCCCCGCAGCACGGCCGAGAAGTCGAGGCCGGTCATGGTCTCCGGCGGCTCCAACCCCAATAGGTTCAGCAGCGTCACCGGGATATCGTGGGAGCTGACCAGCGCGTCGCACCGCCGCGGCTCGATCCCCGGCGCGCGGATCATCAGCACCAGGTCCGCGATCTCGCGCGACAGCGGGTGCCCCTGTTTGGACACCAGCCCGCGTTCCCCCAAGCAGTGGCCGTGGTCCGACACCACGACCACGATGGAGTCGTCCCTCAACCCCAGGCGTTCGATGGTATCCATCAGCATCCCGAACCAGCGGTCGGCCATGGTCACCTCGCCCGCGTAATTGGCGCGGACGCGCCGCAGCTCGGCGTCCGTCAGGTGGTGCGCCGGGCCGTAGCGCGACAAGATGACGTCGGCGACCTCGTCGCCGCTGTGGTCGTACAGCTTGCGGTAGTAATCCGGCGGGTCCCACGGCTCGTGGGGGTCGAAGGACTCGACGGTCAGGAACAGCCGCCGGGCGCGGCGGTTCTGCTCGAGCCATGCTGCTGACTCCCGCATCACCTGGGGGGCGAAGAAATCCTCCTCGCAGCGCCGCTGCGCCGTGTTCATGAGATACTGGCGCAGCAGCCCATAGCCGCGGCGCTTCTCCAGCGGCCCCTGGCGGTCCGCCGAGGGCATGTGCGACTCGATGGCCTCGGGCGACGGCTCGGGGCCGGAGCGGTACTTGTCGTTCTCCTGGCCGCGAATCCACATCCACTGGTCGAAGCCGCGCGCGTAGTTTTTCGACGGCTTGAACTGGTGATACACATCGCTGATGAGCCCGGTGCGGTAGCCGCTCGCGCTCAGCACCTCTGAGATCGTGTGACGATCCTCGCGCATGGGTCCCCAGCCGGGCGCGCCGACGAAATCGCCCTTGTAGAACTTGTGGTCGGAGAAGGGGAACACTCGCGCGCCGGTGTAGAGCCCGCGGCGGAACGGCAGCGTGGGCAGCGACTCCGGGTAGGCCGCGGTGAAGAGAACGCTGTGCGCGGCGAAGGCGTCGAGGTGGGGGGTGCGAATCCAGTCGTTGCCGTAGGCGCCGATGTGGTCGGGGCGCAGGGTGTCGAAGACGATGAGGATGCAGTTCACAGCGCTGTGCCCTCCTGGATGGCGCGCGCGGTCGCCTGACCGCGCGCGGTTTCGCGCCTTCAGGCGAAGGCGCGCCCCATGGATGCTTCAGGATAGCCAAGGTCGTGCAGGATGTCAAAGGTTGGCGGGGCGGTGAGCGAGAAATAGAGGATGGGCGCGACCTCTCGTGGAGGTTGCGATTCATCCGCGCGGTGTACACACCGCGCGCCCTTCCAACAGATACGACGTGCGATGCGGCCCTTCAGCCTGCGGCGTCGCGGGCCGAGCTTGAAGGCCAGAAGCGGGAGGTTACAGGCATGTGTCGCGGCATCTTATGGCTTGCCCTGGGCGTTTGGTTGCTCGTCTCTCTCTGCGGCATGGCCGGGGCCTGGGAGTTCCCCGGCGTGCCGCCGGACACCTCGCGCCAGGCGCTCACCTCGCAGTGGGCGTTCGAGGTGTGGATGTGGGAGGACGACGTCAACACCGCTGACGCGGTGTGGGACATGGTCAAGGGCTGCGAGGAGTACGACCTGCCGCTGCGCGCGGTCATCATCGACAGCCCGTGGGCGACCGCCTACAACAACTTCACGTGGGATGAGCAGCGCTATCCCAACGCGCAGAATATGATTGATGACCTGCACGCGCGCGGCGTCAAGGTCATCCTGTGGATGACGTGCATGGTCAACCTGCCCGACAAGCAGGCCGATGCGCGCGGCAGCACGGAGGACCTCTACGCCATCGCCAAGGAGAAGGGCTACCTGGCGAACGACGGCAAGCCCACCGAATGGTGGAAAGGCGAGGGCGGATTCGTTGATTACACCAACCCCGAGGCGGTGGAGTGGTGGCACGGGCTGATGGATCGCGCGCTGCTGATGGGCATTGACGGGTGGAAAGTGGACGGCACGGCCGAGATGTTCCCGATTACCGGTGGCTACGGCAAGGCGGGGCCAATCACGGTGTCGCAGTACGTGGACATGTACTACCGCGACTGCTACAACCACCTCGTGCGGCGCAACCCCGCGGGGGTGACGATGGTGCGCTCGTGTGACATCGGCGAGATCGGCTACACCGGCCGCATTGCGCCGAAAGACGCCGCCCCGATTTCCTGGTTCGGCGACCAGCGCCACACTTGGGATGACAAGGGCATCATGGAGGCGATCAAGGACCAGTTCTGCGCGATGGACAAGGGCTACGCGGTCATGGGCACCGACATCGGCGGCTACCAGAGCGCCCCTGGCGGCATGCCGCGCAACCTCTATCTCCGCTGGATCCAGTGGAGCACATTCCTGCCGTTTTTCCTCAACGGCGGGCACGACGAGCACCGGCCGTGGAAATACGACCAAGGTTTCCTTGACCTGTACCGCCGGTTCGCGTGGACCCACCAGGAACTCGCGCCGTACTTCTATTCGCAGGTTCGCGAAGCGCACGATGGGCGCCTCCAGTTGATGAAAGCCGCGCCGGGGACTTATCAGTACACCCTCGGCGACGAGTTCCTCGTCGCCATCATGTACAAGGATGAGACGAAGCGCAGCGTGACCTTCCCCGCCGGCGACTGGATCGATTACTGCGACAACACGAAGGTCCATCACGGCCCCGGCGAGGTTGAGGTGGACGCGCCGCTGGACCGCGTCCCGGTGTTCATCCGCAGCGGCTCGATCATCCCGCTGAACGTGGTCAACGGCTACGCCGGGCACGGCGACGAGTCGTCCGTCGGCTGCCTGACGCTGGACATCTACCCCGATCCCGGGCGCGAGGCGTCCTTCCGGCTGTGGGACGAGACGACGGGGATGACCCACATCTCGTGCGTGGCCAAGCCTCTTGGCACGCGCGTTGATATCGAGGGCGCCGCGTCGCGCGCGTACATCCTGCGCATCCTCATGCCCAAGCGACCCAAGGAGGTCCGCTGCGCGGCCCGCCCCCAAGGGGACAGTCCCCATTCGGGGACAGTCCCTGCGGCGGGGCTCGTCGGCTGGCGCTACGATGAGGCCGACCACCGCCTGTGGGTGCGAGTGAGGGCCGAAGGGGACGTGCTCATCGACATCGAACCGTATCAGTAGAGCCCGCCGGACCGGCCGCAGAGCCAGGCGTGCGGGCCCGGGATAGGAGGTTTACGAAAGTGCGTCGGTTAGTCGTGTTGCTTGCGGTTGTGTTGGCTGTAGCCGCTTGCGCCGTCGCGCAGGCGGAGGTGATCGCCACCCACGGCAAGGGGTGGCTGGAGAGCCAGCAAGGGCTGCTGATTCTGCACGTCGAGGGCGCCCCGGCGGAGATGGGCGAGCAGCACGGAGTGCTGCTGCGCGACCATGTCCGGGCGAACCTCAAGTCGGTGATGGCTCAAGCCGCCGCGCTGGGCAAGGAGATGGGGATGGCCGACCCCATGCCGATGGTGGATATGCTGTGGGCCCAGCTCGCCGCCAACACCCCCCCGGAGTACCTGGAGGAGATGAAGGGGCTGGCGGCCGGCGCCGGCCTTGATGTGAAAGACCTTCAGCGCATGTGCACCGTGGTCGAGGCGGGGGAGATCATGCGCACCTGCTCGAGCTTCTGCGTGTGGGGCAAGGCTACCGCTGACGGCAAGATGTACCAGAGCCGCAATCTCGACTACACCATGGACGCGGGGCTCCAGGACCACTGCATGCTGCTGGTCGCCAAGCCGGCGGGCAAGTTCGCGTTCGTCTCGCCGTCGTATGCCGGGTCGGTCGGCGTTGTCAGCGGCATCAACGAGAAGGGTATCGGCGTGGGCGAGATCGGCGCCGGCGCCACCGAGGCCGAGCGCAGCTTCGATGGCACGCCCATGCCCATCCTGCTGCGCCGGGTGCTGGAGACGTGCGACAGCGCCGAGGGGGCGGCCGCCCTCTTCCAGAACGCCAAGCGCACCGCCGGCTACAATTTCGTCTTCGGCGACCCGGACCACAATACCGCGCGCGCGTGCGAGACCAGCTCGAAGTACTGCGCCGTTTACGGCCCCAACGATCCCAGGGAAAAGGCGATCGCGGGCAACCTGGCGGTGGAGGACGCCGTCTTCCGCGCCGAGGGCATTTGCGACCAGAAGCGCATTCAGGAAACCGGCCACCACACGGTAGCCACTTGTCACCGCTACCAGGTCATGGGCAAGGGGATTCGCGAGAACTACGGCAAGCTCGACGCCGCCAAGGTGATAGACATCGCCCGCGCCGCCGCCATGACCGGCAACCTGCACAGCGTGATCTACTGCAACACCGACCGCGAGCTGTGGGTCGCCAACGCCATCGGCCAGACGCGCGCAAGCGATACGCCGTACAAGCATTTCCGGATGGCGGATCTGCTGGAGTAGGAGCGCCGGCCGCGGTTATCGACGCCGAGTAAGAACGGGCCCGAGCGCGAGCGCTCGGGCCTGCCCACTGCAGCCGGCCGTGCCTAACCCCGATTATTCATGCTGTGCTCAGTTCCGGTGCAGAGTGCGCGCTGCATTTCTCGGTGGCACAGGATTGCATCCTGTGCAATTACTCCGCAGGTTGAAAACCTGCGCCACCAGGCTCATGAATTATCCGGGCTCACGGCCTGCCTACTTGCTCAACTGCGGATAGACCGGCTTGCCCTTGCTCAGGGACGTCACGTAGGCGCAAAGGTCCGCATATCGCTGGTCATCCAACATGAGCGGCTTGCCCTTCATGAACATCTGGATGCAGCCGTTGTTCATCTGCCCCAGCGTGATGACCTTCTGCGGGCCCATCTTCCATTTGGGGAAGGTCGCTGCGGCGCCCACGAGGGTGGTGATCGGCACTTGCATGCCCATCGCCGTCACCTTGCCGCCGGTGGTGCCGCCGCCCGGATGGCAGGAGGCGCAGGTGGCGCCGCTGGTGCCCAGCTTGGGGTCATTGAACAGCTTCTTGCCGTTGGTGATGGACTTGTCGAGAGCCGCCACCTGCTCCTTCGCGGTCATCATCATCATCTGCTGCGCTTAGAGGGACTGTCCCCGCCCGTTCGCGCGCGCTTGGGGGGCGCCCTGTCGCGCTGGTGGGGCAAGATGTGGGGCTTGTGGGAACGATGCTACAACGGCCTGTGAGCCGATGGCGGCTCGCGGCCGAGGCCGTCGAGCGTGACCGCGCTCGCTGCGTGTTACCGGCTGGGGCGGAAGCTCTCGCGGCGATTAACGTAACGGTCCGCCGACATGGCGGCGATGGCGCCGTCGGCCGCCGCCGTGATGGCCTGTCGAAAGTGCGTGCACCTGACGTCGCCCGCCGCATACACGCCGGGGATGTTGGTCGCGGTCAGGTGGTCGGTCAGGATGCAACCTTGATCGGTCAACTCCAATGCGCCCCGCAAGAAATCGGTGACCGGCTGGTTGCCCGCCAGGTAGATGAACGCGCCGTCCACCGCCAGCGCGTGGGACGACCCGTCCCTGGCACTGACGACGATCTCGCGCACCTGCTGGTCGCCGCGCACCTCGTCCAGCTTCATGCCCGCGAGCATCTCGATTCTCGGCTCCGCCGCCAGCGCTTGCTTCAGCTCGTCGCCCACCCATAGCTGCGGCGGGGGAACCACCAGGTACACCCTCGTCGCGAACTTGGTCAGCAGCAGCGCGTCGTCCGCCGACTCCTCGCTGTTGCCGACCACCGCCACCGCCTGGCCGTCGTAGAATGCCGCGTCGCAAGTCGCACAGTAGCTCACACCGCGGCCCACGAACTGCTCCTCGCCCGGCACTCGCTGGCCGCGGCCCATCGCCCCGGTGGCGACGATCACCGTCTTGCCCTGGCGCACGCCCTGCGCCGTGAAGATCTGCTTGATCTCTCCACTCAGGTGGGCGCCCAGCACCGGCGCTTCCAGGTACTCCGCGCCGAAATCGAGCGCTTGCTGCTTCATGATGCGCGCCAAGTCCGCGCCGGGTAAGGGCGTGGTGACCGTCGGGAAGTTGGCGATCTTTGGAGCCACCGACAGCGACCCGCCGAGCTTCGCCTTATCTATCATCAGCGTCTTGAGGCGCGCCCTGGCGGCATAGATGGCGGCCGTGCATCCCGCCGGCCCCGCGCCGATGATGATGACGTCGCAGATCGGTTCGTCGCTTTCACCCACGGGTGCCTTCCTCTTTCCGCGTCTCTATCGCAAGCGGGGGCCAGCCGGCCCTGCCGGCGAGCAGCCGACCGCCCGTCAGACCTGCAGGCCCTGGAAGTGGGTTTTCCCGCCCTCGGCGGACTCTCCTGCAGAGCTCTGTCACAGAAACCTCACGCCGCCTCCGCGCAAGCCGCATTGGTCTCATATCCCGCGCATCGTGTCGCGCGGTCGCAACACAGACGCTTTCACAGGGGTTGGCCATCTTGTTATCTTCTGCTTGACACCGAGGCCGGGCATCGCTCGCGTCGGCGCCGCGCTGGCGAGCGACCGGGCGGGGACTGTCCCTATCCCTCTGGGGAAGGCGTTGCCACCCCAACGGGAAGGCAGAGCCTCGTGGACTGTACCCGCCCGGAAGGGGACAGTCCCCATTCGGGGACAGTCCCTGCCGCCGGCCACGCGGCACGGC
>Ga0315294_10001970_pt1 | contig 22530 bp, 20 predicted proteins | sample YL17G13_40_MG_FD_203626 | JGI IMG/M metagenome (GOLD analysis project Ga0315294, IMG submission 203626) | Sediment microbial communities from Yellowstone Lake, YNP, Wyoming, USA - YL17G13_40 | ecosystem: Environmental > Aquatic > Freshwater > Lake > Sediment | place: USA: Wyoming | collected...
GCGCCCATTTCCGTGGCGGCTTTACCAGTTCTGGAAGGATTACGAGAAATGGCCCCTGACGCGCGTACTCGGTGAGGAAGGTCAGGCGCAATTCGGCGCGACCTTCCGCTACCTGGCTGGCGAGCCGCTGGATTGGAAGGTTATTGATCAAAAACTTACCGTTTGATCGTGATTCAATAAGGAATAGAAATCATGGGCACCTCGTATTCAGCCAATACCGAAACAAAACATACTATCAGAGAACAACTCCGACTCTTTGCATTTGATGTCGAAACCTCGCCATCCGATAATTTTCTCTTACGCGTTCAACATGAACTAAGCAAGCGTGAGAGACTTGAAACATTATTGCAGGGTGAGTTAAATTTTCACGGAGAGAATAGTTATGCGTCACATGATCTTCATGCCTTTGCTGCCAAATTCCCTCCTCAATTACCTCGGGCTTTCATACGCGGATTAACAAACCCCGGTGATGTAATCCTCGATCCCATGATGGGTTCTGGAACAACTGTGGTTGAAGCATTACTTGAGGGGAGGGATGGGATCGGTCTCGATATTGACCCCCTTGCCTTGCGTTTGTGTCGTGTAAAAACTACGCCATTAGATATAAATATCTTACGAGATATTGGTGTCACAGTTATTGCTAGGGCGAATAACTTATTATCGGATAAGGAAATCATAGATCAGAATCTCATCAGGCGATTCGACACGCAGACAAAAGAGTTCGTTAATTATTGGTTCTGTCCCACCACGCAACGAGAGCTAACTGCCCTGGCTTTGGCGATTCAAGAAATAGACGACCCTCTAGCGCGTCGCTTTCTTGAATTAACCTTTTCATCAATCATTATCACGAAATCAGGCGGCGTTTCACGCGCACGCGATCTGGCACATAGTCGCCCTCATTTGGATGAAACCAAAATCCCAAAGAATGCTATCGAGCAATTTGTGCTTAAGTTGAGGAAGAATCTTGTAAGTATCGCTCAACTCAAAGCAAATGGCTCGAATGCTGCCATTATTACAAGTGATGCTCGCCTTATGTCGCTTGCGGACCGATCCGTGGATTTGATTGTCACATCCCCACCTTATGCTAATGCCATAGATTACATGCGCGCACATAAATTCTCATTAGTATGGTTTGGCGAATCTATTGGGAACTTATCTGAACTACGAGCGAAATACATTGGATCTGAACGCGTCGGGAATTCTCAAAACACATTACTTTCCGAAAGCGCAGAGTTTATAACCCGTCAGTTGAAAGAGCTTGATCAAAGTAAAGCTGCTATTCTGCATAAGTATTTTGTAGAGATGAAGCTAGTATTTGCTGAAATGTATCGTGTCCTTCAAAATGACTCAATTGCTATTGTCGTTGTAGGAACGTCAACCATGCGTGGCCTAGATGTCCAAACACATATTTGTCTGGCGGACATAGCCAGCGGCGAGGGTTTTGAAGTGGTCGGAGTGGCCCAACGTATTTTGGACCGTAATAAGAGAATGATGCCCGCTCGGTTCGGTAAAAAATCTGATTCGATGATTGAACAACGAATGCACGAAGAATATGTGATTGGACTCTTGAAATCCTAATCTAAGCAAAGGAGTATCTTATGCCAACTCGTGAACAGACCATAGCAGATGCTATTCGGGTTTTCGAAAATGCAAAATACCCATCCGGTCAAAATGCTTTGAATGCCTGGCTGGGCATTTATCAAACGCTCTTATGGTATGAGCCGGTCAATTATTTAGGTTTCAATGAGTTACCCCACATCATTGATGCTGACAAATTACGCCCAAGTTCTCCTGCAAAGAGGCGATCCTGGACAAAACCAAGTATTTGGCAGAAACGAGGTCAATCTGTAGATTTATACCTGGCTGATCAGCTACGATGCCCGGTTGAAGAATTGCCGACCAAGACAGACCTTTTGATGAAACAGCCTGAATATAAAGGAATGCAACGGCAGAATACGCTCGGCACAGCATTTGTAGGTTTAGCTAAACACATCCTGGAGAAATATGGCTCTCGTGAAATATCCTATGAAACTGAAGTCGAGGCAGCCACTATTTTCCCAGGAATAACGTTCCCTGGTCGAAGTGGTACACCCCGCATTGATCTGCTTGCCAGGTATAGTGATATTCCATGTGTGGTTATCTCTGCCAAGTGGAGTCTGCGCCACGACCGGCTAAGTGATTTAACGAACGAGTGCCCTGTATATAAGGCCGCCTATGAACGCATTTACCGTGGATCACGGCGCGAGCATTTGCTTTATTATGTGCTTACTAACGAATACGACCCGGCACGCTTGAACAAGATCTTGAATGATACCTGTGTGAATGGCGTTGTTCACGTTAATAAAGCCGCGGTTGTGACAGTATGCAACTTAGATGGACGATTGAACCGGTTGATGGACTTGGCAGATTTTGTCAACAACACGTTATCGTGGTAATCACAAGGAAAAATAATGAACTGGAAAGATAAAGTCATCCTCATCACCGGCGGTACAGGTTCCTTCGGCAAGAAATTCGTCGAGGTTATGCTGAAGGAATATCACCCAAAGAAGCTCATCGTTTACAGCCGCGACGAGCTGAAACAGCTCGAAATGCGAGCCGCTGGTTTCGATCACCCCTCTCTGCGCTACTTCATCGGCGACGTGCGCGACCAGGAACGCCTGCGCCGCGCAATGCACGGCGTGGACATCGTCGTCCATGCCGCCGCGCTCAAGCAGGTGCCCGCCTGCGAATACAACCCGATGGAAGCCATCAAGACCAACATCATGGGCACCAGCAACGTCATCGAGGCCGCACTCGATTCCGGCGTGGAAAAAGTGATGTCCCTCAGCACCGACAAAGCCGTTAACCCGGTCAACCTGTACGGGGCGACCAAGCTGGCTGCCGAGAAACTGGTCGTCCAGAGCAACGCCTATGCCGCGGGTACAGCCACCCGCTACTCTTGCGTCCGCTACGGGAATGTGGTTGGCAGCCGCGGCAGCGTCGTTCCCGTTTTCATCCAGCAGCGGTCGAGTGGAAAACTGACCCTAACCGACGAGCGCATGACGCGCTTCTGGCTTTCGCTGGAACAGGGCGTCCACTTTGTTATTCGCTGCATCGAGCAGATGCACGGCGGCGAGGTCTTCGTGCCTAAAATCCCCAGCATGAAGGTGCTCGATCTGGCGCGCGCCATTGCCCCGCACGCCAGGGTCGAGGTCATCGGCATTCGTCCCGGCGAAAAGCTGCACGAGGTGCTCATCTCGGAAGACGAGGCACGCACCGCCGTTGAACTTGGCGATATGTTCGTCGTCCTGCCCGCCGAAGGGATGTGGTTCGTCTACGATTGGAAATCGCGGGGTAAATCCCTTCCCGCTGACTTCCGCTATACGAGCGACACCAACACGCATTGGCTGGATCTCGAGAGTATCCAGAAATTCATTGCCCCCTTCGAGGAAGCGTATGCAAACGGGAATTAATGTTGCTCTCGGCGGCGTCCTCGCCGCCGAGACAGCGGCTTGAGCATCTTATGAAACTTTTAGTCACCGGCGCAAGCGGACTACTTGGCCTGAACCTGGCACTCGAAGCCAGAAACAAGCACACCGTCATCGGCGTGGACCGGCAGAGACTGGTGGACACGCCGTTCGAACTGGTCAACGTTGACCTGCTGGACCCTGGAGCAGTGGATTCCGTTCTCGACGCGGCGCGCCCCGATTGGTTGATCCACTGCGCCGCGCTGGCGGACCTGGAAGCCTGCGAGGCCGACCCAAGCCTGGCGCGCCGCCTGAACGCAGACTTGCCCGGCGACCTGGCCGCTGGCTGCTCAAAACGCGGCATCCGCCTCGTTCACCTCTCCACTGACTCCGTGTTCGATGGAACGAAGGATGGTGTCTACACCGAATCCGACTTGCCCAATCCGCCGGGTGTCTATTCGGCGACCAAGTTACAAGGCGAGCATAACGTGCTTTCGGCCAATCCAGACGCCATTATTGCCCGCGTGAATTTCTTCGGCTGGAGCCTGAATGGCAAGCGCAGCCTGTCTGAATACTTTTTCAACAACCTGAGCGCGGGCAGGCAGTGCAACGGTTTCACCGATATCTGGTTTTGCCCCATGTTCGTCGGCGACCTGGCAGAGACGCTCGTTCGGATGCTGGAAAAAAACCTATCGGGACTGTATCACGCAGTCGGGTCCGAAGCGCTGACGAAGTACGATTTCGGTGTGCGACTGGCCCGGCAGTTTGGTTATGACGAAAGGCTGGTCCTCCCAATTTCTGTCGAAGAATCCGGCTTGAAGGCCAGACGTTCCCACAACCTGCGCCTGTCTGTCCTCAAGTTATCCACAAACCTGGGCGAAGCCCTCCCCGCTTTTTCCACCGGTTTGGAGAAGTTTTATACGCAGTATACACAGGGTTATCCACAGAAAATGCGGAGTTATCAACAGATTTGATGTCATTGCGAGCCGCGCTATTCACGGCGACATCGTCCCCGGATGGGGAAGCAATCCCTGCTCTTGCGAGGAGATTGCTTTGGGCACAAAACGCCCTCGCAATGACAAAACAGAAGGAGAAATCATGGATATCAAAATCGGCAATCGCCTCATCGGCCCCAGCCACCCCACCTACTTCATCGCCGATATCGCCGCCAACCACGATGGCGACCTGGAGCGGGCGAAGATGCTGATCCGTCTTGCAAAGGAAGTCGGAGCGGAGGCGGCCAAGTTCCAGAACTTCCGCGCCCCCAAGATCGTCTCGGACTACGGCTTCAAACACATGGACGGCCAGGTCAGCCACCAGGCAAAATGGAAGAAAAGCGTCTTCGAGGTCTATCAGGGCGCATCCATCCCGTTCGAGTGGACGCTGACCCTGGCGGAAGAATGCAAAGAGGCAGGCATTGACTACTTCTCCGCGCCATACGATTTCGAGGCCATTGATTGGCTCGACCCCTACGTGCAGATGTACAAGGCCGGTTCCGGTGAAATTGACTGGATCGAGGCGCTGGAACGCATGGCATCCAAGGGCAAACCGTTCTTCGTCGCCACCGGAGCTGCGACCATCGGCGAGGTGCAGCGCGCCGTGCACGCCATTTTGAAGATCAACAAGCAGTTAGTGCTGATGCAGTGCAACACCAATTACACCACCAGCCCGCAGAACTACGATCACCTGCACCTGAACGTGCTCAAGACATACGCCACCATGTTCCCGGACGTGATCCTGGGTCTCTCCGACCACACTCATGCCGCTGCACCTGTGCTGGGCGCGGTGACGCTCGGCGCGCGCGTCATCGAGCGTCACTTCACCGATAGCAACGATCGTGAAGGCCCGGATCATAAGTTCGCCATGAATCCAGAGAATTGGGCCAGGATGGTCAAGGAGACCCGCATCCTGGAGCGCGCCCTGGGCAGCGCTGACAAGTTCATCGCCGGCAATGAGCAAGAGACTGCCGTCATCCAGCGCCGCTGCCTGCGCGCCGCGCGCGACGTCAAAGCTGGCGAGACTTTCACGCGCGAGATGATTGACGTGCTCCGTCCTGCCGCGCCGGGCGCCATCAAGCCGCATGAAATCCAGGCTGTCATCGGCACGAAAGCGCTAACCGACCTGCCGAAGGGCAAGGAATTGAGATGGACGGATTTATGTGCAGCGAGGAAGTAACCACAGAGGCACAAAGACACGAAGTTGATTTTTCTTTGTGACTTCGTGTCTTTGTGGTAAAGTTTCTATGCGCGTGATCTACTTTTCGCTGGATTACACCCCTCACGATCATCGTTTCCTCTCCGCTCTCGCGGAAACGGACCACGATGTCTTTTACGTTCGCCTCCAGCGCGGAGCACGGAAAACGGAAGACCGGCCATTGCCATCGAACATTGAACAGGTGCTTTGGAAAGGCGGACAGGCTGTTTTCCACTGGCGCAACCTGCCGCGCCTGACCCTTGACTTTCGACGTTTGACACGGGAAATCAAACCTGACCTGATCCATGCCGGGCCGATCCAGACCTGCGCCCTCATTGCCACCCTCTCCGGCTTTCGTCCCCTCCTGACCATGTCCTGGGGCTTTGACCTGATGCAGGACGCAGAGCGCAACGCCTGGTGGAGATATGTTACACATTACACATTGGCACGTTCCACATTTTTCACCAGCGATTGTGAAACCACCCGTCAGAAAGCCATCGCCTACGGCATGAACCCAAGCTGCACTATCGTTTTCCCTTGGGGCGTGGACCTCGATCGCTTCGTACCGGCCGTCACCCGTCACTCGTCACCCTTCACTGTCTTTTGCAATCGCGCCTGGGAACCTCGCTACGGCGTGAATATCCTCGCTCGCGCCTTCGTTGAGGCCGCGCGGCAGCGCCCCGAACTGCGTTTGGTGCTGCTTGGCGGCGGGTCGCAGGGCAATCTGCTGCACCAGATCCTCACGGACGGCGGCGTGATGGAACGCGTCCACTTCGGCGGGCAAGTCAGCCAGAGCGAATTGCCGCATTACTACTGGATGGCTTCCCTCTTCGTAAGCGCCTCACACGTGGATGGTTCGTCCGTCTCGCTAATGGAAGCGCTCGCCTGTGGCTTGCCGGCCCTGGTCTCGGACATCCCTGCCAATGGGGAATGGGTGTCTGACGGCGTTAACGGCTGGCTCTTCCCAGATGGCGATGGTGACGCCCTGGCTGCTGCGATCCTGCGGGCTTATGATGGACGCAAGAACCTGGCAAAAATCGGTCGCGCTGCTCGCAAGACTGCCGAAGAGAAAGCCGATTGGCAAAAGAACTTTCGAAAATTGATCGAAGCTTATGAAATGACGCTGAAAGTAGCCAGATGATGATCAACCTGCAATTCGTAACCCGCAACTTGCAACGTGCAACCTGCAACCTTCAACTACGATGAGACCAAGAACCATTGCCATCATTCAGGCCCGCATGGGTGCCACCCGTCTGCCAGGCAAGGTGCTGCACGACATTGCCGGACAGCCGATGCTCGTTCGCGTCGTCGAACGCACCCGTCGCGCCAGCCTGCTGGACGGCTTCGTCGTGGCTACCACGACCGAGGTTCATGATGATGCGCTGTATGAACTGTGCCGGGAGCGTGGCTATCCCTGCTATCGCGGCGAACAGCAGGATGTTCTCGATCGTTACTACCAGGCGGCGCGGCAGACTGGCGCGGATATCATCGTCCGCATCACCGCCGACTGCCCGGTCATTGATCCGTTGCTCATTAACGAAACCGTTCAACTGGTCACGGGTCACTATTCACTGGTTACTGATCATTTTGATTTCGCTGCCAATCGCCTGCCCCCACCCTGGGGACGCACCTACCCCATCGGCCTGGATGTGGAGGCCTGCACCTTCGCCGCGCTGGAGCGTGCATGGCAGGAAGCGACTGAGCCATACCAACGCGAGCACGTCATGCCCTATCTCTACGAAGGTGTCAACCTGCAACCTGCAACCTGCAACTTGCAACTTGCAACCCGCAACCTGCAACTGGGTACATCCCCGAGCGGCTTCCGCGTCGCCCTCCTCAACCACGATCCCGATTACGGCGCGCTGCGCTGGACGGTGGATACGCCCGAAGATTTGGAACTCATTCGCCTGATCTATGCCCGCATCGGCGGCCGCGATGACTTCGGCTGGCGCGAAATACTGGCTCTTTTCGAACGAGAGCCGGAGCTTGCCAAACTCAATGCCTTGATAAATGCCAAGGGAATGACAGAATCCGAAACAAGAATAACGTGAAGGAGAAAATCATGTCAAAAACAAAAGTGCTTGTTACCGGTGCAGGTGGTTTTATCGGCCACCACCTGGTCACCTTCTTGAAAGCCAAAGGCTACTGGGTGCGCGGGGCGGATATCAAGCTGCCCGAATTCAGCAAAGTGAACGCCGACGAGTTCGAGCTTCTCGACCTGCGCCGTTGGGATAACTGCCTGCAGGCCACGCGCGCCATTGACGAGGTTTATGGCTTGGCCGCCGATATGGGCGGGATGGGCTTCATTTCAGCGCATCACTCGGAAATCCTGCACAACAACTCGCTGATCAACACCCACACGCTGGAGGCCGCGCGCCTCAACGGTGTGAAGCGCTACTTCTATACCTCCTCAGCCTGCATCTACCCCGAATACAAGCAAACCGACGCGAATGTTGTTCCCCTCAAGGAGGAAGATGCCTACCCGGCCCAGCCCCAGGATGCCTACGGCTGGGAGAAGCTGGTGATGGAACGGTTGTGCACTCATTACCGCGAGGATTACGGCCTGCAGACCCGCATCGTCCGCTTCCATAATATGTTTGGCGAAGAGGGCACCTGGGACGGCGGTCGTGAAAAGGCCCCCGCCGCCCTCAGCCGCAAGATCGCCGTTGCCAAGCTGACCGGCAAGCACGAGATCGAAATGTGGGGCGACGGCGAGCAGACCCGTTCCTTCTGTCACATTGACGACTGCCTCGAGGGCATCTACCGCCTGATGCGCTCGGACTATGTCTTCCCGCTGAACCTGGGACAGGATCGCCTGGTCACGATAAACCAACTGGCCGACATCATTGCCGATATTGCCGGCATCGAGATAACCATTAAGCACGTGCCCGGACCTCAAGGGGTGCGCGGCCGCAACTCGGACAACTCCAGGCTGCGACAGGTTCTCGGCTGGGAACCGCAAATTTCGCTCGAAGAGGGTCTCAAGCGCACGTATGCTTGGATCGAGTTGCAGGTCTCGAAGAAACTCGGTTTGCCGATCCCAAAGTAATATTCTCAACATGAAGGACATAAAGGAGCACAAAGGTAATCTTATAGCAGTTCGAACCCTATGTGACATTTGACGGAAAAGGAATCCATGAGCTTTCTCACTATCTTCACGGCGCCCAAGCCGTTCACCAACCCTCACATTAACATCATCCAGCGTAATGCCATCCAATCCTGGATGCGGCTGGAAGATGTGTCGGTCATGCTGATCGGGGACGAGGCCGGCATCCGCGCGACCGCCAAAGAATTCGGCGTAAAGCACGTGCCAGATGTGGCGCGCGACGATAAAGGCGTCCCAACGGTCAGGTCCGTCATGGCGCAGGGACATGCTTTCAGCGATAGTCCCTTGCTGTGCTTTGCCAACGCGGACATGATCCTGATGTCTGACCTCGTCCGGGCAGCGCGGCAGGTTTCGGCACAAGTCAAGGATTTCCTCATAGTCGGCCAGCGCTGGAATCTGGAAGTGACCGAACCGCTCGATTTCAGCGGCGATTGGGAATCTCGCCTGCGTGCCGAGATTGAGGAGCATGGCGAATTTTACAATCCCTGGGGTATTGACTACTTCGTCTTTCCCAATCACCTCTATTGTGATGTTCCGAACTTTACCATCGGTCGCCCTGTTTGGGATAATTGGATGGTTTATCATGCCCGCACGCAGTGGAAATTGGCCTTGGATGCCACGCGCTCGGTGCTTGTCATTCATCAAAACCACGATTACAGCCACCTGCCTGGTAACAAGCCTCCGTATGGCTCCGAGGTTGCCAAATCCAACCTGGCGAAGGCGGGAGGCCGGAGAAATGCTTATAATATTTTGGATACCAACAAGGAATTTATCAAGGGAAAGATCTGCTCCCCCAAGCCGCACCTGGCAAGGTACTTGCGCCGCCTGGAGCACTTATTTATTACCGATGCGATGACCGGATGGCGCGGCAGAATTGCCATCTGGATTGGCAAGATCGAACGTCCTCTGTCTACTATACCTAGAAGGTAGAAATATGCGCGTCGGTCAGAATCCAGCTAAACAGGTAACGACTGTCGCCCAGCCAGCAGATGTCACCGTGACTGTCGTCAACTTTATCCCGTTCATCGGCGGTTTTTACGAACAGAGCGCGGAAGTGCTCGAATACTGCCTGCAGAGCATCTGGGAAAATACCGATCAGCCTTTCGATCTGATGGTCTTTGACAATCACAGTTGCCGCCCGGTGCGGGAACTATTGCTGGATTTATACGAACAGGAAAAGATTCAATACCTGGTGTTATCCGAGAAGAACATTGGTAAAATCGGCGCCTGGAATTATATGTTTGGCGCTGCGCAGGGAAGTTACATTGCCTTTGCCGATAACGATATTTACTTTCAGAAAGGCTGGCTTGCTGCTTCGCTGGAGTTGTTCGAGGCTTTTCCAAACGTCGGCATGGTGACTGGGCGACCGCTCCGCACCCCGGAAGTCTTCTCTTCCAGCACATTGGAATGGGGCAAGCAGCAGCCCCCAGGTGTGTTGGAGACAGGACAATTTCTGGATTGGGAGACTTTCTGGGAACACGCGCTCAGCACTGGATTTGAATTGAAAAAGGCCCAGGAACGTTTCAGAGGCGGTCAGGATTATCGTTTGAATTACGAAGACAAGCAGGCTTACGTAGGCTCGGCTCATTTTCAGTTCCTGACCCACAAGGATTTACTCCAAAGAATCATTCCCTTGCCATCCAAGGAACCAATGCGCGGCGAGCGTGCCTTCGATATTGCTGTCAATCAACTCGGTTATCTGCGCCTGACCACTTGTGAACCCTACGTGCGGCACATCGGCAACCGGCTGCCCGGCCCGGCGACGCAGACCAGGCGCGCCTCGAAGGGCAAATCCCTGATCAGAAGGTTGATCTGGCTGCCAGGCATACGTCACGTTCTATTTTGGCTGCACGACCAGATCTTCCGTCTTTATTTCCATAACGCTGAATGAGGTTGTAAGTTACCCGTGAAAACGATTTTCCTTGTCCTTGACCATGGCCTGGCGCTGGCCTATTTTCTAGAAACTGACCTGGTCAATCTCCTGGCAGAAAAGAATGCGCGCCTCGTGCTGTTGGTCCCGGAGGCTATGCTGCCCTTGTTGCAGGACAAATATTCGAATCCCAGGATCATCTTCGAGTCCGTGCGCGATAAACAGGCCTTGCGTTATCAGAAAAGCCACTGCGCCGGGTTGCAGGAGTTGTTCGACCATGTTCGACGAGCCAGTGCTTCCCGCCTCATCCCACTGACTTATGTGGATACCCACCGCAGGCGGAGGGAAATGGAAGCCAGGGGCCGCCGCAAGAGGATATTGCCACTCTTGCGCCCGTTGATCGGCCTGCTGCGCCGTTCGCGGCTGGCCCGTCTGCTCTTCCGGCATACCTTGCAAATTATGTTCACCCCTCACATCTATGCCGATCTGTTCGAGCGCTACCAACCAGAACTGATCGTCTGCAACACAGCCGGCTGGCGTCTGGATCAATACCTGCTGCGCGAAGCCAAGCGCCGCGGCATCGAAACGGCCACGGTCATCGTGGGCTGGGATAATCCCAGCAGCCAGGGCTTACCGGGCGCATTTATAGATTACATCGTTGTCTGGTCAGAGATCCACAAATGGGAAATGGTCGCGGGTGTGGATTGGCCGGCCGAGAAGGTATTTATCGGCGGTATGCCGCTTTACGATGGCTACATCAGCCGTAAATGGGTCATGCCGCGCGACGAGTACTTCAGGCTGCATCATCTGGACCCCCATAAGCAGCTGATCGCCTTCGCCGCCACCGCCTTGAGCATCTCGCCGAATTTGCATTTGGTGAAATTGCTATCCGAGATGATTGGCAAGCAGACGCTCAAAGTGCCATCTCAACTGCTCATTCGCTTGCATCCTAACCACTTCAAAACATCCCCGCATTACCAGGAGGAAGCCAGGGCCATCTATGAGATTGCCCGGCAGTTCCCCGATGTGCACGTGGTCGAGCCAAAAGAGGTGCCCGGCGGATTCGAGCGCTATTCCGGGGAAGATTTCCCTGAAAAAGGCTCCATGCTTGCTCATTGCGACCTCCTGGTCACCATTTACTCGACCATGGTTGTGGAGGCAGCGCTTCATGATAAGCCTTTCATCAGCGCATGTATTGACACGCCAGGAGGTTGGCAAGATAAATTCTGGGTCCCGCTGCACGAAGTCCCAGGCTGGCCGACGGCCTCCAGAGTCAACCGGGCAAAGGCCGGAAAACTGGTTCTCACGCCTGAGGAGTTGCGACAGGCGCTTGATGACTATCTCTCTCATCCTGACCTCAATGCAACAGAACGCCGTCAACTCGTCGAGGCTGAGCTGACTTTCTTGAATGGCGAGGCGACCCGGCGCACAGCCGACTATCTATGGTCGCTGGCGTGTGGAGATAAAGAATGACCGAGATCCAACCTATCGAGATCGCGGGCCGTAAAGTCGGGCCTGGCGCGCCGTGCCTGCTGATTGGCGAGGTCGCTCAAGCCCACGATGGCAGCTTGGGCATGGCGCACGCCTACGTTGACGCGATTGCGACGGCCGGCGCAGAGGCGGTTAAGTTCCAGACCCACATCGCCCAGGCTGAGAGTTCTGCCCAGGAGCCTTTCCGCGTGCGCTTCGGCCAGCAGGACGGAACGCGCTTCGATTACTGGAAGCGCATGGAGTTCAGTGAGGAGCAGTGGGCCGGTCTGGCCCAACATGCACGCGATAAAGGACTGCTCTTTTTGAGTTCACCTTTTTCCGAAGAAGCAGCCGACCTATTACACCGCATCGGCGTTCCGGCCTGGAAGATCGCCTCCGGCGAGGCGAACAATCCCTTGCTCTTCGAGCATATTGCCGGAACTGGATTACCTATCCTTCTTTCCACTGGCATGAGCAGCTTGGAAGAGATTGACCGGATCGTGGCCTGGATAAAGCAACGCGGCCTGCCGTTGGCGATTTTCCAATGCACCTCGAAGTATCCCTCCCCGCCGGAAGCCCTGGGGCTGAACATGCTGTCTGTTTTTCGCCAGCGCTATGGCGCTCCGGTCGGACTTTCCGACCATTCAGGCGCGATCTACGCCGGGCTGGCGGCGGTAACGTTGGGCGCATCCTTGTTGGAGGTCCACGTGACGCTGAGCCGGGAGATGTTCGGGCCGGATGTGCCTGTCTCGGTGACGACCTCCGAGCTGCGTCAACTGGCCGATGGGATCCGCTTCATCGAATGCGCCCTGGCTCATCCGCTGGATAAGGATGCTGCTGCCCAGGAAATGCAGTCCATGCGCCAGACGTTCAACAGAGCCCTGGTCGCCAGGCGGGATCTCCAGGCCGGTCATCGCCTTTCCCGCGCCGACCTGACCGCCCGCAAACCGGCTTCGGCTGGCATCCCTGCCCAACGGCTGGAGGAAATCCTGAACAGGCCCCTCGAGCGAGACCTGGCAGCCGGCGAATTCATCACCGAGGCCGACCTGGGCTTGTGATTGGAGATTTTATGGCAAAACGAAAAATCTGCGTGGTCGTGACCGCCCGTCCCAGCTATTCCCGCATTCGCACGGCGCTGACCGCTATCACGAACCATCCCGACCTGGAATTGCAGCTCGTTGTGGCTGCCTCTGCCTTGTTGGATCGCTATGGTAAAGTGAGTGAACACATCAAGCAGGAGGGCTTTCACATCAATGCCCAGGTATACATGGTGGTGGAGGGCGAGAACCTGGTTACTTCAGCCAAGACCACCGGCGTTGGTTTGATGGAACTTGCCACCGTGTTCGACAACTTGGCGCCCGATATCGTGGTCACGATTGCAGACCGGCACGAGACGATTGCCACCGCCATCGCGGCTGCCTTCATGAACATTCCGCTGGCGCACGTTCAGGGCGGCGAGGTGACCGGTTCGATTGACGAGAAGGTGCGTCACGCCGTCACCAAACTGGCCGATTATCACCTGGTCGCGACGCAGAGGGCTGCCGAGCGCGTCATCCGCATGGGCGAGGATCCGGCTTCGGTTTTCGTCACTGGTTGCCCGTCCATTGACATTGCCGCGCAGGTGCTGGACGAACCCGATCTGACGATCAACCCCTTCGAGAAATATGGCGGCGTCGGTGCAGAGGTCAACATCTCCAACGGTTATCTGGTGGTGATGCAGCATCCCGTGACCACCGAATACGACCGCGCCCGAAAACACGTGACCGAGACCCTCCACGCGGTGCGCGACACGGGGCTTCCCACGCTCTGGTTCTGGCCTAATGTGGACGCCGGCTCGGACGGCACGTCCAAAGGCATCCGCTCCTTCCGTGAGTTAGAGCAGCCGGCCAACATCCACTTTTTCAAGAACATCCCGCCTGAAGATTTCTTACGTCTCATCTATCACAGCCGGGCGTTGATCGGAAACTCGAGCGTGGCCATCCGAGAGTGTTCTTACCTGGGCATCCCAGCCGTCAATATTGGTTCCCGCCAGTTGGGGCGGGAACGCGGCCCCAATGTTGTGGACGTAGACTATGATCGAGAGCGGATCATGCAGGCCATACAGGCTCAGGTCGAAGCGCCCCGCCCTGAAAAAGTGACCCTTTATGGCGACGGTCACGCCGGAGAGCGCATCGCGCAGACGCTTGCCGATATCCCGCTCAAATTCACCAAACGTTTGACTTATTGAACCCGATGGCTGATCCGAAAATCCTGGCTATTATCCCGGCGCGCGGCGGCTCGAAAGGCGTGCCGCGCAAGAACATCTACCTGGTGGCTGGCAAGCCGCTGATCGCCTACACCCTCGAGGCGGCGCTGGCAGTCCGTCACCGCTTGCACAGGCTGATCGTCTCGACCGATGACGCCGAGATTGCCAAGGTCGCCCGCCGTTACGGTGTGGACGTGCCTTTCATGCGCCCGGCCGATCTGGCCAGTGACGGGGTGCCGATGTTCCCTGTTCTGCAACACGCCGTGCAGACGGTCGAAGCGATGGACAATGTCCACCTCGACTGGGTGCTGCTCCTGCAGCCTACCGCGCCCTTCCGGACCCCCCAGGATATCGAGTCAGCCCTTGACCTGGCCGCGGGCGGCGGGTGCGATTCGGTCATCAGCGTGGTACAGGTATTCGCCGTCCATCCCAACCTGATGAAGCGCATCGAGAACGACAGGCTGCTACCATTTTGTATCGAGGAGCAAGAAGGCACGCGCCGGCAGGATTACCAGCCTCCCGCCTACATGCGCAACGGCGCCATCTACCTGACCCGCCGCGCTGTTTTGATGGAGCAAAATTCCATCTGGGGACAGGTCATCCGTCCCTACATCATGCCGGAAGAGCGTTCCGTCAGCATTGACAGCGAAATGGACATGAAACTGGCGGAACTGATGCTCGCCGAGCGCAGCCGCCCGGACCTCTAACCTGTTCACGCCTATGAAGCGTTACCGCATCCTGAACCTCGAACCCGAAAACTATTCCGCCGAAGCCCTGGCGATTTTACAATTGCTCGGCAGGGTAGACGGTGGGCCGTTGACGCGCCTCGAGCTGCTGGCGCGCCTCCACGAGTACGAAATCCTTATCGTCCGGCTGGCTCACCAAGTTGACAGGGAGATCATTGACCGCGCCGAGCGTCTGAAAGCCATCGTCACTGCCACCACTGGCTTGGATCACATTGACGTGGCTTGTGCCGAGGCGAAGAATATCAAAGTACTAAGTTTGCGCGGCGACACCGCTTTCCTGCGCGGCATCCCTGCCACCGCCGAGCATACCTGGGCGCTGCTCCTGGCCCTGGTGCGGCGCATCCCATCAGCGTTCCAGTCGGTACTGGTGGGCGAGTGGGAGCGCGATCGCTTCAAAGGTCACGACCTGGCCGGGAAGACGCTAGGCATCCTGGGGCTGGGACGCATCGGCGAAATGGTCGCCCGCTTTGGGCAGGCGTTCAATATGCGCGTGATCGCATATGATCCATATCGCCGAGATTGGCTGCCGGGTGTCGAACGCGCCCATGATATGAAAACGCTGCTGCGCCAGAGCCAGGTTTTGTGCGTGCACGTGCCGTTGAACGAAGAGACGACGAACCTGCTCGGCGTCTCGGAGTTGGCGCAGTTGCCGCCCGGTGCACTACTGGTCAATACGGCGCGAGGCCAGGTCATTGAGGAGGCCGCTTTGTTGGCCGCCCTCGAGCAGGGACACCTGGCCGGCGCGGCCCTGGATGTACTCGGGGACGAACGGGCCGCAGGTCCGAACCGCTCCCCGCTGGTGCAGTATGCCTTTACACATGATAACCTGCTCATCACCCCACACATCGCCGGCGCGACCTTCGAGTCCATGGCTGCTACCGAGATCTTCATGGCGCACAAACTTAGAACCTACCTGGAGTCCCTGAGGGATTAAAGAGGCGACGGCATGTTTTTCAAGCGCACAAGAATCTCTTTTGAAGCCGGGCTGATCATCTTGAGTTTGCTTTTCCATCTCTACGTAATCTTCAGCCCCGCTGACAGCCTGGTCAACTGGTACACCAGCGATGATGCCTTTTACTACTTCCAGGTAGCCCGCAATGTCGCCAACGGCTTGGGGGCCACATTCGATGGGATCAATCTCACCAATGGCTTCCATCCTTTATGGATGCTGGTCTGCATACCAGTTTTTTCGCTTGCAAAGTTCGATTTGTTCCTGCCCTTGCGCTTGCTTGCCCTGATCTCCGCTGCATTGAACACAACAGCCGGTATTCTGCTCTACAGGCTGCTCAAGAAATATCTCTCCCAGGGAGTGGCTGCCCTCACCGCGCTGATATGGGTCTTTACCCCTTCCTTTCACATGCTCATCATTCAACGCGGCATGGAGACCAGCATCAGTGCTTTCTTCCTCGTTCTGCTCCTTTTCTTGGTCAATCGGTGGCGCGACGACCCCGCCCTGCCTCCCAAGAAATCAGTTCTTTTAGGCCTGGTTGCGGGTCTGGCGATCCTGGCGCGGCTGGATAACGTTTTCGTCGTCCTGCTGGTCGGGGTCTGGTTCGTCATGGGGACGGCCAGTGTATACCTGCGCACCGTAGCAGTCGGCGACTTGGCCTTGATCTTTGCCTCGGGCATGCTCAGTTACTACATTCGTCTAAGGGCTGGCCCGTTTTACCTTCAATATTCCGCCTCGCTGCCCTGGCTGGTCGGGATGGCGTTCATTCTCAAGCCGCTGGCGTTCTTGGTTCTCGGACTCTACCGGCCTCCAGAGAAGCGGTCGCTTAGGGTACTCATCTGGCGTAGTTTCCTGGCCGTTTCGTCTGCCTCTTTCGTGATTGGGGCATTCCTACTGATCTTGAAGGGTTTACATGTCTATGATGGCTTGCCCCGTTCCGTCGTGATCATTGACTGGGCAGGCACCCTGGTCGGCGTGATCGGTTTACGCTGGATCGCGCTGAAGTTGTTCGCGGAAAAACCAAGCCTGCTCGCTGCCTTGCCTTCCGCCACGTGGTTTGATTGGCGTCAGTGGAAGAAGCCCATCCTGCGCGCGGTGGGATATTTTGGCCTGGTTGGCCTCTTGCTAGGCTCTTATATGAGCTGGAGTTACATCTACGTTGGTACCGCGATGCCGGTCAGCAGCCAGATCAAGCGCTGGTGGTCTTCCCTGGATACCGTGTACGGCGTGGTCGTAAGGAACGTGGCTGAACTCTTCGGATTCATCGAGGGAAGCGGGCCCTGGCAGCTTGCTACTTCACCCGTGAGTATGGTCGGCTCTCATGTTGCAACCCGCTTCGGGGAGAATTACGCCTCTGTGACCATGTACTTGGTCGCCGCGCTGCTCATTGTCATTATCCTGGTTCTGGTTGTTCCCCAAAGGAAGTTGATCTCGGAATGGGCGGAGCGCCTGGGTTTGTTCCCCTTGTTCGTCGGTCTTTATGCGCAAATTTTCAGCTATACAGCCACCAGTTACATAAACATTCGCGCCTGGTATTGGGTGGGCGAGATGCTGATCACGGTCATCTGCCTGGGCTTGCTGCTCGAAAGTATGCGCCTGGGGTTGCAGCGCCTCGGCTTGAAAGTGGTTATATGGCGGGGGTTGGTGGCGACCATAGGCATTTGGGTTCTTCTTGCCTCTACCATCATGTTGTGGACTCGTTTTCCTTACGAACAATCCATGCAGGAAGAAAGATATCTTACGTATATCCGCGCTCTCGAAAAAGCCACCCGGCCGGGCGATTTGATCGGCATGACCGGAGGCGGCGAGGTCGCTTATTTCATCCAGGGGCGCACGATCATCAACCTGGATGGTTTGATCAACAGCCCGGAATATTTCCGCCTTATGAAGGAAGGCCAGGCAACGGCATACCTGGTTCAACTTGGACTGGATTACGTGTACGGAATGCCCTACGTGGTTACGGTTTCAGAGCCTTATGGTTCTATGCTCGCTGATCGTATGCAATTGATAGACCGGATCGGGGAATTCGGCCTGTATCGTTACAACCCACCAGCCGGAGTCGCTCCATGAAATTCCTCATCGCCGGTTTGGGTTCCATTGGCCGCCGTCACCTGCGAAACTTGGTCGCATTGGGTGAGCGTGATATAGTCCTTTATCGAACGCATCGCGCCACTCTTCCGGATGACGAATTGGCGGCTTTCCCCACCGAGACCGATCTCGATGCCGCCCTCGACCCTTCGACAAGCTCAGGGCAAGCCAAGCCGGATGCCGTAATTATCGCCAATCCTACCGCCTTGCACATGGATGTGGCCATCCGCGCGGCGGAAGGTGGCTGCCACATCCTGATCGAAAAGCCCATTTCACACAGCCTCGACCGAGTGGATGAACTCAACGCCGCCCTGAAACGCGGCGGCGGAAGGGTACTGGTTGGATTCCAGTACCGCTTTCATCCTACCCTGCGCATAGCCAGGCAACTTCTCGCCGGTGGTGCGCTTGGCCGCCCGCTTGCAGCGCATGTCCATTTCGGCGAATATCTCCCAGCCTGGCATTCCTGGGAGGATTACCGGCAGGGTTACGCCGCCCGCGCCGACTTGGGCGGAGGCGTCATCCTTACGCAGTGCCATTCGCTCGATTACCTGCCCTGGCTGATTGGCAGCGTCGAATCGCTGTGGGCTTTCGTTGGGACGCTTGGCGGTTTGAGCTTGGATGTAGATGATACGGCTGAGATTGGTCTGCGCTTTACCGGAGGAGCCATCGGCAGTATTCACTTGAACATGATCCAGCAGCCGCCCAGTCACCGCTGGGAAATTGTTGGAACCGACGGCACGTTGCTCTGGGATAATGCCACTGGCTTATTACGCCGTTACATGCCAGGAAAGAAGGATTGGGAAGATTACCCTGCCCCTGAAGGCTTCGAGCGCAATATGATGTTCATCGAGGAAATGCGCCATTTTTTCCAGGTTGTGCGCGGCGAGTCAGAGCCGCTCTGCACACTGGAAGACGGAATCCATGCCCTGCGTCTCGCACTGTCCGCGCTGCGCAGTGGACGCGAAATGACCATTCAGGAAGTTTAACGAGTGATAAATATGTCTGAAGAATACAATCAGAGTTCGAGCTTATTTTTCCCACCATTGGGAAGCATCCTCCGCCGCCTGCTTCGGAGAGGCTCAGCCAGGATCACCAGGAAATCCATTCGCGGCGAAGGGAACATTTTCCAAGCGGAAGGTGCCACCCTTTCGGGCCTAGAGCTGGACATCATCGGCGACCGCAACCGGATCATCGTCGGGGAGGGTTGCGTGCTGACAAATGTAAGATTCCGCCTGCGCGGTTCGGATCATATCATCGAGATCGGCAAGAATTGCCGGGTCAGCCGCGCTGGCACCTTTTGGCTGGAGGACCATCACTGTGAGGTACGGATCGGCCAGAATACGACCATGGTGGAAGTTTCTATTTCGCTAGCTGAACCCTATTCCAAAGCGCTCATCGGGGCAGAGTGCATGGTTGCCAACGATATCGAAATCCGCACTTCCGATGCGCATTCGGTCATTGACACAGCCAGCGGCGAGCGGATAAACCTGGCCGAAGATGTGACCATCGGCAATCACGTCTGGATAGCCTCGCATTCCATTATCTTGAAAGGCGTGAACATCGGTGAAAATTCTGTGGTGGCCGCAGGAGCGGTTGTCACAAACTCTTGCCCGCCCGGATCCATCCTGGCCGGTAATCCCGCCAGGGTCATCAAGACTGGGATTACGTGGACAAGAGAGCGGATTATCGAGTGACCGAATGGAAAATGTTTTTGAGAAATTCAACCTGAAAGGCCGCGTTGCCATCGTCACTGGTGGGGCGGGATTGCTGGGAAGCGAATTCTGCCGGACGTTGGCCGAGGCCGGCGCGGCCGTCGTCGTAGCGGACCTGGCAGCGGGTCCCGCGGGAAGCGTGGCCAAATCGCTCCCCCGCGCCTTCCCCTTCCCGCTGAATGTCTCCGACCCGGCCGCCTGCACCGCGTTGGTAGAGAGGACGCTAAAGGAATTCGGGCAGCTGGATATCCTGGTCAACAGCGCCGCGCTTGACCCAAAGTTCGACGCCGAGGCGCTGGCAAAGGGCATCACCCATGGCCGGTTCGAGGATTACCCGCTCGACCAGTGGAACGCGGCTCTCAACGTTAACCTGACCGGTCTGTTCCTGGTCACGCAAGCGTGCGTCAAGCCGATGCTCGAACAGGGCGGGCACGGCAGCATCATCAACATCTGCTCGACTTATGGCCTGGTCGCGCCCGACCAACGCATCTACCAGAAGCCGGACCAGCCACCGCAGTATAAACCCGTTTATTACTCGGTGACCAAGGCGGGTGTGCTCGGTTTCACCCGCTACCTGGCTGCCTATTATGCAGGCACGGAAATCCGTGTCAATTCGCTGTCACCCGGTGGAGTGTACAACAACCAGGATGACTCCTTCGTTAAAAACTACTCCTACCGCGCCATCATTGGCCGCATGGCCCACAAGGACGAGATGAATGGCGCGCTGCTTTTCCTGGCCTCGGATGCTTCTTCGTACGTGACCGGCGGTAACCTGGTCGTGGATGGAGGTTGGACGGCATGGTAGAAGTTCTCGCCCTCATCCCCGCGCGCGGCGGCTCGAAAGGCATCCCGCGCAAGAACATCCGCCCGTTTGCCGGTTACCCGCTGATCGCCTACAGCATCGCGGCCGGTCTGCAAGCCGAGACGGTGACGCGCGTTATCGTCAGCACCGACGACGAGGAGATTGCGGCTGTCGCCCGTTCGTTCGGCGCGGAGACGCCCTTCCTGCGCCCGGCAGAACTAGCACAAGATATGATTCCTGACCTGCCAGTCTTCGAGCACGCCCTGAGATGGCTGGCGGAGAATGAAGGCTACTGGCCCGATGTGATCGTACAATTGCGCCCCACTTCGCCTATCCGCCCGAAGGATTGTGTGGATAACGCCGTGAGGCTGCTTCTTGCACATCGCGATGCTGACTGCGTGCGCGGCGTCGTCCTGGCCGGGCAGGATCCCCATAAGATGTGGCGCATAGATCCCGAAAACGGTAGGATGATCCCATTGCTGACTGTTTCCGGCATCGCCGAGCCATTCAACGCACCGCGCCAGAACCTGCCTCCGGTCTATTGGCAGACCGGGCACATTGATGCCATCCGCTCGGCCACGATTTTGCGAAAGAATTCGCTGACCGGCAAGGTGATTTACCCGCTCGTCATTGACCCTCGTTACACGGTAGACCTGGATAACCTATCCGATTGGGCGAAATATGAATGGCTGGCTACCTTCGGTGCGCTAGAGATGGTTTGGCCGGGCAAACTTCTCCGCCGGATGCCTGAACGGGTTGACCTGCTCATCCTCGATTTCGATGGCGTGCTGACCGACAACCGCGTCTGGACTGACAAGGATGGCAGGGAGATGGTTGCCGCCAGCCGCAGCGATGGCATTGGCTTGGAAGCCCTGCGCAAAGCTGGAGTGGATGTGGTCGTCATATCCAAGGAGACTAATCCGGTCGTGGCGGCGCGCTGTCAGAAATTGAATCTGCCCTTCGTCCAGGGGATACAGGACAAGGGTCCCGCACTGACGCGCCTGCTCGAGGAGCGCGGCGTGGACCCGGCGCGGGCTGTCTATATTGGCAACGACACCAACGACCTGCCCTGCTTCCCGCTGGTCGGCTGGGCCGTGGCGGTGGCTGATGCCTGGCCGGAAGTGATCCGCCAGGCGGATTATGTGCTTTCGCGGCCAGGTGGTCACGGCGCGGTGCGCGAGTTGTGCGATTTGATCCTGAAGAGAAATTCTTTATCCGTATGAAGAGAGGACGCGAATTATGTTCGATATTGAATTCTACATGAAGGTATATGATCTAAAAAAACGCTTGATGAGTGGGGAATGTCTCGGGCGGGAGTTTGTCATGGCGCAGCTCGAATCCTATCGCAGCCCTCAACCGGTCATCTATAACATCGAGACGACCAATGCCTGCAACATGCGCTGCGAGATGTGCCCGCGCACGACTTTGATGACGCGCCGGGTGGAGACGATGAAACTGGAAGTGTTCAAGCACATCGTCGAGCAGCTCAAGCCTATTTCGGATGAACAATGGCATACCTGGGAGCGGTTCGTGGCAGAAAAGTACGGCATCCAAAAGAACGACATGAGCGAGAACCACTTTTTCTTGTATGTCATCCCAAAAGTGATCGTCCTCCATGGCTACGGCGATCCCTTGCTCGACCCTCACATGCCGGAAATCGTCCGCCTGATGACCGAGCGAGGCCTGGTCAGCTACTTTAGCTGCAATCCTGCCAATATCAACATGGAACGAACGATCAAGACTTTCGAGAACGGGTTGGGTTATATCAAGTATTCGATGGAAAGCGTAGATGATGTCCGGCACAAGGAAGTGCGCGGCCCGGCTTCCAACTTCACCGAAAGCTATCGCAATATCGTGAATCTCCTGGAGCTAAAGGCGCAGCGGAACTATCCAATCACGATCG
>Ga0315294_10001971_pt1 | contig 22525 bp, 25 predicted proteins | sample YL17G13_40_MG_FD_203626 | JGI IMG/M metagenome (GOLD analysis project Ga0315294, IMG submission 203626) | Sediment microbial communities from Yellowstone Lake, YNP, Wyoming, USA - YL17G13_40 | ecosystem: Environmental > Aquatic > Freshwater > Lake > Sediment | place: USA: Wyoming | collected...
AGGGTGTCACAGGGCACGATATAATTCCCGTGGAGGAAAAGAGGTAGATTCCTAAGAGGAAGGGAATCCCTTTAACTGAGAACGACAATTGGCCATACGCGCCAAAGGACCCTAGCGGGACTTGGTGGTTGGGACCTTCACGGACCCTCGGAGAAATCCTGGGGTCCGTTTTCTTTTGGCCCTGGGGGAAAGGATAAGAATGTAATGCCTGAAATGAGGCGTTTGCTTGTGTCGGCCGTGCATGCGGTACGCCGTCCGGCCAACAGACGACCTTTTCTGCTGGTAAAATCAGAGGTTGACACCGATTCAGACGAACAAAGGGGTACAAGGAAAATGCCGAAGGCGCTTACGGACAAAGAAGTAGAGGTCCTTCAAGCCACCCTTGACACTCCCATCGAAGGCGAAGACAATCTCTGGAAGAAGATGGAAAAGTCAGCGAAGGGTTCTGCTCTGCTGGAGTCCACGGTTCGAAGTGGCCTTCGTTTGCTGAAGAAGGCTGCGGATGAAACCGGGGAAGACCTGACCGAAATCCTAACCGATGCTGGAGTCCTAACCGAAGCCGAAGGAGATGGTGGGGACGACGGCAACGACAAGGATAAGGATAAGGCAGCGGCAGCGGCAAAGGCAAAAGTTGAAGCAGAAGCGAAGGCGAAAGCAGACGCTGATGCTAAGATAAAGGCCAAGAGTTCCGACACCATCGACTTGCCAGAAGACGTTGCCCAACTGCTCAAGGATGCAGGACCGGAAACTGCTGTGGCGGTTCTGAAGTCCATGAGCGGTAGCCCCGAGGTAGCGAATGCGGTGCTTCCGCTGCTCGGGATCGTTGCCGGGATCGTCCGCAAGGGTGAACAGATCACCCGCCTTCAGCAGGTCGAGAAGGCAGTGGATGCCCTGGGAATGAAGGGCAACCGAGAAGAGCAGATCAAGATGCTTTCCGAAATGAGCGACACCCAGTTGGAAGCCTTCAACAAGGTGTTCGGTTCAGGTATCGCTCAGGTGAAGGAAGCGCAGGGTTTGCTCTTCAAGCAGCATGGCACGGAAGCCGAAGGCGATGTCGCTTCAGGTGCGTATGCGAAAGCGCTGAAGATGGCGAAGGATTTGGTGGCGAAGAGCGAAGCCAAGGATGCGGACGAAGCCATGGCACTGGTCTGGAAGCAAAACCCAGACCTGTACGAGCAGCATCGGGCAGAGTCTGCTGGCATGGCTCGCCAGACAGGAGGTGAGCAGTGAGCTCCCACAACGTTGATCTGCTTGGCACCCCTGTCGTGAATGAACAGCCGGGGTTTGAAATCTCCGGTGTAGCCGGCGAGGACATGTCGGCACTTCAGTTCTGCATAGTCAAGGCTGCTGGGTGGGACTCTGCCACGGGCGGTCTTGTCGTGGTCCATACTGGTGCTGGAGAGAAGCCCATTGGGATTCTCCAGAATGATCCGGCGTTAGGCGAGGCCGCGAACATCATGTGCGAGGGAAAGTCCATCATTCGGCTGGGAGCAGCGGTTGCGCTCCAGGACAGCTGGGTGTCGGACGCAAACGGGTTCGCCGTTCCTATGCACGCTTCCACTGGCTACGACAATCTGATGGAATGGGTTGGCGGCCAGTTCCTTGGTGCGTTCACCCTTTCCTCAACCGTGACTGGTTGCGAAATGGGAATGGTTTTGGTCGAGTGCAAGAACCCGTGGCATAACCTGTACGGGACAGCGCACGTTCGAGGAGCACAGTAACATGCCACAGCCTACACTAGGCCAAGTCCACATCGATCGCTGGCTCACCAACGTCGCGCAGAAGTTCTTGCTCGATCCTGGTGTGTTCGTCTACGACCAAGTCTTTCCGGTGGTTCCTGTGAACAACCAGTCAGACCTGGTGCTGAAGTACGACCGCACCGCGTTCTTCCGTGATGCTGCGGAGCCTCGTGCTCCTGGCAAGCAGTCCCAAGGTGGAGGGTTCACTGTCGGACACGATATGTACCAGTGCATGCAGTGGGCGTATCACATGGACATCCCTGACGAAGTGCGTACCAATGCTGACAGCCCAATCAACCTGGATTCCGATGCTACGGATATGGTTACCCAAGTGCTTCGGATTCGGATGGAACGGCTGTGGGCGTTGAGGTACTTTGTGGCAGGACTGTGGACCACGGCGCGCACTGGAGTTCCTGGTGCTCCTGCTGCTGGCCAAGTTCGGCAATGGGACGACTACGTGAACTCCACCCCCATGGTGGATATCCGGAACATCAAGCTGGCCATGTGGATGCTCACAGGCTACCAGCCTAACACCATGGCCATCAACAAGTGCACTTGGTACGCGCTGCGTGATCACCCAACCCTGGTGGCACGGTTGGTCTTCACCCAGGCGGTGAACAAACTCACCCGTGCCCAGGTGGCTGCGTTGCTTGACCTAACGGACATTGTGGTGAGCGAGTCTGTGTACCATCGGACCCCGATGGGGCAGAACCCTGTCACGATGCAGCCGTGCCTTGGTCGGCATGCGTTGATCTGCTACGTGCCGTCCGGACCTTCCGTGATGCGGCCGTCTGCTGGATACACTTTCTCCTGGGACCGTGGTAACAACGGTGCCGGGATTGTGATTCGGCGGATTCGGTTCGTTCATGGTGAGGACAAGGACAGAATCGAAGGCAGATTTTACCGAGATTGCAAGGTTCTGGAGCCGGCTCTAGGTGCCTTTATCCAGAACGTGATCTCCGAAGCTTCTTGCACTCCGGCGACTTTCGACATTACGTGTCCTCCGGGAACTGTTTAGGTCACGTAATACGTGTTGACTTCATGGAGGGGATCGTGATGGTAAACGATCCCCTCCTTTTGCTCTAAGGAAGGAATCCAGAATGACAATGCCGTCGAACGTTGGAGGTTTGGCACCCCAAGGTGCAGGCGGACTGATGGTGTTCAGCGATTTTGTAACGGAGGGTGTGGTACGTCGCCATGGTGAGATACTTCCTCTGGAGGGGAATGTCACCGGCGTGATCAACGCCCAGTACGCGCAGTATGTGTCAAAGGAACAGATGCGTGGGGCTGTGGTGTGCTCAGAAAAGGGATGTGGACGAAGGTTCATCGATCAGGGCACTATGGAGGCGCATGTTGCTTCGATGCATAGTTCTGAATCCCTAGCCATGCGAGAAGCACTTGCCAAATCTGTTGGACCTGAACCTGGACCTGCGGACGATGAAGGCTCACGTCGAGACGCGTCAGGAGTTCTTCCCGTTGGCGTAACCGGATCTCAAATGCTTGCTGGATCGATGGGGTCTTCGAACGAGGGTGAAGACGAGGAGTAGAATCGATGGCTGGAAGTCTGGCGATTTACAGTTGCAAGAAGTTGCTTGATCACTTGTTCAACAAGGCGGCCTGGTCAGCCCCGACGATCAAGGTCGCGCTCTCAACCGCCGACCCTGGGGAGGATGGCGCCGGACTGGCGGAACCGAGCGGTAATAACTACTCACGCGTTGCCACCACAGGCTCCACCTGGGTTGCTGCAACCTCTGCGGATCCCTCCGTCATCATGAATGCGTTACAAGTTCTCTTCCCCACTCCCTCGGGGGCATGGGGTCTTCAGACTCACTTCGCCCTGATGGATGGAGACTCGGCCAATGTGGTCGGGAGTGGCACTCTGCGTGACCCGACGAACACCTACGACCTGCCTCAGCAGATCGTGTCGGGGAACATCATCTCCTTCGAGCCTGGTCAACTCGCGCTGAGTCTGGATTAGGGAGGAATCATGGCTGGGTTCACGAGCTATGACGACCTCATAGCGAAACTCACAACAGCGGGCAAGCGGCTCGAATGGAGATTCATCAGGGTGGCCCCTGCCGCTGTTCAGGGCGTCGGTTCCTGGCAGACTCTGTGGAAGGCGACCGGCAGTCCGGGTGCCGGGGGCGACCCCGCGGGAACACCCGGCATATCCTACAACTCCGATGCCAACCGCATAGGGGGAATGTCTTGGGCGGATGTGAACCCGGAACTGAAATTCGCTCTCACTTTCGGAGGCATCTCCACCATCGCTGGCAATCTGATGATCTACGACAGGCTTGTCGGAGTTGGTGGAGTGTCCATCGCGACTACCGGGGCCAAAACGGTCAACTCGGTGGCTCTGCCGCGTTACGCCTCCGGCATCGACGTTCAGCCATTTCTAGAAGTGACGACGGCGACCACGACGACCGCGCCCGTCGTGAACCTGAACCAATACACGAACGAACTCGGCGGCACTGGCCGTGCCGGGCCGAACCTGACCTTCCCTGCTGCCGCCACGGTCTTGCACTGTCTTTTGATGCCACCCATACAGGCAGGCGATAAAGGCGTGCGTTCAATCGAGGCGGGCCTGAACGTGACAACTGCGGGAGCGACTGGCATTGTGACAGTTGGCCTGATGAAGGAACTGGCCACCATCCCACTCCCCGCAAACGTCTGGAACGAAGTCGATCTGGTGCTGCAGTTGGCAGCGCTTCCTCCCGTCATGGACGGCGCCTGTCTCTGTCTCGCTTTTCAGGCGGCGGCGACCGGCACTCCGACAGTGGTCGGCCGAATCCGGATCGGATATGGATAGGATGATGGCAGGAACTTCTAGCGCTCTGCGAAGGACGAATCAGGCCAGCCAGTCGAACTGGTATTGGTGGCGGAAGTTCTCGCCGATGCAACCCAGCATGGCCACCTGGATCGGAGCGAACAAGGGCGTGCCCTTCCCGATGACGTTGCTGGTTCGCCTCACGGGAACGTTCGCCAGTCTTTCGGCAGCGGTAGCACCTCTCCACGTTGCCCGCCGTGCAGTTAGTTCGACCGCCAGTGTCTCTGCAACGATTGGCATGGCGCGACTCCTGAAAATGGTCAGGGCGGCCACTACCAGCCTTTCGGCATTTTCTGGAGTGACCGGGGCATCCAGGCGAATCGTAGGTGTAGCAGATAGCGTCTCCTCTACCATAGGGACAGACCGTGTCATTCGCCGCGTAACTGCGTTACTTGGAAGTACATGTGTACTTATTGGCACTTCGACGACTATGCGGAAGTTAACGAGTCAGCTAACCAGCAAATCGACAACTTCAGTTGATCCAGTTGTAATTCATCTCGTGTTGGGTTCTCTCTCAAATACCGTTGAAACAATAGGGCAAGTTCGTATCGCTCGCACACTACGCAGTGCAGTAAACAGTGTGTCGTCCTTGATCGGTATGCCCTACATCGAACTTCTCAGTCGAGTGCTACTGTGTGGTACTCTCGCTACCGTGTCGATGGTGACTGGAATGGTGTGGACAGTTCGGTCACTCTTGGGGTCGAGTAAATCGGCCTCGATCGGTGTTGGATCTGTTGTAGTACGTCGCTGTGTAGTTGGACATGCGATATCAACGAGCGTGCTCACAGGTTTGCTGCAACTAGGGAGACACTTCATCGTTCGTATAGCAACTCGCTTTGACCTGTTCGGCATTCTAGCCGTTGTGGTTCCTGCACAGCTAGTCTTAGTGCGAGGTCGTCGAACCTACACAGTTAGCAATAAGAAGACCTACGTCGAAGACGAAACAAGGACCTACGATCCTGCTGGACGTGACAAGACCTACACAGAAGAGGCGTTGTGATGACTGACTTAGATCGCGTACGCCTGGAGATCGGAGACAGCTTCGCTCCGATGCACTTCAGCGACGCAGAGATCTGGGAGAAGATCTCCCAAGCAGGAGGTGTCTGGAAACAGGCTGCTGCGGAGTTGTGCTTCATCTGGGCACGGTGGTTAGGACGGCAACCGAGTTTCACCCTTGGAAGTTTCAGCGAAGGAGGTGCCCAGGCAGCAGCAACTTTGCTGAATGAGAAGGGCAAAGAACTCCTGGCGCAAGTGCTGGCCTCAAACAGCGGACTGTATGCTGGTGGCATCAGCAAGGCAGACGTTGAGACCTCTCGTGAAGACACAGACCGTGTTCAACCGTACTTCACTCCAGGTATGCTTGCCAACCCAGATGCTGGTGAACAGGAAGGAACTTCGTGACCGTCCCTCCTGAGTACAGCCATTCGCATGGGGATTTGTCTGCTGGAATCGTGTGGACTCCAGAAGACGAAGCATTGCTGAAGTTCTATCGTGCTTCTGCCAAACGTATCCAAGGCATTGTGCAAGACACCGCGTCTCTCACACCATGGCGAGAAGCATACATGCAGGCACGGTTAGCTGAGATCAAATCCATCGTGGGACAGATGTCTGACCGACAACGGATTTGGGCGAACCGAGAACTTGGTAAGGAATACCGACAGTCCAGAAAACGGGTTTCGCAGGATTTGGGAGTTGCTGTTCCACCTTTTTCGGACATCGATCGTGGCGCACTTCAGGTGCTGGTCGAGAGCACCATGGTGTCGAACATCGAAGCCTTGGGCAGTGTGGTTCCGAACCTGGAACGGGTCTTCATTGCTGCCAGACAGTCTATCATTACATCGGAGCAACTGCAAGGGCAGATTTCCGAAGGTCTGGTGCAAGGGATGCTTCCCAGGGATGTTGCCAAGGGAATTCGTCGTGCTCTTCAGACAGGTAAGGCACCTGACGAACTGGCACGCACCATGCGTCCAGAAGACCTGGCACGGTTGGATCGTGTAGCCAAGGGACAACTGATCGAGATCCGTTGCCGAGACGGTGTGACGCGGCACTACAACATTGACTACTATTCCAAGATGGTGGCGAAGTCCAGCAGGTCCATGGCGGCAGCAGAAGCGACACTTCGAACTGCGGTGGACACAGGAATGGACTTGGTGCAAATCAGTGTGCATGCAGGGGCGTGCCCAATGTGTGTTCCGATACAGGGACAAATCTATTCTATTTCTGGGCAGACTCCTGGGTGGCCCTTGCTGACACCAGCAGTCCGCACCCCACTGCATCCATGGTGTGGGCATTGGATGCTCCCGGTTTCTCCAGAAATCCTGAAGGCAGAAGGGTCGTACGATGAACTGCAAAAGTTCTCGAACGATCCTGCACATGCAGTGGCCAACATCACGGACTACGAGAAGATAGCAAGTGGGAAGTCTGTAGGTGTGCCGAAGGCGGAAGCCCTTAAGGTGTCTGAAGATTTCGCCCTGGCGCGGAAGAAGGCGGCGTGATGTCTGCACCTGCCGTTGCCTACGGAGACATCACCCCTTTCCTGATCCACACCTGTTGGATTATCCGAGGGGCTACGGGAGACCAGGGAACTGGAAGAGATCAGTGGCACCATCCAATCGACGGTAGTGCAACTCCGATGGTTGTTCAAGCCGTGTGTCGGATCGAGCATAAGGTGCGTTGGATGGGCCGTGCGGCTGGAGTTGACATTGTGGCGAACATGCGGTTGTTCTTCGCTAGACCGGCATGTCCTGTGATTGGAATTGAGATAGGTCCAGAAGACACCATTCTGCTGGCGAACCCAGACGGTGTGGATGCCTCGGAGCAGAAGCAGTATTCCATCGTTAGCAGGGACCGTTTCGATGGGTGGTCCTGGCAGGACGATCCGCGGGCGCATTGGGAAGTGTGGGTGGCATGAGTGCTGGAATAGGCTGGGATACAGGTTCGTTTACCAGGATGACTGTGGCGGTGAAAACCTTTGACACCAAGTTGGAACGGGGATTGTATGGAGCAGGGGCAGCAGTTGGAACTGCTCTGATTCGGGATGCTGTCATGGTCCAACCAACAGTGCCGAAGGCACCTCCACCTTTGGGTGGGACCCTGCGGGAGGTAGGCACGTATCACCTGGGGTCGGTGGTGGGAAGTTCCATTCGGATCGACGTGGTGTTCGACATGCCGTACGCAGCGCCTATGCACGCGGGAAGCTGGGTCACTGGGCCTCTGGCTGGTGTGCAAGTGCACAACTGGAGTGAACCTGGATCAGGGCCTTTTTGGTTATCAGAAAAGCTACGACGGTTTAGAACAAAATACGTTCAACTGGCGACGGATACGCTTCGGCGTGTGGTGGGGATGTAAATGGAAACAGACGAGCAGCGGTGGCTGAACAAAATTCAACAGCACGAACCGAAGGAGGTGGGCCGTGCGCAAGTAGAAACGCAGAACGGCGTCCTGGTAGTGAAACGGGTTGAGGTGGCAGGGAGTCCGGAGTTTGTGCTGGAGTTCGGAGATCCAATGGTTGAGGTAAAGTTGTTGCCTGCGCAAACATATCGGCTGGTGCAGTTGCTGATTGCCTTGGCAGATCTTGCGCCTGCGGGGAAATCAGGATGACCCTGGGTAAGGAATTGACGCTTTATGTGGCGGCGCAGACAGGTCTGGTCGTGGGCCAGTCCATCAACTGGTTGTTCGTGGGGCCGTATGCTCCGGACCGGCTGGCGGTGATTCTTCCGGCAGGTGGGGATCCATCACGGCCGGACACAATGGGCAACGTGGGCGAGTTTCCGTTCCAGGTATCGAGTCGTGATCTGGACCCCAATGACTGCCACGACTTGGCCTTGCAGATCCATGACGTGCTGAAACAGTGCACAGGATTTGATCTGGGTGATTGGTTTATGCATACCTGCATAGGGGTAACTGAACCTCAACCTCTTGGGTACGATCCAAAACGTAGATTTGAGTTTTCTGCGCAGTACCTTGTACACGCGCATGCGAAGTCTGAGGCGGCGTGGCTCACGCCGACCTAACAGAGACGAAGGAGAAGAACCGTGGCTACCGTTAACTTGGCTGTCCTTGGGCCAACACAAGTTTGGTACAAGGGTAGCGAACTTGGAAAAACTTTTGGTGGTGTGACCGTTGCCATCAGCGAGGCTGTGGCTGACGTAAGGTACGACCAAGTGGGACTATGGGACCGTATCCAGGTTGGGAAAAGTATCGTGGTCACCGCTGCATTTGCCAACCTAAGCCATGCCCTGATCAAGGCACTGCTGGGGAATGAGGCGTTCATCCTAACAGGTGGAACGACCCCATCCTGCGACCAAGTGCTCGCGATCTACCTCGGCCTCGGGATTAGCCATCGAGACAACGGTGGGGAACTGATCCTCAAACCGTACATTGGTGGGGTTCTGAGTACGGATCCGTGCCAGTGGTTCACAATTCCACTGACGTACCCTCAACTGGATGCGGAGCTCGTATACAACGAAACCACGCAGAGGGTGTTGAAGTGCATGTTCCAGAGTCTGCCCATCAGCCAATCGAATCCGTTGATGGGATATTTTGGCTGCCCAGCGTTGCTGCCCGCAGCATTGCCTGCGATTCCGTAACGGGCATGACTTCTGGAATCTATGCGATTCTGAACCTCGTGAACGGCAAAGTCTACGTGGGCAGCTCGATTAATGTCCACGGTAGACTTGCCGTCCACAGGATTGCTCTTGCTCGTGGTAAGCACGGCAATTCTCATCTGCAAGGTGCTTGGAACAAGCATGGTCCAGGAGCGTTTTCGTTCGAAGTTCTCAAGGAGTGTCCAGAAGACGAACTTCTGGAACAAGAACAGTTCCACATTGACGTTTTGGACAGTATGAATCCAAGGATGGGGTACAACCAAAGAGAAGCGGGACCACGTGGTAGTCATGGGCCTGAAGTTTGTGCAAGGATTAGTGCTTCCTCGCGTGGTCGTCCTCATAGCAAGGAGCATAATGCAGCAGTAAGTTTAGCTTTGCAAGGGCACGCTTTCAGTGTCGAAACCCACAAGAAGATGTCCCTTGCGCAAAAGGGAAACACTAATGCACTTGGCAGCATAAGAACTCCAGAGACCAGAGCAAAGATAGGGGCAGCACATAAAGGGAAAAGGCTGCGTCCAGAAACGCTTGCTAAACTTATCCTTGTTCGTCGAAGACCTGAATTTCGAGCAAGACAACGTGATGCTCAATTGGGAAGAAAGCACACTCAAGAGTCTCGTGCAAAGATGAGTACTGCTCGCAAAGGGACGCCGCTTAGTCTTAAGCATCGTGTAGCACTTACCGGAAGAAAACACAGTCCCGAGCATTGCGCAGCCATCAGTGCAAGTTTGAAAAGAAGGAAAGGAAGCATATGCCGGTCAAAACCGTAGATCTCGATGCCCTCCTGGATGATCCGCTTGAGCTGATCATCGGAGGAACGACGTATCGGATAGAGACACTCACCGTTGAGTTTGCGATACGGCTAAGCAATGCAACCTCAACCCCGTCAGACGAGGGGCCGTTGGCACTGCTTCTGGAAGTCCTGACACCGTTGGGTGTGGAACCAGACGTGATAAAGACCATGGATGCAAGGAAAGCACTTGCGGCCGCCTTCCTGGTCATGAGTCATTTTTCCACGCTTCCGGAGAAAGTTCTGGCACTGGGCCCGACTCCGGCAGCGGCACGGGCGGCCCAGGATCTCCTCACGTCACGTGGGCTTTCGCCCTAGTGACTTTCTGCAGAACTATTGGAGGAGACCCCCAGTCCGTCCTAAAGATGTCGTACCGTCTCTTCGTACGGATGTTCAAGGCAGGCCTGCAAAGGGAGGCGTTCGAGCAGTTGCAACTGCTAACGGCCGTTTCCTACCCAAATTGGACGGAGCAGTCTGCCAGAGAACAGTATCGGGCAATGTTACTCAAGGCGGCAGGGATGGAAACTGCAACATCCGATGCAGCGGCCGAATTGGAAGCGATCAAGGGTCTTCAGGCGTTGTTTCCGACACCGTCTCCTGAAGTACTTGCAGAGATCAAGCGAGAGCAGGAAAAGAAACAACAGTGACTGCCACTACCGGAGGTATGGGCGGATATAACGTTGGCGCTGTGGTAGGCACCATACATCTCAACGTGGCAGGTGCCATCAAATCAGCCAACCAATTCACAGAATCTGTCAACAAGATTCCTGCTGCAACTCAACCTACTGTTCGAGCTATTGGAAGCTTGACTACAGGTTCAATGTATCTCACCACTCGCCTCGCGTCACTCGTAGGACCGCTTGCACTTGTTGCGGGCGCTCTTTATGGTGTACGTGTAGCAGTGGAACCTTTGATTGGTCTCATCACGAAAGGTATCGGAGCCATCGACGAAATGAAGTCCTCGGCAGCAGGTATGGCTGTTGCTTTGATGGCAGTGTATCCAAAGGCGTCGTTCGATGAGGCATACAAAGCAGCGCAGAAATTGACGGAAGTAGTCGAACGTTTGGATGTGACCTTCAGTGGATCGGGCGACCAACTTCGTATGATGTTGGACGCCATGGTCAACCTCGGTCAAGGTTCCGAGGTGATGAAACTTCTTACTGATGACACAGGAAAAACCAGCCAGGCGTTTGTAGCGTTCGCAGAGGCTTTGAAGGCATCCACACGAGGGCAGAACTTCCAGATCCAAGTGTTCCAGGAACTACGCGCTGTCTTCCAAGGCCAGCGTTTGCAGATGTCCGCACTTTACCGACAACTGCAATTGATGGATCCAGAGATCGCAAAGCATATGAAGCTTTGGCAACAGCAAGGGACCTTGATGGAGAACCTGCAACCCTTGTTGCAGAACTACATCAAGGGATCCGCTAAGATTGCAGACACATTGGGTGCGCAACGAGAATCCTGGGGCACCATTATCAAACGTATGCTTCGAGCATCGTTTGAAATCAATGAGCAGAGAGGTGCCTATCGAGACCTCACCAATTTCCAGAAGCAACTCAATGCCTTGTTCTACGATCAGGAGGGCACACTAACAGGCATCGGCCAAATTGTCGTTGTCGTACTGCAAGGCGCTTGGGAATCGATTTGGATGACAGTCAGTGCCATCACTGGTGTACTTGGGTCGTATCGAACAGCCCTTGAAGAAAGCAAAAATCCCCTCCGGGATATCGTGGCCTATTTCCTGACACTTCAGAACACTGCTGCTCTTATGGTTGAAACGTTTGTTCAGGCAATCACACTTGTTGGGACTCTTGTGGCCGCGATAGGTACGGGCATCACTGCATATTACGACATACTGTCGGGACACATGCAGAAAGCAATTGGAGAGGTGCAAGAAGCCAAGAGTCAGATTGCAAAAGCATGGGAAGATCTTAACGCATTTCCTGAACGTTGGTTCAAAACTCAAGCACGCGTCGAAGCATTCAGGCGTGGTGGTATAACTCAGGCACCACCTCTCTTTGAATGGCCTTACACCGCAAAACCAAAACCAAAGGTAGAGGATGGTGCAAAGAAGGCAGCAAAGGATGCAAAGGAAGCGCAAGCAGCACTGAAGGAGGAAACAGAACTTTACGAGCAATTGACAGCAGCTATAGAAGAGAACGCGACTCAGCGAGCACTGGCATTGTCAATAGCCGGAAAAGAACCTGCACTGGCGAAAGAAGTATTGTTCGATGAAATTGAGGCCCTGCTGGTTCTCAAAGAGACAATCGCTGCCAAGGATGTGCTACACAAGGGCGAGAAAGCGTACGCTGAATATCACAGGGCGATCCAAAAGCAGCTTGCTGACATAGACAAGAAGGTTCTCAACGATCGCTTGGGTTACATTGAAATCGAGAGGAAGGAACGCGAAGAGGACGCCAAAGAGCAAGTAGCTGCGGCCATAGAAGCCCAGAATGCTGAGATTGCATATACTGCTGCGGAGTTGCAAGCATCTCAACGTATTAGAGACGCCAAGGTAGCCTATGCCATTGAGGCTGGAACAGTTACCCTTCAGCAACAGTTGAAAGCAACAGAGCAGGACATTGCGTTCAACGACGAAGCTCTCAGAAGGTTCATCGGCAACAATCTAGAGAGAGAGGTGCTTGAACAAAGAAGACTTGATTTGCTCGTAAAGAGACGGGGTTTGCAGAGAAGCATCAACCAGGAAGAACTGGCTGCGATTGACGAGGAGATTGCAAAGACAGGTGAGGGATACGACAAGAAACTCGCTTTGATCGATACAGAGTTGAAGAAGCAGCACTCTGTTGACGAAATCCTTCAACTTCAGACTGCACGCCGTCAGACCATGGTGGACTGGCAACAGAAGGATCTTGCTGTTTTGGACCAGCAAGGTCTAACCCTGGAAATGCAAAGAGACCTCGTCACGGACCTGATGTGGAAATGGCAAGGCAACGTTCAGATGCTAACGTTGTTGACGCAACTTTTACAAGGCATCAACGTGCAGCTGCACGATTCTCATTTGACTGTTGAAGGAATTGTCAGCGACACAGAGATCTGGAAGCAAGGTTTCCTGGTGTTCTTTGACTCCCTTCACGAAAACATCGAAAAGTTTGGCATCGGTTTCAGGGCTGTGATTCGTTCTATCGGGGACATGCTCAATTCTCTTCTCGATGCTTTCCGCAGAAAATTGCTCGACATCTTAGCTACTCAAGCAGCCGAAAGCGTAATTGGGACCATTGCAAAGTGGTTGCCTCTCATAGCTCTTCAACATGGCGGCGTTGTGACCAAGCCGACCCTCGCAGTGGTGGGGGAAACAGGTCCAGAAGCCGTGGTTCCTCTCAGGGACATTTCAGCCATGCTCCAGAGAGGTATTGCTTCGATGCCGATGCACGGAAACTTCTCTTATGAAGGGGCAGGTGGAATTGGCAGCGGTGCCGTTTTCAACGAGGGTGCTATCCAACAGCATGTGAACTTAAGCGTGGCCAGTTTGTCTGAGTGGGATTTGTATAAACTCGCAGAAAGGATGGTCACGCCGGTGGGGGAAATTCTTATGAAACGACTCTCACGCGTACCGGTGGTGGGTTAACATGGCACTTTACCTGGACAGATATCCCATCTCTGCCAGACCAAGGATAGGCTGGAACATTCCTGTGATTCGCTCTCGTATCGTGTCCGAGCCAACTTATGGCGGGGGAGTCGCGCACGTGTCCAGCGGGAGCACTCTCGATGTTGTCGCTCAACTTCCGTTCGATGCTCTCGCTGCAATGCCCTCAGGAGGACCCACTCTTGACTTTGCTCCCAACGCAACTGGGCCTGCTGTAGCTTCCGCCTATCAACTGCAACCGGGCTACATCGCAGGCATCAACATCAACACCACAAATACATGGGCTGCGCCAGGATTTCTTGAAGTAACCATGCAAGCGTCAGCCGGAGCTGCTGGCTATATCTCTGCTGAAGTGTGGGACATGGCAGCTGATCTACCTCGACGGAAAGTCGGGACGCTAGGTTCTGTTGATGCAGCAGATATCCCAGTTGCACCTGCATGGGGACCTGTGCAATTCTGGGGAGAAGTCGCATTCCCTATCCCGAGAGTTGATCCTGCTGCTCTCACGGATGGTGGGTTTGTGATGTTCAACGCCGCAAATCTGACTGCGGGAACTGTAGACATTTCAGGGAACAATGCAGCAGGGCATCTTCATCACCATATACCTGGGGGTGTTTGGGACACAGATACCCCCATGGCGATGAGTGTCTTCGGGTACAGCGGACAGGAGTGGAATATCCTGCGCGGCTATGAAGAAGCCTACGGCTATCCCGGAGGTGGTGGCAACATTCCTCGAACCTTAGTCCTCGACGACGGCCGACGATATTCTGTCCTTGTCTTGCAAATGGAAGGTTCGTCACTGGTCAAAGCAGTTACTTCAACCACACCAGCATGGGCAGGTGACTGTGTCCTTTCCCTCGCGGTTCTTGTCGATCTCGATCAAGTCGGGGTAACACCCTGATGCGAACCATTGCAGGCTATACTGGTGTTCCAGAAGCAGAGGTTCGCGGGACTCAACTTAGGATTATTGCCACCAGCATCTTGGGGGTTCCGACCGACCTCACAAATGTCGTTCGCTCGGTTTCTGTGAGCGACAGTTGTTTGAGAACGGCATCGTCTGCTACTGTTGAACTGAGCCGAGATGCAGCTGCGGTCTGGGAGGACCCGATTGGGGGAGTTGATTCTCCTCTAACCCCAGGCTCGCACTTGTCCATTGAAATGGGAGAACGAGACGGTACGCTGGTTCGGATCTTCGACGGAACCATTACTGAGGGAGATCTAGGAAGCGACTTTCCAGCAGCCCGAGACAGCATCACTGCAATTGGTGGCAAGCCAGAATGGTGGACGACTCAACTCACAACGGCGATTTACACGGCTGGAAATGTCAGTGATCTCGTAGAAGCGATCTTCGTTGCCCATGGTGGTCTGATCGCTCCAGGCGACTTCGATCTGCCAGCTGCGACCCGAGTCATTACCAAGATTCAGGGAATCAACGTTCCCATTATGAATCTTGCAGCTGATCTCTATGAACCTCTGGAATACTGCCCATGGTGGGATCCAACACAGCAGAAACTTTCCACCTTAGACTGCGCCATTGCACCTCTCAGTGCCACTCCTGTAATACCAAGTCTTCTACTCGCCGACGCACAACGGGGACAGTTACGGTTGCAATGGCGAGAACCAGAGGCAACAAGGGTACTCGTGCGGGGTGGGTCTCGAGGTATACAACGGCGTCTCGAGGTGGCAGAATGGGAAATGCCTGGGCCTCTTACCGATTCTGGGGACAGCGGTGTAGACTGGGCAAGCGGGTCCAAGAACGATAAGTACGATGATGTGTGGTGGGCAGACATCACAAGACTGCCAAAGAACCATGGGGCGAGGGCTGCTGGCGAATATCTTTGGGTACAACTCCACAGCGAATGGGGAGAGGACGGCTGGGGCTACAGAGGTCCAGGTGGTGTTGACTTCTTGGTCGGAGGATCGCACATAGAAATAGACCCGTCATCTACACTAGGATTTCTCGGGGGCGTATGTCTCGCTGCTCTAGTAGTTGGCGACCACATAGGTGCAACTGAAGATCGGATCATTGCAGACGCTCTCTTCGCGTTCGATGTGACGGTTCTTGCTCCTCCACCGCCGACAAGTTCCCCTGACCTGGCCTGGGCTTCCATCGTTGGCGGCGCTGGTACCCTGGCCTTCGATTTTCGTGGTGCACAGATCGACGATGATGCCCTTGAGCAGTTGACTGCTCAGGCATGGGACTCTGCACTTATTTCGCAATTCGGGGAACGTCAACAGGAATACACCAACGCTGCTCTGTATGTCACAGGAGACGTGATCGGGGCAGTGGAAGCAGAGGCGGTTCGACGTTTGGCGAAGATCGTCTTCGAACAGCATCAGGCGTCTCTCTCTCTAATTGGGCAAGACTTGCGCATTCTTCCTGGAGACACGATTCAAGTGGCACACCCCAGGCAGGATGTTAACGTAATAATACAAGCCTCAACAGTCACGCAAACATGGAATGAAGGGAAGGGGAACACAAACGTTGAGGGATTCGTAGTTTCTGCGGTGGCACCATGAGGTATTTGGAAGGTTTCCAGAACCTCGCCAAACAGGAATCTGCGCAGGTTCAAGACACCGAAGAGGGATTCTGGTTCGGATCTGGACCTAAAGCAGGGGCAGTCCCTGGCAGCGAGATCACATGCATCGGCGTCTCTGTCGAAGTAGCAGAATTTGCTGATCTTCTTTGCTTCGACACCCTGGGTGGAGGGCAGTATCGAAGTCTCTACCAGAAAGTGGTAGTCGAGAAAACTTGCGAGTTGGGTCTCATTGAGATCGCTCTCCTTTTGCCTCCCGCACAGATAGGAGATCGATGGGAATGGGCGCAGGTCAGTATCTACGATGATGATGGTGTTGGAGGACTGCCTCTGACCCTATTGGGTAGGTGCGTCCCTGTCCCCCTCCAGACGCTCACGAATCTGAACATCACCACTCTCATACTGCCTGTGTGGGTACCGTTCGCGGTCACAGCCGGTGATGTGATTTGGGTAGCGATCTCTGGCAAGGCGTATAACGATCCTCCTTATGCCTGGAATTACTCGACTAATACTCACTGCCTAGCTCTCGGCGACAGAACGACCGTAGGAACGGACCTGATCAAGGCAGAGGACGAAGAACCTCCGTTCACAACTGCCCCACCTGTGGACATTCCTGATGTTCACGTCTGGGTCCGAATATACTCCGATCCTCTGTCCGCAGACTACCCTGTCACAGACACGGCGCCTCTCAGCGTTCATCCTGCGGGCGCGCGCGCCATCATTGCTCGTCCTGTCCGCGGGCAGGTGGAGTCGTCCTACGTCCAGGGCATCCGACCGCGATATGCCTCTGTTCCCTACAGCCAAACGATCTATGGAACAGGGGTAGGGGGTGGTGTCGGGAATGTGGTACCCGAGCACAACCTACTTTTGAGCATCCAGGGCGGATCGGCCACTGAGCGCTATCACTTCACCTTGGCGGAGTATGATGCGCTGACTGACAACCAGCCCTTCGGGGCGAGCCGGGTCATCTACGCGGATGCTGACGGCCACCTCAAGGGCGATGCTAGGTTCATCTGGGATGACGCGAACGACTACCTGGGGCTGTTTGGCTCGGGGGCGGTGAACATCGCGCCGCTTTATCCCCTGCACATTGAAAGATCGGCGAGTGCCGATCAGGTCCTTGCTTATTTCCGCAATACCTCTGCGGATGACAACGTGTCAGCGGCCGTCGTGGTGGAGAACTCGTCGGTCGGCCATGCGGGGGTACTGGCGCAGTTCGGTGTGACGTACTCGCGGGTGCCGTCATTCGCCGACAAGACCGCTCTCTTTTCCCTGGAGAACTCGAAGGGCCTAGTCTTTCTGCCCATAACAGGCATGACTGAGTTCTGGCTCTATCATGGGGCCTATCCAGCGGATGCCTACCAGCACGTCGCCGATATTCGCTCGACCGCGGCCAACGTGGGCTTCATGCCGGGTGCGGACTCTGCCTTCGTGCTCGGCTCGGAGACCGGCCCTCTGCGCTGGGCGGACGGGTCCTTCGACCAGTTGCACGTCAACAGCTATCTGCTCTCCATGTCTGGCGCGCTCACCGTCGAGTCCGCGAGCCTCGTGAACCAGGACCTGACCACGGACTCGGAACCTCTATTTGCGGCCCTGCAGCTGGGGTCCGTGCTCGCGAACTTGCGGGGCACAAGTGCGGATGGAACGGATAACCAACGTCTCGACATCGTTCCGCACGGGGGCGGCGGCTACTCCTTCGGACGGGGCGCGGGCATCGCGATGTGGGGGAACGAGGGCACCGCCAATTACAAGGGTGCGATGCTGTTGGGGAGCGGACAACCCGGAACCACGGGGACCTATGACGGGATGGTGCTCCTTTATGCCAACGGGGCGTTGGCGGCGATGTGGAATCGCAGCCAGCAGTTCCTGCTGCCCGACGGGACGGCGGCGGCCCCGACGCTCTCCTTCATCAACGAGGCGACGCTAGGCTTGCGGCGGGTGTCGGCGGGGCTACTTGGAGTGAGTGGAGGCTTTGTGGGCGAGTACCAGACGCAGAGTGGAGCCTGGGCAGACCCGAGCGGAACGGGTGTGAATGGGCGCATCGTCACGGTGTACAATTCGAGCACAGCCCCGAACCACAGGGTCTACATCTACTCCAATGGCGCGTGGCACTATCTCAACGCGGACGCGTGAGGTGAATAATGATTGACCCGAAGAACGATAGCCTTGGCTTTCTCCTCGCCCGCTATGTGCAGCACCACGAACGGGTGCTGGCACTGCTGGAGTTCCTGGCAGCGCGGCTGGACGCGCAGGGGCAGGAGGATTTCCTGGTGCTGATCGAGGAGCAGGCGAAGGCCGAGGTGCAGGCAGACCTGGAGGCGGCAGCGATGGAGGCGAAGGCCGCAGGACTGGACGCGGTGCAGATCACAACGGACGTGACGGCGATAAAGGCTATGGCGGAACCGCCGGCGGAGCCGCTGCCAGTCGTGGAGGTGAAACCTCTATGAGACTGGTGGCCGCGACGCCCTTCGCTTCATACGAACGCCCCTACATCGAGCGTTGGGCTGAGGCTTATGCGTTCATGACGCAGTCCACCAAGGGACTGACCTCGTTGTGGCTCGACACCTCCGGCGACCAGGACTTCCTGGGCGAATTGCGCCGCGTCGCCAAGGCGATGCCCATACGCGTGAAGGTGGTGTCGCGGCCTTTGCATCTGCTCGACAGGAATTCCGGCTTGGGCAAGAACATCCGTGTCTGTGCGGCGTGGCAGAACATCGTCTATGAGGTCCGCGACCCGAATACGTGGCTCCTCTGCGTTGAGTCAGACGTGATCGTGCCTGCTGGTGGCCCGGAGCAACTGCTTGACGGGATGCTGTCGCACCCCGCACTAGGGGCACTGAGCGGGGCGATACCTGAACGGAGGCAGGAATTGGTCAACGGGACCATGGCATGGCGGCTAAGGCAGCAGAAGCAGGGACTGTATGGCCCACCTACTCAGCACGCCACAGTCAGTTGGTATGACCCGGAGGGCCGTGACGGTATCGAACTGTGCGACGCGGTCCCATTCGGGTGCCTCATGGTCCAAGTGCAGACTCTCTGCGATGTGCCACTCCGAGCGAGTAGGTACCCAGAACTCGGTTGGGATCAGGAATTCAGCGTGGATGCCTGGGCGGCGGGGATGCCGGTTGGCGTAGATTGGGGCGTCACGTGTGGACACTTCCGGCGTGACTACGACCCCGACTATGAGGACCTGCGCCTTCGGATGACGACGGGTGTATCGTGCGAGGTAGGCATCTCGTGAGACTCAGCACCTCAATAGGAGTGGTGGTAATAGAGGGTGACTTCGCACCCTTGCTGCATTTCATGGAGTTGCGCGGCTTGGCCATTCCTTCTCCTGAAGAGCGTGAGGTGAGGGTGCGCGTGGAACAGGTCCCGCGCAGCGAAATCGGCGAGTTCGCCAACGATCCGATGGATTCCTACCCGCGGCGACTCTATGTCGAGGGGTGCGAGTTCGTCATATCACGCGACCGGATCGATGGGCGAGTTCCGCAGAACTCGGCGCAGGTAGGACTGATACTCGAATACATCTGGTATGCGCTTCCTGTCTTCTGCTGCCCGAATGGCTGGGAGGCGGTCCATGCTGCTGCTGTAGAAAGTGACCGGGGGGCGACGCTGATCTTCGGCGCATCGGGGGCGGGAAAGACCCGCGCCGCGATTGACATGATGCAGACCGGGTGGCGGTATTTTGCTGACGACGTAGTACTCGTGAACGCCGAGGGCACGCAGGCACGAGGTTGGGATAACACGCTGCACGTAGACCCGCGCACGGCGAAGGAGGCGGGCTGGAATGCCTTTCACCTCGACTGGTGCGGGAAGATGCGGATGCCTCCACCTGCTATGGCAAGGCGACTGCAGGCCCCGATAGTCGGCACGCTGACGGTCGGCGAGAATCCTGTCTGCACGCATGATCTGCCGGGCGGCGATTCTGAATGGGTTCCGAACTACGGCGCGGGGGCGCGATTGCTGGCGGCGGCAACGGCTGTGCCGACTGACGCGCCTGACATCCGTGTGGCACTGGTGAACCGGAATCCCTACGATGCCCCGACGAAGTGGTGGGGTGGGGATATGGTCAACCTCTTTGGCTACCGGGACGGACTCCGCGCCTTGGGGGTGCAAGCCGACTTCGTGCCGTTCGACGAACTCGACGAAAGCAAATATGACCTCCTGCACCTATTCCATGCACAGGCACAGTATCCGTGGACAACGAGCGTAGCCCGTCACACCACAAAGCCCCTTGTGGTCACGGCGATCACTCAGCAGGCCCCATGGTCGGAGGATACTGCCGCAACAATCCGGCGCGCGGCGATGATATTGTGCTACAGTCCGCTCGAAGAAGACCACCTAGCGAGTCACTGCCCCGATGTGCCGCGCGAGCGATTCACCACTGCGCCGCAGGGCGTACCCGACGCGATCTATCAGCAGTCTGAACCCGTCTCCCCGACATTCTCGGTGTTCATGGCAGGACGGTACTGCATGGTCAAGAATCAACTGGCGGTGCTGCAAGCCTGCAAGCGTCTGGATGTGCCAGTTACATTTGCGGGGATGATGGATGAAGGCCAGGGAGGCTATCTTGTGAGATTGCGAGAGGAAGCGGGGGAATGGACTGGCGTTCGCTTCCTCGGGACACTGAAAGGAGAGGCATTGTGGCGGCGCTATCGCGCCGCGCACGTGCACGTGCAACCCTCCGTTTTTGAGTCCTTCGGCCTCAGCACTTGGGAGGCGCTGGCTTGCGGCTGCAACTGCGTGGTGACGGGGAATGGTTGGGGTGGCCCGCTGTTTGATGGGAAGGCGACCATCTGCGACCCCGATGCCGAAGCGGTGAGACTGGCGATCCAATACGAGCTCCGGCTGGCCCGCAACCACCACAACTTCCATCCGCCCACATGGGGGCAGGCGAGTCGTGCTCTCATCCCTATCTACAGAGAGGCACTGGCATGAGATACGGTCTACCCGCCGCAAGCATCTTCTCGACCCCCGAGCACGAATTCTTGCGCGTGGCAGCGATAGCGAATCCTGACTGGAATCTCCTGCGAGAACTCGGTGCGCGCGTGAAGGATTGGCGGGAGGTGTGGTCGGACGGGCAGTTGGATGGCGTCATGTGCTGGCGGATTCTTGATCCCCATATGGATGGGATTGCGCCGGAGGAGGCGCGGGAGGAGTGCCGGGGACACCTGGACGCTCTCGCACATCAGCAGTGGGAATGGCCTGACGACGTGCGTGCAATTCTCTCTCGATTGGAGAAGTACAAGGTTCGCCATGTGGTGTTTCGCGGAGCAGTCACGTATGGCCTCTATCACATGAGTCCTGCGTGGCCTCGGCGACAGAATCACATCGACGTGATAACTCACCCAGAGGACTATGAGGCTGCGGCTTCGGCGGCAGAATCATTGGGCAGGGACCCGGACGTGCGCCAGTGGAAGGCCCCGTGGGAGACGGTGGGCGTGATAGGGACCCCATTCCACTGCTGCCTGTTCACAGTGCCTCCTGGGTTCGAGTATGTTCATGGGACGTGCCTCTGGGATAGCCGACTCGTAGACTCGCGCCGGCGGTCTGCGCTTGTGGGGGATGTGGAAGCGTGGGTGCCAGATCCGAGCCGTCACTTCGCAGTGTTGGCCTTCGGGGTGTTGATAGGGATAGTGTACGTGCCGGAACCACTGACCATGAATAACCTGGCCCGACTCTATAACCTCAGCCGACAGCCGGACTTTTCCTGGGACACAGTGTGGGAGCACTTGCGGGTTTCCTTCTCGGAGACACTGGAGCCAACCTTTACATTTGGGCCGTACCGGGAAGTTCGGGCAGACACAGATGCGACCTGGCAATTGGGATGTGATGAAGCAGTCGGGGCAGCATGGGTGATAGCCCACTTGGCCGACGCGTATGAGATAGCACCCGGGGCGCTGGCCAAAGCGCAGGCGATTCTGGCCCGCCAACAACCGTACTTCCCTGTCTTCGACCCCGACGCTTATGCAACATCACCGCACGCCCGTGGGAATCCCCTGCGACATGAGCCTATGCGCGACATGATCTGCCGGTGGGCATCCCTACCAATGACAGAGGAACTCCTATTCTGTGGGGTCGATCCGGTGAACACGCGAGGCCGTATTGCGGCTGGGATGTATGACGCCATCAAGAAGAATGTTCGAAGTCTGTGTGGTGAGAAGTACGTTCTAGGTGTGGAGCAAAGGAAGCCGCGGGGCTGATGCGACGGCGGAGGCTATGATGGATAAGACACCAGAAGGCCCTAAACTCGACGACGATGCGCTTGAGCAACTGAGACAAGAGCGGTTCCAGCAGCGCGTGCACCGCGTACTGGCAGTGATGCGTGAGGAACGGGTAGACTTCCGGGGAGTTCCCTTCGTCACCCAGGACGGCCGGATCGCCGTGCGGGTGGTACCAGTGGAGGCCGCAGCCGCGCCTC
>Ga0315294_10001972_pt1 | contig 22516 bp, 22 predicted proteins | sample YL17G13_40_MG_FD_203626 | JGI IMG/M metagenome (GOLD analysis project Ga0315294, IMG submission 203626) | Sediment microbial communities from Yellowstone Lake, YNP, Wyoming, USA - YL17G13_40 | ecosystem: Environmental > Aquatic > Freshwater > Lake > Sediment | place: USA: Wyoming | collected...
CTTTGCTTAAACAACTTGAAGAGTATTGCAAACAACAGGGGTGTAAGACAGGCTTTTTTGACCTCGAGCAGCCGCAGGTTCTTGCTGAATTTAATGCCGCCGACAAAGAGGTTGTGAATAAAATCAAGTCGGCAGGTGAGGTTGTCTTCATTGATGAGTTCCAGTATATCGAAAATGCCTCGAAAATATTGAAGGCGATATTCGATTCGCCCCAAAGGATAAAAATTATCTGTTCCGGGTCATCGTCGCTGGAAATACACAAGCATCTGCGTGAAAGCCTGGCAGGTCGGAGGTTTTTATTCCGTGTTTATCCGCTGCAATATTCCGAAATAAAGGCACATATTAAAGATTACCCTCTCGATACGTACCTGCGATACGGAGGGATGCCCGCCCTGACGCATACGGATTCGCAGGAGCGAAAACAGCAAATCTTGATGGAATTACTCGGCAGCTATATCCTCAAGGATGTAAAATCTTTAGTCAAGGAAGAGAACATAAAGGCGTTCAACCATTTATTGTATCTTCTTGCGGAGCACCAGGGTTCTACCATATCGGTGCATTCTCTTGCCAACCAGGTTAATATGAGCTCGAAGGCAGTAAATCGTTATCTGGATATTTTGGAAGAGACATACGTAAATTTCAGGGTTTATAGTTTTTCCGGCAATCTCGGCAACGAGTTGAAAAAATCCTGCAAAACCTATCTATACGATTTGGGAATAAGAAACGCCGTCCTGAAGGATTTTTCCGCTTTTTCAGACAGGCCGGATAAAGGAGTGCTGCTGGAAAGTTTTGTGTTTCTGAAGCTAAAATTTTCTTTATCCCCCAATATGGATATCAAGTTCTGGCGGACCAAAGACGGCGATGAAGTCGATTTTGTGCTCCTTATAGACCGAAAACCCGTTCCTATAGAAGTAAAAAGCAAAACAACCGGTTTGGAAATCCCCGGCGGTATGAGGAAGTTTTTGTCCCGATATAAAGCAAAAACAGCTTTTATAGTGAATGAGACCCTGACTGAAGAAACTGTGTTTAATGATTGCAAAATAAAATTTATGACGTTTGAGGACTTCGAAAAACTTGTATTGTGATATTACATTCTGTGAATGCAATCAAATTTTCACACGCTCGCAAAGCATCATACAGGTATTTGCGAACCCCACGCTGCATAAATCCGGTTCCGGCTCTCGTTAATTGATTCTATTGGTTTAGAAACCCCTTTTATTGTCCCAGAGCAAGACCTGTAAACGCTGGCAAAATGCGAAGCCGTTTTGTTTGCATAAATCGGTGACTATCGGGGATTTGGTTAATAATTCATCACGCGTGGCAGCCTGCGGCATTAACATCACTTTACTAAAATCGATGTTGTTTAATTTACTTAGCACCTGCTTTATTTCCGGCAAATCGTCAGCAGAATCCACAACAAACTTAAGCTGATACTCATATTCAGCAATCAAGCACTTCAAAACACTCAAATCCAATTCTGCACCGCTGCCGGAATTGCTCAATTTGGGGCTGATACTCATCAAATCGCAAGCAATGGCCGGCACAAAAGCGATGCCGGCTGTTTCGATAGTTATATGTTTTCCGCTACCTTTTAGTTTCTGCGTCAACTTCGGCAAATCAGGGTTTGTCATCGGCTCGCCGCCGGTTATGACCACGTATTTACATTTATATTCCTGAATGGCCTGCGCAATTTGCTCGATACTGTAATCCTGCCCTGCTTTATAATCCCAGGCGTATTTAGTATCACACCATTTGCAGCGAAGGGGGCAGCCCGCCAGCCTGATAAAAACGCTGGGGACGCCGACCAGGAATCCTTCGCCTTGCAGCGAATAGAAAATTTCGTTTACTATCATTTTACGTATTCGAGAGGGTCTTTAAGACCTGCTTCGGCAAAACCTTTTAATCTCAAGCTGCACGAATCGCACCGGCCACAGCTTCTGCCCTGCTTATCGGGGTCATAGCAGCTATGCGTTAAAGAAAAATCAACACCAAGTTTCGAGCCTGTCAGGACAATTTGGGCTTTTGTCATTTTAATAAGGGGCGTATGGATTCGGTATTGTCCCCTGCCCTCGACCGAGGCTGCGGTTGCCAGATTTGCCGTCTTTTCAAAAGCCTCTATAAACTCTCGCCGGCAGTCGGGATAGCCGCTGTAATCAATTGCATTGACCCCTATGAAAATATCGAATGCGCCCAAAACTTCCGCCCAGGCGAGGGCGTAGCTTAAAAATATCGTATTTCGGGCGGGAACATAGGTCGGCGGAATATGAGTCGAGGTATGCAAATCAGGGCGACCTTTGGGAACCTCAATGGCAGGGTCAGTAAGGGCTGAGCCACCGAACCGGGCAAGGTCTATATCTATTATGCGATGCTCAACGACCCCCAGCGAGCGGGCGACCTTCTTTGCGGCCTCTATTTCCCGCTGATGGCGCTGGCCATACAGGAAGGTCAAGGCGAACAGCTCAAAACCTTCACTGGCCGCAACAGCGAGGGTGGTAGCCGAATCCAGGCCGCCGCTTAACAAAATGACCGCTTTTTTGTCCGCCACAGGCATTTCCTTTGACTGTTTTTTATATTTAGCAGCCGGTTTTTCGCCGCCAATTCCCGCTTGCCTAAAACCGGCGCTTCGATTATACTATTTACAGGAATAAAAGGGGACAGTAAATGAAAAAACAGTGTAAGCTGGAGATGTTCGACAACCCCAATCCCGAAAGGGATTATAGCATAATTATCAGATGTCCCGAATTTACGAGCGTCTGCCCGCGGACAGGCCAGCCCGACTTCGGCGAAATCGTCATCGAATACCGCCCGGACAGGCTGTGCATAGAGTTGAAAAGCCTGAAATACTACCTGCAAAGCTACCGCAATAAAGGTATCTTTTACGAGGCGCTGACAAACGAAATACTCGATGACCTGTCCGGCGCCTGCAAACCACGCTGGATGAAAGTTACCTCTGGTTTTACGCCGCGAGGCGGTATTACCACTGAAGTGGTCGCAGAATACAAAAGGGAAAAATAAAAAAATTTGCCGGAGTAATAAAATGAGCATAATATTTAACTGTGAACACTGTGGGAAAAAAATAAAATCGCCCGACGAGGCCGCCGGCAAATGGGGCAAATGCCCGGCCTGTCACAATAAAATATACGTTCCAAAACCCAGTAATGAAGAAGAGGAAGGGGAGTTGAAACTTGCGCCCATAGATGAAAGCGAACTTGAAAAACAAAAACGGCTGCTGGCCGAAACATACAGGCTCACCCACGACATAATGAGCGAAAGCGGGATTGCCGGCGATGCGGCTGAGAAGCCGGAGACAGCCGCATCCGAAGGCGATGATGAACGGCTGATGACCGATGTTGTCACCTACCTGCGACTGATGGCTGACGGCGAACTCGACCAGGCTGAAAAAATCCTCAAACGAATAACCTCCGCCGGCGAGCGGGCGATGAAAATCCTCAACGACATAACATACAGCGAAATACCCGAGCCGGAACTGGCCGATATACCCAAGCAGGTACTTTCAGGTCTGATAAGAACGCTTCGCGGCAGAATAGGATAATTTTACCAAAAACCAAAAATTTTCAATAAAAACAGGTGGTCCCAAAAAATGCGCTTGATTTATGCTCCTTTTCCTGTTATAAGGGACTATTAAAATATAAAAAGCCAAACGAATTGCAGGGGGTTTTGTTCGGGCTTATTCGTTTTCTATACTTTATAAGGAAACACCGAACATAGTTTTATAGCAGTCATATACAACTATGGAGAAAGGAACTTAATATGGCCAATAAAATAACGGTTGTCCACGTATCCCACGAAATAACCGGCAAAATAGGCGGCATAGGGGCCGTCTTTCAGGGACTTTTCACCTGCAAACATTATCTCGAAGCGGTAGACCGCTCAATCCTTGTCGGCCCTTTATTTAACACCGAAGGCCCTGTATCCGGGCGGCTCGGCGAACACGGCGAAGTCCTTTACTCCTCCGTAGACGGGCTGATAAACACCAGCCATCAAGATGCATTCAAAAAAATCGAAAACTATTACAAGGCCGGTATCGTTTACGGCAGGCGAAACTTCACCGACAGTAATACAGGCGTAAAAAGCTCGCCCGAAGTGCTGCTGATAGATGTAAGGCATATGGACAAATGGCCTGTCAACGAATTCAAAAAGCAACTGTTTGTGGCTTTCGACATACACAGCGACCTGTACGAGAACCTCTGGGAATACGAGCAATATGTGAGGCTTGCGCCGGCGGCGATTGCTGCTCTGAAAGCAATCGGAGCAGCCGGCGAATCAACTATTATCGTTGCACACGAATTTATGGGAATGCCCACCGCTTTGGCCGCCATCGTTGATACATCCTGTGACTTCAAAACCATATTCTACGCTCACGAAGCGGCCACAATGCGCCGAATCGTCGAAAAGCTCCCCGGCCACGACACTATGTTCTACAACGTCATCAATCAGGCACACAAAGACCGGCTTTATGTCAACGACCTGTTCGGCGACCAGACCTCTTTTTTCAAACATCCCCTTGTTGAAGCTGCCAGACACTGCGATTCTATATGTGCTGTCGGCAATTACGTGGCAAAAGAACTAACTTTTCTGTCTCCGGAATTCGATAAGAAAGACGATATTGACATAGTCTACAATGGCATACCGGCATATCAAATAACCGTCTCCGACAAGCTCAAATCCAAAGAAAAACTCCGGGCCTACTGTGAAAATCTGCTCGGCTACAGGCCCGACTTCATATTCACACACGTTACGAGATTAGTGCAAAGCAAAGGCTTATGGCGCGACCTGCTGGTTCTCGAACATCTGGAACGGGAATTCAGAACGGAGGCCAAAACGGCCGTGTTGTTCCTGCTTGCCACCGAAGTTCACCAAAGACGCCCCAGCGATATTTATGAAATGGAAGCCTCTTACAAATGGCCTGTCGCACACCGTGAAGGAATGCCCGACCTTTCGGGCGGCGAAGCAGGTTTTTATGCGGCTGTGCAGGAATTTAATTCTAAAAGCAGAAATATAAAGGTGGTCTTCATCAATCAGTTCGGGTTCGAGCCGAAATACTGCGGCAGCAGAATGCCGGAGGATATGGAATTTATGGACATTCGCAAGGGAAGCGACGTCGAGTTTGGGCTGAGCATTTATGAACCGTTCGGAATAGCCCCGTTCGAACCGCTGACCTTCGGCGGAATATGCGTAGTCAGCAATGTTTCCGGCTGTGCAGGCTTCCTTATGGAAGTAACCGGCGGTGACGGCACCAGGAACGTAATTATCGCCGACTATACCGACCTCGGTAATAACTATTACCCCGATGTTGGCAGCCTGCTGCGCATTGACCGGCTGGTCAGAGAGCGTATCGAACACAATGTCAGCGAAAAGGTCGCTATGCAAATATGCTCCCGCCTGCCGAAAAATGAGGCCGAAATCGAGAATATGATTCAAACAGGCCACCGTGTCGCTCAAAATATGAGCTGGGAGGCGGTGGTAAAAAACCACCTTCTGAAAAGCCTTAAAAAAGCATTGAACAAACGTTCCTCTGAAACCGTATATTCAAAAACGTGAGTTGTAAAAACACCTGTGTCTTTCCTGCCGGCAAAACAAAGATAGACAATCAACCGCTAACTGCACTTGACCTCTCCGCAGGGATTATTTAAACTGGCTGACCGTGAGCACCCTCGTCAAAAAACCGGTCATCGGCATTTTAGGCGGTATCTGTTCCGGCAAAAGCACCGTTGCTGCCGAGTTTGCCAAATTAGGCTGCAAGGTCATTGACGCCGATGAAATTGCGAAAAAACTGATTGAAAAAAGAAATATAAAAGAGAAAATAGCAGCGTCTTTCGGCCAGGACATCCTGAATAAACAGGGCAAAATTGACCGCCGGAAACTGGCCGGCGTGGTATTCTCTGATGGCGATAAGCTCTCTTTGCTTAACAGCATAGTCCACCCCCCTGTTCTCGCACGCATAGAGCAGCTTATAAAGCGATATAGCTGCCAAAAACGCACCAAGGCTATTGTGCTGGATATGCCCCTTTTGGCAGAAGTAGGCTGGGCAAACCGCTGTAACAGGCTTATTTTCGTGGATTGTAAGCAGAAATTAAGGCTCAAAAGGGCCAAAAAAAAAGGCATCTTTAACAGGAATCAGTTGAAAAAAAGAGAAAATTTTCAAATTTCTCTGGACAGGAAAACAGAAATCTCCGATAATACGATTAATAACAATTTCGGTTTTCGGGCGTTAGCTAAGCAAGTCGCTGATATTTTCTCTTGCATAGTGGATAACGGGTAAATTAAACTTATTGTAAAACTACTTGTATTGACCTTACCCTTTTGATATAATTTGTTTTTCTACCGTTCAAAATTCAATTCCTACTGAATTCCTGCAGGAAATCGTCCTCTGGAATCACAGGGAATCCCAGAATCTTAAATATAAGGAGCATTTTATATGGCTAAAACGCCTGAAAAAAACGAAAGGCCTATGACAGGCAAACGCAAAACTACCAGAAGAAAACCGATGGATGAGCAGGAAATGACCGCCGCCGAGCAGGTTGAGCAAAACGAGCAAATCAACAGCCCGCCCCCGGCAGAAACCGCCGCAACCGTTGAAGAAGCGGAAGAAACCAAAACAATCAGCGCTGCCGAACAGGCCAAAGCCTTTGAAGAATCAACCCACGCCAAATACGAGCGTGTCAAAAAAGGCAACCTGTATCTGGCCGACCTTCAGAGACTGGGCGTAACAGAACTGCACGAGATTGCCAAGAAAGAAAACATCAAGGAATACAGCGCCCTCAAGAAACAGGAGCTGATTTTCAGAATCCTTAAGGAGCGTATCCGTCAGACCGGCCTGATGTATGGCGAAGGCGTGGTGGAAGTCCTGCCGGACGGCTATGGCTTCCTGCGAAACACCAGTTACAACTACCTCTCATCGCCGGACGATATATACGTCTCGCCGTCTCAAATCAGGCGTTTCGGCCTGCGGACGGGAAATATCGTATCAGGACAAATCAGGCCTCCCAAAGACTCGGAAAAATATTTTGCCCTGCTGCGTGTCGAGGCCATCAACTTTGAGAACCCCGACAACCTGATGGAAAAGGTGGTCTTCAGCGACCTGACGCCGCTGCACCCTGAGCAAAGACTGATACTCGAAACCACACAGGAAGAATTAAATATGCGAATCATCGATATGATAACACCCGTAGGTAAAGGCCAGAGGGGATTGATTGTCGCTCCGCCGAGAACAGGGAAGACCGTCCTGCTGCAGAAAATGGCGAACGCCATCAGCACCAATCATCCTGAAGTAAAGCTGATAGTACTGCTGATTGATGAGCGACCTGAGGAAGTTACAGAAATGGAACGCAAAACCGCCGACGACGTCGAGGTTATAAGTTCTACGTTTGACGAACCGGCGGCACGTCACTGCCAGGTCGCAGAAGTCGTCATCGAAAAAGCAAAAAGAATGGTCGAATACGGCAATGACGTCGTTATCCTGCTCGACTCGATAACCCGTCTGGCACGTGCATACAACACCGAGGTGCCGCATTCGGGCAAAATCCTCACAGGCGGCGTCGACTCAGGCGCTATGCAGATGCCGAAAAAATTCTTCGGCGCTGCAAGAAATGTCGAACACGGCGGCTCGCTGACCATTTTTGCAACCGCCCTGATTGATACCGGCTCGAAAATGGACGAGGTCATCTTCGAGGAATTCAAAGCCACCGGAAATATGGAGCTGCACTTAGACAGGCGGCTGGTGGACAAAAGGATTTGGCCGGCCATTGACATCAGCAGAAGCGGAACACGAAGAGAAGAGCTGCTGCTCGACCCGAAGGAGCTTGAACTGGTATATCGGCTTCGCAGAGTTCTCAGCGACCTCAATCCCGTTGAGGCCGTCGAGCTGCTCAAGAGCCGACTCGCCAAATGCCGGAGCAATGCAGAGTTCCTGATGACAATGAACCTCGACTAAATATTACTGCTAAAAACCATAAACCTGCCGGAAATACCTGCTGGGTGGGCGGTTGTTTTGCTTTACATCGCCGGGCGGTCTTATTAAGATAAATTCCCGATTTACAAAAACTTGTCGGAATTTTTCTATATAGAACCGGGCGATAAACTATGGGCGAACAGCTTTCAAAAGTTTACGAATCAAAGGCAACGGAGCAGTTAGCAGGCAAAATCTGGTCTTGCGGCGGCTATTTTCACCCTGCAACTGACGGCAACGCCGCAGGCCGAAAAAGCTATACTATCGTCATACCACCGCCAAATGTAACTGCGCCGCTGCATCTCGGCCACGCTCTTAACAACACATTGCAGGACATCCTTATTAGATGGCGCAGGATGCAGGGCTGCAATACGCTGTGGATGCCCGGCACAGACCACGCCGGCATCGCCACCCAGACGGTCGTAGAAAAGCGAATCCTCGCCGAAGAGGGCAAACGCCGAACGGATTTCGTTCGCGAAGATTTTGTCGCCCGCGTGCAAGCCTGGAAGGACGAATACGAGGCAATGATTATAAGCCAGCTCCAAACGATGGGTTGCTCCTGCGACTGGCAGCGAACACGCTTCACAATGGACGATGTATGCGCAAAGGCCGTCCGGGCAGCGTTCTTCAAATTATTCAAAGACGGCCTGATTTACCGCGGCAAGAGATTGGTCAACTGGGACCCCGCCACACAGACCGTGCTGGCAGACGATGAGGTCGAACATGAAACCGTAAAGGGACATTTCTGGTATATGCGATACCCCCTTGTCGAGCCGGTAAACGTTGAGGGTAAAAGAGTAGAATATGTTACCGTCGCCACCACACGCCCGGAGACAATGCTCGGCGATACAGCCGTTGCAATGAACCCAGCCGACCCACAGGCAAAATATCTTGTCGGCAAAAAAGTCCGCCTGCCCATCGTAGGCAGGCCCATACCAATCATCGCCGATGATATGGTCGTTCTGCCGAATCCGCAAAGCGAGGACGAAAAGGCAAGATTCTCAACCGGCTTTTTGAAGGTTACACCCGCCCACGACCCTGTCGACTGGGAAATTGGTCAGCGGCACAAACTTGAGGTCATTAACGTCCTGGCGCCGGACGGCACAATTAGTGACAGGCACGGCTGGCAGGATGCAAACAACCCCGATTCGCAGGCCCTGATAGGAATGGACCGTTTTGAGGCACGCGAGGCAGTCGTTGAATGGTTCCGCCAGGAAAATCTGCTTGAGGACATTCGCGAATACACCCACGAGGTCGGCCACAGCTACCGCAGCCACGTGCCTATCGAGCCGTATTTGTCCGACCAGTGGTATATCGCGGTTAAAAAACCGATTGACGCTTTGGCGGAAAAATTCGGTTCGGAAACACTGCCGGGTACGGATGTGCCGGCCAATTCACTGGCGGGAATGGCATTGAAACCTCTGCTTGACGGACGGTTGCGATTTACCCCGCAGCGATACAGCCAGACATACAAAAACTGGCTGGAAAACCTTCGCGACTGGCCCATCAGCAGACAACTCTGGTGGGGACACAGAATCCCGATATGGTATTGTCAGAAATGCGGCCAAACCAACAGCGGCATTGAATACCCAACAAGCTGCGGAAAATGCGGCTGCAAAAATCTGGTCCAGGATACGGATGTTCTTGACACCTGGTTTAGCTCTGCGTTGTGGCCGTTCAGTACGCTGGGCTGGCCTGATGATACGCCGGAACTAAAAACGTTCTACCCCGGTGATGTGCTTTGCACCGCACGCGAAATCATTACCCTGTGGGTCTCGCGAATGGTGATGATGGGACAATACTGCGCAGGGGACATCCCTTTCAGTGATGTTTATATCCACGCTATGATTCAGGACGGCGAAGGCCGCAAAATGTCCAAAAGCCTCGGCAACGGCATCGACCCGCTGGTCGCCATAAACAGCCACGGCGCAGACGCAATGCGCTTCACCCTCGCAGGTATGACCACCGACACGCAGGACATCAGGATACCGGTCGAGAAAATGAAACTGCCCGACGGCCGAACAGAAAACACCTCCCCTAAATTCGACATCGGCAGGAACTTTTGCAACAAGCTCTGGAACGCCTCACGCTTTGCGATGATGAACCTTGAAGGCCTTGAGCCGGGCAAATTCGATAAGAGTAAAATGACCATCACCGACAAGTGGATTCTGTCCCGCCTGGCGCAGACAATCGACGATGTAACAGATTCTCTGGAAAAATTCAGATTCAGCGAGCCGCTTACGCAGCTTTACAAGTTTTTCTGGAACGACCTTTGCGACTGGTATCTCGAATGGGCCAAACCACGTATGCAGGACCCGCAGCAAAAACCCATCGCACAAAACGTTCTGGCTTTTGTACTCGACCAGACCCTGCGTCTGCTGCACCCATTCATCCCGTTCATCACCGAAGGAATATTCCAGAAACTAAACGAGATTGCACCGAATAGAGGCCTGAAAGGCCTTGCGGAAACCAGGAAGTGCGATGTTTTGACGGTCGCTGAATGGCCAAAGAAAATTGATTCCCTGATAAGCACCGGCATCGAGAAACAAATCGAAACCATCCAGTCCGTTATCAAGGCCATCAGAGATATTAGAAGCAAATATAACAAGGCGCCGAGCGAAAAACTTATAGCTTCGGGAAGTTCGTCCGGGGATACTATGAGCGTCTTGAATGAAAATGCAGGACTTATTTGCCAGTTGGCCGGTCTGAAAAAATTCACACCATCACAATCTGCCGAAAAACTAAAAAATGCCGCCGCTGCAATCGTCGATGACATCCAGGTTTACGTTCACGATGTAGTCGACCTCGGAGCCGAACAGGCCAGGCTTGAAAAACAAAGGCAGCAAATCGAAAACGCCCGAAAAACAATAGAGGCCAAATTAAACAACGAAAACTTCGTCAGCAGGGCAAAACCTGAATTCGTCTCTCAGACAAAACAAAAATTAAACGAGCTTACAGAGCAACTGGAAACAATAACAAAGCACCTCTCGCAATTGGAGGGCTGACCTGTGTAAAGGCGGTATTAAAATGGATATTGAAGTCGAACTGTCACGCATAATCATTAACGAAACATCCGACCAGCAGATAATCGTCCTGAAAGAGCGCAACGGCAAACGAAGCTTCCCCATCGTCATAGGGATGATGGAGGCCTTTGCAATCGACCGCCGGCTCAAAGGCCTAAAACCCCCGCGCCCAATGACCCACGACCTGCTCGACAACGTAATAAAAAGTCTCGACGCCAAAATAGAAAAAATAGTCATAAACGACCTGCGCAATCACACCTTTTATGCAAAAATATGTTTGATTGCGAACGGCCGAACCATTGAAGTCGATTCCCGCCCCTCCGATGCAATTGCTCTCGGCGTGGCGTCAAATACCCCTATTCACGTCGCTCAACACGTTCTGGATGCCGCTTCTCAGTAAAAAAACCCGAGATTATTATTAACGCAACCGCAACGCACAGCATACTGTCGGCTACGTTAAACGCTGGCCAATGCCTGCCGGGCCAGTACACAACATCGATAAAATCCCGCACCCGCCCGTCATTGAAAATCCTGTCGTAAAGATTGCCCCCTACTCCCGCGGCAAAAAGCCCAAGAGCAATCTGAACCAGCTTTTGTTCACTTCCGCTGAAAAGAAAAACTGCAAAAATAACCGCCAGTGCAATGAATGATACCGCTATCAGCAGTCCCCTCTGACCCGCAGCCATTCCGAAAGCGGCCCCGCTGTTTTCCGCCATCACCAGCTGCAAAAAACCGTCTATGACCGCAAATCCGCCCGCCCCCCGCTGCCGCAGCCAGTCAAACACAGCTTTTTTACTCCACAAATCCAGCAATATGCCGGCCACCATTAAAGACCAGAACACAATCTGCGACCCAAAAGACGGACGGCTTCTCCCACAGCAGGAAATAAAAAAAACCCGACTTGAATCAGGCCGGGCTTCATCTACCTCTTTCTCAAATTCATTCATAACATGATATACGAAACACTATATATGAAACTGTTACTTGTCCTGCTTCGAATACTTCTTTGTCAGTTCCAGCAGCCTTTCACGGCGAGGCTGGTCTGGCTTTATATCCAGCGACATCCGCCACTGCTGCACCGCTTTTTCCTTCATCGTCTCATCATTATCATCCAGCGCCTTCAGCATATAAGCTACGCCAAGACCCCTGTAAGCCTCCCAGTCCTTATTATTTATCTCGATTGCCTTGCTGTAGTTTTCCATCGCCTTGTCAAGATATTCAGCCAACGATGCTTTCATCGCTGGCGCATTGCTGTCCGCCTCAGCGAGGCGTTTATAAGCCTCATCAGCCCGCTCACGAAGCCGCAGATAGCAATATCCAAGATACTGATACGCAGCGTTATTATTGGGCTGGATTTGTGTCGCCGATGTCAGAAGCTCCTTTGCAGGCTCATTATTATTGCTTCGCAGATACGCAACCGCCAGCGACACCATAATCTCAACGTTATTGCTGTCTGTCTCCAGCGCCCGCTTATAGCATGCAATGGCTTTGTCATAACCCTTCCGCATACCATAAATATCGCCGAGTAACTTCTGCATCTCACCGGCATTAGGGTCGATTTTACTCGCCCGCTCGCCATACACCAATGCACTGTTAAAATCCTTAACCTCATAATAGCATTTGGCCGCGTTTATATGCGAATCCAGATTGTCGGGCTTAAGCTCACAGGCCTTGGCATAAGCCTTTGCCGCCGACGCAAATTTCTTCGTAACCTGGTAATCGTGCCCGAGACTAAAATAATCCTTGAAAGACCAGGGGTTTAGCTCCGTTGCCTTCTCGTAAGATACGGCGCTTTTTTCATAGTTCTCGGACTTTTGATAAATATCACCAAGCAGTGAATATGCCTGCGAAAAACGGTCGTTCATCTCTACCGCAGCGTTGAGTTTCTCCACTGCCTTGTCCCGCTCATTAAGCTCATCGAGCATTACAGCATCAACGTAAAGGTCGATTGCCCCCTGCTTTTGGGCACAGCCGGCGGAAAACAAAAGAATGAATACCAAAACCCCCCGGCAGACACACACGCTTTTAGACATACACTTTCCTCTTACGGTAATAACCCTGCGACCATTCTTCCCGGCAATCGGTCGGATTTTTTATGCGTAACCCAATTATACTACTATAAACAACTCTGTCAAAAACTTTTGCCCGTTTAGGATATTATACGAATAAAGGTTCCTCCTGCCACTCTTTTATTAAGCAAAAGAACGCCCTATAATATCTTTCAGCTAAAACGTAATCATACCCCTGCCGATAATACGTGTGTCTTGTGTATGGAGTCTGGTGTCTGTTACTATGAACAAAGCCTTTACGCTTGTTGAGTTTCTGATAGTGGTTGCCATTTTGGGCATTCTGGCCGCCGTTATTGTGCCTGTGTATCAGAACCACGCACAGTTGGCCAAAGAATCCGCTGCAAAAGACAACCTGCGGATTCTGCGAAACGCCATCGAACTTTACGCCGCCCAGCACAACGGCATCCCGCCGGGCTATCCTAATGGAGACACCAGCCAACTGCCGGTGATGTTTTTGTTCGTCAGTCAACTGCAAAAGGCCTCAAACATTAATCACCAGATAGCCGCCCCGGGAACGGCTGGATTCAACCTTGGACCTTACGTAAGCGAATTCCCCGCAAATCCGTTTAATGACAAAAAATTCGTTGTGATGGTTATAAATGACGAACGAAGAATACCCACCGGTGAAAGTGGCTGGCTCTACGACCCCCAAACAAGAACTATCAAGCTTGACTGGCTCGGAACAGACTCCCGCAGCCAAAACTACTCCGATTATTAATCTATCAGTGCCAATTCGTGCCTAAGAAATTTTTGACAGGATGCCGAATAATCGGCATGCCGATACTTCGGCATAACAGGATTATCTTGTTAATCCTGTCTAAGTTTATAATAACAGTGTTAATCCGTGTCCTGAAGTATCGGGATGCCGAAGCTGAACCTCTCGAAGTTACCTCCTTCGGCATAAATCCGTGTCTAAAAATTATTTTTGCTTTTCTTCCTTATACAAAGTCACCGGTATAGGCTCAACCTCGTTGGGGTCGTATTCATCCGCTCCTTCAAGCTGGCTGTAATTCCACCATTTTGCATTCCATACCTTGCCGTCATCGGAGATGGTTCCCACAATCACGTCATCCGAACCGCCCTCCAGCACACCAATAGGCAGTTCAATGCGAAAATAATCAATCACGACCCTGACCTTAAGCTCCCGGCCGGCAGGATTATAACTTGCTCCGCAAGGCCCCAAGGCATTTATCGCAAAAGCCCCTTCCTTTAAATCCTCAAGAACACCGCCTTCCTTTACATTTATCGGTACAGTAACAAGAATATGCCTCATCTGCGAAATACTGCCGTCAGGCTCAAACGTAAAGTCCCAGCAGACTCTGCCTCCCACACAAATATTTGCTGGCAGGTTCACATCGGGCCTTCCTTCTTTCCAGACCCCCACCACAAAATCCGGCAGCGGCCCTTTGACAAACTTCTCTTTATACAGCAACACGCCCTCGTTGACCGTCTTCGGTTCGACCAAGCTCACCAAAGTCTGACAGCCCGTAACCGCTGTTACTGCAAAAACCACACATCCCGTCCATATCAATAACCATCTCATAATCCTTGCTCCCAAAAACCGCCAAATTCAGACACTGATTTCACTGTTTTATTAGACACGGATTAACACGGATTTACACTGCTTGTTCTATTTCTGAATTATCAAATCCGTATATACGGCGTTTCACCTCTACAGAACTACCAAAGTTAATTAAAAGACCGACGTTTATGCCGGTAGCTTTCAGGTAATTTACAAGCTGGGTTTCATGAACCGGCTGAATCTGTGACAATGCCTTAATTTCAATGATGATTTTGTTATCTACGACTATGTCGGCAAAATACTCGCCGACTATTCGGCCTTGATACGATACCCGCAGAGGAACTTCTTGTGCATAATTTAATCCTGCTTTTTCCAATTCTATTGCGAGGGCATTTTTATAGACCTTTTCGAGAAAACCATGTCCCAATCCTTTATGAACCTTATAAGCCGCCGCTATGATTTTCTCCGACAACTCTTTATGTTTAAGCATTACATTACAACTCTTTACAACAGTGTAAATCCGTGTTAATCCGTGTCTTTACTTTTTTTTAACCGTGTTAATCTGTGTTAATCCGTGTCTAATAAATTATTTTTACTTAACCGTGTAAATCCGTGTCTAATCTACAACAGTGTCAATCTGTTTTCAAGCGCAAAAAAAAGGCAGGCCAAAAACCTGCCTCTTTTTTAACTTTTTGTTGGTTTTCAAATACTTCTTATTTGCGACGACGAAGGAACAATCCTCCAAGTCCGAGCAATACAATCGTCATCGGCTCTGGAATAGTAATCTGCAGAGAACCCATCGTGGGGTGAATCGTATCATTAGCGAAGTTTGCGCAGAAAATATCTTCGGTCGTTAAGTCAACTGTACCTGCTGTTACGCCTGTAATTTGAATAGTGAATACTCCACCATCAGTAATAGAAGCGCCAACTCCCGATGCAGAGGTAAGTTCAGTACCATAGTCAGGCGGGGTAGTCAGAGGGGTGCCATAGTCAAAGTCATAACCAGTATCCCTGCCGACCGCAATGAATGCTGTGGTACCGTTCGAAGCCTTGTTATTGCTGAGGTGAATATCAATGTCGATAGCAGCCCACGCTGACTCGCTTGTGGAGTGGCTAACCGTGATTGTGTAGGTCTTTGTTGCGCCTACGCCGAGCGTTCCATCACCCGCAATGTCAACTGTGTACGCGCTCGCCCAAGAAGCCATCACGAGAACCAACATTAAAACCAATAACTTTTTCATACATCCTCCTTATTCTTAATTAACATATCGAAAGTTCGTTTACAACTTTACAACTTTTTTCTCAAACCCGAACATTACTGCAAACAGCTACCTTCGGTGTGCGTGTAATGAGTCTTAAGTATAGTCAAATCAGCAGCGTCGGTACGACCTGTGGTAAGACCAAGGTTAAAGTCTAAACACTTCTTGTAACCACTGACATTGTAACTCTTCCCATAAGAAGCTTTCAGATCAGTCAAATCACTCGCGTCGACACGGTTTGCACTGCCACCTACGTAGTTGCCGTTACCATACTTCTGTGCTTCGCAGCACCAGCAGTTAGGCTGGCCAAGATAGTTCCACTTCGACACCATAGAGCCATCTACCGTCAGACCGTTGTTGAACAATCTGCCGACATACAGACAGTCGGTCAGTATTGCACATGTGCAGACCGGGTTGGACAAATCGCCTTGGCCGTTCTCTTTCACCACGCCGCCGCGAGCCAAATTCTTGCTGACAGTAACCGTGGTGCTGCTGCTCACGTCGAACGAGAACAAAGTCCCGGCAGCCGGTGGAGCATTCTTGTGTTTCGCATCATTGGTGGCATAAAGAGAGCCCATCTCAATTATCATCGAAGTCGATCCACTTCCGCCTGCGGCAACCGGACTGCCCCAGCTTGTAACCGTGCCGTTATTGGCATCAATCACAATCGTGCCGGGGTAAATATAGTAGCTGTTGTTGCCATCCGTAGGGGGATAAGGCGTCGTGAAATTGCTGATGGTCTTGCTGCCGCCAAGTGAAACTTCCAGCGCAAATGCCCTCGGCCTGTTCGGATCCGGCAATGCTCCGTTGTATGACACCACAACCGTCTTCTGTCCTGTCTTTGTGCAGGTGACAGCAAGACCGGCAAAGGCATCAGCAACGAGCATAAGTACTAACAATACTAAAATCGTTTTTCTCATATACAACCTTTCCTTTCTTCTTTTTTCTGCAGAGTCACGCACCTTGCATTATCCTGGTTTCTTTTTTTTGCTCCCGCCTCTTCAATATATTTACTACGCTCTTAACTTACGAAAAAAAGTCACTCTCTTGAGCATAGTCCAGGCTGGGCAGGATTAGCCGGACAAAAAATAAGAGATTAAATCATTTTTCTCCTCCGTACTCCTCCTTTCTCGCCGCTCGGCGGATTTGTGTGCTGAACAAATAAGCACTATACATCACTTTCTGTTTGGTGAAGGCATTATGTAAATTAACATAACACTCCGCAGAAATCAAGAAAAATCCAAAAAAAAATTAAAAAATTTACGAACATCCGAAAAAAACCACAAATTTACCCTAAAAACCCAAGTCCGCCCTAACTTATTATTACTACTTATGTTAAGGCCAAACCTCATTTTTACGCCAAAAACAAGGCTTTTTCCGCCCCTGTTTCGCCCCTCCCGCCCCCCTCGAAATATGGTCTGCAAACCATAACTCCCTCGCTATTTTTTTGCAATTCCCACATTTTTTTGCTATCCTGCCCCCTATGTTTACCTCCGGAATACTCAAAGGCCGTCTCATTATGGTCAGGCTTATCCTCCTGCTGGCAGCCGCCTCGCTGCTCGCCATCGGCATTGCCACCATTTATGCCATCGGCCACCCCGCCGAACTCGCCCCTGCCCCCCAGACCGCCGACCTCGCCAACCTTTGGAAAAAACAGCTCATCTTCGCCGCTATCGGCCTGGCAGGCTTCCTATTAGTCAATCAGTTCAACTACCGCCGACTCGGCTCAATCAGCTACTGGATATTCGGCCTGGTTCTCGCCCTGCTCGCCCTTCTGCTGCTCGACAGAATCATCGATGTTCCCTTTGTCCCCGTTATCAACAACGTCCGCCGATGGCTCCGTATCGGCACAGTCTCGACCTTCCTCCAAATCCAGCCATCCGAGCTCTGCAAACTCGCCTACATCCTCATCCTGGCCTGGTATCTTCGTTACCGCACCAACTACCGAAATCTCAGCGCCCTCATCGGCCCATTTCTCCTCACCCTGCTGCCGATAGTCCTGATACTCCCCGAACCCAACCTCGGCACAGCTCTGCTTATGATGCCGATATTCTTTACAATGCTTTTTGTCGCCGGCGCAAAGGTCAAGCACCTCCTGCTCATAATCCTTATGGCCCTGCTCATCAGCCCGCTTATGTGGCTCAAGATAAAACCATACCAGCGAACCAGAATCAGCAGCGTCCTGCTCCAGAACAACTGGATTCGCCGGGAAGCCGAACAGCACCCCATAATCGCCAAAATCCTCGTCGGCGGAAAATTCACAGAAAAGCAGTGGCAGGACGACTGGAGCTATCATTTAATCCGCTCCAAATTCGCAGTCGCCGCGGGCGGCGCCACAGGCTACGGCTTCCGAAAAGGCCCATTCGTCAAATACAACTTCCTCCCCGAAAGGCACAACGACTTCATTTTCGCTATAATCGCCCACCAGTGGGGTTTCCTCGGCTGCCTCGGCCTTCTCGCTCTTTACGCCCTCATCGTCTTATGCGGCCTCGAAATCGCAGGTAGCAACACCGACCCCTTCGGCAAACTTTTCGCCATCGGCATCATCGCTATGCTCGCCGGCGAAGTGATTATCAATATCAGTATGACGCTTGGCCTTATGCCCATCACAGGCCTGACACTGCCCCTCGTCAGCTATGGCGGTTCAAGCCTGATAGTCAACATAACCGCCATTGGATTGCTCAATAACATCGGCCGATGCAGACCCTTCTCCGTCGCCTCCAAACCATTCATACAGTAATACCGGTGGCACGACCATCCTGGTCGTGTATTCACGGGCTGGAAGCCCGTGCCACGCGCCAAACGCTAAGAAATGTCGTTTGCCGCTGTCTGCGCCTCAACCTCTTTCGATAACTTCATCCCGCCGCGAAGTTCTGCCAGCTCCGGCGCACCCAGCAGCCAGACCACCGCCAGAAAAACTATCGCCCCCACAGGTATGCAGACCGCAACTACAATCCAGTTCCGCACTGTCCCCATCTGCCATCGCAGTATATAAACCGCCGCCGCCATTACCGCACAGCCGCAAAGCGTCCGCAGGAAACTAACGGCTATTTTTCTGCCGCCGAACCGCCCGAGGCGCTTGCGCAGCAGATACATCAAAACCGCGGCATTAATCGCAAACGTAACCGATGTCGACAGGCCAAAAGCCCCCGCACCAAGCGACGGTATCCACACCATCCCCACAAGCATAAGCAGGTTCACACCCGCCAGCCAGCACGAAACCTTCAAAGGCGTCTTCGTGTCTTTAAGCGAATAAAACGACCTCGCAAGTATCTGGTAACTGCAGTACGCCCACATACCAAGCACGTACATCTTCAGCACAAATCCTGACTGCGCCGCGTCCGCAGCGGTAAAATTACGCCTCGCATAAATCAGCCTCATAATCGGCTCAGCGAGAATAAAAAGGCCCACCCCCGTCGCCATTCCCTCCATCAGTGACAATCGCAGGGCACGGTTGATGCTGTCACGCAGGTTTACTATGTCCCCCCGCGCTGCATATCGCGTCAGCAGCGGAAAAACCGCTACGCCCAGCGAAATCGCAAGCACTCCCATCGGAAACTGATACAGCGCCCTCGCCGCATTGACCCTGATAATAACCCCCTCCGTCAAAGGCCGATGAATCACCCACCCGAAAATATTCATATCCGCCGACCCCGCCGTCGCCGTAAGATTCCACGCTATCGCCGTCGCCACCAGTTCCGATATTTGCAGAAAACCAAGACCCAATAGTATCGGCATTAAAAGTTTGACCATCAGTTTTATTCCCGGCTCAACAGGTCTCAGGCGAAACCTCACCGAAAACCCGCTTTTATGCAGAAGCCACAAAACCGCAGCCAATTGAATAACACCCGCAAACGTAACGCTTATCGCAACAATCATAAGCTGACCTCGCAGGTTGTTTTTCAAAACCGGCGCTATCCACCACGCAGCTATTATCCCTACTATGTTAAATATGATTGGCGCCGCTGCCGGAAATGCAAAATGTCCCCGGCAGTTCATCGCCGCCGACCCCATCGCCAAAAGGCACACCGTGACCATATAAGGAAACATAATTGTCGCAAGCGTCATCAGCAGTTTCCTGTCCGCAGGCCCCGGCAGCAATGCGACAATTATAAAACCCATCTGTACAAGAATCATTATTACCAGCAGTACCACCGCAAGCAGTCCCAGCGCATTGGCCAGCAGCTTTCGGGCGCTCTCAATCCCGCTTTTTTCGTTTACCTCGGTAAATACCGGAACAAATGCAGATGCCAGCGCCCCTTCCCCGAAAAGCCGGCGGAAAAGATTGGGTATCTGAAATGCAAAACCGTATGCATCGGTATATCTGCTCGCACCAAGCGATGTAATCGCCATATCGCGCAGCATACCGAATATACGGGAAATAAGCGTGATGACCGCCACTAACTTGGCCGCACTGAAAAAATGTTCCCGCTCCTTATGTTCCTGATGAATCTTATCGCTCATAATATTGCCCACTGATTATATTGTAATCGGCCAAATCTGACTAAATTCTACAGGCTTGCGAACCAGAACGCCATCCCCTCATAGCGCACCCGTCTTAAGCACCCCTCTGGTTAGCCCGTCGACATTCAATTTTTGATTTGCTTTTCCTAACCGCTGCCCCCTATACTATAATTCCTAATTATTGGAAAGAAATCGAACATCAGGTTGTAAGGGGCAGCTCTGATGTGCCACTAATGAGTGAGTTCAGACGTTATCCTCCGTTGTTCGTCCGCCAAAGGCGGACAAATACGCCAGAGGCGTACAAGTCTTTAATCAGTTCGCTTTTAGAACAGCCTGTTCGACAAGCTCATAGCAGGCGATAGTCCTCGCAATGACGCCATTTTCGCAGTGCCGTGAAATTCAAAATAACCCCCGAAACACCCCTGAAAACGACCCTGCTTCGCTCGGAGAGCTATGCAGGGCAGGCATTTGAGAACAGATAAAGGTTTGAGGGTTAAACATTTAAGAATTAAAACACGCAAAAAAATTTTAAAAAAATTAAAAAAGATGTTGACAGGGGTTAAAATGATTTTTACATTTTGTAAAATGTAAAATACGATTTGCCTGAAGCTCGTGGTTTGTGGTTCGTGATTAGCGATTAGTTCCGTCAAAAGCGGACAAAAGAAAAGGGCTATGATACTGTCGGATATAAAGAGTCGTAAGTTTCAGATACCTGTCAAGCTTTATCGAATCGGCGAGGTGGTGCGATACAGCCCGTTCTCCCGGCAGACAATCCATAACTACACGATAATGGGCCTGATACGCGAGAGCCAATGGACTGAAGGCGGACACCGGCTCTATGCCGAATCGGTGTTCGAGAGATTATCGAAAATAATGGAACTGCGGAAGACAAAGACGCTTTTTGAGATAAGACGAATTTTAGACAAGGAAGACGCTGCGAACGAGACAAAAGCAGCGAAGAAAAAAAACGTAGGTTAAAAAGAAGAAAAATAAACAAGGTTGTGTGTGATTCTTTAGTTCAGGGAAGAAATGAAAGAATCAGGGATGAAAAACAGCGTAGGAATGGGGTTGTTGTTTTTGTTGAGGCAGCAGCGATACCTGTATTATCAGCTCAGGGATTTGGCTGAGATACAGCGGCAGCCGGAAACAATAGACTCGCCGGAACTGATGCTGGAGGTCATTAACGGGCGGCGCAAGCTCGCTGAGAAGCTTCGCGAGGTAACGGACAAACTTGCGCCGATAAAGGCGAACTGGGGGAACATCTGCGGGCAGCTTGGGCCCGGATACAGAACCAAAGTCCAGAAACTGGCGGAAGAGGTGCGGCAAATTATCGAGGGAATACCGGCGGCTGCTTCGCCGGAAACGTCTTATCCATTATACGAAGGGATGAATTCCGACAACACTTTAGTCGGAGCCCAACATCAATAACGGAAGGGAATTTATATGAATCTGCCATTATTAGTAACGGACAATATCACGGAGCTGCTCATCAAGATACTGAAGTTCACCCAGATACGTCAGAGGGTGCTTACGGAGAACATAGACAATTTTGACAGGCCCGGATTTGTGCCGAAAGACCTGATGGCGGAGGAATTTTCAGACCTGCTGAACGATGCTCTCAATGAGCATATTCAAAACCGCCGATTGATGCTGCGCGATACTGAAAATATCAAGTTCGGCGTCAACGGCAGTATCGAGGTCAGGCCAGTAGAAGACAGAAGTGCAGGGAAACTGCTCGAAGAAAACCCGGAGGAATACCTCGAACTGCAATTAAACAAGCTCTTTGAAAATTCCATCAACGAAAAAATGACAAAGGAACTGCTGAAGCAAAAGGAAGGAATGATACCGATTTTAGAGTAAGGCTATGAGAAACGAGGCACTTAGAATAGAAGTGCCGGTGGAGACGTGCCATCGCAGGGGGAAGGTGATAGCAATAACCAGCGGCAAAGGAGGCGTGGGTAAGACCAACGTGGCGGCAAATCTTGCGATATGCCTGGCGGCTTCGAGAAAAAGGGTATTGCTTGTCGACGCCGACCTGTCGTTAGGCAACCTCGACATAATCCTGAATATCAACAGCAAATACAATATATCACATATACTTCGCGGGCGAAAAGACATCAATGAAATCGCCGGCACAGGGCCGGAGGGGCTAAAGATAATCTGCGGGGCCTGCGGTCTCGAAGAATTGGCAAACCTTAACGAATATCAGC
>Ga0315294_10001973_pt1 | contig 22512 bp, 8 predicted proteins | sample YL17G13_40_MG_FD_203626 | JGI IMG/M metagenome (GOLD analysis project Ga0315294, IMG submission 203626) | Sediment microbial communities from Yellowstone Lake, YNP, Wyoming, USA - YL17G13_40 | ecosystem: Environmental > Aquatic > Freshwater > Lake > Sediment | place: USA: Wyoming | collected...
CGCATAATATGTTATCTTGGCAGCCTTTGCCGTAGCGCTTATGTTTTCCATATCACTGTTCTTAAAATTACTCCTGTCCTGTACTATGCCCGCAGCAGCGTCATAGTTCGAGATCAGCCAGCTGTATGTCCAGAGAAATGCCTGTTCCTGGCTCGGCACATCGGAAAGAGAAGGTACTCTGGCTATAAGTTTGACTTTGTCAATTGTTATCGAGTCGCCTAATTTGGCATTGTCTATAACCCACAACATATCCTTAACGTTGCGAATCGCAGGCGGATTCAAAGCAACGTAAAATGTTTTAGGATAGGTCCATCCGATCAAATTACCAAGCATTTGGCTATAGACGACATTGCCGCTCTCATCCTTTAATTCGACTCTCAGGCAAAGCGCACTATTATTTGTAGGAGAAGTAACATTATTTATCGCTATTTCCAGCCCGATAATCCTGCCCTGATATTCGGATTTTATATACGGGCCGAAGATATTCTGGAAATCCAGGGGGACATTGTCATTATCGACCCTGATTAAACTATACCACATCCCGCCCCACGTCCATAATCCGCTAACGTGGGAAACAGTCGCCGTATAAGCGGAATTACTGTCCCAGGTATAAGATACGTCTTCTTCGTTAAGTTTCCCTCGATCGCCTCCGGTAGCATCGTAATACCATCCTCCTGATATACTGGGCAACGGCGTATCATGTTCATCTACAATAATCGGATAATAGGCTGTTTGGTTTGTTACGGTAAAAGCAGCAGTGCTAGTTGTAAAGAGTCCGCTCGGGTCCTCTACTTTTACTGTAACATCGCTCGTACCATGCCAACCTGCTTGCGGATGTATACTTATGAATCTGTTTGAGCCTATAGTTACGTCACATTCGGGTTGCGTGTTCTGGGTAATAGTATAGGTTAAGCCGCTATGGGGAGTTTCAGCATCAAAGGAATGGTTCCAAAGGTCTACCGCGCTATCCAAAATAGTGTCCTCGTCCACCTCCACGTCCGGTAGCGATATCACAGGCGGCGTATTACCGGTAACAGTCATATTGCGATAAAAGCCAAGGCCCTTACTATAGTTACCTACGAACATATCATAATCGCCGTCAGTGTCTATATCGACAAAGGCAGGCGCGCTGCGATAGTTTACATTTATTGAATTGTAATTTGTTGTTATAAGCGTCCAGCTCGGCAATGCTGCTGTGCCGGTGTTTTCATAGAAAGATATGGTGCCGGCATATTTTCCTACAAACATGTCGTAGTCGCCGTCGTTGTCGATGTCTATGAAGGCAGGCCTGCTGCTATCCCCTACATTTATTGAATTGTAACTTGTTGTTATAAGCGTCCAGCTCGGTAATGCTGCTGTCCCGGTGTTTTGGTAGAAGTTTATGTTGCCGCTTCCTTCGCCTATAAACATATCATAGTCGCCGTCGTTGTCTATGTCGACGAAAGTGGGTGTGTTATAACCTCCGATATTTATTGAATTATAGTTTGTTGTTACGAGCGTCCAGCTCGGGGATACAGCTGTGCCGGTGTTTTCATAGAAGCTTATATTGCCGTTATATGCGCCTCCTACAAACATATCGTAATCGCCGTCGTTGTCGATATCTACGAAGGTGGGTGAGCTGCTATCCCCTACATCTATTGAATTATATTTTTTACTAACAAGCGTCCAGCTCGGGGACTGCGGCGTACCATCATTTCGATAATAGTATATAGTACCGTCGCCTTGGCCTATGAACATATCGTAATCGCCGTCGTTGTCTATGTCGACAAAAGTAGGCCTATTGCTAGATCCTACATTCATTGAATTATAGTTTTCAGTGACACGTATCCAGCTCGGGGATACCGCCGTGCCGGTGTTTTGGTAGAAGTTTATATTACCGGCCCCTGCGCCTATAAACATATCGTAATCGCCGTCGTTGTCTATATCGATGAATGCGGGTGCACTATGATCTCCAACGGCTATTGAATTGTAGTTTCCTGTAACAAATGTCCAGTTAGCAGTTTCGGGCGTGCCGTCGTTTTGATAAAAGTTTATGTTGCCGTTGCCCCAATCCCCTATAAACATGTCGTAATCACCGTCAGCGTCTATGTCGACAAAGGTGGGTGTACAATAACTTCCGACATCTATCGAATTATAATTTTCTGTTACAAGCGCCCAGCTCGGGGATGCCGCCGTGCCGGTGTTTTGGTAGAAAGATATGGTGCCATTATATTTTCCTACAAACATGTCGTAGTCGCCGTCATCGTCGATGTCTACGAAGGTGGGTGAGCTAGTATCTCCTACGTTTATTGAATTGTAGTTTTCGTTAATAAGCGCCCAGCTTGGGGATGCTGCTGTCCCGGTGTTTTGGTAGAAGTTTATGTTGCCGCTTCCTTCGCCTATAAACATATCATAGTCGCCGTCGTTGTCGATATCGACGAAAGCGGGAGCACTATAATCTCCAACATCTATCGAATTATAATTTTCTGTTACAAGTACCCAGCTCGGCGATACTGCTGTGCCGTCATTTCTGTAGAAGTTTATATTGCCGGTTACTTCACCTACAAACATATCATAGTCGCCGTCATTGTCGATATCGACAAAGGTGGGTTTTGAATAATTCCTACTACTTCCTATATAAGCTTCGGCCAGATAATTACCGTCCACCATACCTTCATATTCTTTCTGCCAACCCGATGCGGCTGTTACTGTAAAGGTAGCCGCATCAGATGAGAAGAGCCCGCCGGGGTCTGTCGCTTTAAAGGTGATGGTTTCTGCGCCGTTCCAGTCGGGGTTGGGTGTTGTGATGGTGGCGACCCTGCTTACTACTGAGACCGTAAGCTGTGAGTTGCCTGAATAGGTCCAGGTCATCTGGGCATCGGTATTGTCTACGTCTGAGACGTAGTTATCAAGTGCAATGGTTGCGAAGGTCGAGCCCTCGGCTACAGTCTGATTCGGGATGTCGGTGACGACGGGCGCGTCATTCACGGCAGTGACTGTAAATACCGCTGAATCGATTCCTGAGAGCAAGCCTGGATCTTTTGCGGTAAAGGTAATAGTTTCCGAACCGTTCCAGTCGGGATTTGGCGTTGTGATTGTGGCGATGCGGTTTGTGATTGAGACCCCTAGCTGTGAATTGCCGCTATATGTCCATGTCATCTCGGCATCGGTATTGTCGACATCCGAGACATAGTTATCGAGTGCAATAGTCGCAAAGTTTGCGCCTTCGGCAATAGTCTGGTTCGGAATGTCGGTGACGACGGGCGCGTCATTGACGGCGGTTATAGTGATGGAGACTGTCGCGGTATTCGAATTAAGCGATCCGTCATTTGCCTTAAATGTAAATGAGTCTGAACCATTATAGTCAATAGCCGGCGTATACGTAAGATTCGGGGCTGTGCCTGATAATGTGCCGTGAGTGGGGCTGCCGACTACACTATAAGTAAGCGGGCTTCCTTCTATGTCTGCAGCGGTTAATGTGATGGCTTTTGCGGTATCTTCATTTGTTATGACAGACTGGTTATTGGCGATGGGTGCATCATTGACGGCTGTTATAGTGATAGAGACTGTCGCGGTATTCGAATTAAGTGATCCGTCATTTGCTTTGAACGTGAATGAGTCTGAGCCGTAATAGTCAATAGCCGGTGTATATGTAACGTTCGGGGCTGTGCCTGATAATGTGCCGTGAGTGGGGCTGTCGACTACACTATAAGTAAGCGGGCTTCCTTCTATATCAGTAGCAGTCAGGGTAATGGCCTTTTGTGTATCTTCGTTTGTTGTGACGGACTGGTTATTGGCAATTGGTGCATCATTGACGGCTGTTATAGTGATAGAGACTGTCGCGGTATTCGAATTAAGTGATCCGTCATTTGCTTTGAAGGTCAACGAGTCTGAACCGTTCCAATTAAGAGCCGGCATATACGTGACGTTCGGCGCTGTGCCTGACAATGTGCCGTGAGTAGGCTGCGTGACAATGCTGTAAGTAAGCGGGCTTCCTTCTATATCCGTAGCGGTCAAGGTAATGGCCCTTGCGCTATCTTCGTTTGTTGTGACGGATTGGCTATTGGCTACAGGCGCGTCGTTAACAGTGGTCACTGTAATCGATACTGTCGCTGTATTCGAATCAATAGTTCCGTCGTTCGCCTTAAACGTGAATGAGTCTGAGCCGTACCAGTTAAGAGCCGGCGTATACGTAATGTTAGGCGCTGTGCCTGATAGCGTGCCGTGAGCGGGACTAGCGACTATGCTGTAAGTAAGCGGGCTCCCTTCTGCGTCTGTTGCAGTTAAGGTAATGGCCTTGGCGGTATCTTCGGCTGTTGTGACATTCTGGTCATTGGCTACGGGCGGCTGATTATCCGCCGTGTAAACGAAATTGACATACAATGCATAGGCGCCCGTGCCAGTCGTACTATAATGCTTGACCTTCGCGTAATAGGTTCCGGCAGTTACCGATCTTGTGATACTGAAATTATTCCCCGGTCCGCTATCGTCATCATAAGTAATGGTGTTGCCGGCGGAATCCAAAAGATAACCATACGTATCGATACTGCTTGCTGTTTCGATATTCAGGTTTCCTGAGGCGGGTATGTGGATTTCAAAAAGATCATTATCGCCGGACGTTTCAAGGTATCCGGAAACGGCAGTATTTGTGCTCACGAGCGTCGCTGTGCCTGTATCATTGCCGTGGTCATCAGCGCTAAAGTTTGTATGTAAAAGATAATCCCCCATTCCGGTCGTGCTCGCGTGTTTTACTCTGATATAATAGGTAAGACCGCTTACCAGTTGGAAGATCTTGAAATTATTTCCCAAACTATTATTGTCTTCGGTAATCGTGCCGCCGCCGGAATTCAAGAGATAGCCATACATATCTGTACTGCCTGTTGTAAAGACCGTAAGCGTGCCCGCTCCGGGTGACACTAATTTGAAATAATCATTATCGCTTAGAGATTCAATAGCGCCGTTGACGGAACTATTGGCGTTGATGGTCGTGGCATGAGCTATGTCATTTCCATGATCATCGGAAGCGGTGGGTATGGTAATGGTAGCACAGTCCAACTCTACTCCATACTGATCACCTGTCGAAATATAATACTGGATCTGATAAAATCCCGGATTTAGCGCTATGGAGAGAGCGGGAGAATTGGCGAAGATATTCCAGCCGTATCCGCCGTCCCCGGTATCGCTCGCTGTAAAATTGCCTACCGTCTGCTTCGTACTATCGGCCGCCCCTACTTCCTTTATATATACGATGACGTTTTCGAGTGTCCCATCCCAGTTGTCATTCGAATGTCTGATTACGAATGACGCTGTGCCTGCCTGAGACACTGTAAACGACCTTCCCCAACGAGAGAGGGAATACCCTCCGCTATACATGCGGAGCGTAAGATCATTGTTCGCATTATCTTCAAACGCCATGTGGCCGGTCTCATCCCAATCGGCTTCGATGATTACCGACGTCGTGCCCGAGCCGCCGCCTTGGTTGTCTAATGCGCGAGGCGTAAAGTCAGCGTGCAGAGTATAACTTCCCGTTCCATCGGGATTATTATGTCTCACGGCAACGTAGTAAATCCTGCTGCTTACATACCGCGCGATCCTGAAATTTTTGCCGGCGCCGCCGTTATCGCTGCTGACAAAGGCGGTATCGTCGGAACTTTCCAGGTACCCGAACGTATCTGTGTCTCCGGTTGTGTAAATAGCTATGTCGCCGCCGGGTGAGGGCACGGATATCCTGAAATAATCATAATCGCCGGGGCTTTCAACAGCGCCTGCGATCGTGCCGCCCGCGCTTAAGTCTGTCGCAGCAGCTGTATAGTTTCCATGATCATCTGCGGGCGGCCCAGGATTCGGAAAAAGCTCGGCCGGCAGCGCTGTACCGCTGTCAAAATACGCGGCAATATGTTTTACCCGTTCCGCTTCTACGCTATAGCTTGCTAGCAGCGCGTCGGGATTTAACGCATCAAAGATGCTCTGAACAATATAGGCGGCATTCAGCGCCTCATACGGCCGCCCCCAATCCGTATATTTATATTCGCCGTCGGTTGCACGCCAGGCATATGCCGTGTCGGTGGGCTGCCAGGGTATTGCCGCTTCCCATCCATATTTATCGGCGCTGCTATGAAAAAACCCGCTCTCGAAGGAAGCCATCCATGAAAAGATTGTATCAATATCAACCTGTTCAAGATTTTTCCACCTGGCAAGAGGGATAAACCACGCATGCGGGCCCGTTACCGGCGATAATGATGTTCCCGGCACCGGCATGTGGTTCCCTTCATTGCCGGGGTATTCCACCTGCACGCCGTTCATTTCAAATACAGGCTTGCCGTTGAGCGCCTGCGTCATGACCTGCGTGCCGAGTGCCTGATAGCCATAGTGCCCGGAATAGTCCAAAGCCGCCTTCATGACGGGTTCAGTGGATGTCTCGAAGTAATCCAATCCGGCAGACTCAGCAGCCGTTACCGGCATACCATGAATCATACGCAGGCCGTGTATAAACATGGCGGAATGGTAACTCGGCTTGCCAACCGGGATAGCGCCCGAAAAACTGCTCCAGTTGACAGGGTGGTTTTCCATGCTCCCCGCAATGGTATAGAATTCGTTTACGGTAATCTGCCCGGAAAGCAGTAATGCCGCTAAAAGAATCGGTCCTTCCGCGGACTCTCTGTCCCATATGCCCGCTGACGGATTTCCGTTTTCGTGATTAAATACAAGTTCATTGTTTTGAACAAAATCTCTGAGGTCGATTGCGGCACGGATTTCCTGACATAAGTGAATTATTGTGCCGCGGTCCGCAATAGCCACAGCCTGATCATTCGCCAGCCCTTCGAGCACCAACAGATTCATGTAGGGCAGTCCGTTATCATCACTCGATTGCATATTTTCGTTATATGGCCGGTTCACTTCAAGGACACTTCTATCGACATCGCCGGTCTTTGTCGTCAGATACGACCGGTGAAAATGACCGTTATGATACTGCATGGCGTCAGGAGAATGTTGGAATGTATTGAGGGTACGTAATCCTTTAAGGATCTGCCCCCAGGTCAAGTCATAACTGGATTCCCAGCCCATTTTATACGCTAAGGCAAGCGATACAAAACGCAGCGTTACTTCGTTAATGTTGACATGCGATCCATAGCCGCGCGTTAGAGGCCAACTCTCTTCCCGCATCGAAGCGCCGTCAGGGACCCGGAATTTTCCGGAGCCGGCAAAGGCGTGGGTCATTCCCGTTTCAAGGCTGCTTGGATATCCACCGGTAAAATAGCGCACGCACTGCTGGGCATAAGTGTTTAATTTATCCTGATATGCTTGGGAGAGTGTAGGGTCGTCAGCAAACGAGGCTGCACAAATAAAAAAGACTGTTACAACGGACATTATAACAGCCCTAAAAATGAGCGCAAAAAAATTATGGCCCCTTCGACGACGGTCCTTCATATAACTGACCCCTCCTTTTTGAGGTCTTGAGGAAATTTTGGCAGGCTACATTAATACTCTACCACACATTTTATAAATTGTAAATAGCGGAAGGGAAAAAAGAGAGGGAAAAATAGAAAAACTAACTTTATATTTTCTTAATCATTTTTGTTAGATACTAAATATAATTCTTCTCTTAATGCTTCTTTTACAGATTCCCGCCTATTCCGCAGAATGTCACAGCCGATAGTTTTGAAATATTCCCGATTCTGCTTGTCGAGCCTCTTCCAAGTCAGCGCCTTATCCAAAATATACAGCCGTTTTTTCAAATCTTCGTCCGCAAATTTTTCGTATTCTCTTTTTGATAAAACGCAAAATACTCTCTTGTCTTTTTTGGAAAGAAATTCATTAAAAGCGGCCTGTTCGGCGGATATGTTTATGCCCGTAACCTTGTATGATTCCAAATAAACATTTAGCCGGTGATAATTGAAGGAATCGGCTGCGATCAAGTCCCCTCCTTTTATGACAGCTTGTATATCCGATCCAAAGCGCGCCAATGGGTCATTATCAACTGCCGGCAGTATGCCTCCCGCAAAATACCCAAAACAAGCTATTGCGGCAACACAGAAACTTAACGGCAGCAGTATCTTCCTTTTGTCCCGTAATGAATAAGCGAATATCATAAATGCGGGCAATAGAAACATCAAAAGCGACAATGAAAATAGCGGTTTATCAAATAGATAAAAGCTTATGCATAACCACGCGGGAAAAGCAATAACGCATGCCGCAATGGTCAGAACGAACGGGGCTTTGAACAGCGCGCTGCGGTATAAATCATTTTTTTCGGTAAGATCGGATAAGTAGGCGCCGATAAACAATGCCAACGGCGCTGAAAGCGGCAGGATATAATAACTTTCTCTGGACCAGACCGCTACTATCATAATAAAAACGACGGAAAACCATAAGATTATAAGCTGGAGTGCGCATTCTCTTTTTTTATCATAAGGCATATCCTCGCGGCGCATAGAAAAAACCGCTGCCGGTAAAAAAATAGCCCACGGAAGGTGCCTTAAAAATATAATACCGGAATAATAGAAAATCGACGAGAAATAATGTAAAAGCGCGCTAGCCGGCTCGCCCGAAGAAGAAAGATTTAACTTTTTCACTATCTCTAAAGACCAGACATTGCCGATATATTCTTTACCGTGGAGAATTATCATCGTTATAAACCACGGCGCGCTGATGATCGCAAATATAACAAGGCCTAAAGCGATCTTCATATCTTTTATTGCGGCCCAATCCTTGCGTAAGATAATGAATGCAAATATTATTACCATAGGATAAAAAAAGCCGAGGGGCCCTTTGGTGAGCATGGCCAAGGCCATAAAAATATACATACATAAATAGCGGAACCTGCCTTTTATGCGTCCCAGATATGCTTTTATAAAGGAGTATATCGCGAGTGTGATAAAAAGCGTGAATGTTATATCGGGAACGGCAAACCTGGCATACATAAAAAATACCTCGCAGGTGGCAAGGGCGAGGGCCGAAAATAACGCCGCCTTCTTATTAAAAAGGTCTCTGGCGAGAAAGTAGATTATTATGATATTGAGGATGGCGGCGATGACCGATGAGAATCTTGCTCCGAAGATCCCTATGCCGAAGACTTTGTACGAAAGAATGATCAGCCAATAAAAGAGTATCGGCTTCTGAAAACGCAGGTTTCCGTGATAGCGCGGCGTAAGGTAATCGCCGGTCGCTTCCATCTCTCTCGTGCTTTGAATATATCTTTTTTCGTCCGGGATCGAGTATCCTAGATCCGCCCTGTTTATCGTATACAACCAGAGCAAAACAGCTATTATAAAAAGTCCTATTATCACGTCTTTTTTCAAGATGAGTTGCCCCGTTTCAGATATTCACCCCGTCAAACGGGGTTCACTTGTTTATGCCTGGCTATCAACACAAGATTGCGCGCATATACCACCAACCCCACCCCCTGGCCCAGAGTAAACACAATATCTTTTCGGTAGATGGCATAGACGAAAAGTACAGCCCCGCCCAATATGCTGAAATACCAGAATGATATCGGGATTATGCTTTTCTTTGCCTTTTCGGAATGTACCCATTGGACGATAAACCTCAGGCTGAAACATATTTGGCCTAAAAGACCAAACATAACCCACGGGTTTAAAAGATCTTTGATGTTCATGTTATAGCCTTTCTTTAGGGCCAGACCTTAACCAGTCTTTAGGGTCAGACCCTAACCAGTGATAATACCCTGTCAAGGGTCTGACCCTAAAGACTGACCCTAAATTTATATCCAGCTCTTACGGTTAAAAAGCAGCGTCAGAAAATCATAAGCTACCTTGAAAGACCTGCTGAATCCGTATTTTGTCTTGCCGTATGGCCGGGGACGATGATTGACCTTCACTTCGGACGGCTTTTTCCCCTTAATCATCAGGAGATACGGTATGAATCTGTGCGCGCCTTCTCTTTTAAGCGGTAAAACTTTTATGGAATCTTTTGTGTAAACTCTCAACGTGCACGATATATCGTGAAGATGGCTTTTAAAGACCGTCTTCTGAACAAGATTGCCGAACCATGAGGCCATCTTTTTGGATGCGGGGTCCTTCCTCATGTAGCGCCAACCGCATACAAAATCATAGCCCTTTTTAAGCTCGGCGACAAGTTTCGGTATGTCGTTAGGGTCATTTTGCATATCGCCGTCCATGGATATCACTATTTCGCCGCGGGCCCTCTGGAAACCGACTTTAAGAGAGGCCGTTTGGCCGCATCGCGCTTTATTGTCGATTACAACCACCTTGGCGTCTCTTTGGGATATATCTTTCAAGATGGCTTTAGTCTCATCGGTAGAGCCGTCGTTTACAAAAATAATCTCATATTCATCCATTAGTGACTCCATTACCCGCTTGATGGAATCGTATAACGGGCCTACCGATTCTTCTTCGTTAAAAAATGGCGCAACTACTGAATACATTATTACCTTTCGGGGACACTCTCCTTAAAAGTCACTTGCAATATAAGACGGAGGGTGTCCCCCTCTCGGCATTACTGCCGTATATAGTCTTTTGGGCCATTACAACCGCTATCGCCCGCTTCTATTACTTACGACGTAAATCTCATTCTGAAATACTTCCCGGAAGAGGCCCGCGCCTTTCACGCGCAATGAATCCTTCAGTTCCTTATCAAGCCTTATTCGCCGTTTCCATACAAAATAATTGTCTATCACATAAAGATTATTCCTCATCTCCTCGGGCACAAATATATCATAATCTTTTTTCTTTATTACGCAGAATACTCTCTCTTTTGAACTTAAGAATTCCATGAGCCGCGGAGCTGTATCCATGAAAGGGCGGCCGTCAGCAGTATACGTAACTTTAACCATTTCGACCGGCGTTTGAAAAAATACCTGCAGCTCTTCGGGGATTATACCATGAGAGCCTATGCCTATCCTATCTCCTTCTTTCATATTAGCTTTAACGGAAGACGCGGCGCGCTCCATTCTGTTGGTAAATAAACCGGCAGCCGGGAAAACATTAATAGTGATATATAAAAGCGAAAGAAATAATACAATACCGTAAGGGGGCCATTTTCTATTTTTCCCACGTTCGGCGAAAAACGCTCCTACCGATATCGACGCTGCCGGCGCTAGCGCCAAAAGATAATGCGTTCTTCTTTCCGCTACGAAGGTAAAAAATAAAAAAACGGCGGCTATCCATATGATTAAAAAAAGACTCCCGTCGCTTTTTCCACTATCAGCCCGGCCGGCGGCTGACATATTTCGAGCTCGAAAATAACTGCCGAGAAAGGCAAAGGGCATGAATAGGGAATACGGGAAAAACTTCGTTGCCAAGGCGACTATATAAAAAACAAAGCCTTTAAGATACACCATTATAAAAGAACCTGCCTCGCCCCAGCCAAGCCTCTCTAATACCTCGCGGCTAAGGACCTGACCGGCATATTTCCCCGGGTATATTTTGCACATCGCATAAAACCATGGCACCGTGATAAGCGCAAATAGTAGAATGCCCGTTAAGACGTCGTTTGATCTAAACGATCTTTCTTTCTTTAGCAGGCAGAATATCAAGACTACCAAAAACGGGATTATTGCGCCTACGGGGCCTTTTATCAAAAAAGCGACGGCTAAAGATACAAAAAATAGCCGCATGTCACTGCCTGATTTAAATTTATAATACCTGATAAAAAAGTACAGGCCCAGCGTCTCGAAGAAAATCAAGGCCATATCCGGCACGGCCAGCCGCGCATATCTATAGTATAACGGCGTAGTAGCCGCAAAAAGCGAGGCGAATAAGGCGGCTCTTTTGTCTTTCTGCAGCAATTCCGCTATTTTGAATATTAAAAGCGCCAAAAGGGCGCCAAGAAAGATAGAAGGCAGCCTTGCGGCGAACCAGCTTACGCCTAATATTTTAAAAGAAAGCAGGATAAACCAGTAAAACAGTATCGGCTTCTGAAACCTTTCCTCGTCCATGTAGCGCGGCGTGAGGATATCTTTGGTCTTTAGCATATACCTCGAGCTTTCGAAATAAAAATTCTCGTCCCCTTTGAATTCCATGCTGGATTTTTGCGCCCCAAAAGAGAATAAAAGAACGCAGTATATAAAAATGCTCACTTTTGTAGGGAAAGATTTCATTCGGCCTTTTATAGGGGACAGCGCCCAAGTGTAGGGTCAGACCCTAGCAGTTTTAATTCACTGTCAAGGGTCTGACCCTACACTTGGGCGCTGTCCCCTATTTTTTATTGGTTAAAAGATAGACTTTGTGCCTTAATACGTCTTTCAAAATATCCTTCTTGCCGCACAATACTTCTAAAATCGCCCCCTTGTTGAGACTTCTTTTGAGGCGCGTTTTCCACATGTCGCGTTCATCCATTATAATCAGTTTAGATTTAAGGTCACCGGGTAGGAGCCCCTCATAATCATCCGACGCTATCACCAGATATACTTTATCACCGGAAGTAAGAAACTTCGCGATTTTTTCTTTATGCAGCCCAAGCGCCTTGGGCGACTTTTCCTTTACGCTTACTTCTTCGATCGGCATGTCCAGGTATATGCCGAGCCGTTGGTAACTGACATCGACAGAGCCGACGCCGACTTTCTCCCTTGATTTTAGATTGCGTTTTATCTCTTCGGCAAAAGTCGGAAGCACCTTGTCGTTAAATAAAGGAATGGCCCTCCCGGCGAGAAACAGCATCAGTACGGCCATGGCAATGGGCACAGCAAAAAGCGTAGCGGTGCTTTTTCTCCTTACGTAAGGCGATATAATGAATAGTAACGCTAAAACAACGGCATTTTCATACGCCGCTACTTCGGAAGGGTATACATGCTGCATTGCATACAGAACGCCGATAATCCCGACGGTATAAATTATCGCTATTAATATATAAGCGATGGCGAAGCCGACGGATTTAAATTGCGTCTTTCTCTCCTGGAGATTTATCAAATATCTGGCTGCCATAAGACCGAAGCCCGGCGCGAGCGGCAAGAGATAACTGTATTCCTTAACGGCGATGAGGCTGAAAAAGACGAATATGCCCAGAAAATAGCTCAATATCAGTTTATAGGAATCTCTCTCGAGGGAATATGTGTTTTTGCTCTTAAAGGCATCGACGAGAGCGGCCGGTAAAAATAATGAATAAGGAAAAAACCACACCAGTAAAACAGGTACATAATAAAAAAGGTTTTTGAGATAATCAAGTAGGTCGGCGCAGCTTATATTGTTACTTGGCACATAAAATATCCGCTTTATAGACTCGCGCAAGATTATGTGATTCAGATATTTGTCCCCATGCAATAGATACATCGCGATATACCACGGCAGCCCTACGGCTAACACTATAAGTATGCCGGACGGGATATTTACCGCCTTAAGAAGTTTCCATTTTTTTGCGCTGACCACAAAAGAGAGCATTATGATCAGCGGCAAAAGGAAGCCGACATACCCTTTATTCATCGTAGCCAGTCCCAAGACTACAAAAAAAGCCGTAAAAAACCCTTTTCCTTTTTCGGGATCTTTTGCGCCTTTCAAAAAGAGGTATATCGAATAAACCACAAAAAAAGTGAGGGCCATATCGGGAGACGCGTATCTTGAATACATAAAAAATATGACAAAAGTCGCGACTATGCCGGCTGCCAAAAGCCCGGTCTTGCGGTCGAATAGTTTTCTGCCTATATTAAATGTGAAGATAACCGTCAGGATGCCGAATAAAGCGGATGGAAAGCGTACCGCGAAATTATTAATACCGAGCGCAAGGTAAGAGAGGCTCACAAACCAGTAAAAAAGGATAGGTTTTTGGAAACGAAATTGCCCCTGATAATAAGGGGTGACCCAGTCATGGCGGGCGAACATCTCCTTTACGCTCTGGAAGTAGAACTTTTCGCTTTCGATGAGAGGGAGAGCGCTGCCTAGATTATAGGTGAATATTATCGCGCAGATGACGAACAGTAAAATCTTTACGGAAACATCGGTCTTCTTCAAAATAATCTCCCTTCACCCGCTAAAGGATGTAATTAACATATATACAAACTTATATTATGATAGCACAATACAGGTTTTTTTCAAGATTAAAATCTCGAAAGGAAATATGGGGTTTCACAAAAATAGACAAAAATAGGGACAGATACTATTTTTGAACAAGGAATATATTCTGAAAAATAGTATCTGTCCCTATTTTTGCCGTGCGCAAAATACAGCTGGTTACTTTTTCAATCTTGAAGGAATAGCATTTCTCCAGGTATCACTTAACTCCGTAACGGGAATATCTATCAGCGCGGCCTTTTTGTTTTGTATAGTTAATTTTTTTCCGCCGACGCTTCCTATGACCTTATAAGAAATATAATGCTTTTTCACTATCCTCTCTAAGGAGGACAGTTTGTTCTTCCGAACGGATACAATTATTCTGGACTGCGCCTCTCCGAAAAGAAGGGCATCATTTCTTACATTTTCGTTCAATTTTATCGTCGCGCCTACCATCTTCTTTTTGTTTGAAACGCAAGATTCTGCCAGCGCCACTGCCAACCCGCCCTCGGAGCAGTCATGGGCAGAGTTGATAATTCCCGATTCGATCATTTCAAGGCAGGCTTCTTGAACGGTCTTTTCCGTCTCCATGTCTATCTTGGGGTTGCCTTTCTTCATGTTGTGCGCGAGGTATAAATACTCGCTGCCGGAAAGATCGTCCGTATTCTTGCCGAGAAGGACTACAATATCGCCCTCTTTTTTGAAATTTTGGGTAACGCGCTTATTGGCATCTTTTATCAATCCGACCATTCCGACCATCGGCGTAGGGTCTATTGCCCCTTTAGGGTTTTCATTATAGAAACTGACGTTGCCGCTGATAACAGGTGTGTCCAGGGCCCTCGCCGCCGCCGAAAGTCCTTCTATGCACTTCTTAAATTGCCAGTAATTCTCCGGCTTCATCGGATTGCCGAAATTTAATCCGTCTGTAATGGCAAGCGGATGACCGCCGGAACATACTATGTTCCTTGCGGCTTCTGCCACCGCTATCATGGCGCCGTTGTAAGGATTTAAATAGCAATATCTGCCGTTACAATCTACGCTAATAGCCAACGCCTTCTTGGTCCCCTTGACTTTAATAACAGCCGCATCGGAACCGGCGCCTACCAGCACTTCTTTTTTATCGACAAAAGTGAATTTTTCATAAGCGGATTCTTTGCTGGCAATGCTCGGCGAGTCAAGTAATCTCAATAATACCTTATTTAAATCGCCCGGCACTGATACCGCTTTATAATCCAAATTCTGCGCGTCCTTTAAATACGCGGGTTCTTTTGTTTCTCTATCGTAAAGCGGCGCTTTTTTGGTCAGCGCTTCGGCGGGCACTTCGCATACTACGACGCCCCTTTCCTTCACCCTCATCATCTTGTCATTTGTGACCTTGCCTATTTTTACGGCGTTTATCTTCCATTTCTTTAAAATGTTTAATGCGTCCTCATCGAAGCCGCCCTTCAAAATGGCAAGCATTCTTTCCTGGGATTCCGACAATAGGATCTCGTAAGGCGTCATTCCCTTTTCGCGCTGCGGAATCAAAGCCACATCTATTTCGATGCCCGTTCCGCCCCGCGTAGCCGTCTCGCAGGAAGAACATGTCAGGCCGGCTGCTCCCATATCCTGCATTCCCACTACAAGCCCTTTTTCTATCAGTTCGAGGCACGCTTCCCGCAAGCGCCTGCCGAGTGAGGGATTCCCTATCGCGACCGCATTTTTAGTCGACGCTGATTCTTCGGTTATTTCCTTTGATGCAAAACTTGCCCCACCCACGCCGTCTCTCCCCGTATCTCCGCCTATGTAATAAACGGGATTACCCACGCCGCCGGCGGTACCTCGTACGATATTATTCTTTTTAACTATCCCCACCACAAACGCATTGACAAGAGGGTTGCCTTCGTAACTTTCGTCAAAATATGTATCGCCGCCGACCGCGTTCACCGCAGCTATGTTGGCGTAATGGGCAAGGCCTCTAATGACTTCTTTGAACAAAAACTTGACTCTCTCATTATCCAGATTTCCGAATCTTAACGCGCCCAAACCGGCGACCGGCCGCGCGCCTGTGGTAAATATGTCTCTGAGGCATCCGCCTATTCCGGTAGCCGAGGCTTCAAAGGGCTCTACCGCCGACGGATGGTTATGTGATTCTATCTTGAATGAAACACCCAATCCGTCTCCTATGTCGACTATCCCGGCATTTTCTTCCCCCGCCCCCACCAAGACACGTTTTCCTTTTTTTGGAAAAAGGCTGAAAAGCTTTCGCGAATTTTTATAACTGCAATGCTCCGACCACATCGCCGAAAAGACGCCTAATTCCGTAAAATTGGGGTCCTTGCCGATCAACTTCTTTATCTGATTAAATTCGTCTTCGGAAAGCCCCATTTCCTTCGCTAATTCCGCATCTACTTTTACTGCCGCTGCTGTTTCCATTTAATACCCCCTAGATTTTTATTCCCATTCTATTGTGCTGGGCGGTTTAGAACTTATATCGTAAACAACTCTGTTTACTCCTTTGACTTCATTTATTATACCGTTGGATATTTCCGCCAATACGTAATGCGGGATCTCGGCCCAATCCGCGGTCATGCCGTCTACGCTTGTGACCGCGCGCACGGCGATCACGTTCTCATATGTTCTCCGGTCGCCCATAACTCCGACGGATTTAACCGGCAGAAGAACGGCAAACGACTGCCACAACTTGTTGTAAAGATTGCGCTTTTTGATTATATCCATCAATTTGTAATCGGCTTCTTTAAGGATGCTTAATCGTTCTTCCGTAACATCTCCTATGATGCGTACGGCAAGCCCCGGACCCGGAAACGGCTGGCGCCATACGGCGGAAGGCGGCATCTTAAGTTCTTTGCCGAGTGAGCGTACTTCGTCTTTAAAAAGGTATCTTAGCGGTTCTATAAGTTTGAGGCGCATCTTTTTAGGAAGCCCGCCGACGTTATGATGGGTTTTAATAGTGGCGCTCGGGCCGCCGAAGGCCGATTGCGATTCTATAAGGTCGGGGTAAAGAGTGCCCTGCGCCAGGTACTTGACGCCTTTTATCTTTCGGGCTTCTTTTTCGAAGACCCTTATGAATTCTTTTCCTATGATCTTGCGTTTCTGCTCGGGGTCGGTTATGCCTTTTAGCGCGTTCAAAAATCTTTTTCTAGCGTCCACTACTTTCAGATTTAGGCCGAAATTCTTCCTGAAGAGTTTACTTACGCGTTCCGTCTCTCCTTTTCGCAGTAGGCCGTTGTCGACGAATATGCAATATAATCGCCTCCCTATCGCTTTATGAAGAAGAACCGCCGTAACGGATGAATCAACGCCGCCGCTTAATCCCAAAACGACTTTACTATCTCCTGTTTTCTCCCTTATTTCCCGAACGGAATCTTTTATGAAGGATTTCATCGTCCATGAGGAACGGCAGCCGCAGATATCTTTGACAAAATTCCTTATAATGACGCTTCCTTTTTCGGTATGGGCGACTTCCGGATGAAATTGTACTCCGTATAACTTTTCGGAAAAAGACGACATGGCTGCCGTGGCAGTATTCACCGTATGCGCTATGCGCTTAAAGCCCTTTGGCAGGCGTTTTATATGATCGCCATGGCTCATCCAACAGTCAATGCTTTTAGGCAGGCCGCGAAAAAGATCCTTATGTGAATCTATAACAAGCCTGGCGTGGCCGTATTCCCGCTTTCTGGCGCGCCGAACTCCTCCGCCGTACTCTTTCGCCACAAGCTGCATTCCGTAACATACGCCCAATATCGGTATCCCTAAAGAAAATATATTTTTATCCGGATGCGGCGCGCCTTTTTCGTATACGCTTGCCGGCCCGCCTGAAAGTATCAGTCCTTTTGGCGCTATTTTCATTATATCGGCTTTTTTTGCCGTAGGCGGCATTATTCTGCAGAAAACGCCGCTCTCCCTCACCCGTCTGGCGATAAGCTGGTTATATTGCGAACCTAGGTCTATTATTACTATGGTGTTTTTGAGGTTATTCGCGTCTGGCATTTTACATTATTCTTGGTGCTTAAAACTAAAAAGACGTTCCACCTCTTAAAAGGTCGTAGAACGTCTTTGTTCTGGTATCGATAACGAGCATTGCATTAAGCGTAGATAAACGGATTATATTATATTTGTTCTAATTAGTCAAGCTTTTTTTGAGCGAGCCATCTTATACAAGTGACATAATGATGGGAACGGTTATAACGCTTGCGACGGTAGTGGCGAAAACGCCGACGGAGGCAAGTTTGGAATCTCCGCCGAATCTGGTGGTAAATATGGGGGTAGTTGATGCCGATGGCATGGCCGCTTGTAATACTATGATGGCGCGCGACAAGGGCGTAAGCGAATCAAAGAGGCCCGTTACGAACAACGCGAAAATAGGTATTATTATCAATTTACATAATACTATTAACGATATGGTGGTTCTATAAGAATAAAGTTCCTTGAAATTTCCCTTTCCCATTATAGACCCGACTACCAAAAGTGCCATGGGGATAGTGGCGGCCCCCAGCATGTTCGACGCGTCCAAAAGAAATGAAGGTACTTTTATGGACGCGGCGCCCACGATTATACCGCATAATAAACCTATCGTTCCGCTATTTATCAGGTTCCTTAAAGATGCTTTTATCGCGCTCTTTTCCGACGATAAAGTGGGGCTGCTGTTACGCAAAGTCCATACCCCTAAAGTCCAATAAAGTATATTAAACCCTACGTTAAAGAATACCACTCTCATCACGCCTTCTTCACCGTAAAGCATGTTTGCGATGGGTATCGCCAAAAAGCCGCAATTTGTAAACGTAGACAGGTAAACGAATGTCGCCCTTTCCGCCGGATCCAGCTTTACCAATTTCGAAAGAAGCACCGCTATAAAATAGGCGACTATTACGAAAAGTACGGCGAAAACCGGAAGCGACCATATCGTCTTGAATAATTCCAGAGTAAATTGAGTTGCGAGGGAGTAAAAATAGAGGACGGGAAGCGTAACTACTAACACCAATTTAGCCAGTGATTTATTGAATTCGTCGTTTAGTATCCCTTTATACTTGGCAATCGCGCCTATGATGAGGAGCACAAAGAGAACGCTGACTTTTGACAAGACTTGCGAGAACATTATTTACGTAAAGTAACCTTATAATCCTTGTGCGGTTCCCCCTCTTTCCAATCTACAATAATATGCCCTTCTCTGCCTAACCAGCCCAAGCTCATAAGGATAAGGTATTCCGGCCATTTCAGTTTAGAGTTTATTTCACTTATCCGCAGAGCGCCATGCTTATCAAGAAGCTGCCATATTTCGCCCGCCACTATGCCTATTTCAATAATCATGGTAAGTTACCTCCTGCTAGAAGTTTAGCATAATATTACATGGTTGTCAAGCCTTCGACGCGCTCTGCTTGCTCAGGCTTGACCCTGAGCAAAGTCGAACGGGTCAAGGGTTGCCACGCTGCGTTGCCCGTAGGACACCTACGATAAAACCACATCTATCCTATCATAAAGCCCTCCCCGCACTTTTAGCGCGGTCAAACCCGGTATGATACCGCCCTTAAGTTTAATCTCTTCTTTATTTTTTTTCTTTAAAGTGATGCCGGCGGGTTTTGCGGCGCCATTACCAAAAGTATTACGTCGTTTAGGATTGCTATATACGACAAGCGTACCGCCTAAAAGGCAGAACGCAAAACTGTCTTTCGGCAAATTCACTTCTTCTTTCCTCCCGTCCGAAAAATAGAAGGTTGTCGAACTTTCCTCCTTACTGAATAGCCACTTCGGCAAAACGGGCTTCAATTCGAAATAAATACCGCCTTTTACGTCAACTTTAAAGGGCTTTTCCCCCAGGCACATCAAAAGCCACATAGTCAAAAATTCGGTTGTCGAGCCGGTCAGCCGGGCCACAAAGCCGTTGCCATGCAAATTCTGGTCCGGATGGGCGCTTGAGACCAGAAAAGATGAATTCTCTAAAATGCTCCTGCCATAGCGGCGGGGGTCCTGAAAAGCTATAAGGCAGTCTTTGAGGTCCGAAAAGAATTCCTTATAAAGGCCCTTGCGCAGAAGTTCAAGAAGATATTTATATTCCATATGCAGCCATATGGATTCGTTTTCGAGCCAGCCCGGCGTAAATATGGTCGAGCGTCCTATGTCATCCGGCATGCCTCTGAGCGGAGCGTTGATCTTGTACATCTTAAGTTTTCTGTCAAATAATTCGCTCTTCCTTACGGCGCGATATAGCGACTTTACATCTTTGGCTCTATCCATGACTCTCATCGCATGCATAGGCCCTTCCAAAAAGAGCGGTAACGGCGTATGGCTGAATGCGAGGGCCCTTACGTTTGGAAGAGCCCTTTTGTTCAGTTTTGACTTGCCGCTCTCTTTTATAAATTTGAATTCCGTGACTTCGTTTATATAATAAGTATTGGTGAGCCTCTCTTTTTTATTGAAGCCTTTTTTAATGCCCGACTCGACCTTTTTGATGAAGCTATCCAGCATGATGTCTATCTGCCCTATCGATAAGAGCATCTCTTTGCCGTCGAAACCGTGCCAGACCTTTTCTCTATATTCCTCTTTCTTCCTCCACGAAGAGTCCCAATAAACGATGCCCGCGTCTTTTGAGTGGCTCAAGAGGTTTTTGTTCGTCAGCCTGTGGAGTTCGAGTATAAAATCGGCTAGTTCCGCGGGAAAAGAGATATTATAATCATCGCCAAAATCCGAATCGCGTAAAGAGGATCTTATGAAAGCGGCGAGCCGCAAAAGCTCAAAGGTCTCGCATAAGGAAGAGCCGAAGATGCCGGGCAGGTTGTTAAGCGAATCGCACCATCCGGGCTTTCCGGCCTCCATCTCTACGCCTATGCCGAAGGAGTCGAGGGATGCCATCTTGTTCGCTATGATGCAAAGCAGTTTTACCAGAAGCGAAGTCTTATACACATCGCCCTTGCCATGTTTTGCCCTCACTTTGTAATTGTCCGAAGCCCTTCCTTCTATAACGCGCTTTTTCTCCTTGTCTTCCGTGACGGAATCGAATTGCCTTACCTTGCCGCCGACATATACATATTTGTCGGACCTGGGGTTAACTTTTAGATACGTATCGTAGAACGTGAATTTTCGCTCAAGCATAAGGTTCTTAAGCTTCTCGGGATAAGAGGCAAGGAAACTTTCCAAAAGGTCGATATTGTAGGTCCAATGGTCGACCCAGTAACCTTCGCCCGGCTTTACCACGTCCTCTTTCTCGCTTACGGACAATACATCGCTTAATAATACGTCCGCGCTATTTTTAAGCGCGATTTTTTCGGTTTCTATAAATGAAGCTAAACTGCCCGGTGTAAAGCTAAAGGCCAGAAATACCTGTAACTTCTTCTTATCCGCCGCATTCGTTACGTTCTTTTTTAACGCCTCTCCAAGGCCGCTTTTATCCTTAATAAAAAGCGTTATGCCCTCCATAAGATGCGGATTAAACCCGTCGGGCTGGACGGCATTAAGAAAGGTCAATATATTGGCGTCTCCGACGGCCGGATTGAAAAATGTATCGTTTCTTCTGTTCTGGTTTATGTCGCGGTAAACGCCGTTGCCCTGTGAATAGTAAGACGGCTCAAGTAAAAAAGCGTTGTAGTCCCTTTCCGGGTCGCCGTGCTTGCGGGCGTACGTATAAAAGAGATACTTACCCTTGGGCGTATCTATATTTGTAGGAAAACCGCCTCTTAAGAGATTATCTAAAAATGTATGCTTCGAGTAAAAATCGAATCTATCGCTTGAGCTTTTGGTAAAGACGGTATTTACGAGCCGGTTTATCGTCTCTTCGTTTTCGGATAATTTTTTAGAGAAATAATCGGGCTCCTTTACCTTTGGCAAAAGAGCGCTTAAGCCTTTTATGTCTTTCACATGTCCTATTACCGATATAACATCTTTATTTCCGCCGGGGGGAATAGATAATTCTGTATGGCAAAACGCTGACGGTGTTTTACCTTCCGCTTTCTGCCTTTTGGGAACGCTGAAGCGGGCTTCTTCCGCAAAAAGCTTTGGATAGGAAATATCGCCGTCGGGGCCGAATATAATGTCCGGATCTATTACCGTACTTAACGACTCCGTATGTTTATTATCAGCCAGATAAGCCAGATAGAAATTGCCTCCTTCTATATATTCAAGCTCGGGGGTATCCTTTGGGTTTACTTTCAACTTATAGAAAGGCGCATTTTTATTCAAATTTAAGACGAGCATCCACGCTTCTATAGTGCGGCTCATATGCTTAGCGTGCCATTCCGTCATCCCGAAAGGCATTATCTCGGGCAGGCCGTCTATAAGTTCTACTTCTATCTTATTGCCGGAGATATTGCTTATGGATAATTTTCTCGCTAACGCGGCAAACGATTCGCCGGGCACCGTAATGTAGGCGACTCTTATCTTCAAACCGAGAGCGCTATCCGTCTCCTCTATTTCGAGCCCAGATGAGCTTATTGACATCTTGGTAGCGATATCTTTGTTTAATTTGTCGGCGGATTCTTTGAAAGGTTCATAGAATATCCGCTGTCCGCCCTTTTTAACTTTAATAAAAGTCCTGAATCCTCTGACGGCGGTAAGATTATACGCCTGATTGGCCGGAAGGAAT
>Ga0315294_10001974_pt1 | contig 22511 bp, 17 predicted proteins | sample YL17G13_40_MG_FD_203626 | JGI IMG/M metagenome (GOLD analysis project Ga0315294, IMG submission 203626) | Sediment microbial communities from Yellowstone Lake, YNP, Wyoming, USA - YL17G13_40 | ecosystem: Environmental > Aquatic > Freshwater > Lake > Sediment | place: USA: Wyoming | collected...
CTCAATCAGTGTCGCCGCCATCTCGATAAATTCGCCGGCCTGTTGGAGGTCGGAGAACTGCATGAGTCGCAGAAAATTCAGATACTCCTGCGTCAGGAGCAATACATCGATCGCAAAAATATCAATTTCATGCACCCGAATAAGGTGCAGCAGAAGGTCCAGCGGCCCTTCGAATTGATTGGTTTTGACAAAGTATTCGGAGCTCATTTATCGCCTGGTCATAGGCAGCCCATAAACTTCTCGCAGCCAAAGCAAGACGAAATTACTCCTGCCTGTGGTCGCAATGTGGACCCCATGGTCCCAAAAGTTGGACTTTGTTCCGGACTTCACGTTATACCCTGTAATCATCGTGCCGGCCAAGCCTCTTTTGGCAACTTAAGCCACCCAATTAATTCGTATAGATGCTTATCAACCCGAAAATGTCCAAATTGACCGCAAATGCGTTGCCCCGCTCATTGGCCTACAGCGGGCAACAATCGGCCTATTTACCGATCGAAGCCTTTCGCGGCCAAGGGGCCTCGGATCTTTTTCAAGGCACTGAAATAACTAAAACTTTCCGCTCCAGCGGGACCACTGGCGGGAACCGCGCGAGCTCACACTTTTCTACCGCCGGACTAGCAGCCTACAGGCAACAAAGTATTGCCACGTTTTTAGCTGTATTGGATCAGGTGATACCTAATGGCAGCAAAGATTCCGTTGGCATTAGCCTCGTGCCGGATGAACTTGAGTGGCCCGACAGCAGTCTCGCGCAAATGCTTGCTTGGATTGCCCAGGTTGTGCCCGTAATTTACACCTCGGCAGCGGAACTAACGGAAACTATTGACCGCTTAAAAACCAAGCCACTCTGGCTATTTGGCACGGCCTTTCATTGGCTAAACGCCTTAGACGCGGGTCTTTGTGAGCCACTGCCTCGCGGCAGCGTAGTATTTGAAACTGGAGGCACCAAGGGGAAGTCTCGCGAGGTCACGCGCGAACAACTTTTTGAGGAAATAGCCGCTGGTTTTTCCGTCCCAACGACTGCCATCGTCAGTGAATACGGCATGAGTGAACTAGCCTGCCAAGCCTATGACTTTGTGCCCTTCGGACTTGGCGCAGACCTCAAGGACAGGAGGTTTAAGTTTCCGCCGGGAGTCAAAATCGGAGTGCTTAAAGGACCAAGAGTCATTGAGGCGGTAGGGCAGGGATCCCTACTGATCGATGACCCTTTGCGGGGTGACTACCCCTGGCCCCTTCGCACGGAAGATCTAGCTACCGTTGGCGAGCAGGGTTTTCAGCTCCTGGGACGGGCACCAATAGCGCCGCTAAAAGGTTGCTCACTGCTCGCCGAGACAGCTAACAAATTGATATTACAAACCAAAGAACTGGCCGCATCTGGTGTAAAAGTTGAATCTGCTCGCCAATATGGGCGGAGCGAAATTAATGAAACGCGCACTAGAATTGAGCTGTTATCTGCAAGGCTAGATAACTTTATTACGTCTGAAGAGACGCTTGCACTTTTATCAGATGAACTCGGCTCGTCGAGTGCGGCAGCAGCAGCACTGATGGACCTTCGCCTCGGCCTACCTTCCAACGAGGCAAGTTGGTTGCTGGCGGCTGAGGCAGCCACTGGAAGAGCACCGCTAGCCCGCGACTGGCTATTTATTCTGCCAGAGAACCACTCTCTGGTGGGCCTCTACCCACTAGCAATGGCCTACGTCATTGGGCTCGGCGTCAGCGTTCGTGTTCCGCGGCGATTTGCGACCGGCAAAAATATTTTGCTTTCATTTATAGCCTCATTGAAAACGCTGCCTGGCATTGAGATCACAACTGTCGCCGCTGACTGGCGCCTTGAGGGCTCTACGCCGCAACGCGGATACGGTGCCGTGCTCTGCTTTGGCGGCAACGAAACAGTCCAATCAATTCGGGACCATACCAACTTACCGGTGCAAGGTTTTGGACACCGCATTGGTGCAACGATCCTGCCATTTGACAGTATCGACACCCTAGCTGACCCCCTAGCCCGCGATATGTTGAGCCTAGGGCAAACCGGCTGCATGGCAACTCGCCTCGTAGTCACCTACCACCACCCTAGTCCTGCCAAGGGTGTAACTCTTGGCGACACGATCAAAAATCCAGCAATGGCGCTGCAGACGGCCGGATCCAGGTTCTGGGGGTGTGAGCTACCGTGGCGTCAACGTGTGTGCCTTGATGCCGAGGCCTTCCGTTTGCGGCGAACCGGCGCCGATATATGGTTCCCGCAATCGGCCTGCGAACCCTTATTAGCCTGGAAACAGCTAAGTAGCCTGGGCGAGTTAGACGACCTAGTCTTGGAACAAGCGATCGCACGAAGCCCCTTCACGATGTCTGTCCTATCGGTTCAGGAGTCAGACCCGCTCCGAGTAGTGAAAAGAATCGTCAGCCTTTTGGATAAGCGTCAATCTCTCGGGACAATAACTCTGCACTCTGATGACCTGGCGCAAGTTGAATCTGCCATGTCCAATTACCGGCCAAAGCCACCCATCCTTCGACTTCTAGGACTAGCTAATTCACCTCTTTGGGATGGCCTCCACGAGGGTCAGCCGCTCTTCACGAAGTAATATTCAAATGCTCTACAGTCCTGATTTACTTCGTGATATCTTAGTAGAACGTCACAAACTTACTTCTTAAAACGTCACTCCGTTCAAACGCCGGCTTAGAACCGTAGCGCCCAGTATTTCTTCATTTTCCCGAGAGTCCCAGAAGCCACGACCGTGTGAAAAAGAAGGTACGTAATCATGAAGAACAAGGTTACGCGCCTGGGTGTGCTGTCATCGAACGAGCTGCGCAACCTGGCCTACGATTGCTACTACCAATTTTTGCCGCACTTTAAGGGTCAGCCCGAAGGCTCACTTACAGGTCGGGTCAGCATCGAGTTTTCTAGCCGTATGCGACAAAAACTCGGTTTAGCGTACCTCTTTGAACACAAGATCCGATTAAATTTGGAATATTTCGCCGCCGATCCCTCGCTACTACCTTATACTTTATTCCATGAAATGACGCACTTATGGCTTTACGACTGCATGCTCGACCCCGGTCACACCCAGCGTTTTTATAAAAAAATGAGTGAATTCGAGTCCACTGGCTTACCCGTAGATCCTGAAGTCCACATTCATAGTCGCGTGGCTGCCGAGGGGAAGTTCGTGTATAGTTGCCCTAATTGTAAAAATCGCTGGTACTTACGCGACCGCCTCAGCTATTCGATTTACTGTGGACACTGCTTTGACAAAGAAGGCGTTGAGTATTTTGCCAAACAAATCAAAACCCCAGTCCGAAACGAATTAAATGCCTCGGACGCAGATACAGCCGCCTGAATCTATTGAGTATTTAGGCGGAAGACTAGAGAGGATAAAGTGGTGGCCCGGCTGCGTCGTCTCTTTTTAAACCTAGCCCTTATTTGCGGAAGCGCTCTACCGAGTACCCTGGCTCACGCCCAGATGATCACGGTTGATCAATCCCAGCTTTTTACCAAGTTGCCCTTTATTTCGCCGGCTAATTTTGCCGAATCCTTCTTAGTAGATCAAGGCAAGGCGGCTGCCATTCAAGCCTTTTGCGGTAATGTTCGCAAATACTACAAACATTACAAATGGTCTGATGACCCGTGCGGCCGCGTGAAGTGGCGCGCCGATTTGCGGACGCGGGCCGGGCACCCGTTGATTTATGCCGAGTTCGGGACCGGTCAAGAAACAACGATACTGCTCGGCGGCGTCCATGCGGACGAGCTAACACCGATACACTTGGCGTTCCGCTTTGCTCGCCACCTAGACGAGCATCCAGAGTTGCTGGGATCAAACGCTCATGTGATACTTGCGCCCCTGGTGAATCCCGACGGATTTCTGAGGACGAGGCCAACTCGAACCAACGAAAACGGCATCGACCTAAACCGGAACTTTTTCACCTCCGATTGGTACGACAAAGCTAAAAGAGTATGGCAAATCGACCGCAAACGAGTATTGGCCCACTTCCCGGGCTACTTCCCAAATTCTGAAATTGAAACCATCTTTCAGATCCAGCTCATTGACCGCTTTCACCCGGACAAGATTCTTTCTGTTCACGCACCCCTTGGTTTTCTTGATTACGACGGCCCAGGTTCCGGCATTTTTCGTCCGCTAACCCAGACAGAGCGCAAAGCGAAACGGCTAGTCAAAGCTATCTCCGAAAGCTCGCAAAATTATAAAGTCGTAGATTATACGTTTTACCCAGGATCTCTGGGCAATTATGCTGGAAACGAACGTCGCATTCCAACGGTCACCCTGGAGCTACAAACCACTCAGCCAGCCATGGTCGATGCCTATTGGCACCAATTTCAGCCCGGCATCACGCAAGCCGTTCAGTATCCGTTTATCCGCATACCCGCCTTAGAACATCACGAGGAGGCAGACAATGCGTCGCCATTCTCAGACCAATACAGCTACGTAGAAAAGAAGCCTTCCCCGTCTACTAAAGCGGGAAATTCAGCGAATTAAATTGACCCTTACCGGCGCCGGACAACTTCGGCGCGACTCGACCCGGGATCCAAGTCGCAGCCAAAAATCCCACGGATGTTCACCCTTAGGTAGTCCTGAGACCTCAAAGTACATGCCAGATCGCGCGGAACCATCCATACCTTCGCCACCGTCCCAACCCATGCTGTCACTAACTGCGGATGCATCGTTCACGTAAAATGGAAAAAATCCTCGCTCCACGAGATCTCGGCCAATGCTTATGTCCATAGCCAGCCGCTGACCATTTAGGTCCACCATATAGCGAAAATGGCAATCCTTACCTTGGCAGTAGCGAACACCTATGTCAGCCAAGGCGCGAGGTCCCTTCTTAACCACTTCAGGGTCAAGGACCGGCATGTCAACGCTCCGCCCTGCTGATCGAGCGGCTGACGACAACACCCAACTATAAAATATGCCGCTGCCGTGCCGCAGGTACGCAGCGGCATTCACGGGAATATTAATCATCATCGGAATATGACCCGAGTCGCTAAAAAAACCCACATCCGTCGCTAAACTCATGCGAATCTTAAAAAACAGCACTCTAAGAAAAAAGGTGACGCGCGCTAGACTGCCGAGTGGACCGCTCCGGTTTTCTTCAAGCTTTGACTCGATGTGCCGTGAATCAAATAACATCGTGAAAAAGTTTTTTGCGTCAGCACGAATCAACATCTTCGAATCAGTCGCAACCTCCTCCCATTTGCCATTGGGCAAACGGAATTTAATCGCCTGAAATAACATGTGGTTTTTTGAATTAAATTGATATTTGTAGAGAGGACTTTGCAGCTGTTTGGTCGCGCTGTCAAAGCTGATGGCGTTAGGGTAGTGAACTGCACCGGCCTGTTCACAGGTAGTCAAGTAAGCATATCGATTCGTAGTGGCCTCATTTAACTCATAGATCTGCCCACCAGAACATGGCAACTGGCCAGATTTCCCAACTAATTTAGAACCGAAATCTTCGATCCTAAAAACCAATAGGTCTGAGGCGGCCACTGAGTCTTGCATGTAATCGCCACTGCCAAAGAATACCAAACGACCATTTTCGTCGATTGGATCGACCTGAAGTGGAATTGTCTGCCAATGACCTGGTTTAGTGGTGGACTGCACAAACAAGCGCATGTTGGTGCGCAATCCCTTCAGTTGACCCGGCAACTGCCCTAAAAATAGATTTGCTGGGCATGCTGCCGAAGTGGCCGCATTACATGTTATAAATGCCGCTAAAAGGCATATGAAGCATCTCGACAATAACCCTGTTCCAGAGCTATATGAGCTGCGGGAGACTAGAACTTGTTTGATCATAAATCCAAACATCTGTCTGAAGCAAAATCGGACGAAAACCGGCGTCGGCTCACCCTTGCCGATTTTGACTACCCTTGTCCAGCGCACCTGATCGCCCAGCAACCGCGTCTTCGTCGCGACGAATCTAGACTTTTGATTCGCACTATTGATGGACAAACCCGCGATCGTCATGTGTCTGATCTTACTACAGAGCTACCGCAGGACTCGCTGCTAATTTTAAACGACACCAGAGTTTTTCCCAGTCGGATGCGTGGACACCTGACCAGCGGGGGAGCCGTCGAAATCTTTCTGCTCGAACCTCTGACAGAGGTAACTTCCGCGCAAACCTGCAGATGGCAAGCTCTAGGGCGGCCGATGAAAAAACTCACGTCAGGCACAGAACTGATATTTGCAGAAAGCCTAAAGGCCAAGGTCGTTGGTCGCACCGAAGACGGGGTTGGTAATGCCTTTATAAATTTAGAATTTCAATGCCCGGCCGCAAAGTTAGCGTCATGGCTTGATATCAATGGATACATACCATTACCGCCCTACATTAAACGCCCCGACGCACAGCCAGCAGCCAGCTCAACCGACCGAGACCGTTACCAAACAGTATACGCCCAACAGGCGGGGTCGGTGGCGGCTCCAACGGCCGGACTTCATTTTACAGGTAGCCTGCTGGATGCGCTGCAGCTGCGTGGAATACAAATCTGTTTTGTCTCTTTGCATGTTGGCGCCGGGACATTTTTACCAGTGAAAACTGATGAAATCAGCGCCCACAAAATGCACGGCGAGCGCTACCGCGTCGGAGCCGACACAGCTAGAGCCATGCAGATCGCAAAAACTGAGGGCCGTAAAATCATAGCTGTCGGGACCACCACTCTTCGTAGTCTCGAATCTCTTTACCGTGTCGCCGGAAAAGACCACGAAACGTTCGTTTGCGCTGCTAACGAGTGGCGAACCACCGACATATTCATTCACCCGCAATACTCTGACGACCGCTACAAGCCCTGGGTTATTGACGGTTTAGTCACAAACTTCCATCAGCCTTGCTCAACACTGTTTATGCTGGTGTCGGCACTAATTGGTATCGGCTCCGCGAAGGAATTATACCAAACCGCTATTTCTCGAGAATACCAGCTATTTAGTTATGGTGATGCGACATTGCTTTGGTTTTAAGTTTGCTTCCGCCGCTCCAGAATCTTGACCAGAAGTTGCAAATCCTCAAGCTGCTGACGCAAAGATTTAATTTCACGGTCTCGATTTTCTAGAGTCGCCTCGAGAGCTTCCAATTTAAATTTAAACTTCTCGACAGTCCGTCGCTCATTGTCAGTTACTTTCCGTAAGGAAACCTCGCAATAATCGAGAAGAGCACGCGTATCAACTAGTGACGTATCTTGACCTAACAACGGCCGTCTCAAACTTGTTGGAATAGTTGTATCACCAGCCGATTGTGCTTCTAATTGCGAAAAATTAGCCATATGCATTGGCTTAACAGCAATCTGATGGCCCTTCAGCACATGGCCATCTTTGTTTGCCGGTGGCGCTTGGCGCACAGTATCGGGTCCTGAATTATAAATCGCGGAAGAATTCGACGTTGTCGAAATCGGGGTCAAACGATCCGGATTGTAACGTGGTGCAGTGGGCTGCGACGGCCGCACACTACTTGTATTATTACCAGCGACCGGAATGAAATACTTACCATCTTGAAGGATAGCATGTAATTTGCCCGTCTTAATGCGACGTCTGATCGTCATGTCCGAGACTTGGAACGTGCGCGCGTATTCGACGATCGATAGCCATTGTTCAGTCATCGATAATCCCCAGAGGCCGGGTTGAGCTAACACCACTGTTTGACCTACTTAAGGCAAACTCTAAATTTGAGTCTAACAGTAGCTAATTAACCCCAAAACCCCGTCAACCCGTTGACTACTGGGCACTTCATGCCTAGCCGTCAAAATATTTCCTCATTTTCGGGAAGAGTCTTTGGCATTTCCGGCAGTAAGTTCATCGCCGGACGACCGAGGTAAACCCGGGAGTAGACTTCATAGTTTCGAATGACTTCTCTAACATATCGGCGAGTCTCATAATATGGAATGGAATCTACAAACTCATCAGAACTGCAGTCACGGCAGGTACCTAACCACTGATTCACAGCCGCTGGCCCGGCATTATACGCAGCCGCCGCCAAGAAGGGGTTATCACCATAATAACGCAAAAGCCGATCTAGGTAGTAAAGTCCGTACCCAATATTGATCTCAGGATCCGTAACTTCTCGAATATCAAAATCTTCATCATGTAAAAGAGTCGCAATTTTTAGCGCCGTATAAGGCATGAGCTGCATTAAGCCCACGGCGCCGACAGGAGATCTCGCCTCCTTATTATAAGAACTCTCTGCCCGCATGATACTAAGCACCAGTAGCGGATTGAGTTGCATATGGTTCGCCATCGGCACGACTATTCGCTCGTAGGCTAACGGATAATAGACCCTCCATTCATCCGCATGCTCGACCTGTGAGCGCATAAGATCATCCCAATTGGACGGCAGCGTTCTCAGACTAGAGAATGTGGTATACCGCAAGTTTCTCGAAGGGCGATAATCATCCAAATCAGCTGATAATTTTGTGATCGCTGCAAATGAGTCCGGCTGATTAAACCCGACCCAGCGTAATCGACCAAGCTGCGCCGCGGCTGCATCGAGAAGCCCGACATTGCGCAAATCTGTAATTAACTTCAGGTCAGCACGATCACTTAGCTCGGCGCCCCCCCCTGCGCGCGCCGCCATGGATTTTGCCGCTAGGCTTATGACGGACGGGCGCGTTGGATCAGATGCTGTAAGTGACGTCGGGAGGCTCTTCGATAACGCATCCGTCTTAGCTAACTCTGGATGTCGCACTGCGACCATAGCTGCATAAAAAGAATTGCCGTGATGACTCAGGATGTTTCGATAAATCGAATTTGCCTGGTCCTGCATCTGCAGCAGCTCTAGAATGTGCGCATGCCAATAATCCACGATGAACCGATCGTCGCCCTCTCTGGGCGTCACATAGCCTGTTTTCTCTAGTAAGGCTAATGCGGCTTGGTACTGTTTGCTCCGATAAAGATTCCAGAAATGCATCCAACGCAGGATTGGCGTGTCCCTCTTTACGAGTGCCAGGCCATAGTTTTCAGCAGCGCCCTTAATCTCGCCAGCATAACGAAGAGCGTCACCCAGTAACTCTTGCGCACGCCCCCTAAACATGTGGCGCGGAAAGTCGTAGACAAAATCACTGAGATAACGAATGGATTTTTCAGGCCGAAATAAACGCAAGTTAGTCTTAGCCAAGTCTAGGATTACGGTCGGCAAGATTTTCGAAGCACGATCATTTCGCTCTTGTTCGTAAATAGACTGCATCTCAGTCTTAGCCAGATCAAACAAACGTGCCCCGACGAAAAATTTGGCTTTTTCGACTGGCCCCTTCACGTGGACCTTTCCGTTAGGATCTATAATTGGCCGACTTAATGCACTTTGGATGAATTCGCCTAGGCCATTGCCTAAAACTACGTTTTTGCTCAGCCGCGAAAGCAACTTCTCTGAAAAAATATATCCACCACTAGCCGTGGACTGACATGTGGCATCCTCAAGTTTTCGAAACGCCCAGCGAGACTCAGCAGTCGCAGGATAATTAGCTGCTAAGCCCTCCAGGAGTCCGAATGCTTCTTTACGATCGCCGCGTTTCTCGAAGGCCTCGTACGCCATGCGCGCGAGTACTTCTTGCCTTCGGCTGAAATTAAAACGCTTACTGTAATCTTTAAATGCTTGAGTTAATCCCTCGAAATCACCGGATGCATATAAACTTTCAATAAGGAGACTTTGCACACGCTTCACCCAAGCATCGCCAAATTCTGTGCTCAATAGCGATTTGGATAAATTAACGACTTCTGAGAAGGCGCCACCGCGGAATTTTGCTTCTGCCAAATAATATCTAATCATCGGTAAAATCGGATCATTCGCCGGACAGTCTAACTCGGCAGAAACAAGATATTGCAGGGCAAGCCGGGGATTCCTATCTAAATAGCTAGCGCCCAGTGCCAGCGATATAAGCCGCTTGTCATGATCCATTGTAGAGTTCAGATAACTCGCATGAAGGTCGGTAGTGGTAGATGTACTGCGCGCACGCTCTTGCACGCGCATCGTGTTGATAAACTCCAACATGGCGTCTTCACGATAACCAGCCCGCGCTTGTTGCGAAAAGCAACAAACGATAGCCAGCGCTGCGATGATTTTACAAGCCGTTTTCACGACGCCCCCTCGGAGTCCCAATCTGTTGATACTCCGCAGGTGGTGTGTCGACAGAAAGGCCGTAAGTCTTTAGGGGAGTTATCTGCGGCTGATCAATTTACGCCAACCAAAGAGTTCTAGTGGGTAAGACTTAGACGATTATTTTCCACTCTAGCAAAAATTGCCGAGATTAAAATCCCGTCTTCCGGTGACATTTCTGGCTTAATTTTAAGATTTCCAAGAAACAGTTTGGTGCTAGTCAGATCTTTGCTGCATGAGCCCGGCTACGCAGCCCCTCTAGAATCAACATATCGACCAGAAGGAAGCTGACCCCGACAGTAATGCAGCTATCGGCAAAGTTGAAGTTTGGGAAGTCGTAACGCCAGCCCAGCAAATTCCAACGCACATCGATCCAGTCAATCACGTAACCAAAACGCACGCGGTCAAGAAAATTTCCTATGGCCCCAGAAAGAATCAAAGACAGGGCGCATATCGCCAACCGATGATGAATTGGTGTCGATCGTAGATACATCAAAATTATGCCAACAGCGACGCAAGTCACCATGTAGAAAAAGGGAACACGGACACTGTCTGGAAGCGTCGACAACGCCCCCCATGCGGCTCCAAGATTACGAACGTAATTAGTGCTGATAGAGACAAAAGAACGATGATTCTCCGTGGCTCCCATACCGTCCGTACCATCACTAGACCAAAGTGGAAATCGTTGTCCTCGATAGGCGGACGGATTCTGTGCATCTGACCAGATCATCAATGTCGATTGCGCATGAACTTTGGTCAACTGGTCCAGGCCTATGCTGCCTAGAACCATCATGATAAGGAAGATCAATGAGCGCTGCTTGGCGAGCGCGGCAATTGGTGTTAACTTTTGAGCAGCAGTCACAAAGATCCCTCACGAACATCTGTTATTGACACGCATAGTAACGCTAGGGTGTGAGTTTAGCAAAAGGGTGCTTGTGCTGCTATCGAAGCTTTCGCATGATCAAATGGAGCCGTCGTTGCGACCAAGTGGCATTATTTTCGACTTCGACGGAGTCTTGGTTGATAGCTTGCCAGCTCACCTGCAAGCATGGGCGGATGCGGTTAGCGAAATATTTAATCGCTCGGTGACGGATCTATCTGATCTCAGCGGGCACAGCTCACGAACGATAGCCCACATACTAGCCAAACGATATGGCGACCCATCGCTTGCAAATATCCTTGTAAAGACTAAAGAGAGACTACTTGCCTCTGGCGCCATCGAAGTCCCACTATACCCCGGTGTCAAATCGACTATCGAATTTCTCGCAGTCGCAGATTTGCCATTTGCCATTGGAAGTAATTCGCTGCGACCATTTGTAATGGCCACCACAGCCAGGGTCGGCCTACATGTGCCCGTCATTGTAACGGCCTCGGACGTGTCGCGACATAAGCCAGCGCCGGACATCTTCTGGGAGTGCAGTAACGGACTGCGGATTGATCCAAAGCAGCGTCAAAATATCATAGTGTTTGATGACAGTATTCACGGCATTAAAGCCGCTGTGGCGGCGGGCATGACGCCAATCGGGATCTCGAGCTCCACAAAACCAGAATCCCTATTTGCTGCTGGCGCCGTCGCAGTTACAGAGTCTGTTGCCGAGGCTTTTGCACTTGGGTGGATGCAGCAAATGCCAAGAAAAGTACAGATTATTTAGCGACTTCGACGCAAAGATGCGCGAGTATTTCTTCTTGCAATAGCTGAATCAATCAAACGACTAAGCAAAACATTAGCCGCAATTCCTGACTCCCGCCACAGGAGGGGATACTGAGAAATCTCGGTGAAGCCAGGTATCGTATTCACCTCGTTAAAGTAGAATTCACCAGAAGACTTTTCGAGAAATAAATCAATACGAGCCATGCCAAATAACTCTAGAGCCCCAAACACACGCCCAGCCAAGTCCTTGGCCGTGGCCACCTGCGCTGGCGTCAATTTAGCTGGGATAACAATGCTGGCACCGTTAGCACTCGAGTACTTAGCATCGTAGGAATAAAAGTCTTCGTGAGGCACAACTTCACCGGGAATCGACAAACTAGGTTCGTACTCACCTAAAGCAGCCACCTCTATTTCGCGAACAGTCAGGCCCTTTTCAATCAGTATCCGATCATCAAAGGCCAGAGCCCGCTCGCACGCTTGCGACAATTCTTTTGCCTCGGTGACTTTAGTGACCCCGACCGAACTACCCAAACGGGCTGGTTTTACAAACAGGGGCAAGCCCAGCGCCTCTACTGCTTCTTTGCAAATTTGGGCCCCCTGAGTTGACCATTGGTGACTCCGAAGATCTCGCCACGGAACCACCGGAACACCGGCGGTAGCGGCTAGCTTCTTAGCCACCACTTTGTCCATGCCAATCGCTGAGCCAAGAGTGTCGGGGCCAACAAACGCCACCTCTTTAAGTTCCATGAGCCCTTGCAAGGTCCCATCTTCACCAAAGGTTCCGTGCAAAACAGGAAACACAACGGTGCTGGCGACATCCCCACCGAAGTCGCCAACGCTCAGCTGCTGCTTCGATTTATGGATTGGGATTGGTCCGGCTGATGTCGCAAGTAAAGCCGCGACATCCTGTGGCCACCACGATCCGTCTTTATCTATGCCGATGGCTCGGACTTGATATTTGGTTTTATCGAGGTTAAGGAGAACAAATCTAGCGCTGCGGCAGGATATCTCGTGTTCAGCGGATCGCCCTCCATAGATCACAACTACGTCTGTCTTGCTGTGGTCCATGTCCCTGCCCCCTCAAGTATAGCAATGGCACTAGTTTAGCCTAAGTATATCTCAGCAGGTTAGGCGACGGAACCGCTGTTATCACTTAAGTCTGTGTCGCTGCTTAGTCACATTTGAACAACCACAAGGCAGAACCGATCGTCAAGTGGACTGTCTTGCGTGTAAAATCTAACCATCGCCAAAATCTCATCGCATAGAATCTCAGCATTGCCGATAGAGCGAGACTGCTGTAATCCGCGGTCCAGAATGCGGTCAAACACCTCCGGCTTGAGATGTTTTGTGGCGCTCAGAAAGTCTGAGTGGAAAATCAACGCTTCGTTTTGCTGGAGTCGATAGCTTTCCTGCCGACATTCAGCTGCGCTACCTTTATCCGATCGGCCGATGAGATCGTCCTGGGTCTGGGCCACAAACTGAGTGACGGCATTCAACTCTTCACCGGCCACTACGCTTATTGGCATCCTTTGACCATCATTGCACCACAGGACTTCGCCGGTATTAAAATCAACACGGGCAATCATACAGCTCATTTTTAGCTGATTATCTGTCCGAAACTGAGCAATGGACGACGCGATGACCGATCTAATTTCCAATGGCAATAGACCGCTTTCTGCTGTTGAGCGATGAACTACGGCCTCAATCGCAATTACGGCGCACCGTAATGCAATTCGGGCAAGTGCTTGGAGTGGGCCATCTCCCTCCATATCTCCAATGAGAAGGTAAAGTTTTCCAGACGCCGGCGCATCGATGATATGCATCCACTCACCAATTAATCGTGGCGATGGGTGGTGGTGGAATGCCAGACGATGATTTGTTTTTTTATAGCTCTCAAAAGTAGTGGTGGCGCCTTGAATACTATTCAGGAATTCTTCCTTGGTCCGGGAAATCGCCGCCTGATTCATAATTTCAATTTTAGTCAACGAGGTTTCAATCAGAGCGACGACTGCATGCAGCGTCGATTCAACAACTTCGCCCGGTGATTGTTTGTATATGGCCGCAAGATCGCCGAAGTGAGCCGATCCATTTCTAAGGTTAAAATGCAGAACATGCTGGGTCGAGTCATCAGTGAACTGCGATTTTATTTCGGCTTTAGATACGCCAATCACCTGACGATTCTGCCACATCAGTCCTGGACCTGAGCCAGCGGGCAGAAACCATGCCGCCTCAGCTTTGCATTGGGTGCAGATCATCTCGACAGCCTTGCGCATCAAGACATCGTGGTTGTGGCAATTATAAAGCTCCAGGAGCACCCTCTGCATGACCCGCGTCCGGACTTGCGTGACCCCAAACGACTCCCCCATGTTATTGAATGCGTGCTTGAGTTTTTCCAGTTCAAGATTACCGCTTTGAACAGGAAGTAGGCTTAGTTTTCCTGCTGCAAGTTCTCGCAACGCAACCGCGACTTCAGCGATGGGTGTTTGCAAATTCCGAGCGAACCGAAGTGCCAAGAAAAGGCCTGCGGCCCAAATTACCGCAAGGCCCCCTGCCATGCACCACAATGCTATCCACCAACTTCTATAGATATAAGATTCAGGCACTGCGACTAAAAGCCTAGCCCAAGGCCTACCTGCCACCAAGATGCTCGGCAAATCGAAGAATTGGAGCCTGTAGGAACCATCGGAAAGATGCCCTACTACCTCATTTGATCGGAAGTCTTGGAGTGACGCTAATGCTCCCCAAGTTGCTTGAGGCCGAAAGTCCTCGAGCCCCCCGTCATACAGACGAATCGCCTCACCCTTTAATTCATAGCGTGGCAAAAGAGCCACCAACACGGGGCCCTCCAGGACCTTGCTCTGCCTTAACCAGTTGGCCCAGTCTCTTAGTTCTATATCGGCAAGAAAAAAACGCTGACTGTCGATCGGCATGCGATAAAAAATGCGTGGCGCCCCCCTCGGGGAGGTGAAAAATTCCACGCTATGGGTGCTTCCATCGGTAGCTGGCGCCTCAAAATCCACCTCTAACATTAAGCTAGGGATGGACTCAGTAGCCGCATGAGCCAAAATCTGTTTTTCTTTGGTGAACACGGCAATCTGAGGAATGCCATTTAAACTTGGTAAAATGTGGTTAAGCGTCGCTTGTAATGAATCTTGAGTAGGAAAATTAGTTAACCTAACCACAGTCGAAACTCGCTGACTAAAACTGCGTAGCTCCGTGTCCAGACTCTTGCCCAAACTCCATGCCAGGCGCCGCTGGTCTTGGAGCGCTTGATCGCTCAGATAAGAGAAAAAAAGGCCCAGACCAACTACGGCAGCTATGAGACTGGGGACAACAATCGTCACCAGGTAGGTCACCAGCACCTTGGTTAAGAGACTTCGCTGCTCAGTTTGGCTGACTTTCATGCCGTTACACCCTGACAATGCTATCTAAAAATTATTGATAATCACGATAACTTTTCTCTTCTCGCAAACGCGAACCGGCCGCAACGTTGATACGAGATTTGATCGCCGCTCTAATGTCATTGGTCTGATAAACAGAGCGAGCTAGTGCTATGAATTCGTCATCGAAGGCCTTCGCTGCCTCCTTGTCCCTAATTGCATCCTCAATATCCCACAGCTTTTGATTGATAGTCTCGAGCTCGTGGACACTTGCTTGATCCAGAGCGACACCATGTACTTCGCAAACTTTCACCAACGCCGCCAACTCCATTCGCACATTGGCTAATTTGTCGATAGCCCTGATATGACGCTCTTTAATTCGCAATATTGTTATCTTATCAACAAGTTCGCCGACTGAAACCGGCACTAGTAAATCCGCCATTTTGGCCTCCGGCAAGCTCTAAAATTTAAAGCATTTAAATTGAAGTTTCTTGATATACTGAGAAAAATGCAACTGCCTAGCAAAAAAGGCGCCATCTTGTGAAGCAGACGCTTCGGATCATCAGGCCGTCCAGTCGTGAGCAGAAGGACATTCTCAGCTCGCGGCTACCGATGCTGGAACAATGCGGCTTCGAGGTACTCTACGAAGACCTGGAGCTCGATGACTCCTGGGCCTACACCTCTGGTACAGCAGAATCAAGGTCTAGGGCTTTGATTGCGGCGTTGACCGAGCCCGAGTCAGACACTGTGATCTGCGCCAGAGGCGGCTACGGCGCAAGCGATTTGCTACCGCTGATACCCTGGTCAAAACTTAAACAAGTCCGCCCCAAGCTTCTGGTGGGCTTTTCAGATATTTCTGCCCTTCATTGCGGACTTTATGCTCAGCTTGGATGGCCAAGCATGCACGCTCCGATGCCCGCGACTGTGTTGTGGGATCAGTCCACGCCAGAGACATCCCTTGACGTGCAAGCGCTTTTCGCTAATTTACAGCAATGGGAGAAGGGTTCTACGAGCGGCTCTCTGCCACTTACGGCGATTGGCGATACGTCACCACATAGTCTCACGGGCAAACTATTTGGCGGCTGCTTCACCGTCCTCACCAACTTGATCGGCACGCCTTACTTTCCCAAGTCCCTGGCCGGACACATCGTGTTCATCGAAGATACCGACGAACACCCGGCTAGACTCATGCGAGCCTTCAACCAATGGCTGCAAAGCGACGCTCTCATCGGAGCCAGTGCCTTAGTCATAGGCCACCTACGAAACCTGGGCCAAAATATCCCAGACTGTGCTGAGTTTGTGCTAAAGCAATTCGCTCAAAGGTCGCCTATTCCCGTTTTTCACACCCCACTATTTGGCCATAGTCGCCCCAATTACCCCCTTATGATAGGGGCTTCAGGACAAATAACCCAAGGCAGGCTCACGTGGCACATGGTTCGCGATAGCCTATCCCCTAATTCGACAAGAGGAGCCAACACGTGACGATTCATGACGGTGCTTCGATCTATTTTCTCGGCATCGGCGGAACTGGCATGGCCTCGGTTGCAGGTCTATGTGCGGAGGCAGGTTACAGCGTCCGCGGAAGCGATGCAGGTGTATACCCACCCATGTCTAGCATGCTTGCAGATCTTGGAATTCCGGTCCAGACGCCATACAGCGCCAACAACCTAGATGGCGTCAAGGCCGATATGGTGGTGGTCGCCAATGTGCTGTCTCGAGGCAACGCTGAATTGGAGGCCGCGCTCGCGGCAAAAATGCCCGTGACTAGCTTTCCGCAGCTATTGGGAGACCTATTTTTAAAAAATAGAATCCCGTGCGTCGTCGCAGGCACACACGGGAAAACCACCACTTCATCATTGCTCAGCCACGTCTTAAATGAGCTGGGAGAGGACCCTAGTTTCGTGATTGGGGGCATACCCCGCAATTTCCCTAGGAGCTTTCGCCTAGCAAAAAGCCGCCTATTTGTCGTTGAAGGTGACGAATACGACACCGCCTTCTTCGACAAAGGCCCAAAGTTTCTTCATTACCACCCTCGCCACTTGATCCTTAATAATCTCGAATACGATCATGCAGATATTTATCCAAACCTTGAGGCGATTACGGCTCAATTCGTTAAACTCGCTAAGTTGGTTCCAGACTCCGGAGCGATCATTGCTAATATTGATGATCCGGGGATTTGTGAGGTTCTGAACCAAGCCGGGCTGCGTGACCGTGTTCTGAGTGTGTCGACTTTAGGCAATACACCGACTGCAGATGTATGCGTGGCAAATTATACCGCCAAACCCGATGGCGCCGGCGGTCAAGAGTGGACCGCCACGATCCACACAAAGGATCTGGGCAGTCTAACGATAAGAACGCAGCTCTCTGGCCGGCACAACCTGGCAAATATCGCCCAGGTGATCGGCTGCTTGCTAAGCCTTCAGAGGTCCGGTCACCTACGCCAGGATTTGGACGAACAAAAGATTGCGGCAGCTATTTACTCATTCCGCAACGTTCAGCGCCGCCTAGACCTTTTGGCCAGTGCCAATGACATCGAAATTTACGAAGATTTCGCCCACCATCCTACCGCGGTCAAACTGGTTATCGAGGGCTTCAAAACGGTCTATCCGCACAAACGCTTAGTCGTCGCGTTCGAGCCGCGCAGTGCTAGCCAAAGGCGAAACGTGTTCCAGAAAGCTTTCGCTGAGGCTCTAAGTTTAGCCGATCAGGTGTATATCGGTGAATGCATGACGGACCAACGCATTCCCGAGGAACAGAGGATGAATATCGACCAACTTCGGCACGCCATTGGACCGAAGGCCCAAACCTTCCGCACCAATGCAGAGCTGGAAGAAGGGCTGAAACTGGCTCTGGCTCCGGGAGACGCGATTATCTTTATGTCGAGTGGAAGCTTTTCTGGGGTCCAACACAGATTGGCAAAGCACTTAAGTGATCGTGAAAAGTTATAGCCAGATAAAAAAAATCTGAATGCCACTTCGGCTACACTTTATGCCTAGCCGAGTGATGACTCGGCAAATTCTTAAAATGCGCACTTGCATTTCTAATGAGTTGGGAGCACATTCTAATCTAGTTGCATACGGTTGCCGTGTACGTCGATTTACCACGGTAGTTTCCGTGGGATAACAGAAAATTCCGTAGGAATGATCGGTTTTTTAGGAGAGATCACATGTTGCTGAAGAAAACAAAACACGTCCTCGCTGTCGCTACTTTACTGCTCGGGTTTGGATCCTTTGGCTGCACCGATGATGCAAAACCAGAAGAGCCGGTACAACCGACCGTCCAGGCCGAAGCCGCCAAGGCCCCAGAGCCCGCCGCTTCAGCCGAAGCGCTCGCCCCCAAGACTATCTTCTTTGCTTTCGATGACTACAGCCTCAATGGCGACGCGCAAAGCAACCTACAAAGCTTGGCGGACCATCTGAAGAAGACTCAGAACGCTGTGGTACAAATCGAAGGCCACTGCGATGAGCGTGGCTCGGTTGAGTACAACTTGGCTCTTGGTGAGCGCCGGGCTCAGTCAGTCAAAAACTATCTCGTGCAACTCGGTGTAGAAGGCAGCCGCCTCTCAACGATCAGCTACGGGGAAGAGAAGCCATCTTCTGATGGCCACGATGAAGCTGCTTGGGCGAAAAACCGCCGCGCAGAGTTCACCCTAACCAATCAGTGATAGTTTGAGAGCCTGGTCTTTCGCCACGGTCTCGCAAGAAAACCGGCTTACCCCGTAACAAAGGGAAGCCGGTTTTTTCATTATGTGACTTTATGGCAGCGAGGACAACGGCTTGCTATTTGTCAATTATGACGCTATTATTTTTGTTTTATCGCCAAGTTGGCGATGCCCGTTGGTGTCGCTTTGACATTAAGACCTGACCTGTAACTTAGGTCAACGAAAGGAGTGTATCCGTGGACGTTGCCATCGGAATTTTGGTGGCGGTCGTCGGAGTCATATTCGGCCTGCTCGGTGTTGGCGTATTCCTGAATAAGAAGCAACTCGCTGTAGTTTTCAAGAAGGCCGAAGAAGAGGCCAAGCAACTACGGGAAGAGGCGCGTAAAGAAGCCGACAACATCGTTAAGCAAGCTCTGAAAGAGGCAAAAGACGAAGCCAGAAGCCGACGCCACCAGTTCGAAGAAGAACACAAGAACCGGCGCAGCGAGATTACTAAACTCGAGACCAAGATCAAGCAGCGAGAGCAGCAGCTTGAGAAAAAACTGCAAATAGTAGAAAAGCGCGAGACAGAGTTAACGGCGGCGGAGCAATCCTTATCCGATGAAGAGCAAAAATATCAACGGATGAGTGTCGAGTGCAGTCAGACCCTCGATCACGCGCGCAAGACTCTGCAGAACATCGCCAAAATGTCCCCGGAAGAGGCCAAGCGCGAGCTTATCCGCACTCTTGAAGACGAGGCCAGGAAAGAAGTAAAAGAAAAGCTTCGCGCCATCGAAGATCAAGCGCGCAAAGAGGCCGAAGATCGAGCAAGAGCTGTGGTCAGCCTTGCAGTACAGAGGGTTGCCGGAGAGTTTGTTAGCGACGCTACTATCTCCGTAGTGGCGCTACCTAGTGACGATATGAAGGGCCGCATCATCGGGCGCGAGGGTCGCAATATTCGAGCGCTGGAACAAGCAACCGGCGTTGATCTAATCATTGACGATACGCCCGAAGCTGTAATCCTATCGTGCTTTAACCCAATACGTAGGGAGATCGCGAAGATTTCTCTAGAACGTCTGGTCGCAGATGGCCGCATTCATCCTGCGCGCATCGATGAGACGGCAAAGCGGGTCACCAACGAGTTCGAACAGATTATCCGCGAGGCGGGGGAGCAGGCTGCATTTGATGTCGGAATCACCGATTTGCACCCTGAGCTAATCAAGCATCTGGGCCGTTTAAAGTTCCGAACTGTTGGTGTGCAAACTGTGTTGCAGCATGCTGTGGAAACCGCTCAGCTTTGCGGCATCATGGCTTCCGAAATGGGACTCAATGTCAAACGCGCTAAGCGCAGTGGTCTGCTCCACGATATCGGCAAGGCCGTCGATCAAGAAACCGAGGGTCATCACTCCCAAATTGGTGCCGACATCTGTGCCAAGTATGACGAGTCGGAAGTGGTCGTGAATGCCATCCGGTTACACCACGAGGATGATATCAACCAAGCAAGCCCTTACGCTGTCGTCCTTCACACCGCAAATATGCTGTCTGCCAAAAGGCCTGGGGCACGGCGTGAAGTCATGGAAACCTACTTAACTCGCCTGACGGATATGGAGAAGCTGGTAAAGGACTTCGAGGGCATAGAGGATGCTTACGTGATGCAGGCCGGCAATGAGGTAAGAGCTATGGTTCGACCTGCTGGCGTGTCTGATCACGATTGCGTGGATCTAGCTAATGAAATTGCCTCGAAGCTGCGCCAAGAGATCACGTTTCCAGGCCAAGTGCGGGTGACGGTCGTCCGTGAGAGCCGCGTAACGGATTTTGCCAAGTGACTAAGGTTTTAGCTATCGGTGATGTGATGGGCAAGGCAGGACGCCGCTGCCTGGATGATTTTTTGCCAAAGTTGCGGGAAGAACACTCGCCTGACATCGTCATTGTCAACGGCGAGAACGCCGCTGGTGGCTTCGGTCTTACCGAAAAGATCTACAATGACTTTATCCAGAACCATCGCATCGATGCTGTGACCATGGGCAACCATTGGCACGATAAGCGAGAAATTTTTGAATTCATGAAGCGCACGGATCGGCTCGTGTTGCCCGCGAACATGGGCAACGTCGAGCAAGAGGATATGGGATTGCGCATACTGACGGCGCAAAATGGGATCAGGTTCGCAGTAATTAACTGTATCGGCCGAGCCTTCATGCGAGAAGGCAATCGGGATATTTTCAAAACCGTAGATAAGCTTTTGGACCATATTCCAAGCTCAGTTCGGATTCGGATCATTGATATCCACGCAGAGGCTACCAGCGAGAAGCAAGCACTGGGCTGGTACGTAGCTGGGCGTGCGTCTTTAGTTTACGGCACCCACTCTCACGTTCCGACTGCCGACGAGCGCATATTTAACGGGAAAACCGGCTTCTGCACCGATTTAGGCATGACTGGGGCATACAACTCGGTCATTGGAATCGAGACAGGGGCGGCCATACATCGTCTGCTAACAGGTGAAAAAAAGAAGTTCGAACCGGCTACCGACGATCCGCGTCTTTATGCGATTCTTGCCGACATTGACGATGACTCCGGACATTGTAAGAGCATTCGCCGACTTCGCTACCAACTTGACGATTGAATATGCTGAGGACCCTAGCTTATGAAGCTGTCGCGATTTAGTTATTTAACGATGTTCACCTTGCTGAGTTCCACCCCGACAGCACAGGCTTTCTGGGTGAATGGTAGCGGTCATTACGGACTGCGCGGATCGACCGAAACGGCGCCGGCATTTCAAGGTAACACTGGAACTTTTCAAGCCATCGAGCAAAGCTTCTTAATGACTGGCGAAGCTCGCTTGAATGACCAATTAAGCACGTTTGTTGAGCTCCGACTCTTCGAAGATCTTCGCCGGGCGTATTTAGGCAATACTGGGCAACCGGCTGACTGCGCCGGCAGGAGCACCTCTAGCACAGCTGGATCTTGCGCCGGGCAACACCAAAACACCGGCGAACCTGGCTATAAGCCTTACACCCCCAACATCACCAAGGCGTATGTTCGATATGCATTTGATTACTGTATTTTAGAGGCAGGCAGGCGCGGGCGAAATTGGGGCCTCGGCATGCTGCTTGACGATGGGACCAAGCCATTTTCGCAGCAAATTTCCGCCTTCGATGGCGTGACCTGCAATATAAACATTCAGAAGAGTCAGACTCTCGGATTCAGCCTCGGCTACGACAAGTTGGCAGAGACCGGCACACCGGTGGATCCCAACTGGAACAATTATCCAGGCCAAGCTGTGGGCACCGGTAACGCCCCGGCCACCGCAAGTCGCGGCTTCGGAGCATACGATCCTTATGATGACTTAGATCAGTACTTTTTTACTATCGAGTACGATGATCGCAAGTCGAACGCTGGTGCCAACTTCACCAAACAGGTCGGCGTATATTTTGCTCAAATCATGGGCAAACCCTACAAGACCGAATATGTCGTTGCGGATCCCAAAAATCTTGGCGCTGGCTCACAGCTAAAAGAAGTTGGAGGCGACGGCACTGACCTGAAGTTTCTCGACTTATATACCGGATTTTACCTAGGTGACCTGGCACTTCGAAATGAAGTGCTGTTCCGTATGGGCAAGTCCATGGACCCCAACTGGCTCGCGCTCGGCGGGAGCTATGGTGTCGGTCAGCCGGTGATGAATAACCTGGATTCCGTCGCTATTACCGGTGATTTCGAGTGGACAGTCGCCCATTCGGGTGCCCCTCTTGGACCGATTGAGTTCAACAAA
>Ga0315294_10001976_pt1 | contig 22503 bp, 58 predicted proteins | sample YL17G13_40_MG_FD_203626 | JGI IMG/M metagenome (GOLD analysis project Ga0315294, IMG submission 203626) | Sediment microbial communities from Yellowstone Lake, YNP, Wyoming, USA - YL17G13_40 | ecosystem: Environmental > Aquatic > Freshwater > Lake > Sediment | place: USA: Wyoming | collected...
TGCTGGATTGAAGTTCGCCGGGCATTCATTTTGTCAACTGAGACTTGTCTTGATCTGTATTATCTGATACTGGATCGTGACGATTACCTATCGACTGACTTGCTGAGTTTGGAACGCAAGTTGTATGATTGGGGTCATTAGTTTAATTGTACATTGTTGGGGAAAGGGAGAACAACTATGTATCGTTATCGCTGTGAGGGTCATACGACCCGTGTTGCTCGCAACAATTTTCATCGTGTGAGTAAGCTGGGGGTTATTCAGCGGGTGAAGGGATATCGTTTCACTTCCGTTCGGAAAGAGAATGGTTTCCCTATTAGCCGTGAATACGTGTTGGTAGTGGGGGAGAATGGATCGTGCCGATTCAGCGGCTTGTGTTGGGGATATGGTGGTGAGGGTCCGAGTGGTTTGTGTGAGTTGCTCAAGTTGTTGGGCACTGGGGACAAGCTGTCGGAATTTGTTGCTTATCATGCTCATCGTGGTCAAGTTGATGGCACTGATTGGGAACTTAAGTTCCGAGATGGGGAGTTGAGTTTTAAGCATGGCAATTGGACAAGTTATCATGCTTGTCCTGCTGTAGCCTAGTTTAATTGTACATTGTTGGGGAAAGGGAGAACAACAATGCGAAAACTGCATGGTTCATTGGATTTGGTTTGGGACGGTTATCCTGGGTTTGAGTCGATTGATTTCGGGTTTAGCTATTGCTATAGCCCCGCAAGTCCCCCAGTTTTCTATCTTCGCAATGGTGATCCTGGTTATCCTGGTGAGCCAGCGGAATTGGAAGTCTTTGACATTGTGATAAAATCGGTCACAATGAATGGGGTTGAACGTAAGCCGACAATAGCTGAAAATGTGGTTTTGGTTTCTGAGATTAATCGTTTGGTTGATCTTGGGGATGAACCGTGGGAGTCGATTGAGACGGCGGTTCTTGATCGGTTGAATGACATGGCGTGTGATTACGACGAAGATTAGGAGAACAAGAAAATGGGTTTGACTGTAAAACATTCAATTTCGGATCGTGTGCGTCAATTGAAGCGGGCAGATTGCAAGCCGCAGGTTCATTTAGACTTGGACAAGAATCGTGCTGGCTTAGCTGTGATTGAGAATGGTGATTGTCGTTTGCTGCCGATTTCAAACAAGGTGGCGGAAGTCTTGATCGCCAATGGTTTTGGTTACGACGCCTAGTTTAGTTGTACATTAGGCGTTTGACCTCGTAGCTCAGTCGGTAGAGCAACGGACTTTTAATCCGTGGGTCGTGAGTTCAAGTCTCACCGGGGTCACTTAGGAGAAAACAATGAGTTTCTTTACATATTGCGAAAAGGTTTCTGGTTTTCTGGGGATTAAGTTGGTGCTGGACAACATTCATGTTATCCATCGCAACTGGGCGCAGAACAAAACTGTTGGGGAGACTGCTGAGGCACTTCGCACTAAGAACAAAGTTTAGTTGTACATTGGAGGGCAGGATGAGCAACTACTTCTTGAAACTTTGGGTGACTAGTGATCTTACTTATCAAGTCGCCAATCTTGAAACGGCTGAGACAGCCGAATTTACTGACATTGAAAAGGTGTTAGAATTTTGTGGCGTGGCATTGAACCGATTTAAGTCGGTGGGTTGGGATGGTTACAGGATGGTTCAAGAAAAGATCGGGGAGAATAGCTGGTGGGTGTTGCCTTATCTTGGTTAGTTTAGTTGTACATTGGAGGTATACCATGAGCATTAAAGTTCAAAACATTCCGACGTTGTATAAGCCACGGGGTGCGGTGTCATTGCCAGACAATCGAGATTGGACGAATCGTTTTGAGATTCGATCTGAGACATCTGATCGGATTTATATTATCGCCCAGCACATTAACCATCGGCACTGGGGATGTTCCTGCCCGGCATGGAAGATTCGACGATCTTGCAAGCATTTGAAAACAGTGGGTTTGCCTACTGGGGAAGTTCCTTATGAAGTCAATCTTAAATAAGATTTTCAATCTGGATGCTGATCCACAAGATTTGAATCTTCAATTCATGTTGGCGATGGCAATATGCATCCTGACCCCTATGGGGATACTGTTTTATTTTTTTGGATAGGGGGCCAATATGACTAATGAAGAACTGCTTAGAGCGATTCGAGAAAACAGAGAGAAGCTAGAGCTTCTTGTGCAGGCAATGGAACGACATAAGAAACGCCGGTGGTGGAATCAGTTGGTTCAATACCTATCCATATTGCTTGGAATTATTGTTGGTCAATTGGCGTTCAAGTTCTGGATGGCTAGTTAAGTTGTACATTGGAGCATTCATGGAAACCAAAAAGAAGAAACGTGGATTCATGGATGGCTATAAGAAGTATGATACTTCTAATGGGTTTGGGAATCGTCAAGAGTGGATGAATGCTTTTTATGCTCGGCTTGGATTTGAGCAGGCCCTTGAGGTATTGGGGGAGGATGATCCTCTGGTATTGTTTGGTTTGAAAGCTGATGCGACGTGGGCGGATGTATCTGCTAGATGGCGGGAGTTGGCTGTGAAGCATCATCCTGATAAGGGTGGCGATCCTGTTGTGTTTAAGAAATACGGTGCGGCATTTGAGGTATTGGAAAGGCGGTATGGCAAATGATTAAAGCCAAGATTCATTCTGACGATTATGTGTTTGAATATGAATTTGACGGCACACCTTGGTTCAAAGAGGCCAGCTTAGAGGATTTGCATCGGTTGTATGCTGAGGGCTGGTGTAGTTGCATTGAAGCCGATCAAGTGGCAATTGAGGCCAGTAATGGTCCTATGACCGAAGAAACCGAGAATATCAAATTCCTTATTGATTACTGCCAGCGTAAAGGCGAGGGATTTGAGGTTGAGATTGATGAGTTATCGGTTTTGGGTTGGCTTAAGTCTAACCGTCCTGATGTCTTGCTAGAAGTTTAGTTGTACATTGTGTGATTGTCTCAAATCAAAGGAGAGAGCATGAGTGAAGTTTATAAGGTGGTGGTGGCGGGAGCCGATATGGCTGCGGAAGTGACAAGAGAATTGGTTCATGCTTGCATTGACTTCACTTACAGATTTACGGTGATTCACGAATTTGTTGTGGACGCTGGCAATCGAGAAATCTTAGATGACATCATTGAACAAGTGGAATGTGATGCGGAATTGGAGGAACAATGACACAGGCGGAACGAGATAAGCAATTGCTTGCACAATTGCAAGAGCAGGTCAAGGTCCAGAATTCATATATTCGAGTTTTGGAACAGAATTTGAGGGTTCTACGAACGGCGGAAACTCAACGCAAAATTGCTGCGGGCGTATTGAATTACGCCAAGGGTTGCTAGTTTAATCGTACACTGGATCGACAGCAGGTGATGTAAATTGAGGGACAATGGTAGCCGAAACTTCCCTGAGCGGGAAGGACGGCGAGACAAAGCCCCCGCATTGATCCCACCTATAGGTTGGCAATGGATCGGAACCGTAATGTCCGGCGTCACACTGCTTTTTTCTAGGGAGATGACAATGGTAACAGTTATTTGTCGTATCAACGGGCAGGATATTCCTGCACAGTGTGAGGGCGTTGTCGCTCTTGAGCTTCACGAGTTGCGAAAAGACCGACTAGCATTGGAACGAATTGGCAGGGAATTGGATTCCATCCATATGGATTCGTTATCCACGGCGGAAGTGAAGATCGTCAAGATTCTGGTGGAGCAGGATGTGGCGTCGATTGCGTCGATCAATGGTGAGAAAGTGGTCAAGGTCAATTAACCAAGGGAGACTGTATGGCAAAGGCTAAAGAAAAGGTTGCGAAGTCTGCGAATTGTACGTTGGAATCGGTTTTGGCGACGGGTCCATTGCCGGTGACGATTGGTGGGATTGTGGTGGGCAATGTTTGCCCGAAGCAATTTTCGACGGGTAGTTTTGGATTCGGCTTGAACGGGCCGGTTCAAATCCCGCTGAAGGATGGTGGGTTTGCGGATTGTCAATTGGGTCTGAACGTGACGGTGAAGCACAGCAAGCCCGAGGCGGCGTAGTCTCGGGGATATGGGAGTGATGTAAGTGGATTGCATTCCAGACTTGATTCTGGCTGTGTCGGTTCGACCCCGATCCCCATACTTAGTTTAGTTTAGTTGTACATTGGAAGGATGTTGAAACGTAGTCAAAGGGGATAAATCATGTTGACTGTTCGGGAACTTGAAGCTCGATTGGCTAAGGCGACGAACAAAGATGCTGTGGTTTGTCTGTGTGTGGATGATTACACGTATTCAGCATTTGAGGATACGATTGATGAGTGTGCCAAGTTTGGACCTGACAATTGTTTCCTGTTGACGCTGGTGCCTGACAGTGACATTGCGACGAAGTGTCGTGAGGGGTTACATGCACGTCCTTTGCGACCGGATGGGTATAAGATGCCTCCGTATGATCTGGCTAATCGTTACAAGCAATGGCATGATGAAAAATAAAATACGGTATTAAATGAGTTCGCTCATTTAACGGTGGAGTATTGGTGGAAGAAGGGGGCATAGTTTAATCGTACATTGAATGGTTGTGCTTGCAAGGGTTTGATCCCGCCTTAAATGGGGTCCACTGGAGTTGGTGTCTCAAAGCTGTGCCTGCTAGCGGCTATGTGGAGAGAGCAACCCGATGTCAGTCGTAGCAACTGTCCGTGGAGTTCTGTAGAACCTAGTCTTCCGAGGACGATAAAAGCATGGCGGAATACCTGCAAGAACCTAATACGTTAGACGGTGGATGTCGCTCCTTTAACAATTTCCAGCGATTCTCGGAAATGTCGTGTGGTTCCACGTAAAAAATCCTAGTCTCTGCGATGACGATAAAAGCATGCCGTCTAGAATTGAACGAATCAATCCGGTGGTTTCCGCCAAACCTAGTCAAGCCTTGACGATAAACAGCCGCCTAGAATTGAGTGTTATCAATCCGTTGGCTTACGCACGGCTATGGAGCGGGTGAAAGCCCCATGCAAATGTTGGCACCGAAGCAAGCGCTAGGTGCCAAGCTCCATTATTTTCTATTATAGTTTAATCGTACACTGAGGGGATATATCTGATGACCAACAAAATCATGGGGGCTACAATGTCTGTAATGCAAGAAATTCTCGATGGTTTGCACGATTCGACGTTGGACTTGCTTGAAGTTGCGATTAAAAATCGTCAACGTGCGATTGGCATTCCGCAACCGCCCAAGGGATTTGATTCTGAAAGCGATGATTTTCTGCGGTCCAGCGTTGTGAAGTTCACGAAGGGTGATCCGGTCAGAATCAATCATCGGGCTCGTCCGATCTACTTGCAAGGTTTGGAGGGCATTGTTGAAAAGGTGCGAACGTCACGCATTTTGGTCAAGTTCACTGGTGCGAGTTTGGCATCGGTTGCCGGTCGTCGGTTTGAACGTGGCGTTGTCGCCTACCCCGAACATCTGGATAAGATCGCCAAAGTTTAATCGTACACTAACAGGATATATCTGACACTTTGTTTGGGAGAAAACAATGAAGATCAATTTGCAGGATGAACTTGGCGAAACAGTTGACAAGCTCACTGATGCCATTTTGTCGGAAGTGCGACCCGATGGGACGAAGCAAGAACGAACGCTTCGTCAGCGAATTTACTGGGCGCTACACAGCGTCCTAGATCATGGCTGGCTGGACGACGACATGGGCAATGCTTTAGTTCGTGAAGTTGCTGGCGAAGTCGGCATTGAAATCGAAGATGATGATTTTGTGGATGATTCGGACATTGAGCCGAACGATGAAGTTTAATCGTACACTGGAGACAACATGAGCAACGATTTTTGGGATGATTTTCAAAAGGGTGCCGTGCAGGGTTTTACAACCATTATCCTGTTCTACATCAAGTGGGCTTTTTGCTGCTTTGTGATGGGAATAGCGTGGTTCTATCCTTTTGGTGATCGTTTGCCGACTGGTGCCGTGTTGCTCTCGCTGATTGTGTGGCTTTTCTTGTGCTGTGTCCTGTTCGTCAAGATGTTTCCTCGGAGATAAAAATGCTGTTCTTTGCAGGGTTTTTATTTGGTATTACCACCACACTGATTACGCTGATTGTTTTGGCGGCTTGCCATAAAAGCACTATCGGCTATAAGCGTTCATTGGAATGGTGTAACCAAGAACAACGTAAGAGGCTTGAACGAGAAATTGAGATTGATGATCGGGATGATTGGTGGAAATATGGAGAGGCACCACCCTACTAGTTTAATTGTACATTGAGTGGATGTATCAATCAAACTCACTAAGGGAGAATGGGATGTTGACTCAATCTGATCTACGGCAGTTTACGGGGACTGAGGGTTATTTTCGGTGGCAACCATTGTTGTTCCCTCGCATGGTCTTGAGTGATGGGGCAAAACATGTTGCCGAATATGGCGGCGAAGAGGATAATTCGGCGTGGTGGTTGATGGATGCGATTGCTTCCCATCAGCCGAAGTGCTTGAAGATCGAACAGTTGCGTGAGATGCAGTTTTGGACGTTGAAGAAGAATGCTGATGGTTCGGCACTGTTGACGTGTCAAATTGATTCAGACGTTAAGCCCACGGTTTCTCAGAAAATTCCTTATACGGATTTTTCCTTGGATGAAATCAGGTTGTGGGTGGGACCGTTGAACGAACGGCTGTATGTGATCTATCTGCCAAGCGAGAACTGATCTCCCCAGGTGACTCCCCTCGACTGGATAATCTCCCGTTGTCCAGTCGGGGGTAGAGTCCCTTTTCTAGTTTAATTGTACATTGGAGAGACATGATGAATAATCCTGATCTTGGACAACAAATGCTGGCTGAGTCGATTCGGTTGGCTGTGAAGTGTGCAGCATTGCCTTACGATCAAGGGCATGTGCAGAATGATTCTAACTACATCAAGACGATTGTTTCGCTGCTTGTTGGTCGGGTTCATCGCAATGAACTTGAGTGTTTGCAAGAGATTGTTGGCGAAGCTCTATGTTTGATTGAGGATGGACCGGGAGAATCACGGGCAGAATTGGGCTGGGTGCCACAAGTCAAGTCATCAAAGCCTAGCGAAGAGATAAACGAAATGATAAATTCAATCGTTTATCGTGCCATCGACGAAGGAAAACTGTATCGTAATTTTTGTGATTTCACCGAACTTGATCCTGATGGGGCTGAAGAAGCGTTTCAGGATTTTATGGCATCCCCAAACAGTTTGCCTGTTTGGTGGGCTAACAATCAAGGCAACTACGTTTAAGGGAGCAACCATGATTCGCACAAGGTGGGCACAAAGAATTCCTTGAAGAAAATCGAGTTGATGTCGAACGCTAGTTTATTTGTACATTAGTTGGGAGTAACACAGTAACAACAACAAATAACGGGAGTGAATCATGGCAATCGAGCAAATTGTTGGTGGCGGGGTTTCGATTACGGGGAAGCGTGACATTGGCTTGTTCCGATTACTCACGTTGAAACATGGGCTGGGACTTGAGCTTCGCACGAAGGGCAAGCTGAAGATGACTCGTGGTCCGGCGTGTTTCACGATCATCAAAAAGGAATTTGGATTGAAGGGTGATCGTCAATCCGTCTACGATCAGTTCTGTAAGATCGTGGAGGAAAAGGGCATCGAACGCAATGAGGCTGCGGTGATGGACAGGGACGAAGCCCACTATCAAGTTTAATCGTACATTGAGGTGATATGCCAAGAAAACCTACAAAATACTGCGTCTGCACCTTCATTGAAAACCAACAAACAAAGGGTTTCATGGGGATGCAATTGAAACGAGTGTTTGACAACATGGAGTTTGCTGATCCTGACAAGGATATATCAGCACTTGAACGGCTTGTCGAACGCAAAGAGATTCTTGAACAAACGGGAAAGAAGTCCGTTAAAGCTTACGTGATGACGGAGATAGCATGAGCATCTACGATAGCGAAGTTCGTCGAAGAATCGACAAATTGCCGCCGCATATAAGTGACACTGAGTTACTGGCGAAAGCTTGTCGAGTAAGAAACTGCATCAATTATGCAGAGGATAACCAAATCTATTGTGTGGAACATACCACACAATGCGGGCGTGCGATGCCGCCTGATTTAGCTGCACGCAAAAAAGCTCTTAACGCTGCTACGTTGAAACGAATTCTCAAGAACTGCAAGTAAGGAGAAAACCTTGGTCGTATGGTTAAGCTTAAGCAAACCAGCCAAGGTCAGACTAAGCAAAAACCTAATTGTTTTTAGTTATCTAAATAGAAACAAAGGACCGCCCATCTGACCTAAAACTTCTAGCTTAAACTTTTTTTATATACTACGAAAGACTCATGTGGGACGCCACATGAGTCTTTTTTTTTGACCCTGCGATAGTTTATTTGTACATTAGTTGGGAGAAGGAGAAAACAAAATGAAATACGGGATTCGCAAAGAGAGTTGGGGTTATCGCACAACGGGGGATGACAGTTGTGCTTTTTCTTTCAATTTCACCACGGCAACCGAAGCGGCGAACTACATTAGTTCCATTGCTGAGGATGGCGACAAGGTTGAAATGACGGTCGAAGTCTTGAATACAATTCAAGCCGAAGCCAACGGAAAGTAAAAAGTAAGTTTAATCGTACACTGAGTGGTTGTAGTAAGGGTTTCAATTCACAAAGGGAGAAGTTTTTATGGAACGTGTTTCTGATCCGGTCTTGTCTGCTGGTATTGCCATTATTGCCGACGAAGTTCACTCGCCTGCCCCGATCATCGAGGACACCACGTCCGTCGAACCGGCTGCTGAGCCCGTCGTCGTCCCGGCAACCAAGCCGAAGGCCAAAAAGAAGGTCAAGGCTGTGAAGAAGGTCGCCAAGCAAGTGACCAAAAAGAAGGTCACTAAGAAGGTCGTCGTGAAGGAAACCAAGCGGGGTCGTGGTCGTCCCAAGGTTTACACGGCGGCTCAAGAGAAGTATATCGCCCAGTTGATTAAGAAGGTTGGCAATGCGACGAACGCCCGCAAGATTCTGCACGCCAAGCGTGGGAAGCTGGCGGACCAACGGAACAAAACCATCTTTCCGAAGCCCATCGGCATTTCGATGCCCACGTTGCTCAAAATCGCCGCCGCCAATGGCGTCGAATTGCAACTCGGTCGTCCGAAGCTCGCCGCCTAAGTTCCGCTTGTCGGCTTGATGAGAATCCCTCCCACCCGAAATGGTGGGAGGGATTTCTTTTAGTTTAGTTGTACATTGGAGAGCAGGAGGAATCAAAATGGCAAAATCATTAGTCGAACTCGCTATGATTGCGACCGCAAAGGTTTACACCAATACCGATGTAAGTCTACGCATCAGGTTAGATCAATTGGGCATTGTGCGAGAACAAATCAGCAACATGATGAATGATCTACGTATCGACATTCGTAGATCGGAAAAAGCTACGGCTAACTACCTGCTTGTCAATGCTCGTGGAGAAGTGGTGCCAGTTTTCGATCTTGAAATGTTAAGTGTCGAAGAAGCGTCGGCACGTAATTTGCAATTCCACAAAATGGATGTGAAATTAACATATGTCGAAGCCAGTCGAATCGAAAACAACAAAGTTGTTCATCCACCGGAGCGGCGAAGTGAATAAAAAACAACTCAAACAATTGGGCACTGGCGATGAGGTGTTCTGGACTGATCCCGCTGAGGGAACATGCAGCAAACACATAACCATTCAAACCATTAACTTGGAACACTATCCAATAGTGCAAATCACTGGCAAAGACGGTAGTGATCTTGAATGCTATGCCAAAGAACTCAGCTAGTTTAATTGTACATTAGTGGGTTGTAAGATCAACAACCAAGGGGAAAGATCATGAGCGTTGAATTCGAGCCGTCTGAATTGAAGTTGCAACTCCAAGCCGCTCTGGGTCTGAGCGATGATGATTTTGGTTATCATGCGACGGATTTATACGTGCTGGACAAGCCCGGCGTGATGGACTGGTTGAAAAAGAACTACAGATACCCCAGCAGTATCAAGCGGTTCATCGGTAACGAAGGGCACCCGACTTTTGGGGGCAAATCAGCCCTGGATATTCCCTTCGCTGGAGTTTGGAAGAAACTCAGCTAGTTTAATCGTACATTAGACCAACGTAACAACCATTCATCGGGAGAAAGCAATGGGGAAAGTAACGGAACAAATTTGCATTGTAGTCATCAGGGATAACGTCGTTCAAGATTGCAAGTTGTTCGATGACGTTAAACTGGCTGAGAAGGAATTCATCGACCAGATTGAGCAACGTCGTCCAGCCACATTGACCCAAGAAGATATTGATTTTTATCTTGAAGAAGGGGTCCATGAATTTGACAATGGTTCGGTGTGCATTACGCATCCATTGCCATGCAGTACCAAACTCGTGAATGTCACATACGAAACTTATCATGCTGCAATTGAGGCGTTTTGGATTGCATACGCTGGCAAGGTCAGAATTGAAACGGCTGATAACGAGTCTTCAACAGTAGTATACTTTCTGGATGCCCCTAATCGTTGTGATTGGCTGTTGTTAGCCCGTGCCACCTATCAAGGCAAAGGCGAGCCGATCTACGAAGTTGCTCAATACTTGATAGTTTAGTTGTACATTGTTGGGATATAACCTAACCAACATTGGAGATGACCATGCGAACCGTAGAAATTTGGCACGATCAAGATGCACCTAATCCGATGGACAATGACGGTAGTTGGAAGCTGTATTCATTCAGCACCCGACACGTCAACTTCAAACATCCTGATGAATTCCGTGGCATTGGCTTTACTCGCAAGTTGCAAGTGGGCACGGCGTTTCTGCTTTCCTACTATGAACACGGCAATTGCGTCTGGTCGCTGCGAAACGAAGGACCACAATGCCAATGGGATAGCGTAAGAACCGCTGGCATTCTGGTTTGGGAAGAATCCCCAAGCAATATGGGTGCCAAGACACTTGAGGAACGTGCTAAGGATGCACGGGCATTCCTCAAGGATTACACCGCCTATTGTAATGGTGAATGCTACGGCTATACCATTACCGATGAACAAGGCGAAATAATCAACAGTTGTGGTGGCTATTTTGATCTTGACTGGATTAAAGAGGAAATTGCCCTATACACGGCTGGTCAAGAGACAAAACAAGTGGGCGACATACAACTAGTTTAGTTGTACATTGTTGGGTGCAACACACAAGGGAGAAAAAGACCATGAAGTTCATTCGATATGCTATCGTGAGAATTGAGATTGAGGCTGTTGATGTGGGGACTGATCCCGATGGCACGGAGATTGATGTCAGAGACGATGGACACGGATACAAAGCAGTTTAGTTTAGTTGTACATTGTTGGGATATATCCAACAATCAAACTGGAGCAACCATGAAAACCATCGTCGTGTTTCGCAAATGGGCTAATGGCGATATTATCGCCTTGTTTCCTGCTGAAGCCTCTGATTATCGTGGCTTGTATTGTGACAGTTACGAACACAATGGGCAGCATGGTGCCGCTGATTACACCGGCGTCATTGCCCGAACCAAACCCGCCTCATGGGCTGAATATCAGCCACTCAAACGAGAATTGCAAGGCATTCCGTTTGAGTATGAGCTTGATGTTCGTCGGCGTGCATCCCCCGAAATGCACATGGCACGTCGGGCTAGTGCCATGAAAGTCTATAAGGCTCCAATGCCAGCCTTAGTTTAGTTGTACATTGTTGGGGGGCGAAAGGAGTCGCCATGAAACGAACTCTTTACTATTGTGCGGTCGTGGGATGTATCCTCACCTACGCATATATCCTAGTTCATTTTCAGGATTGGATTGAACAATGATCCCAAATCATAAACTCATTGCAGAGCTTGTATCAGAACAAAGTTGGACTGACAAGTTTGTTGGAGAGATGGCTCTTAGATTTCTTGAGGAAAAAAAGTTGCTGACTAAGTTTAGCAAGTATCTTCAAGAAGTGGCGAACGAAGAAAACGGTTACGAATACAACCGATAGAGGATAACATGCGACAAGTAACAAGAGAAGAATTTCGTGAGAGAGGATAACATGCGACAAGTAACAAGAGAAGAATTTCGTGAGTTTACGCAGCAGTTGTTGCGAGACGGGCATTTCATGCCGCTGCCAATCTCTACCTATCGACGTGCTGTCATGCAATGGGAAGTCAACGGCAAAGTCGTAGCCCAAAGCATTTACACTTACACTGGTGAAGCAATTGCTCCAGTCTATGAGCTAGTTTAATTGTACATTCATGGGATGTTCGGCAAACCCACAAAAGGTGCAACAATGGATCATAGCGAGATTTACGAAGTAGAGCGACCAGTGCCACAAGAATTGTCACAAGGACAATTAAGCACAAGAGCCAAAATTCAAACCAATCGTCGCATTCGTCGTGACGCAATACGAGCGGTAATGACGGAAGGTGACAAGTTTATCTTTCCAGAAGAACCTCTTACTGCGGCGTTACGCAGCAGTAAAAAATATGCTGGCATCGAATGTGAATACATCCGAACCCAAGATGGATGGGTCTATGTTCGATTTTTCATGCCGAATGGCAAAAAGCCGGTTTACAATTTGAGCGTTGTTCGTTTTTACGAAGCAATGGTCACATTAGGAAAAATCAAACGAGAAGTTTAATTGTACATTGTTGGGGTGTTGTTCGGGAGAAACAAAACCACAAGGTGAAGCCATGAAAGCCGTCACTGTCAATGAGTTGAGCGACATTTTGATGCGACAAATTGGTGCCACGTTCGTCACCATCGTCGCAAAAACTACCCCCGATTATGTCGGTGGCAAAAAGTGTCCAGTTGCCGACGTTCACAAGATTGCCGTCGTCAACGGCGTGATTAACTGGTCCTACGCTAACGCTGTCAACAATCAGCGATTGCGTGAGGAAACGCCAACCGACGCAAACGGAGCGGTCGAATTTTTCACCCCCGAAGCCCGCAAGTGGGGGGTGCGATTGCACGACGAAGTAAATCGACGCCTATTGCCTCTGGTCGAGCATAAAGGCAAGCGATATTTGGAGTTGAAAGTTCAACGGTCCATCGGGCATCGGTTTTACGATTCGACCGGCAAGCAAGTGGCGAATGAAACGGTCTACCCCCATATTCGCAAGAAAACTGAGGGGCGACGGCAGGAAGTGGAGAATCCCGTTATCTTGCGAGATTATGCCTTGGAAAATATCAAGGCAATCCGTGTCAATCGTGAGCTTTACGTAGTCAACGCCTAACAGGGAGCCCCCGAACAGGGGGCTTTTTGTTTAACTAATTCCTTAGTTTATTTGTACATTGGTGTGATATGAAGTATCGCATTCGAGAAAACTGTTCAGTCAATGGTCGCTATCTTAATCGAGATGGTCATTGGACTACTTGGAAACAAGCTGCCAAGTTTTCTTCAGCCGAAGTGGCGGATAAGTTTGCCAAACAATACGGCATTGAAATATACGGCTTGTTCACTCAACGAGCGTGTTGTGACAAAGTTTAATTGTACATTGTTGGGATACACCCCAACGGAGAAATGACCATGCGTGTTCGAGCGAATGCAACTTACAAGTTCATGCCAGTGCCGATGGATCGTATCTGGGATCATGGTGCCATCGATCTGCCTGAAGGAACTATCGTCCGTGTAATCAATCTGCCAATGACTCCCAAGTGCAATACGATGGGGCAATGTCACATTGAACACCTCGATGGACGTTTTATTGGAATGGTCAACACTAACTCACTGCAAAAGAAGGATTAACATGGGGCGAAGCGGCAAACAATTCCGTGATAAGTTCAAATCGTCACGGGAACAACGTGAGAAACAACGTCAAAACAAACGGCGATTCCTGATGGACAATCGGGACGGGTCCAACCTCAAGAAAACCGCCTAGTTTAATCGTACATTATGTGATTGCTAGTGGCTAGGACGATTCGTTGATGGACGAATGAGGAATTGTCCACACGACTGAACCCTAGCCACTAGCAATTTAAGGAGCAACATGAATAAGCCAACCGGAACGTTCCCCAGCAAGTTCGGGGATATATCATACAGTCTTCCAACCTCGATGTTCGCTGTGCTGTATGGCGATATTAAGGTCAATGGGGTGTGCTACTCCATGTCCTTTCGTGTCGCCATAAAGGACGGACGATGGGTACAAGAAGATTGGCACGAGCCTTGCTTGCGACGAAAACAAGGCGAACCCACAATCGCAGCAAGAGAAGGGGTCCGAAATACCCTCTTGCCATTGTGGAGCAATTTGTTGCAAGAAAAACCCGAGATGCTCTATCAAGCGGACGTTTACGACGCTGAGAGCAAATTGAAACGTGCCGAAGATCATGCTGCCGAAATTGCAGCTACGCTTGACAAAGCTTGGCAAGAAGTAAAAGTGCAAAAAGCACGGCTTGCCGATCTGCTCAAAGTTTAATTGTACATTGTCCTGGTGTAACCAACACTCAAGGAGAATGAGATGAGTAAACGCAACGATGACCTGATTTTCGAGACGTTGTGGGCTGCCGCAATCGGAGCAGCAAACCAAGCCGGGGATAAATGGGTCGCCGAACATACTCAGCCTATTTGGGCTGTCAAGGACGGCAACCGAACGGTCGGCACCATGTTGGACGTATGCGGCATCGTATACATCCGATGCAGTGACAAACGAAGCAAGTTTTGGAAGTGGGCAGTGAAAAATCAACTCGCCTATTCCATCAGTCTCGCCTTGAATCACAAGTATCGGATGCGACAAGAGCAAGGGCTGAATGAAGCTTGTTGCTATGCCGCTCTGGAAGTGCTGACAAAGGCGGGCATCACCGCACTCTACGTTTACAGTCGAATTGATTAAAGGAAAGCCCCGCAAGGGGCTTTTTTCTTTAATATGCGAGCATAGTTTATTTGTACATTAACCAGGAGTAAGAACAATGCCTAAAAAGAAGTAACACCCGCATGGGGCTGTAGGAGCAATGTAAACCGCCAGCTTGGGACGTAGCAGCCACAAATACTAGTCAAAGTGGCACCGAGAAGTACAATCGGGCGAAATTCTGGGAACAACTGGAGTTGCTAGACGAGTCTAGCCAGCCTCTGCTTTTTATAGTTTAGTTGTACATTATCGGGATGTAACAACAACCAGAGGAAATACGATGGAAGCCTACATTTTTCAAGCTGATATATACTGTGAGGATTGCATGAAAGACATTCCTCACCCTGAGGATCAATCCTCATACGATAGCGACGAATATCCCAAAGGCCCCTTCAGTGATGGCGGCGGGGAATCGGATGGCCCACAACATTGCGGCAACCATGCCAATTGTGTCAACGCTATGACGCTCAGCGACGGCACCAAGATTGGTGTCTGGTTGGAGAACCCCCTAACAACGGCAGGGGTCGAATATGTGCGGCAAGAGATCAAGAATCACCGAAGGAAAAAGAACGAAGTGGTTGAGCTTTGGGCTAAGTGGTATGCCGAAGAACTAGGTTAGTTTAGTTGTACATTACCATGATGTAACAACAACCATGCTTAAAGGGGTCAAAATGGACGTTAAAAGGCTCGAAACTCGGGTTCGTGGCGTAAATCGGGCAAATGAGTATGCAAACGCATTATGGCCCCGTTTAATCGCCGTTTTCACCCCCTTCGTTGGGGAGAAGATCGAAAAGGCTGATGGCACGCTGCTGCTGAAGGTCCAGAAGCTCGTTGACGCCTTGAAGTTGCCGAACTGTGCTACGCCAAACATCATGGTGTATCGCCATAATAGCAACTACAATTTGGCCTATACGGTCAAGACCGATGAAACCTATAGCGTCGATGGTCGCTATGGTCATGCCTATTACCATGAAACAACGATCTATCTCGGCAAAATGGACTGCGGTGTTTTGACGCAACTCGATGCGGCGGAAACATTTAAGACCGATTACACCGCTGCCGAAGTAATTGCGAATCGTGAAGCCTACAAAGCAGCAAAGGCTGCTGCGGACGCTGCTCAATCGAAGCTCTATCCGTTCGGGGAATACGACCGCTAGTTTAGTTGTACATTGTTGGGATGTAACAACAACAAATAACGGGGAATGAATCATGCAAAACTTTGAAGGTGGTGGCACGATAATTGTTGGGGAACAAAACGTGCGGAATGTGCGGCTGTATGTGTGGCGTTCTGGTTTGAAGCTGGAAATCATGGGGATGAAAAAACGTGGTTCGTCCATGTTTGCCATCGTGAAAAAAGCCCTTGACTTGAAGGGCAACAAGATCAAGGTGCTGCAAGGGCTGAATAAGGCCATCGTCGAGATGGAGCGAACGATGGGCTTCAAAGAAGAAGAAATTGAGAGAAAACAGGCACAAGAGGATGCCTGGGTTCAACGGTGGGAAAAAAAGGCTCGCTAGTTTAGTTGTACATTGTTGGGATGTAACAACCGCAACCTCCAAGAGAGAAACGACCATGAAAGTTGCATTGAAGAAGGACAACGGGAACAATCGCCTCTATGAGAAGGGGCGCAGCACCAAGGGCTACTTGCGGGGCGAACGAATCGAAAGCATGACGCAACTCGCCAAGGGCGACATTCTGTTCAATGTCAACCACAAGTTGCAAACCGAATCGCTGATCGAAGTGCTTGACGTGCGGTTCAATGGCTTCGACTTCGTTTTCGTCACCGCTCACGAAACGGTTAAGAAGGGCTTGCACCTAGTGGTTAAGAAGGGCGACAGCCAGCCCAAATGCAAGCTAACGTCCGATCTGCCGCTCAATGAGTGCTATAAGGCAATCACCACAACGGCAGGCATGAAGTTGGTCGCCTAACAGGGAGCCCCCGAAAGGGGGCTTTTTGTTTAACTTTCTCATTAGTTTATTTGTACATTGATGAGATATGGAAAACATCAAAATCACAATCAAGGTGAAACAACCTTGGGAAGCCAGCCGGGGGCATCTCGGTCACAAGAGCGGGGCAGGGGTTCATCATGACCGCCGCCTCAAACGACTCAAGACAAGAGCAGCACAAAAACGTGCTGTTCTCCAATACTGACACCTCCCCGCAACGGTCAGCGTCAGTGCGTGCCGTTTAGGATAATGTGTGTCCGTCTGCTGCTAAAGCAGAAGGAGCGGGGGATTTTCAAACTAGTTTAGTTGTACATTGTTGTGACGTAGCGTAACTCAAACATCACAGTGGAGAATGAATCATGGCGAAGGATAAAGTTGCTCACGTTCGGACTGCCAAGCCCAAGACCCCCAAGCAACTCGCTAAGGCTGCTGCCAATGTCGCCGCCTACAATCGTCGCAACGAACGGCTCAAGGAACGCAATAAGGCTGACGCCGAACGTCGCAAGGAACTCGCCGCCAAGTTCCACAAGGATCGCAACGACAAGGCGTATATCGACGCAGCCATGAACGGTCCTCACGCCTTCATCCTCAATCGCTGGCTCAAGGGGCGTGAGGCAACCATTGAACGGGTCGTGCGATTCTTCCAACAACGTCCGCATTTCACTCAGCCCGACACCCAACTCAAAGTCGCCTAAAGGAGAGCCCCCGCAAGGGGGCTTTTTCTTTTACTTTATCATTAGTTTATTTGTACATTGTTGGGATGTATCACCTAACACTCTTTTTGGAGAAGGACCATGAAGTATTTCATCCAGTTGGTTGAGAGCAATCTCAAGTTTGAATGTGTGGACCAGCATGTTTTCGACAATCGCAATTTTGCTCTTGCGGACGACGGCGGACCACGCTACACTGCGAATTGGTTCTCGTCAATCCCCGGCAGCGTCGATATTCATTGCGACAATCTCTCACCGGGTTTGATCGCTGGCATCAATCGCATGGTCGGCAACCCAACCACACAGCAAGGGCTTGGCACGTTCACTGAGCCCGACAGCGTGAGCTTTCGTCGTGGTCGTGGCGAATACCTCTACAAGCTGACCGATCAAACCAAGTGGAAGCGAGCCGCATAAGGGAGAGCCCCCCGCAAGGGGGCTTTTTCTTTTACTTTGCACTTAGTTTATTTGTACATTGTAGGGTATATCCCGCACACAAAGGACCAAGACCATGCCACCTTCGCAAGTTCGGCAAAGCTGTCGCTCATCGGGCTGTCCGCAATGCCATTCGTCGCTGTTGAAAGAAGTTTAGTTGTACATTGTTGGGTATAACTCAACACAACAAAGGTGAAGCATGTCGCAAAAATACATGGTCGGCACGAAGTTTCACAACCCCGGCAAAGACAAGTCAGTTTGCATGGTGATTGACTATCTCATCACGATCAATCTTGATGATGAAATCGTGAAAGAGCGATACGTGGCTGTCCATGACTTTTGTGGGCAACCCGTAGTGGACAATGATGTGACCGAACTTAGAATCACAAGAGGACTGATAGTTTAGTTGTACATTGTAGGGATGTAACAACCAAACACAAAGGAGCCAGTCATGATTAAACGAACTGACCCGCTGCGACGGAAGATTGCCGAACTGACCTCGACGAACAACTACTACGATACCAAAGGCGAAGTGATGCATCTCGCCGACAAAGTGCTGGAAAGCTCAGGACTTGTCACCGGAGCTTGTGAATTGCACAATGATGCGGGACGCACGTTGGTGCCGATCTTGAATGCCGAGACGGACGCCGAAGTCGCTCAGATCGCTTATTCGTGGTATCGGATGCCGAGCGGACGGTATGAAGCCAACCTATACATTACGTAGGCTCGCCCCACGGGCTTGAGCCACAACCCCCGCAACCGACTGGTCATCGGTTGCGGGGACAATACAACCCCTAGTTTATTTGTACATTAGTTGTATGTAACAACCAATGACAAAGGAAACAACAATGTTCCTCATCCACACGCAATACGGTTTTTTCTGTGATTGTCGTAGCAAATACGGTCGTGCTTCCGATGAAGCCGCCAGCAGCGTAGCAACCGACTACGATACGCTTGATGCGGCTGCCAATGGCTTGACGTTGGCACAACAATTGTTTCCCGAATCTGAGTGCCATATCATCCCCATTGATGCGGCTGTCTTGGCGTTCCGATACGAAGTCGCTGTCTTTGCATGGTGCCGTCACCAAATCACCAGCGAAGAACTTGAGGAAGCCAAACGACAACTAGACGTGGCTCGGGCAGGCTAGTTTAGTTGTACATTAGTTGGATGTAACCAACACAACACAAGTGAGACCAATCATGAACTGGACTACATTGAGCCGCTGGTATCCCAATGATCGACAAGTTGTCAAGGTAGACCATCAAACGATCACCTTCACGGTCAGCATTCGCACAATGGGGGAAGTGAGCCCCGAAACCATCAAGCGAATGCTCCAAGCACGATACGAAGTCACCGAGTGCAAGGAAACGGATCGGGCAACCATCGCCACTCCCATCGGCAGCTAGTTTAGTTGTACATTGTTGTGATGTAACCATAACACAACGGAGTTAAGACCATGAACACCGCACCGACAGCACCTCGCAACCGACTAGAGATTGAAGCTGCCATTCAAACCATGTATGACTGGCATGGGGGACAGTCATCGGCGTTCTATTCGTTCGCCAGCACTCGCATCATTCATAGTGAGGACCATCGACAACGCTGCCTCGCTGAATTGAAAGTGTGTCGTGGCGAATGCAAAGACGTGATGGACTTGGCGGACTTGGCTAGTGTCGAGTCGCTCATTCACCATGCCATCGTTGGGCAGCTAGTTTAGTTGTACATTGTTGTGATGTAAGGACCACTAACCACAACGGAGACAAGACCATGTATGCCAGTCACAATTTCAAGTCCAAGAAAGAATTCAAAGAAGCCGTCGCCAAGGGAGAACGCATCACGTTGTATGCCCCCGGCTTGGGCTCTCCCGCTGTCAACGGACGTGAGTCAGTAGAAGGACCGTGGTATCCACAACCGCATCGCTGGTATGCCAGCGTCACAATGCAAGATGGTGTCGTGGTCAAGGTGACGTAAGCAACGGCAAGTAAGAGCCCCCGAAAGGGGGCTGGCTTGCTTAAACTTCACTTAGTTTATTTGTACATTGAAAGGATGTAACAACCAAACACAAGGAGCCAAGAGTCATGTGTCAAGTCAATCTAGGTTCGCCTGTTCGGAGTGAGAAGGTTCGGTCTGGGTTCCAACCACACTGGCGCACCGTGTTCATCTACAAGTGCAAGGCTGGTCATGAGGTTAAGGTGTTCGCCAATGCCTTCCGTGGCAAGACACCAGTGCCGGGTGTCGGTGCTATCATGTGTCCAACTTGTGAGTTCAATGCCAAGTTCGATGCCATGATGTTCCAGCCAACCCACGAACTTGCCTGCTAGTTTAGTTGTACATTAGTTGGATGTAACAACACACCACACACAAGTGAGACAGACCAATGTCGAATGTAGCGAAGTCCGTTGGGCAAGACAACGTTGATATGATCGCTCTCAAGAAGGCACAAGCCAAGGCACGACGCAAGGAGCGAGAACAAGTCATGCGAAGCTTGGGACTGGTCAAGGTGCGAGGTGCGGTCAGTGGTCGCACCTATTGGGAGTGATAGTTTAGTTGTACATTAGTTGGATGTAACCAACACAACACACAAGTGAGACAGACCAATGGCTGGTGATGACGATGATGACAAGACTTACTATGTCAAACGCATGTGGCAGAATGGCAATCGTGAGATCATCAAGACTGGATTAACATTGGAGGAAGCACAAGAGCATTGCCAACGTGATGACACGCATGGCGACGGCTGGTTCGATGGCTACGACGAAGAGTAGGCAACGGGGTGGCGGGTGCTAGTGGTTGGCACCCGCCACCTCCCCCAAGGGGCGTAGTTTAGTTGTACATTAGAGGGACGTGTAGCAAAGTTATCAATCAAACAATTATTTTGAAAAAACCTGGAAGACTTCCTTACTACCCCCTATGCTCTGGAGCAATGACGCTCTTTTTCTTTTATTCCCTCTTAATAAAAGTCCTTTTTTCCATAGGGACTCCTGTTACAAAATTAAAAACTATCAATTATGACTTTTACCTAATAGAGCTTAGGAGTCCCTTTTGATGATTAAGGGGCATTGTGTAAAAGACAATTGAATGAGTTTCAAGTATTCATTTTGGGTGGGATTTTCTGACAATCGATTTACGATCCATTCGTAAATGGTAATTTCTCTTTCGGGGTGTCCTTCACGGGTAAACCCTTCTAGAAATTCCTCGAATTGTCGGGGTTCTACTTTTTGTAATTTGGGCCACATCTTTTTGACCCGTTCTACTTGTTCGTTGGTCAACGGCGTAATTTTGCTGTTGCGTATGATCTTATTAAGATCATTCAACGACATGTTTTGAATGCGGAGATCAGGATTGATGTAGTTTTTGCCAGCACCGAATTTCTTTTTGGACATAGAAAGCTCCTTTGTAAAAAACAGGAGACCCCATTTTGAGGGGTCTCCTGTTTTTTGGTTTAGACGTTTTCACGTCGAGTTTTCCAAGCTTTTTTAGCGGCATTGCTTCGTTTTAGAGCCAATTCATTAGCCCTACGAGTTTTCCAAGCTTTTTTAGCGGCAGCGGTGCTACTCATAACTTTTTCCTTTCAAAAAAAACTAGATGGGCATTACTAACATAGTATATGCCTATCAGACCTCTCGTTAAATATCATGGTGGCAAGGGTCGCTTGCACCAGTGGATTTTATCTCGAATACCAGAGCATTCATTTTACATTGAACCTTTTGGTGGAGCAGCATCTGTTTTGTTAAACAAACCAATTTCATCTAGAGAAATCTACAATGAAATTGAGCCTAACATGTTTAATTTAATGAATATTGTGAAAAACCATTTTGTTGAATTTGATACACTTGTTCGACCTATCGATTATTCTCAAGACAACTTCGAGCAACATCAGGTTTTATTCAAAGACCAAGAGAATCGTAGTTCATTGGAAAAAGCTGTCAGTTTTTACGTTGTCAAAAGAATGTCTCGCAGTGGTTGGTGTAAACAATATTGTTGGTCTCAAAGAAAATCGATTGATGGGATTCCTTCTGAAATCAATGCATGGCTTACTTCTTTGGATAATTTGAAAAAGGTTCATGATCGATTACAAAATGTGGAACTTTCAAATCAAGATGCTTTCAAGTTAATTGCAAAGCACTGTGAAGATAAAGATGTGTTGTTTTATCTCGATCCTCCTTATTTAATAAGCACTAGGGTTTATCAAAATGCCTATGATTTTGAACTAAGCATCGATCAACACGAACAGTTATCCAATTTGTTGAATAATGCGAAAGCCAAGATAGCTTTAAGTGGTTATCCTTCTTTAGAATATTCTCAATGGTATTCCAATTGGAATTTAACCATTAAAAATGTTGCCAACAATTGTTCTATGCATAATTACAAAAGTAAACTAATCAAGCAGGAATGTTTGTGGACCAATTATGCAGAATCGATAAGTTGATGAATTTCTTTAACTAAGGACGGTTCTTGTTTGTAGTTTTTTGAGGCGAACGATTTCCAACCAGCTTTGATCCATTTGGGGTCTTTACCTTCAATGGAGCCACTTTTAAGTTCACTGCGAATCATTCGCACCAGATAATTTTTTGAATTTTTAGTTTCAACAATTTGGCGACACATATTAACGATGTTGCCAGACAGTTTATTGTTTGCTCTAGAAGACTCGAAAGACGCTTTTTCATTTTCATTGATTTCGAATTTACTGAAGAAAT
>Ga0315294_10001977_pt1 | contig 22497 bp, 26 predicted proteins | sample YL17G13_40_MG_FD_203626 | JGI IMG/M metagenome (GOLD analysis project Ga0315294, IMG submission 203626) | Sediment microbial communities from Yellowstone Lake, YNP, Wyoming, USA - YL17G13_40 | ecosystem: Environmental > Aquatic > Freshwater > Lake > Sediment | place: USA: Wyoming | collected...
GACTGACGCGAAAGTAAGAACAGTGATAAATGAGCGTCGGTCTGAGTAGAGGATTAAATTGTTTTCTTAAAGTTTATAAATAAAGATATCTTGAAATAGGAATGGAGAAAAGGGGCGATGAAAAGAAAGAGAGGACGCCAACAATTTTTCTTAGAAAAAATCGTAGAGGGAGATGGAGTAGCACTGGACAGGTCACTATTTTTATTATTATTGCCATAATAATTGTTGCTCTTGCTTTTCTGATTTACAGTTTTTATCCGCAAATTAAATCAACAATAGGCGGGGAAGAAAAAAATCCCCCATCATACATTCAAACCTGCCTGGAAGACAAAATAAAAGATACAGCAGACAAATTATCCCTTCAGGGAGGAAGTGTAACTCCTCAAAATTATATTCTTTATGAAGATGAAAAAGTAGAATATCTGTGTTATACCAATGAATATTACAGGACTTGTGTTGTCCAGCAGCCATTGCTGAAAAGGCACATTGAATCTGAAATAAAAAAAGAAATAGAAAATGATGTTACTTCTTGTTTTGCTTCTCTAAAAAGCAGTTATGAAAAGAAAGGATATGATGTTTCATTGAAATCAGGAGACAGAAGAGTTGAATTGCTGCCTAAGAGAATTGTCGGAACTTTCAATTATTCCATGACTTTAACAAAAGGCAGCACGCAAAAGTATGATTCTTTTGTTGTAATGGTTAACAATAATCTTTATGAATTAGTTGCGATAGCTACTAGTATAATAGAGTGGGAAACAACTTACGGCGACGCAGAAGTGACAACTTATATGACTTATTATCCTGATTTAAAGGTTGAAAAAAAGAGCGGAAATGGGGGGAAGGTTTATATCCTAACAGACAGGAACACAGGAAATAAATTCCAGTTTGCAATAAGGGGGCAGATATGGCCTGCAGGATATGCAACATCAACAATAATAACATGAGAAGGAAAATAATATTACTATTTGTTTTAGGAATTTTTTTAATTGGAATTGTAAGTGCAGGCAACTTTTGCTGTGAAAAGACGAAACAGGGAGCATGGTGTCAGAATGTAAATTTAGAATCAGAATGTGACATTACTACTGTCAACGAGGTAACAAGTGAACCTTTTAGGAGCACGAATGCTTTTTGTGAATCTACTGAATTTTGTCAGCCCGGAGTTTGTGTTGATAACGAAGAAGGAACATGCATTCCCTCTGCTAAATCTGTTTGCTTGGGAAATCATGGATTTTGGAGCGGACAACCAAAAAGTGAAATTGAACAATGTCAATTAGGATGTTGTTTAATAGGAGACAGTGCAGCCTTTGTGACTCAAACTGCTTGCACTAAAATGTCCAATGATTATGGATTGAACATAGATTGGAAGGCAAACATAAATGATGAATTGAGTTGTTTAGTCAGTGCAAGTCCAAAAGAAAAAGGAGCATGCGTCTTCACAAAGAATTATGTTAAGACTTGTGAAATAACAACAAAAGAAAAATGTCAGAATGAAATTGCGAAGAATTCTGTTTATTCCAATGTAGAATTTCATGGAGGATATTTATGCACTGCGCAGGCAGAGTTGGGAACAAACTGCGCTCCGACAGGAAGAACAGTCTGTGATGATAAAAATGATGTAAGGTTTGTTGACATGTGCAATCAACCAGCGAATATTTATGATTACAGATACAGTCCTGATAATCCTAACAAAGAAGCAAATTATCTAACAGATTACTGGACAACTATCAAAAAGCCAACATGCACTGATTTAGAAGGAGACAATCCGGCAAACAAAGATTCTGCAACTTGCGGCGATTGTGATTATCTTTCTGGAAGCATGTGCAAAAAGAAAGGAATTGGAGAAAGTGTTTCTTCTGGAGATTACTTGTGCAAGAATTTAGATTGTGTTGGTTATAATAAAGAGGGATTTGACGGAACTACGCATTATCCCCAACATGAAGAAACCTGGTGCACGACAGACAATATTACTGTTGGCTATAATCCTGGAACCACTTTTTTCAGAAAAATGTGCTATGATGGAGAAGTTACTATAGAAGAATGTGGGATGCCTGACAGTACAAGGCAGGAAGTCTGCAATGAAGCTGTAAGCGAAAATGGATTTAGAACAGGAAGCTGTAAAGTAAATCAATGGGGGAGTTGTTATGCTCAAAATAACAGCGCTGATTGTCTTGATGCAAATTTGAGAGACTGTAACTGGCTTCAATGGAATGGATATTATTTTACTACTGACGATTCAGGAACTTATCTCAAGAATATTACTGGAGGAGCTTCAAATGAAGTAGGAATGTGTGTCCCAATATTCGCGCCAGGATTTGAGAGAGATGAAAGCCAGACTGTCCTTGGAGCAGTATCTTGTTCATTGGCGAGGTCTATATGCTCTGTCAGAATGACAAGAGGAGCATTTGGGGGAGCATGGTCTTGTAAAACTAATGCAGTTGATGGATGGTATAATAATTGCTCTTGTGTAAATAATGCTGATGATGTTTATGATGGCGGAGCAACTTGGGCAAGTGAATTAAATGGAATTTGTGTTCAGATGGGAGATTGCGGAGTTAAAAATAATTTCCTTAACAAACCGGGATTTGTGTATAGTGATGTAATAAAGAAACTGAATATATCAAAAGAAGATGCGTAAAATAAATTTTAGAAATAAAAAATTAGGAGAAAAGAGCATATCTATATTTGAAATATTTTTATTGACAATCAGCATTGTTGCTTTTGCTTATTTTGTCGGGAATGAATTTCAGTTTGTGGGTGCGGTTGGAGCAGGAGTTGTAGGGGAAGGTGGTGCAGCGGCTGCAACAACTACAACGACTACTGGAAGTGAAGTTGCTGCCATTGCAATGACGAGTAGTCCTGCTGCTACTACAACTCTTAGTGAAGCTGTTGCTGGTGCTAGTGCAGGAGGTGCTCCTGCTGCTGCAAGCGCAGGGACAGAGGCTGCTGCAAGCGCTGGAAGCCTAGGTAGTGATCCTGCTTTTCATATAGCAGAAGCAGCAAAATTAGCAGCGCAAAAAGCAGGTGCAAATCCAACATGGACCTGGCCCAAAAATTTAGGAGATTTTGCAAATAGACTTTGGGGTTATGCTGGAGATATACTTTGGAATGCAGCAATTGCCGCAGTTCTTTATGTTGGAATTAGAGCTATTTTTGAATGGAGTGGATGGTGTCCTACTTGTGACCCTGAATTAGCTGAAGCATGGGCAACTGCATTAGCAATAGGATATGGAGCCGGTGCAGGATTTGGAATAATACTCGCTGCATTAGGCGGAAATGCAGCATTTGGATTACCTATACTTACACTTGTTGGAGCAGGATGGGGTTTAATTGGATTGGGAGTTGCTTTCCTTTATATGGCAATTTTTTACAGAGAATCATTTATAGTAGCAGTGCAATATAATTGTTATCCTTGGAAACCAAATACTGGTGGGGCAGATTGTGACTTGTGTAATAATAGAGATTTCGATTGTACAAAATACAAATGCCAAAGTTTAGGACAAAGCTGTGAATTGCTAAATCCTGGAAAAAAGACACAGGTTTGTGCTTGGAAAGACAGAAATGACGCTTCACCCCCTGAAATTAAAGCTTGGCTTGAACCTTTGACAGAAGGTTTTGAATATATTCCTATAACTACAGAAATGGGAGACAGAGGAGTAGAAATCAGGAACAAAACAGGCAATCCATGTTTGCTTCCATTCAAAAGATTAGATTATGGGATAAATCTTACAAAACCGGGGCAATGCAGAATTGATTATATAAGAAAAAAATCTTTTAATGATATGACAATTCCAGGACTTATTAGTGATGGCGATTGGTTAGAAGAACATTATCTCTTCTCTCTTCATGGAGGAATAGAAGCAGCGAATGAAGCTGGACTGATAAGACTTCCAAACGGAGGAAATGTTGAGATATATGTCAAATGTATAAGCAGAAATAACGTTGCTACAGGAACATTCGTATTCAAATATTGTGTAGATGATGAGCCAGACATAACTCCACCTATAATCAAATTGACAGACCCGCCAAATGGTGCACCTATACAATTCGGACAGACATCAAGAGAAGTGAAAGTTTATGTTGACAAGCCTTCTGACTGCAAGTGGAGCCACAACGACGAAGATTATGCTACAATGCCTGAAAATCAGAAGATGGTTTGTTCGCTAAATCAAGGTTCGAACACATATTTCAAATGTTTAACAAACTTAACTAGCTTGAAAGACGGAGTTGAGAATAAATTCTATTTTAATTGTGAGAGTTATCCAACAAAAGAAGGAACAGCCAAGGAATCAGAGAGACGTACAATGGCTACAAATTATCCATACAGACTAATCGGAACAAGGCCTTTAGTAATTGATAGTGTAAGTCCTGAAAGCGGAGCAGTAATAAAGGATTCTACGCAGAGTGTCAAAGTTACATTAAAGGCTATAACTTCTGCAGGATACAATAATGGGGCTGCGTGGTGCTGGTACAAGAAAAAGACAGATGCGGACAACCGTTATGTTCTATTTGCAAACACACAGTCTTATCAAAGCACACAGGAATTGTGGTTTAGCAGAGAAAGTTATAGATATACTGTGAAGTGCTGTGACTTGGGAAACAACTGTGCAACTAAAGAAACAGATTTCAGCGTAGATACTGACTTTGTGTCTCCTATTGTTGTGAGAGCTTACAGCGAAGGAAGCAGTTTAAAGATTATCACTGATGAAAAAGCAGAATGTGTTTATGATACGACTTCCTGCAGTTATACTTTTGAAGACGGAATAAAGATGGTTAGCAGTGATAATATAGCACATACAACAGAATGGAATACAAACAGCAATTTCTATATAAAATGCAAGGATGAATTTGGAGTCCAGCCTGCTCCTGACGGATGCAGTATAACTGTAAGACCATTTAACAGCTATTAGATATTGCACTCGCTAATGCTTCGTGATATTGGTATAATCAGTTAATGAAAAATTTGTATTCTTCTATTATAATTTTCTAAGGGTGGGTGGTGGGGGGTTGGTTGGAGGGATGGACATTTTAACAAAATTTATAAGTTAGGTTCTGTTTTTTTATTCATGAAGAAAAGAGGCGGGGGAGGGCAATTAGAAATATCGTTCGGAATGATTTTTTCTATAATTTTGATAATAATTTTTCTTGCGTTTGGATTTTATGCAATAACTAAATTTATTGGATTGCAAAATTCTATTCAAATTGAAAATTTTCTGAGAGACTTTCAACAAGATGTTGACACAATGTGGAAAAGCAATCAAGGAAGCCAGCCTCTGACATATACTCTTCCTAGTAAAATTACTTCTGTATGCTTCAAAAATGACGAGTTTCAGAATTTGCAATTTATTTCAAATGAAATAATAAACGGAAAAATGATTGAGCATATAGATATTGCAAAAACCACGAAAGATGAAAGTCCTTTTTGCATACAAAATGTCAAGGGAAAAATCAGTTTAAGACTAGCAAAAGATTATGGAAAAGCGCTTGTTACAGTGGAGAGATGATTATGTCAAAAAAAACTACTCGCGAAATCGCTCGTCACTGGATTAAACTGTCTCTCTCGCGAAATCGCTCAAACTCACGACTCCACTCTATTACAAGAGCGAAGACGTGGAATCGCTCGGGGGCGCTGGAAATTTCATTTGGGTGGCTTTTCGCCATTATTGCAGGAGTATTCATAATATTTCTTGCTATATATATCAGTTCAAAACTCATTAACAGTGAAAAAGAAGCGATAAGCGCTGAAACAGGAAAAGAAATAGGAATTTTGTTGAATCCTCTTGAAACAGGATTTGAGAGCAGCCAGACAACCTCTATCACAATTCCGGCTGAGACACGAATTCATAATGGCTGCGATGATTTCAGTGGAAATTTCGGAAGGCAGATAATCCAACTGGATCAGAAGAACCTTGGAAAATGGACTAAGACAGATGTAAATGTCTTTTTCAATAACAAGTATATTTTCTCAGAAGAAGAAATTGAGGGAAAAAAATTTTACGTCTTTTCAAAGCCCTTTGATTTTCCATTTAAGGTTTCTGATTTATTTTATATGACTTCTTCAAACGAAAGATATTGTTTCATGAATGCTCCAGACGAAATAAATAATGAAATACTCGATTTAAATCAAAGCAACCTTGCTGCAGAAAACTGTTCTTCAAATGATGTAACAGTATGTTTTGACAGCGATAAATGCGACATCAACATAGATTACAATTCCGGAGTTGTTGAGAAGAATGGAGAAAGCATGTATTTTGCAGGGACAAGAGAAAACCCAAGAGCATTAATGTACGCTGCAATTTTCTCAAATAAAGACATCTATGAATGCCAAGTCAAGAGATTGATGATGAGATTGAAAGAAATTTCTTTGTTATATGTGGATAAAGAAATTCTTAATTCAAATAAAGGGTGCAATGGAAATCTCGGAAGTGATTTAACTGAATTAAGGGACATGGCTGATAGTTTCAGCAGTTCTGAAGAGATTGGAGCTATGAAAGAAAAAGCAGATATAATCTATGAAAAAAATGATGGAGCTTTTTGCATGCTATGGTAGCGAAGAAACCAAGGTTTCTTTCGCATAATCATCCTTCCGACACGGTTGGGCGATTTTTCAAATTGCCTCCGAAGAAAATCGCATAAAATGAAAAAGAACAAAAAAGCGCAGATGAAAATTCAGCAGATGACTTTTATGCTCATAGCCGTGACTCTGTTGTTTATACTTGTCGGAGTGTTCTTTTTATCTATAAGATTATATAATTTAAAGAAAATAGCGAGTAGCTTGGAGGAGCAAAATGCCTTGCTCCTTGTTTCAAAACTTGCAAATTCTCCTGAATTTTCCTGTGGAAATGCATTCGAAACAAGTATGGGTAGTTGTGTTGATTTTGATAAATTGATTTCTTTGCAGGGAAGAAGTGATAAATATTCGGATTTCTGGGGAGTGGCAAAAATAGAAGTGAGGAAAATTTACCCGGCAGAAGGTGAGGTTTTATGCGACAGTTCTAATTACCCTAACTGCGGTATTGTCAGAATTTTGGATAAGAATGTAAATACGCAGCCTGCGAGTTCAAACTTTGTTTCTCTATGCAGAAAAGATTCAAACGGCATTATAACATATAATAAATGCGAACTTGCCATATTAATGGTTAGTTCAGAAGAGAAAAGGACATGATAAAAAGAAAGAGCAAGTCAAACTCGCGACTTCACTCTATTACAAGAGCGAAGATGTGGAATCGCTCGGCACAAGAGGAAATGGTTGGGTTTGTAGTGATAATTGTTATAGTTTCTGTAGTCTTGCTAATTTTGCTCGGATTTTTGCTTAGGAGTCCTGGCAGCGAAGCTGTAAAAAGTTATGAAGTAGAAAGTTTTATACAAGCCAGCCTGCAATATACAACTGCTTGTGAAAATCAGATAGAATTCCTGTCTATTCAAGATTTAATAGTGTCTTGTGAGGAAGGAGAAACATGTCTAGATGAAAGAAACAGTTGCGAGGTTCTTAATGAAACGCTCAAAGGGATAATAGAAAATGCCTGGAATGTAAAAGAAGGAAGCGCCATAAAGGGGTATAAATTAAAGGTTATGGTTGACGGAGAGGAAAAATTTACTATAGAAAGGGGAAATGAGACAAGGAACTATAAGGGGGCATTTCAGGATTTTCCAAAAAGAAGCAGCAATTATGAGGTTTCTCTTGATGTTTATTACTAAAGTTTGATGTGAATTGTGATAGTATCTGTAAGGATTTGGGGTTTATGCCTTGTTCTATTTTTGACTTTTTCCTCTGTTATCTGCAAGAATCCGAACCTTTCCAGCAGCTTAATATCATCATGAACAGACTTAAAATTTCTATCGAGTTTCTTGGCCAAATCATATATAGAAGAGGGTTTTTCGGTCTTTATTACATTCAAAAGCCTGGCTTTTTCGTTGTTTAACAGCTGTCTTAAAGCAGATATGCCTGAAAAATCATATCCCTCTTTTCCTTTAGGCTGCTTCTTGAATAGGGAAAAAGCCCCTTTAGATTCCCTTATTGTTATTTCTCTCGTAGTCATCTTATCTGTTAGATAATATATGTTTTTTTTATTTATATATCTACATAATATATATCTTACTTATATATTATTTTGGATAATATATTATAAAAATGTAACATATGTTAATAAATGTTTCTTTTAGCTCTTTTTATTACACCCTCCCAAGTGTAATCATAATATAGTGATAGCAACACATTTATAAAATAATATAGGAAAAATAGGTATTTTTGGTATGTAAGAGTAAAATACTGCAATAAGCTTTTTAAAGGAAGTTGGTTTTCTAACCTAACACTCGTTGAGGGTGTTCTAATAGGGTGTTAGATAAGTGTTCATAGTCATCTCAACAGAATGGGTTACCCTATACCATTAGGTTGGGAGAAGTTGTCTTAGACAACATAATTATACAGTTGAAAGGAGGTTAAAAAAAGATGAGATTAAATTTTAGAAAAATCACGGCAATTGCCGCAAGCGCATTGATGGTTGGATTAACACTCGGAGGTGCTGTTGCTTCTAATTACCCGCTTCCGTTCGTTTCTGGAGCAGGTTCAGATGTAGCAATAGTTTATGGTAGTGGTTCTGGTGTTTCTTCTCTTGATTTTTTTCAAGCAGGATATATTATGAGTAACCTACAATCATACATGAGTTCTTCTGGAGGTAGCAGTGCTACAAGCGTTAGTGGTGGTGATAGCATCGTTCTAGCAACACCAATTAGAAAACTCTATTATGGAGACGTTTTTGCATTACCAATACCATTTTTAACTTACTCGGAACTTAGTAGCATTTTAGCAAGCGGAACAGTTACAGATTTATCTGGAAATACCTATGGGTATAGTCAGACTGTTAAAATAGGTTCTGCAGCTGTTGCTTATGGAAATAGTGGGGGAGATTTAAGTGACCCTACATTGTATATAGATGCTGTTACACCTACTACATTGTACAATTACACTTTGCTTTTTACAAAGAATCTTAATGTTTCTGATTCAACAAATGTTCAGGGACAAAAGATAAAAATACTCGGTGTAGACTATGTAATTGGTGCGAGTTCAACAAACTCAACTCTTTATTTATATGGCTCTGGCACTACAACAACTGTTGCTGGAGGAGAAAACCAGAGTGTTAATGTTGGAGGAACGCTTCATACTGTTGAATTAGTAACAACAACAGTTTCAACATCTACTGCAAAAATAAAAGTCGACGGAGTAAGTAAATATGTAGCAAAGGGAATCAACTATGCTTTCGCAGGCGGTATAAATGTCTATGTTAAGGATATAACTTACCCTGCTTATGAGTCAGATAGAAGAGAAGTAGAACTTATTGTAGGAGCGAGTAGTCTGAAATTGGAGAATGGAAAGCCTGTAAAGAAGGGAGCTGATGAATCCAGTGTTCAGGGAACTACTGCAAATATAAAAGCTGAAAATGTGGGAGTAATATCTGGCTTTACTGTGCAGATAGCTGCTCCAAAGTCACAAAATGACTCTATTGCACTCGGACAATCATTCACAGACCCTGTTTTCGGAGGATTAAAGTTGACATTCGCAAATGCGGTTCCAACTTTGGATTCTGCAGGCAGGGGAAGAATTGTTGTTGATGCAGGAACCAGTGGTACAGTAATTGCTTCTGTTACATTCACAAGTGCTAAGGCAGGAAGTGCTGGAGAAAAGAAACTTCAATATGTTTACGACAACGATACGACTACAGTATTGGTTAAACCTTTATTGGCTTGGTCAAACCAACCTAGCAGTGCTAATGGTCAGGGAATTATTCATGTATTAGAAGGAGAAAATTCTAAACTGAATGATTGGATTGTTGTAAATTCAGGAGATTTCGGAACAGTTTTGTTAGTTGAGAGTTTAGATGGTACTAGTGATGCTGCTACAGGAAAAGTTAGCTTTAGAGATGTTATAACTGGAGAAAAACAGGACTTCACACTTACAAATGGAACTGCAGGATATACTGCAAGCGGTACAATTTCTGGCGGATATGGATATACTATAACTGCTGGTTATGCTTGGAACTACGTGAATATAACCTGGAATACTGCTGGAACCAAGGCTTTATTCCCAAGAATAAAGTTAGCAAATGGTGGTTGGATGGCATTTTTGACATCTACAACTGTAGTTAATGGTACAACAGTTATTTTACCTGATGGACTTACAACATTAGCTGTTGGTGGAACATTACTAACTAATTCAACTAATAGCTATGTGCCTAATGGAATAACTTGGTCAGTAGCATCAGGATTAAACGCAGGATCAACTGTAAATCTTACTGTTAATGGAATAGCGAGTCCAACTTGTAACTTCAATATTACATCTGGACCAGCTATATTGTATGTTGAACCTATGAAGTATGCTGATACAACTTACGGAAACTTCATTTGTGTTCCATTAACAACTACTGGAACTACGAATACAGAAATGTATATGGGAGACCCTGTTTTCAATGGTACAAGTTCTATTCCGTTTATTAGCTATGGCTCAGACCAGTATAAGAAGGCTGCTATGGATAAGTACGGAGTTTTTGTGACTAAAGAAACTAGAACAGGCACAAATGGAGTGATTACACTATCCACACCAAGTTCTCAGATATACTTTGATGCAATATTCAGCGCAGTTGGCGCAAGTATTACTGCAGGCACAACTACTGTTGCTGGAGCACAGCTCGGAGAAGTTCTTGTAAAAGACACTGAAGTAAGCTCTGTAAGTAGCAAGAATCTTGTAATTGTTGGTGGAAGCTGTATTAATTCGGCTGCTGCTAATGTATTAGGAGGAGCTGGATGTGGTGCTGACTTCACAACAAAGACGGGCATTGGTTCAAACCAATTCTTAATCCAGAGCCTTGCAAGTCCTTACTCAAGTGGTAAGGTTGCATTGGTTGTTGCTGGTTATGAAGCTGCAGACACTGTAAATGCTGCGACTTACTTGAGAACAAAGACAGTTGACACAGCTGTAGGAAAGAAATACCAAGGTACTAATGCACAAACTGCTACACTTGTAGTTGCGTAAAGCTAAGTTAATTTTTTTATTTCTTTTTTTTTCTTTTTTTTAACCTCTACTGGGAAGTGTAATAAAAGATGTTTGCTCGTAAACTCGCAAAAATTAATAAGGATAATTAATGAAAGAACAAGATATTAATAGCGTTCAGAAAAAAAATTTATTAACTATACCCTAATTGCGCGAAGCGCGCTATTATAGAAAAGATTTTTATATTCTATTTTGCAATTTTTCTTATGCGAAAGATACTTTCTAAGGAAGAAGAAGCAAAACGGTCAAGAAGAAATCAATTTCTTATTGGAGGAGCAATGATATTAATAATGCTTGCAAGTGTGCTTGGATATGCATTTGGTAGAGACCAGACAGCAGACAGCAACGAAAAGATTATTTATAATGGACTTGAATTCACAAAGCAATCTGAACTGTGGAATGTAATTCTTGGAAGTTATCAATTTTCTTTTAAGTATAATCCCAATGAAACAGAAAGAATTAATTCTGCCTTGAATTTATTGGAGAATTATTCTGGAAAGCCGTTATATCTTCTTACTGAAAATACAGAAGCAGGATCAGAAATCTATAGAAATTTATTTTATCAGAATCAAATAGTTGAAAGAGTTCAGGATGCATGTCTTGCAGGAGAGAAATGCGACAAAAATTCTCCAGTAAAAACCTGTGAAAGCAATTTTATAATAATAAAAGAAAGCAATAACGGGGGGATAAGGCAACAGCAGAATTGTGTTTTTATCGAGGGAAACATTGGTAATTTAACAAAGCTCAGTGATGAATTCTTGTTTAAAATAACTGGAATAACACAATAAAGTTTATAAATAAAGATAAAATTCTATAAAATAGACTGAAAATGGAGAAAAAAAGTGTGAGAAAAAAAGATGGCAAACAGGAAGTTAGCCACTCGCACAGCAAAGCCATGCGAGAGAAAAAAGAAGTTGAAGAAATTAAAGAAGTGGAAAAAGTTTCTGAAATTTTTGAGGTTGAAAAAGACGGAAAGGAAAAGACTATAGAAGTGCATGCAGTAGAAGAAGAAAAAGCTCCTTCAGAAGAGCAGATTAAAAAAGAGAACAAACTTTTCAAGAATATAATTATTGTTATGATTGGTTTTGCTTTGATGTTTTTTGCTGTTTATATGATTATTAATTCAATGAGATATTTTGAAGTTGGAGGAGTTAAATTTGAAATTGTAAAAGAGGGGCAATTAACTTTGTATAAGACTTCTATGCCTGTTATGTATCAGGGAAATTTAGCAACCTATAACTTTTTTTTGAGAACTGACCCAAGAACGCTGAAAGCAAAGCTTCCAATAATGGGAAATATAAGTTTCAGGAAGAATATGGTTCTTGATGTCACAACGCAGGATTTGTTTTGCGGGGGGGATTGGACAATAGGACTCGTGAATGTTCAGCATCTTTATGACCTTTTAGATATTAATTTATTGGCAAAAAATAAAAGCATTAGCTACACGCCTGAAAGCGATTATATGTTCATAACAATAAATAAAGGAAACCAGACAGAGATAAAACGGATTAGCGCTAATTCGTACGAGATTAATATAAATAACTGTGAAGTTCTTCCTGCATTTGAAAGATTGATGTTAGAAACATTTATTAGAAATAAAGAATTGAATAAATAAAATGGATCTTAGAATTATTTTGGCGATTATTCTTTCTATTCTTCCTGTAAGCGAGCTTAGAGGAGGGTTACCTTTGGCAATTATTTATGCAAATCAGCACAATATTCCTCTTGCTTTAATTTTTCCTTTGATAGTTATGGTGAATATTCTTGCAGTATTTCTTGCTTTCTTTTTTCTTGACAGATTTCATCATCTCTTTTTGAGAATAAAAATCTACAAAAGAATTTTTGACAAGTACATAGAGAGAATTCAGAAAAAAGTAGATAAATTTGAAAATAAATATTCTGCTATTGGATTTTTAGCTCTAACATTATTTGTCGCTGTTCCTCTTCCTGCAACAGGAGCATGGAGCGGATGTTTAATAGCATGGCTTCTGGATTTGGATAGAAAAAGAAGTATATTAGCAATATCTTTAGGAGTAGTAATTGCTGGAATCTTAGTGCTTTTTGGAACGCTTGGTTTTCTTAAGATTTTTTCCTGAGCTCAACAAAAAGACAATATCTGAATAAAATGGAATTTCTTTCACTTTGAATATTTTTACGCTCAAAAACCAAATACCGACGACAAAAACCACACTTCCCACATACCAAAAGAGTTTATGTGCTAAGTCAAAAAAGGAAACTCCAGAAACAAACAAGATAGAAAGGGAAAAAATTCTCAATATATTAATAATTAAGAATAGAAAGAAAGAAAAAAGCAACATCGTAATTCTTTTTCTTAATTTTATTTTTGGTGTTGACAGATTTAAGATTAAAAGCAAATAATACGCAGAACCAGCAATACATGCTCCAATAATTTCTACCGGAAGACTATTTATTAATATAGTATTATATATCAATGAAGCGTTAAAAAAAAGTTTAAGCAAAAAATATGTTGGATAGATTGTAAAAGAAGTAAACAAAAAATAGAAAATCTGAATGCTGAGAAATCCTGTCAGAATTAAAATTGTGTATCTGGAAACAATTTCAAACAAAAAATTAAACCTCTTATTCATAAAAAGGAGAGTGGAAATATATTTAAATAATTTCTTATTTGTATAATGTATGAAAAATAAGAAATTTTTCAATATCCTCACTTTGTTGCGGATACAAAACAGGAGTTTTGCATAATGAAAAGAAAGAAAAGAGGAGTTTTTATTTGGATATTAGTTGTATTTTCTTTAATTATTAGTTTCTATTTGGATAATTTACTTGTTAAATACATTTCTTTTTTGAGAAATGTTTTTCTTGATAATCTTTTTCTTGGAGTAACTTACCTTAGTTCCGAGATAATAATTTTTGTTATTGTAACTGCTCTGTTTTTATGGAGAGATAATAAAAGAAGATGGATTCTTCCCTTATGGGCTTCTTTGGGGGTGTCTTCTGTAGTTAGTTTTATACTAAAGATAACAATACAAAGAGCAAGACCATTCCAGTTGGGAATTGTTTCTTTATTGCCAAGCTTGCAGGAAGCGAGTCATAATATATGGAATTTTTCTTTTCCTTCTTCTCATGCAGCTATTGCTTTTTGTGCAATTCCAATCTTGTCAGAACAATATCCTAAATTAAAAAAAGTCTGGATTGGGATTGCTGTTCTTATTGCACTTTCAAGAGTTTATTTTGGTTTGCATTTTTTTAGTGATGTGCTTGTTGGAGGAGCAATTGGATACTTAATAGGAACAATGATTGTGAGGTTAGAAAAAGAACACAAATTCGGAAAGAATATTCATGATAGAATTATGAGAAGATAAAAATTTACTTCTTCCTGACAACTCTTACTGCTACAACAATTATTATCAAGACTAAAAGAACATTCAATGCTCCGATAGCCCATAAGTAAGTATTTCCGCCTAATCCTGCAAATAATCCTGTAAGGTTAAGGCTGAATCCTTTTCCTGCTACTGAAACTGAAACTGGCTGTGTTAAAACTTTGCTTCCTTCTTTCATAACAATATTGAAGTTCTTGTTTCCAGAAATACCTTCATTCACTTTTAACTTGATTAAAACATCTGCTGACTTTCCTGCTTCCAATGCAACACTTGTCTTGTCTACAGAAACTAATGAAGCCCAATCTGTATAGTCGCTCAATTCCAAGCTGAAAGTTTTCTTTATTGAAGCTGTGTTTGTTATTGTTGCTTTAACACTGAACTCTTTCCCTGAAATTGCTGCTGATTCAAGGCTTGCAGAAACTGCAACAGGAACTTCTGTTGAGCAGCTTCCAGTTGCGATGCTCAATGGAAGAGTAAACTGTGATTTGTCTCCGTTGTCGCTTTCAAATATACTATTGCTATCGTCATATACCAAGAAAGTTATATCGTAAGATTTTCCTTCCTCTGCATCACTTGGAAGAGCAAGATTAAATAAAAGGTCTTTAGATTCAAGACTATCTATGTCTCCTACATCTATTCTCTGTGAAATTCCCAATTCTGTATTGAAAACTTTAAGGTAAATGTCATTTTCATCGTCATCTCCTATGTTCCAAACTTTTCCTGATACCTGAACTTCGCCTCCACAAGAAGCTGTTCCTACAAGTTGAAGTGAATCTAAAATAACAAAATGGCTATCAATTGTTACATCAAGAGCTCCTAAATTGCTTTCTAAATTATTAGTGCTGACACATGTTGAAGGACTTCCACTAATAGATTCATCTTTTCCAGTAGCCCAAACATAGAAAACATAATTGTCTCCGCTCTTTAAGCTAGTACTGTCTAACTTGAAGTCTACATTTACAGTTTTATCATCTCCATCATTAAGACTGAAATCGCTTTCTTCTCCTTTAAGAACTCTCTTTTGTGTAGTTGTGTCATATAACTGCCATTTAACAACTATATTTCTTATAGTATCATTGCCATTATTTGCCACATTGATTTTTGCTTCTATTTCATCTAAAGGATACCAGGTAATATCACTTCCAAATCCATTAATAACTTTAACATCATCTATGCTTACATCTAAATGTCCATTATCTTTGAAAGTACAAAGAGTATTTCTTAAATTAATTGTCAAGTTTGCGGTATTTGTTGCATCAGATTCATCAACAATAGGAACAATAACAGAAGGACTAATACCCAGAACAAAGGTAGAAGGTAATGAAGCTTTTGCATAAACTGTGTTTCCATTTGCGATTCCTGTTAAAGAAGAACTATAAGTCCCTGTTAAAGAAGAGCTAAAAGAAATTGTAGCAAAATTTTCTTTAGAATCTGTAATTGTTATTGGTCCGATAATTTTGAAAGTAGTTGTAGTAGGATTATTAATTGTGAAACTTTGAGCATCACTAAATTGATTTAGAGTAATTGTTGCAGGAGTTAAAGTGACTGTTACAGCAGCACTTGCAAAACTCAAGAGAGTTAACAGGGTCAATACCCCTAAAACTGAAAATTCGAGTGATTTCTTCTTCATCATGTAATCATTTTGCAGTTAATATGATTTATAAGGTTTTTTGTGTTGTAAAATATAGTTTATGCTTAGTGATATGCTGATTAAATACCTTTAATATGCTGTCTGTGAAAAAGTTTATATATTTCTTACAGTCTATTATTATATGGTGATAAGGTCTAAAGTAAATCAAAAGATTTCCATGAGACTTATTAAAAGATGGTAATAAGGTCTAAAGAGAATTCTGCTGGTGCATGGGCTTTTTTTATTGGAGTTGTTTTAGCAGTGATAGTCGGTTTATCAACTCTTTTTATACCTCTTGCTGCTTTAACAAAATATAGCAGTTTTATTTACCTTATCTTGGTAATATTAGGGGTAGTTATTGGAGCATCAATAAATGTAACAGGAAAAGATTCACAGGCATTTCTTATAACGGGCGCAATTATTGTTATTGTTAGCAAGTTCGGGATGGAAAGTGTAATTAGTTCTTTAATAGGAATAGGCGCAGGGGACACCGCAAGTTCAATATTTGCTTCCTTGCTTGCGTTGTTTGTGCCTGCGACAATCATAGTTGCATTAAAAACTGTTTTTGGACTTGCCAAGGTTTGAGAAATCTAAATTAAAAACAAAACCATCAAAATCTAATCTTGGACAGGCAGTATTTATCCATGAATTTATGTCATTGAAATTCTCGAGCTCTCCACTGAAAATTTCATTGCTGAGAAATAAATAAGATTTTTTATTCTTTAATTTGTCTTTAATAGAAAAAGCTTTTTTCATATTTTCCTGTCCTGGCTTTGTCGAAATTAAAATCCCGACTTTTTCAGAATTTAAGAATTTCATATAAGAAGCGAGTTTTTTCTTTTGAAAAACATACATTTCCTCATTTGAAATTCTTCTTAACTTATCTGATTCTAATATATAAATAGGCAATTTAGTCTCAAATGCTAAAGAAACAGCGTGGAATTCTCCAGATGTTATTAATAATACTGCTTTTGTATCCTTTGAGAATTTTGGTTTAGAACAGCCCAAAACCTGAATCAGCTCTGTTATTTTATATTTTTTGGAGAGAATATCATAAATTTGCTTTGCTATATCTTTGTATTGTATTGAATAGGCAATTGCTGTATTCTCTGGAAGTTTCAAAGACTGTATTTTCTTAATATTCACTTCTGAATTGACTTTTGCCGGAATAAACAAAGTTTTCATAAATAAGTAGAAAATATCTTGTTTTTAAAACTAACTAGAACTAATCGAACTTGTTGCTCTTTGGCTCTGGGCCCTGTGGAGTAACTTCTCTTTGAATTTGAGCGAATGGGGGTGTAACAATCAATAGATTTTCCCCGAAACCTGCAATATTTCCTTCAAGAGCATCTGTTGTCTTTTTAATCTTTGAAACAGCCCTCTTTAATTCAATTGGGTCTTTTGATTTCAAAACTTTTATATCAATTATAGCAATAGTATAACCTTCTCTCAAGACATTAAGGATAACATTAACGTCTTCATATTTTTTTAATACGAAAAGTTTTACAAGAACTTTTCCTTCTCTTTCTTCTTTATCCAAATCTATCTCGAGGTAATCTTCTGGAGAGCCTTCTCCCTTCGGAGCGCCACCAAAAATCTTTTTTAGGTTGAATGCCATATTAAGTTTAGAGATAATATATTTATAAAGATTTCGTAACTTTTTTTATATATTTCCGGATACTTACTTTTTCATTGATTTAGTCAATTCATCCCTGATTCTATCCACTTGTTCTGTCAAAGAATTCTCCTGTTTCTCGAATGATTTTATCCTTAATTCCAAAATTTTTTGCTTGCTTGACAATTCTTCATGAATCTTTGATTTTTCTGTTTTAATCATCAATTGCCCGATTATTTTGAATACTTCTTCACCTGATTTTTCTATTTCTTTCAAGGCTGAATTTGTTTCTGCCAGCTCCATCTGAAAAGCCTGTTTCTGAAGGATAGAATTCTGCAATCTTTGCTCAAGAATCTGCAATTCTTGAATTTTTTGTTCATTCATTTTATTCTGCCTTTATTTTTTTTATCTTGCTTCTTGGCTTGTAAAAAATTTTGCTTCCGCAATAAGGACAGACAAATCGCTTTTCCAAATTTGTAGAAATAACTTTCTTCTCGCACTTGAAACATTTATATGCTGTCATTTTGAATTTTATTCATTTAGGTAGTATGTATCTGAAGCAAATTTTTTATTGCATTTTTTGCAGTGCCAAATTCCTTTTGATAATCTTTTGACTCCTGGCTTTTTGCAGTACGGGCATTTTTGTTTTTTTCTTTGCTTTTGCTCTACATTTACTATTTTAACTCTTACTCTTTTTCCGTATCTTGCTCCGAATCTTCCTGCTGATTTTGTTTTTTTTGATTTGCTTGGCATATTATGCTATTTCTGGCGAGGATATTTCAACTATCCTCTCAGAAGATTTAATATTTGTAATTAAGACTTTTCTACCAGTATATTTTCTTGCAAGAGCAAAATTGTCTAAACCATTATCTATTATTTTTCCATCTTCAATAACAATATATCTATTCTCCCCATACTTCCATCTAATTTCGTCTTTATGAGTATTAAAAAAATTCATATTTTTTCTCCATTCTTCAATAGTCTTTGTATCTAATGTGTTTGTCATTTTATTATCCGTGAAATGTCGACAATCGTTGTTGTCTCAAGTGACATCTCTGCGAGATGTCAATGGGGTTACCCGGATTTGAACCGGGGTCGCGAGGTCCCAAACCTCGAAGGCTACCAGACTACCCCATAACCCCATAATAAAAAGGGGCAGTGATGATTTATAAACTATTTTATTGCTTCTTAACAGGAGTTTTTTCTGCTGGTTTAGCTGCTGCTGCGACTGCTGGTGTTTCTGCTGCCTTAGTAGCTTCTGCGGCTTCCTTAGCAGCCTGTTCCTGCTGCAATATCTTATCCTGTTCTTTCTTTATCTTTGAAAAATATTCTTCGAGTTTATTCTTCTTGTCAGGAGAAGTAGTTGAAGTCATAGCATTTATCTCTTTATCATATTTTCCTTCATCAATTTCTTTTTCAACTTCTACAGCAGGCTTGTTTTCTATCAAAATTCCCAAACTTACACAAGTTCCAACAATTGTCTTTACTGCCGATTTAAAATTTTTAGCCAATAAATTAGGAGATTTTGTTTTTGTGAGTGAAATTATTTGTTCGATAGAAGCATTTGCTACTTTGATTTTTTTCTGTGCTCCTGAACCTTTTTCAAGCCCTAATTCCTTTTTCAACAACTCTGAAACAGGAGGAGAAAAAACTTTAACATCAAATTCTCTTGTGGCTGCATCAACATTTAATTCTACAGGAACTTTCAAGCCATTAAAATCTCCTGTTGCTTCGTTTACTTTTGTGATTACTAAATTTATGGGAATTCCTAATGGACCAAGCTTTTGGCTAAGTGCAGGACCTGGTTTCATGCTTCCACCATCAACTAAAAGTTTAATTATCATTTTATTCTTTTTCCTCTTCTCTCCTTATAACTTTAACATTGTCTATTTTAACTGTAACTGGCAATGGAACAACTGCTCCAAGCAAACTTACTACGACTTCTTCTTTTTGCTTATCTATTCTTATAACTTTCGCTTTTTCCTTTTTGAAGGGTTCTGAAATCATTTCAACAATGTCTCCTTCTTTTATTGATATGGTTGTTGCAGAAGGTTCAATCATATTTTTTATTTCTTCATAATTTATTGTCTTTCCAATAATTCCTTTTACATAGGGCAAATCGAATGCAGCTTCTTCTGCAGATTCCCTATCTTCTGCTTCCAAGAGAACATATCCTCTCAAACCATGAGGACGAAGAATAGAAAAAACGTTCAGATTTTTTTTCTGAACTCTGTCTGCTATCATTTCCAATACTCTTTCTTCTTTGTTTGTTGTTACTTTTATTATGAATATCATCTTTAGTTCCATCTACCTCTTAACTTTTTAAGAAGTAGTAATATTAAATAAAATAGATGGTTTATAAATTTTTTGAATGAATTATTTATGCAGGATTTGTATAATATGCAAGGTAATTATTGCAAAACCAAAAGCAATTCTTATTATTCTTGTAGCCTGATTCAAAAGACTTGCTTTGGGGTGCTCGAATATTCTTGCAAAACCTTCAATTATTAAAAATAATGCGGCAGAAAGCGCCAAAATATCAATTATTATTGGATCGAGATAACTGCATGCAAAAGTTATTTTACTCTGACCATTTATCTGAATAATTGTAGAAGATAAGATTACAATAAAACAAACTATAAAAGTAACAATCAACGTCTTTTTTAAGTTCTTCATTAATTAGCAAAGAGAAACAAGTTTTTAAATTATTTTTATCGGAAAATTTCCATGACAATAGAGATTATAAAACCGATAAAACCGATTACTAAAATCCCGACTGCAGAAACTTTTGCAACTTTCAAGAATTCGTCTCGGCTGGGTTTTTTCAAAACTAACCATACCCTTTTGCATTTTTCAAAAAAAGATTTTAATTTTCCCATGTAATAAATATAGAATGGGGGTTTTTAAGATTTTTGAGATAATTAATTTTATAAAGAATTAAATTATGTAAAAACATGCTGGAGGATATTACCAAAAAAAGAGAAGTAGTAAGAAAGATTATAGAACAATTAAATGAAGCAGCAGATAATGAAAATCATGAAAAATTTAAAGAACTAATGGACAGGGGTTATATTGCTTCATTGGAGCAATCTTTAGCTGTTGCTAATGAGATTAATCTTATAAAAGAAAGTTTAGATAAAGAAGATATACCCGATTATTATAGAAAATATTTAAAGAAAATGATGGACGGACTTCAGCAAATATATAATTTTTCTGCAATGGAACTAAGACTTATTACAATTGCTGGACAAAGGTACGACTTAACAAATTGTCCTAAAGATTAAACTATTCAAAGAACTCTATTCCTAATTCCTCTTCAATTTCCCTGTGTTTTATATCGTCAATCGACTCTCCGTGTCCAATAATCTGAGAACTCTTTACTCCTGTGATGATTAATAAGACTCTTATTGACTTTTCCATATCATCTGAAATCTGGGCTCCCCATATCAATTTTGCATCTGGGCTGAGTTTTTTTCCTACTGTCTCAATTATTGTCTTGCACTCTTCAAGACTCATATCAGGACCACCAATAATATTGACTAATGCGCCTGTTGCATCAGAAATATCGACATCAAGAAGAGGATTTTGTATCGCTTTTTCCACTGCTTCAACAGAACGTTGCGCTGTGTCTGATTCTCCCATTCCAATTAATGAAACTCCTCCGTCAATCATCACTGCTTTAATATCTGCAAAATCCAAGTTTACTAATCCGGTTGTCGTAACTAATTCTGTAATTCCTTTAACAGCATTTGTAAGAATTTCATCTGCAATCTTAAATGCGGTATGCAAAGGAAGTTCAGGAGCTAATTCAAGAAGCTTATCGTTTGGAATAACAATTAAAGTGTCCACAACAGATTGCATTCTGTCTAATCCGTCCATCGCGTTCTCTATTCTTTTTTTTCCTTCTATTGTAAATGGAAGTGTAACAACCCCGATTGTCAAAGAACCCTGTTTTTTGGACAGTCCTGCGATAAAAGGAGCTGCGCCTGTTCCTGTTCCACCACCCATTCCGCAAGTTATGAAAATCATGTCAGCATTAGCAATTTTTTTCTTTATCTCTGATTCAGATTCTTTTGCAGCCTGTTCTCCTATTTTAGGGTTGCTCCCTGCCCCTAGCCCTTGAGTAAGTTCTCTTCCAATGAGAATTTTCTGGTCTGTATTAGCATATAATAAATCCTGAGCATCAGTATTAACTGCAATTAATTCTCCTCCCTTAATTCCTATCTCTTTCATTCTGCTAAGAGAATTTCCTCCTGCGCCCCCAACACCCACAACTTTTATCTTCGCAGATTGTTTTTTTATCAACTCTTCCAGCTCTCTGTCAATTTCTTTAACATCTTCAGATATATTTGATAAAATTGAGGAATCCTTTTTGTATATCTCAGCCATGGATAAAAGAATTAAAGTAGATTTATAAGAATTATTGTGATTTCTTTGAGAGATTTTCCGGTATTTCCTTAATCTCCAAATCCATGCCAAAAACGTCCTTGAATTTCTCCCTAAACATTTCAACAAACTGGGACATTTGTTTTTCGGCTTCTATTACTATCTTGCCTTCTCTCACAGAAAACTTAAAATCTTTTCTGAACAAAAAATTAATAAAGGATTTTATCTTTTCATTCAAATCTTCCACTTTTCTGAGGACATTGATTTCATATGAAACATTTTTTCCTGAAAGAGGATGATTAAAGTCTACCATTACTCTTCCTCCTGAAACAGAGAGGATTTTGGCTATTCTTCCGTCAAAATTAAAAACAGCTCCTGGATAGGGATTTAGCTTTTGAGAAGTGAATAATTTCATTGGTACTTTCTGAACTAATTGTGAAAGCCTCACACCAAAGGCTTTTTC
>Ga0315294_10001978_pt1 | contig 22496 bp, 14 predicted proteins | sample YL17G13_40_MG_FD_203626 | JGI IMG/M metagenome (GOLD analysis project Ga0315294, IMG submission 203626) | Sediment microbial communities from Yellowstone Lake, YNP, Wyoming, USA - YL17G13_40 | ecosystem: Environmental > Aquatic > Freshwater > Lake > Sediment | place: USA: Wyoming | collected...
GGCGCCGGGGCTTCATAGATATCCAGCGCGGGGGGCTTTCTTGGAGCCGGGTCCTTCTGCGCGGCGGCTCGAGGTTGAGCCGGCTCCGCCCTTTTGGCCGGGCATTTGACGAAGATGAACGCGACGGCCAGAAGGGGTAAGAGGGATACGAGTAAGAGCAGGGCGGGAGAAAGGGCTCTCCTCATGGATCAGCGGCCGGAGAGAAGGCCGAGGGTCTTTTCGGTATACGCTTTGTCGTCGGTTTTTTCCAGGTCGAGCTTCGCGTCGGGCGCCACCCCCTTGCCCCAGAGCTTTTCTCCCGAGGTGAAGCAGAAGACACCCGTGGTCAGAAGCAGGGCGTCGCCGTTATCCAAAGCGAACAGGTCCTGCTTTCCCGTCAGCCCGGGGGTCGATAGCCCGACGACCTTGGCTTTTTTGAGGTCTTTCAGAACGCCGGCCGCCAGTTCCGCCGGGCCCATCGTGGCCTGGTTGACCCAGACGATGACGGGGAGCGATTCGAGCGGGGCGTCTTCGGGGCAGGCCCAATAATCTTTCACGCCGCCCTTTCGTTCGAGATAGCCGATCTTGTCCGTCTTGAGGAAAAGGTTCAGAAAAGCCCGGGCTTCGCTCATCTCTCCTTCATGACAATCTCTCAGATCGATGATCAGCGGAGCTTTTTGCCCTTTGAGCCGGGGGAGGAGGGATGTCCTGAATTCCGCGGCGAGCGCGGGATAGAAATGATGGATCCGAACGATCCCGGCCGTCCCGCCCAGCGGGGTCGCGGTCAGGGTCTTGGGATAGAGGTCCGAGCGGATGACCGTCATCTCCTTGGTCGAGTTGTCGCGGATCAGCCGGAGCTTGACCGGAACGGCCGCGCCGTCCTTGAGATAGAGATTGATCTCCGTCAGGCTCCAGACGAGCGTCGAGCGCTCGTCGAGCGCGCTCAAGTAATCGCCGATCTTGATCCCGGCCTTTTCGGCTGGAGAATTCGCCACGATCCCGATGACGAGCGGGAAGGCGGCGTAGCGCTTGTAGAGGATGACCCCGATGTCCTTGAACTGGAGCTTCTGGGGATTCGTGTATTTGGCGACGGCGGTTTTGTCGAGATAGCTGGAGAGAATGTCGAGGGCGTTGACGAGGCCCTGGAACGCCCCCTCCATGGTCTTTTTCGGATCGGGCTCCTCGAGATAATCGCTTTTGATGTAGCGGATGACGGTCGCCAGGGGGTTGAGGTCCCGCCCGGACGTTCCCCTCTGCGGGCCGCCCGGCAGGACGCTCCTTTCGAACCAGAAGAAAAGGACGGCGGCCACGAAGGCCGTGACGAGAAGGACCCGGGCTTGGCGCTTTCTCAACATCCTCGATCGTTCATCCAGAGGGGGCGGATTGTATCATCTTCGCGCCAGCCATTGCAAGGGATCGAGGGGCTTGGTCTTGAACCGAATCTCGAAGTAGAGGGACCGGATATCCAGCATCGACCCCGTATCGCCCGCCGTGGCGATAGGCTGGTCGGCCCTGACGAAATCCCCCGTCCCGACCTTGAACTCCGCGCAATGGCCGTAGAGGGAATAGTAGGTCAGCCCGTGGTCGATGATGATGAGGTTGCCGTAGCCTTGGAAATAAGCGGCGAAGACGACTTTGCCGCCGTGCACCGCCCGGACGGTCAGGTCGTCCTCAGGGGGGGCGATCTCGATCCCATTGTTCATGGTCACGGTGTTGAATTGGGGATGCCGCTGGAGCCCGAACAACTGGATGACCTTGCCCCCAGCCGGCCAGAGGAGCTTGCCCCGTTTCTCGGTGAACGGCACCAGGGGAAAGGGCAGGACGGACTCCTGCTTCTCGAACTTCTGGAGGAGGTCCTGGAGCTGGCGGGCCTGGACGCTCAATTCCTCCATGGTCTGTTCGTGGAATTTCCGGTTGGATTGGATCTCTTTGACGAAGGCCCGGTTCTTCCTTTCTTCCGCGTCGAGCGAACTTTTTTTCGCGCCGGCCGTCTTGATCAGGGCCTGGATGTCGCCCTCCTTGGCCTTGAGGCTTTCGACGGCGCGCCCGAGCTCGGTCAGGTTTCGGGCGTAATCGGCGATCATCCGCTCCTGGGAGGCGGCCAGGACGGACAGGTTCTTGTTCTCGCCGACGAGCGAGCGAAGGTCGGCGGAGCCGAGGACGAACCGGACGAGATTGAACCGGCCGTATTTGTAGAGGGTGACCAGGATCCGGGCCAGGGCCTCCCTTTCCTTCTCCAGGTTGGCCTGGAGGTCCGGGATGCTCCTCTTGATCGCGGCCAGCTCGAGCCGGTTCTTGTCGAGCTGCATGGCGAGGAGGGCGAGCTCGTTGCGGATCAGGCTCTTCGTGAACCCGATCCGGTCCAGGGCGGAGAGCATCGTCTTCTCTTTCTTCTCCTCATCGGCGATCTTGCCCTTGAGGCTTTCGATCTCCTCCTTGATCCGCACCAGGCGTTTTTCGGACTCGGTCACCTCCTGCGGACGGGCGCCGACGGGGCCCGGCCGGCCGAAACCGAAGACAAGCCCCGCGGCGGCGACAACCAGAATTCTTGAGGACTTCATTTCCGCGAGACATAGATCGCGCCGCCGATCAGGCCGAGGATCAGGCCGAAGGCGACCTCGACGATCGAGAAGGACCAGGCGGATGCGGCCGGAATGCCGTAGAACTTGAAGATCTCGATATAAGCCCCTTCCCTGAGTCCGAGTCCGTTGATCGTGATCGGGATGATCTGGATGAGGAGAACGAGCGGGATGAAGATGAAGTAATCGAGGAGGGGGATGGTCAGATGGAGGGCCCGGCCGATGAGGAAGTAGAAGAGGATGACGTTCATCTGGAGAAGGACGGCCCAGGCCGTGGCCCGGCTGAATTCCTTCCGCTTGTTCTTGTACAGGATGATCGTCGTCCGGAAGTCGATGACCTTTTGTTTGAACGGCTTCAGGAAGCCGCGTTCGGGAATTTTCCGGAGCCATCGGCCGAAGAGGGGCAGAAAGAAAAAAACCACGCCGGCGAGCCCGATCAGACCGAAGGCAAGCGCCGCCCAGATCACCGGAACCTCCCGGGCCATGTCGAGGCGAAAAAGGGCCGCGACCAGGGCGAACAGGAACAGGACGATGATGCCCGTGGCCCGATCGACGAGGACGACGGCCGAGGATTTGACGAGGGACTTGGAGTATTTCGAGCCGTCCCAGATGCGGACGACGTCGCCTCCGAAGCGCGTCGGCAGAAAATTGTTGAAGAACATCCCGACGAGGTAGGACTTGACCAGGAAGAGGAGGGGGACGTCGTCGCCTTGGGCCCGGGCCAGGATCCGCCAGCGATGGGCGCTGATCAGAAGGCCGGGCCCTTGGAGCGAAAAAGCCAGGGCCAGCCACCCCCAGGAAACCCCCCGGAGTTTGAGGCCGATGTCCTTGAGCGAAGTCTTGGTCAGGAGAAAAAAGAAGGCGAGGACGGCGGCGCTGAAGAGAAGCTTGAGAAGGAAGAGGACGCTCTTTCGTTTGGCCACTGGAATTTTTTTACCATAATCCCAGGTCCCTGTCTAAGGATAAAAAAACCGGCCCCCGCGCCCATGATGAGCGCGAGGACCGGATTCGCTTTTAGGTCAGGACGCTTATTTAACGACGAAGGTGACGCCGACGGCTGCGCCGAAGGTCGACCAGCTTCCGATGAGGGAGTTCATGATCCGGAGGCTGACAGCCATCTTGGGTGAGAAATAATAGCGACCGCCCACGATGATTCCCAGGTCGAGGCCCGAGCTGCCCGAGGAGGAGAACGAATCGCCGTAGCCGCTTTTATAGGAGACGGAATAAATTCCATAACCCAGCCCGGCGCCTCCATAGAGATCAAGCTTGTTGACGTTGATCTTGGTGAGATGGTAGAGCGCTTCCGCGGAAAGGACTATGACCGAACTTTTCCAGTAAGTCTCGTTCCAGCCCCAGTAAGTCACCGTCCCGCCGATGCCGATGTTCTCGGTCAGGCCGTATTCGACGCTCGCGCCGAAGGGGAAGCTCAAGCCGTTCAAACCGATCTGGGGAGTGATGTAAAGCCCGCCCTTGTTGAACAAACCGGTGGTTTGAGCGAGGGAGAGCGAAGACACGAATAACACGGCTAGCACAATCGCTGAGATTCTTTTCAAAGTCATGGGATCTCCATCCTTTCTTTTTGATTTATCGGACACCCGATTACACTAATTCTATTGATTTACGCGACAATTGTCAAGTCCGTAAACTGGCCCGGAACGAGGCTGCCTGATCCACCCGCCTCACGTTTTGGACTCCAGCCTTGGGGAGCCTTGTTTTATTCAGGGAAGTTTGCTATGATAAACCTCTTTGAAATGTCCTTTATCGGACGAAAATTATGAAGGAGAATATTTCATGAAAAAGCTTTTTGCCTGCCTCGTGCTGGTGCTGGCCGTCACGTTCTCTCTGAGCGCGGACGTCTACGTCAAGACCAAGACTCACTCGGACGCGATGTCCATCATGGGCCAGAACACGCCGGCCCAGGACGGAATCACCGAACAATGGATCGGCGACGATAAGTTCGCCTCCCTCGGGGGCGACCAAGCGTTCATCATCGACCTGAAGAAGAACATCGGCTATATCATCAACGCCAAGGCCAAGACCTACGTCGAGACGGCCCTGCCCCTCGATATGTCCAAGCTCCTTCCTCCCGAAGCGGCGGCCTTCGCCGGCATGATGAAGATGAGCGCGACCGTCGCCCCGACGACCGAGACCAAGAAGGTCGGCTCGTGGACCTGCACCGGTTATGACGTCAACTTGAGCATGACCATGTTCGCCATGAAGATGAAGGTCTGGGCGGCGACCGACGTGCCCTTCGACGCCAACGCCTTCAACGCCAAGATCTGGGGGAACCTGGTCAAAGGCCAGATGATGATGGACGAGGCCTCGGTCAAGGAAATGGCCAAGATCAAGGGCTTCCAGATCGCCACCGAAACGACCGGCGATATCATGGGCGCCAAGATGCGCTCGACGACCGAGGTCATGGAGATCACGAAGAAAGACGCGCCTGCCGGCGTCTATAGCGTGCCCGCCGGCTTTACCAAGACGGCGACGCTGAGCATGGACGCGATCCAGAAGAGATAAGAGTTCGTTTAGGAGTCAAAGAGACCTGAAATGCCAGGGGCGGGAACCGGATTCGAAAGAATTCGGTTCCTGCCCCTTTTTTTTGCGCGGGATTTTTCGTTTTAAAAAAATTTCCTCCTCTCAAAGGGAATATAAGAAATGCGCGGCTGAACGCTCCTTAATTTTTCTTATTCACATTTCAGGACTTCGATGTCCGTTCATTGACAAACCGTAAACTGTTCTCATAAAATCACGAACACGGAAGAAAGGAGTTCTAATGAAACCCTTGCTTAGAATAAGCCCGAGAATCCATGGCCCGATCCTGCTCGCCCTCATCTTCGCGATATCGGGCGGGCTGTTCGCGTTGGAACCGCCGACAAGGCAGCAGTTGGCCCGATACCGTCTCGACGGCACGCTTGCGCAGCGCATCGCGTTCGCCAAAGCCCTGGGCAACGACCAAGTGGAACCGGGGCTCCTCGAAGAGTTTCAGATCAGGGCCGAACGCCTTCGCCTCAAGTCGCTCGGCCTGTCCGACGCCGAGATCGACCGCATCCTGCCGGCGTTTCCGTCGGGGATCAGGCCGGGACTGCGCAACAAGGGAAACAACAAAGTGTTCGTCCTGCTCATAGATTTCTCGGATTATCCATCGAGCCAGACCAAGGATTCGATCAACGGCAAGGTCTTTGGAGACGGGGGCGCCGGCTATCCCTACGAAAGCATGCGCAACTTTTACCGCCGCTCGTCCTACAACCAGCTCGAGATCCTGGGATCGACGCTGGGGTGGTACAGACCGAGCGCCACGCGGGCCAGCGTCGCCCAGACAACCGCAGGCCGCGAAAATCTGATCAAGGAAGCGCTGAATTACTTTGATGGTCAGGGCCACGACTTTTCCCAATATGACAACGACAACAATGGGGTGATCGACTATTTCCTTGTTGTTTGGTCGGGCCCGGATAACGGCTGGTCCAATTTCTGGTGGGGTTATTACACCGGCTGGAGCTCATCGTACACCCTCGACGGCAAGCAGTTCAGCGGAGCGAGGTATTCCTGGCAGTGGGAAGCGAATCCCTATCCCGGAACATTCAGCCCGAAGACGATGATTCATGAGACGGGCCATGCGATCGGCCTTCCGGATTTATATGACTACGACGACGCGGTCGGACCCAGAGGCGGGGTCGGCGGCCTCGACATCATGGCCACCAGCGGCGACCATAACGGCTTCAGCAAGATGCTCCTCGATTGGCTCACGCCGCAAGTCTGCAGCTCCGGAAGCCGGACCTACGTTCTTCGCCCGACGGGAAGCCATCAGGACGCGGTCATCTTCTGGCCTAACTACAGCCTGGCCAGCCCCTTCAAGGAATTCTTCGTGGTCCAGAACAGATACCGCGTCAATAACGACACGGGACTCCCGGCCGACGGGCTTCTTATCTGGCACGTCGACGCCACGTTGAACGCCTCGAATAACTTTCTCTACGATAATTCCTATACCGCCCATAAGCTTGTCCGGTTAATGGAGGCGGATGGCCTCGAACAAATCGAGAAGAACCTGGCCGCCAACGCCGGCGATTATTACGTCCCGGGAAAAACGTTCAACAAGAACACCGCCCCTAACAGCAACGCCTATGACGGCTCCCTGACGAACGCTTACCTCGACACCATCATGAGCGCGGGCGTCGATATGTCCTGCAATATCTCTTTCGGCGGAAAAACCCTCCAAATCGCCGTCAACAACGCCTCCCTCGGAACGACATCTCCCGTCCCCGGAGCCTATACGCACAGCACCGGAGCCGATGCCGAGGTTCGAGCCGTGCCGGCTCAATACTGCGCCTTAACGGGCTGGTCGGGGGACGCCAGCGGCAAGGGGAATCCCGTCATCATTCATATGGACCGCGACAAGAGCGTGACGGCGAATTTCAAGCTGGTCAGCCCGCCGTCCAATCTGACCGCCGTCCGGCTGACGAACCGTTCGGTGACCCAGTCCGAATCCCTGATCGACTTGAGCTGGGAGGCCAACGCGGCGAATGCCGGGCTGACGATCGCGGCGTATCGTGTTTATCAAATGGTGGGAGACAGCTGGGTCCAGCTCGGCGAACTCCCTGGCGACACGCGGGCTTGCCGCTACCGGATGGCGCCCAAGACGGCGCAGACGTATGGCGTCACGTCGGTCGATGAGGGCGGCGTGGAAAGCGCCAAAGCCACGGTCGTGAAATAGTAAAGGAACAGGCCATGAGAAAAATAATCGTGTTCCTCGCTGTGTCGATCATCGCGGCCGTGGGGCTGCGCGCTCAGGAAACGAAAATGTTGAAGGTCAAGGTTCAAGCGGCCAATGTCCGGGCCGAGCCGGACATGACCAGCGCCGTCGTCAAGCAGGTGAATCTCGGCACGATGCTCGAATCGCGCCAGAAAATCGGGGATTGGTTTGAGATCATGGTCACCGATGAGAACGGGGCGACGATCTCCGGATACATCAACAGCAGCGTCGTCGATGTCGTCAGCGCCGTCGCGGCCAAACCGGCGGCGGGCGCCCCCCAACAGGTGGCCGTCGTCAGCCCCGTCGCGGCCAAACCGGCGCCTCAGGCCAGTCCACCCCCCGTGGCCGGGATCCCGCCTCGCCGGCCTTCGCTTATGATCTTGGGCCGATACGGGTCGTTTGCGCCGAGCGATGAGATCTTCAAAACGATCTATGGCAAAGGTTCCGTTTTCGGCGGAGAATTCCGGTTTCGTGTGGCGGGCGGGTTCTATCTATCTTTGGAGGGCGGCTATTTCAATAAAAAGGGCCTCTTGACCGTGACTCAAGATGAGACGACGATGACGGTCTATCCCATAGACGCGATGCTCATCTTTCATGCCCTGTCCGGGTCCATCATGCCGTATGTCGGAGCCGGAGGGGCCGTCTGCAAATACCAGGAAAAGAACGTTATCGGTACGGTCGATGAATGGGGTTACGGTTTCGCGGTCTGCGGAGGCCTTACGGCCCGTTTGAGTTTCCTCGGAATCGATGCGCGCGTGAAGTATACCTCGATCAAAATCAAGCCGCTCGAAGACGAGGCCGGCCTGGGAGGCCTGACCCTCAGCCTCGCGGCCGGATTCATATTCTGACGCTCTTTTTTGGAGGGAAATCCGTCTAAAGGGTTTTCCTCCAGGAGTATCTACTCATATTCCGCCCAGTGCTTGATGGGCAGGTCGTCGGCTTTTTTGAGGGCCAGCGACTGGACGAAGAGCTCCGCCACTTGGAGATTCGTCAGGAGCGGCACGGAGTAATCCACGGCCATCCGCCGCAGCTCGTAACCGCTCCGGGAGGCGGCCTTGCGCTCCGGGTCGGGCGTGGAAATGACGAAGTCGATCTTCCTCTCGGCGATGTGGTCCCGGATGTTCGGAGAGCGGTGTTCGTGGATCTTGTGGAGCCGCGTGTTCGGAACGCCATTGGCTTTGAGGAAGGCGGACGTGCCGTCCGTCGCGTAGAGCGCCAGTCCCAGCCCGGCGAGCGTTCGGGCGGCGGCGAGAAACCTGTGTTTTTGAATCCGGCCGCCGATGCTGAGGAGAATAGAGCGCCGGGGAAGGGAGTAGCCGGCCGAGAGCAGCGATTTGAGGAAAGCCTCGTGGACGTCTTCGCCGAGGCAGGCGACCTCGCCCGTCGAGACCATCTCCACGCCGAGCGTCGGGTCCGCGCCCTTCAGCCGCGAGAAAGAGAACTGGGGCGCCTTCACCCCGACGTAATTGAGGTCGAGCGTGGATTTCCTGTTTTTCACAGGCCGGCCGAGCATGGCCTCCACGGCCAGCCCGATGAAGTCGACCCGGGACACCTTGGAGACGAAGGGGAAGGACCGCGAGGCCCGCAAGTTGCACTCGATGACCTTGATCTCGTTGTCCTTGGCGATGAACTGGATGTTGAAGGGTCCGCTGATCTTCAAGGCCGCGGCAATCTTCCGGCCGGTCTCTTGGATCTTGCGCATGGTCTCGATGTAGGTCTTTTGCGGCGGAAGGACCATGGTCGCGTCGCCGGAATGGACGCCGGCGTTCTCGACGTGCTCGACGATGGCCGAGGCGATGATCTCGCCGCCGGCGGCGACGGCGTCCATCTCGATCTCCTTCGCGTTGAGGATGAACTTGCTGATGACGACGGGGTATTCGGGCGAGACGCGGGACGCTTTCTTCAGGACCTTGTCCAAATCCTTTCGGTCGAAGCCGACGCTCATCGCCGCGCCGCTCAGAACGTAGGAGGGCCGGACGAGGACCGGATAGCCGACGATCCCCGCGAAAGCCTCCGCTTCCGCGACGCTCCGCAGCTCCCGCCACTCGGGCTGGTCGATGCCGAGCCGGTCGAGCAGGCGGGAGAATTTGTAGCGGTTCTCGGCCATGTCGATGGATTCGGGCGAAGTCCCCAGGATCCGCAGGCCCGCCTTAAAGCACTTCAGGGCGAGGTTGTTGGGGATCTGGCCGCCCATGGACAGGATGAGGCCGCGCGGATTCTCGCGTTTGTAAATATCGAGCACGCGCTCGAAGCTCAGCTCCTCGAAATAGAGCCGGTCGCAGATGTCATAGTCGGTGGACACGGTTTCCGGGTTGTAGTTGACCATGATCGTCTTGTAGCCCAGCTTTTTCAGGGCGAGGACGGCCGAAACGCAGCACCAGTCGAATTCGACGGACGAGCCGATGCTGTAGGATCCCGAACCGAGGACCATGACCTTGTTCCCGCCCGGCCCGAAGCGGACGTCGTCCTCGCGGCCGTGGTAGGTGAGATAGAGATAGTTGGTCCTGGCCGGGTATTCGGCGGCCAGGGTATCGATCTGCTTGACCGCGGGCGTGATCCGGAGCCGGGTCCTCTTGGCCCGGACTTCGAGCTCGTCCCCCCCGCAGAAGATGGCGATTTGCTTGTCCGAAAATCCCTTCCGCTTGGCCTCGGCCAGGTGCGCGGCGGGCAGCGTCGCCAGGGTGTGCTCGCGGAGCTTCTTCTCCACGGTGACGATGTTCCGGATCTTCGACAGGAACCAGCGGTCGATCTTCGTCGATTGATGGATCTTGTCGATGGACCAGCCTTTCTTGAGCGCCTCGGCGATTCCGAAGAGGCGCTCGTCGGTCGGCTGGCGGAGCTCTTTCTCCAGATTCTTGAAGGAATAGCTTTCGTTGCCGACGACGCCGTACATGCCGATCTGAAGCATCCGCGTCGCCTTCTGGATGGCCTCCTCGAAATTGCGGCCGATGGCCATCACCTCCCCGACCGATTTCATCTCCGAGCCGATCTTCTTCGAGACGCGCCGGAACTTCTTCAGGTCCCAGCGGGGGATTTTGACCACGAGGTAGTCCAGGGCCGGCTCGAAGCAGGCCGTCGTCTTTTTGGTGATGGAATTGAGAAGTTCGGGGAGAGAATAGCCCAGGACGAGCTTGGCCGCGATGAAGGCCAGCGGGTAGCCTGTGGCCTTGCTGGCCAGGGCGGAGCTCCGCGACAGGCGGGCGTTGACCTCGATGATCCGATAGTCGCCGTCCTTCGGGTTGAGGGCGAACTGGATGTTGCATTCGCCGACGATGCCGAGGTGCCGGACGGCCTTGATCGAGATCTCGCGGAGGCGGTGGTATTCGGCGTTGGTCAGGGTCTGGGAAGGGGCGATGACAATGCTTTCGCCCGTGTGGATGCCCATCGGATCGAAGTTCTCCATGTTGCAGACCGTGACGCAGTTGTCGTCCCTGTCGCGGACGACCTCGTACTCGACTTCTTTCCAGCCCTCGAGGTATTCTTCGATCAGGACCTGCGGCGCGTGGGCGAAGGCCCTTCTCAGCTGCTCCCGCAGCTCGTCCTCGTTTTGGGACAGGCCGCTGCCCTTCCCTCCGAGGGCGTAGGCGACGCGGGCCATGACCGGATAGCCGATCGCCCGGGCGATGCTCAGTCCGTCCTCGATGGTCGTCGCGGCAACGCCCTTGGGCGATTTGAGCCCGGCCTCGGCCAGCCGGACGTTGAACAGCTCCCGGTCCTCGGTGTTTTCGATGGCCTCGACCGGCGTCCCGAGCACGGCCACGCGGCGCTTCGCCAGCACCCCGGTCTTCCAGAGCTCGACGCCGCAGTTGAGCGCGGTCTGGCCGCCGAAGGAGAGGAGGATGCCGTCCGGCTTCTCCCGGGCGATCACCCGTTCGACGAAAGGAGGCGTCACCGGCAGGAAGTAGACCTTATCGGCGAGGAATTCCGACGTCTGAATCGTGGCGATGTTGGGATTGACCAGGACCACCTCGATACCGTCCTCCTTGAGGGCTTTGATGGCCTGGCTGCCCGAATAATCGAATTCCCCGGCTTCGCCGATCTTAAGAGCGCCGCTGCCCAGGATGAGGATTTTCTTGGGGATCCTCATTTCAACATTTCCAGAAATTGATCGAAGAGGAAGTCCGTGTCGGTCGGGCCGGGGGCCGCTTCCGGATGGAACTGGACGCTCATGAACGGTTTTGCGGCGTGCCGGACGCCCTCATTGGTCCCGTCATTGGCGTTGGTGAACCAGGGCCGCCAGGATCGGGGCAGGCTCCGGACGTCCACGGCGAAGCCGTGGTTTTGGCTCGTGATATAACAGCGTTTGGTGCCTTCTTCCCGGCAAGGCTGGTTCTGGCCGCGATGGCCGAATTTGAGCTTATACGTGTTCCCGCCGGCGGCCAGGGCCAGGATCTGGTTGCCGAGGCAGATGCCGAGCGTCGGGACGTTCTCCCGCATGAGCCGTTTGACTGTGGCGATCGTCGCGGCGCACTGCTTGGGGTCTCCGGGGCCGTTCGATATGACGATCCCGGCGGGGGCGTGGTCCATGATCTTGGCGAATTCGGTCTCGGCCGGGACGCGGACGACCCGGACGTTCCGCTTGAGAAGGCTCTGGAGGATGTTCAGCTTGGCCCCGCAGTCGATAAGGGCGACGGTCGTCTTGCAGTCCTTGTTGTAGACCTTGATCTTTTTAGCCGTGACTTCAGCGACCAGATGGCGCTTGTTCGGGTCGGGGATGAGGCGCGCCTCCCGCCGGAGCGAGGGAATGTCGGCCCTCGAATAGCAGGTCTCCAGGATGCCCAGCATGACGCCGTGAAGGCGCAGCTTTTTAGTCAGGGCCCGCGTGTCGATGCCGGCGATGACGGGGACGCCGTTCTCCTTGAGCCACTCGTGGAGCGTCTTCTCCGAGGTCGCGTGGGAGGGAACTTCGCACAGCTCGCTGACGATGTATCCCCAGATCTTCGGTTTGTCCGACTCGAAGCTTTTGGAGCTGACGCCGTAATTGCCGATGAGGGGATAGGTCTGGCAGAGGATCTGGCCGTGATAGGACGGATCGGTGATGGATTCGGGGTAGCCGACCATCCCCGTGTTGAAAACGACCTCCCCCGAGACCTTGGCGAAGGCGCCGAACCCTTCGCCCGGCCAGACGCTTCCATCTTCGAGGACCAGGATCGCTTTCAAGCGGAGACGAACTCCTTTCGAGTCGCCCAATTATATAATTTTGGTGACAGTCAACTCAATCCCTTCATTCAATGGACTGGCTGGGAAACGAGCGAATTTCGGTTAACTTAAATCCTTGTTACTGATATCGAGAGGCTAATGGGCTATTTCATCGATTTTGCCACGGATTGGACATGGCTGGGTGATTAACCCAAGTCTTAGTTCGGCCGTCATAGTAAAGTACGCCCTGGGCCAGTTCCTCTTCGGTTTTCTTTTTATCCAGCTTGTTGCTGAGCCTTTTTTCTTGTAGAGCTTTGTTATATTTCCATTCAACACCGATTTTCGCGGAGCGCTAAGCGTCATCTAAATATAACATCCGGAGGGTGGGCTCATCAACTGAAAACGAGGTTCAAAGTTGCGCCCGCCACTCCGGGGAGCGCTTGAGGCAGACGCGGCCAGTCGGCGGCTCTGAGAATCGGATTATGCGCCCGGCGGGGATATATCACGGTGACTGCCCCGTCCTTGACTCGGACGGTCCCGTGTCCTTCGATGAAGTGCCGGAAGAGTTTCGGGGCATCACAGTCTTCAAAGCCCCGGAGTTTCTTGGCCAGCATGCTGTAGAGGGTATCGGCGATCATGGTCAGGACGACGTCGAAGTGAACCTTGACCAGGATCGGGGAAGACAGAGCGTTGAGATGGAAGAACTTGACGGCCTCGGCGATGCCGTTCTCCACCCGCCACCGGCGCGAATAGTTACCCACCACAAGCTCCGTCGGCGCCTGGAAATCGTTGGTGATGAGAAAAGCCGGTTTTTCATGACCATTACCCCGAACGACGACTTGGCGGATTCCCCCGGCATAGCCTTCCAGCTGAATCGTCGAGTCGTGGACCAGGGGATTCGGATACATGCGTTTGTCGTGGGGGATATGGATCCGTTTCCAGGGCTCCAGCTTGTCCACCTCCCTCAGGAGCCTGTCCCCTCGACGCCGGAGAGTGATGAACTTGAGGCCTTCGACGTTCAACTTGGAGAGCTTCGCGTAGGTGGTAAACCGCGAATCGAAGATGAGCGTCGGCCGGACGCCCCGCCGGATGTGTTTCCAGAAAGACAGAAAGGCTAGGACTTGGTCGTCGGACTCCTGGCGGCGGATGTCGGCCGCCGTGTAAAGAATGAGTTTCGTCGCCGCATCTTGGGCGAATAAGGTCAGAGCGGATTTGAGAGCCTTGTTCCGGGTTCCCGACCAGTGCTCCTCCAAGACCGACTCCTCCCCGAAGTGGGGAATCGTATGAAAGTCGAGGTTGACCATCCGGCCGTCATAAAGACCAAGCCGGGATGCGCGCTTGACGAAGGTCTTCTGGAGGCGATGGAGATGGACTTCATCCAGAGAGTAGGAATAGGTCGAGAGGGCCGTACCCTTGGGAAGGACATTGAGTCCGGCAAAAAGGCCCAGCCCAGGATCGAACGCATGATCATCCACGTGGGCGTAGCGCTCCGTCCCCAAGAGCTTCAAGGCCAGCACCGACAGGACATAACCCAAGGCCGGGATGACGTTGGTCCCCGGCAGGCCGGCGGCCCCGACGATCTCGGCCAGGCCGATTTGACTGAGGAACGGGGCAAAGAGGAAGATCCCCGCAGCCGGGCTGTCGAAGCTTTTCCCCTCGAGCTGTTCGATCGCGATCGCCTCCGCGCGTTTGGGAATCTCAGCCCCTTTGATGGTCAGGCCCAGCTTAATCCGCGTCCGCCGAGGCAGCTTGGGGAAGCCTTCCTCGGCCAAGACCCGTTCGACCGTGCGGACCGAGAGGTCCACCCCCTGCTCGGAAAGCAACTCCGCGATTTCGCCGGCCGAGAGTCTTTTTCCTCGCCATTCGCAAATAGTTCGGCGCACCTCGGCCGGGACCCGATGTCGTCGAGCCTTGCCCTCCGAGACCGGTTCGGAGAAGTCCGTCTTTCCTTGCCGGAAAAGATGTTTGAGCAATCGAAAATACCCGTGGCTGTACTGGAATCGTGCGGCGACGACTTTGTCGGGGAGGCGTTCGACGAAGGAGGCGCGGAGGGCTTCATAGCGTCGTTGCCATTCTCGAACCGGTCGGAGGAAGAAGTCCGCGGGGCCCATGTTGAATGTTATATCGCATGTCGTTTATAATGTCATGTAATATATTGTTTTTTTTCAGTGAAGGCGATAGCGTCCAGCCGTCTTGAATTTTGTCTCCTTATATCTTGTTGATATATATAGGAATAAACTGATATCATCAGAGAAGATAGCATTGCGACTTATGGGAATGGAGAATAATCCATTCAATATGAATATATGAGCGCCATATAATATAACATCCGAGTCCGAACCATGCGGCTCACGAAAGAGCTAACGTTCTGATTATGATGAAATTACCTTCGGGCTCATGCATCCAGACGTGTTATCGGCAGGTCACATTACCCCTTCGCGAAAATCGGTGTTTAAGGTTCTCATAGAAAAAATACTAGAAGCGAGGTCGGCTTTTATGAAATTAGGAATCGGCCTTAAATGGTGGTATTTGAGAATGGAAGGGAATTTTATATATTTAACAAAAGATAAAAAAAGCATGTTTTAGATTATCGCGGGGTTACAGCTTTAATAGGGCAAAATTTAGACGTTTCGCCGCCGGCCTGCATTTCTAAACATTTAGTCGCCAAGGCGCTGGTCGTGATTGCGCCACTCAAGGCCGGAAGATAGAAAGCTCCAATTCGCGGATAGGGCGAAAATGCCGATGATCGCTGATGCAGCGCGGTAAGTGATTATCCGTAGCAGCGATCGCGATAAACGAACAAACAAACTCCAAGCCGATATCTTTACATAAATATGGATTTATATTATTATTTCATATGAGGTGATCGATATGAGAACAACGACTTTGAGGCTTCCCGAACAGAAGATGAAGTTTCTCAAGGCCATCGCGGGTTATGAGGGCTCGTCCATGAGCAAAATTCTAGAACAAATGACCGACGAGTATATTCTTCGCCACCGTGAAACGATGGAGCTTCTAAGCGTTCCCGGATTTGTCCGAGAATGTCAGGCCGGGTACGAAGAGGTCAAGGAAGGGCAAGGGAAGGGCCTCGATGAGCTGGACGATTAAATTTTCTTCACGAGCAGAGAAATATTATCTGAAGCTGCCGAAGCCTATTCGTCAAAGGACGAAAAAATCTCTGACCGAACTTCAATCTTTGCCTTACCCTCTTTTTCATAAGGACGTTCTTCCCTTGACGGGTGAACTCCAGGGATTCTGTCGGCTTCGCATCGGCGAATATCGAATCATCTTCCGCGTTCTTGAAGAGGAACGAATCATCGCCGTGGTGAATTTTCATCCGCGAGGCGACGTCTATAAAAAATGAGGCCGTCCATGGACAAGATCAGCCGGATCAATCCGCTCCTGGAGATCCTCCGCTCGACACCGCGGCGGGTCAACAAGATCCTCCTTCAAAAGGAGGGCGGCCGGAGGCCGGTCGGCGAGATCGTCGCTCTGGCCAAGGCCGGCCGCGTTCCATATCTGTTCGTGCCTAAACAAGCCCTCGATAAGCTCTCGGCTTATCACCAGGGCGTCGTAGCGACGCTCACCCCCAAGGAGTTCTCCTCTTTCGAGTCCATCCTGGAAGAGGCGAAAAATCCTTTCCTCGTTCTGCTCGACGAGGTCGAAGATCCTCAGAATCTGGGGGCCATCCTGCGCAGCGCCGAGGGGGCCGGCGCGGACGGCGTCATCCTGCCCGAGCGGCGGAGCGCCGGTCTGACCGAAACCGTCTATGAGGTCTCAGCCGGGGCCCTCGAACACCTCAAGGTCGCCCGCGTCCCCAATCTCGCCCAAACTATGGACGAACTGAAAAAGCGGGGGGTCTGGCTCGTCGGCGCGGAAAGCGGCGGCGAAGGGGAATACTATGAATTCGACTACGCCCAGCCCGTGGGACTGGTCTTCGGTTCCGAAGGCCGGGGGCTCCGACCCCTTGTCCGGAAGAAATGCGACAAGATCCTGTCCATTCCCCTCCGCGGCAAGGTCAATTCGCTCAACGTCGCCTCCGCCGCCTCGGTCTTTTTGTTTGAGGTGGTTCGTCAGAGACGCGAAACGTAGACCACTCCCTCTAAAAACCCGGATCGGGAGCGAGGCCGATTCCGGATCTTCTCCCTCAGAATTTCGGATCGATGTGGATCCGAAGTCTCCGTTGCTGCTCGATCCGTCCACCCTCTCCCTGGAGAAAGACGAAATCATAATCCCCGATAAACCCCGGTCCGGGAAGCCAGGAAAAGAGGCCGGTTCGCGCGTTCAGGGTCGAGCCTATCGGAAGCGGCCTCAGCTCCCGGCCGACCAATAGATACCCGGAATACCGGCTCGTCTTTTTTCCTTCGGATAGGCTTATAGCTTGAACGGCCGGATTCAGATGAATCTCGAGGCGCTCGAGTTCATGGATGTCGATCTCGATCCCGCCGGGCGAGTCGGGATATTGGGCTTCCAGCCGGGCTTTCGGATCGAAGCCCTTCCGGAAATGAATGGGACCCGAAAAATTATTCGGAACCGCGGCCAATTCTGATAACTTGGCGAACCGCGCAACGGATTGAATGATATTGTCCAAAAGGAGGAGAGAAAAATAACGGCTGCCGATGCCGTCCGCGTTTCCCCCGGTGTCCGACGCGGTCCAATAGATCGTGTGCACCCCGTTCGCATAGCCCGTGGTATTAAAATCGAAATAGCCGACGGCCCCATTGCTGTTGGCGTAACCCGGGAAAAAAGCAGCGACGTCGGAGCGATAAAGGTTGTAAACCGGGTGGCCGAGCTTGACCCCGTCCACATACGTGTCGATCGTCGAACCGTCCGTGGGGATGGAGTTGGGCTGCGGCGTGAGCACCCAGCCCCAATTTCTAAAAGGGGATCCTGAAGCCGTTCCCCCCTGGGTGGGCGTCTCGATGGCCCCGAAAGGCTTGACGGCATGGGCATTGTCGCAAGTGATGGTCTTGGAACCCAGGCTCACCTCGGTGCCCTCGACGTCCTTGGCCAGGGCGTAGAGGGTGTACTTTCCGTTACCGCCGCCCGGCAGGAAGTTCGTCAACATCATATAGCCCCATCCGGCCTTGTAATTATTAGGATATTGGGGGTAGGCTTGTTCGACGTCCGGCCTCGCTCCTTCGACAAAAACGGTGTCGCCGATATAGAATAATGTATCGCTGTCGCCCTGCTTGCCCCAAATTTTGACGTACTCCACGCCGACATCGTCCAATACCCAGCCCGTCACGGGGATCGACGACATCACCGTCGATTGGTCCGTGGGAGCGGCGAAATCGCCGAAGGGAGTGCTGTTCAAACCACTGCCGTACACATTCAGTCCGACGAGCAGCGATTGGGGGGAGTTGCTCGCGTTAGGGTCGGAAACCTGGATCGCGCCGGAATACGTTCCCGCTGCCAATCTTGATGGATTCACGGAGACGCCTACCGTCCCCGCTCCCGTTCCGGACTTCGGGGATACGTCGATCCAGCTCTGGTTGGGGTCGGCGTTCCAATTCAAGACACCTCCTCCCGAATTTTGAATCAAGAATGACTGTCCGGGCGGGGACGAACCTCCCCCCTGCGCCCCGAAATAGAGCTTGTTTCGGTTCAGTTGAATGGTCGGCGGAGCCGTTGTTGTTATATTGAATAATGAGTCGCTTACGCAATACACTTCCGTCGGAGCCGCGGCATCGCTGACCTGGACGAGGCAGGACGTCGACGGCGTTGAAGGCACGGTCCAGGGATAGGAGCCTGTGTTCGACGTCGAGGAGACGATCGTTGTCCATGTGTCCCCCCCGTTCGTGGAATACTCGACCTTCACGTTGCCGACGGTTCCCGTCGTGCCCCAGGTGATCGACCGAGTTGTCCCGACCGGCCAGGTTTCTCCGCCGTTCGGGGAGGTCACCCCTATGCCGTCGGTCGTGGAGCTCCAGATTTCCCGCCGATTGACCGCGTCCGTGGCGGCAAAATAGAGAACTCCGTTGAGGTTCGTGAGATTGAGCGGATTCGAACCTCTCTCTCCGGCATAGATATCAGCCACGCGTTCGGGCGCGCCGTAAGGCGCCGGGGCATTGCCGGAGGGAGGGGTCCAGGGGTATGTCTGGGGGATAAAATACAGCTCGCATCCATACATCGGATCTTTGGAATTGAAGTAGATCCCCTGGCCGGGGACGAACAAGACGGCGTTGGGGTCCCCGGAGGCCGCCCCGGGATTGATGTCGAAAACCTGGAGATTCTGGACGGGAGCGGGAGAATTCGGATCGAGGATCGCCAGCTCTCTGCCGGTGGCAGTTCCCGCCGTGCCGGCGAAAACGATCCGGCCCGACGAATCGATTTGGATGTTGGTCGGATTGGACGAGGAGGTCCCGGAATAGATGTCGTAGACATTGAGATTGTTGACGAAGCCGGGGGAGTTCGGATCGCCCATCATAAGCTCCTGGCCTTGGGTCGCGCTTTTCGTGCCGCCGAAGACGATCTGACCGGAGGAGTTGAAAGCGATGGATGTCGGATTAGAGGAGGCCGTTCCGGGATTGATGTCGAAGAAGTCGAAGGAGTCGTTCCCCGGCCGGAAGATTCCGAGCTCACCGCCTATATCGGCCTTCCAGGCCGAATAATAGAGATTTCCTCCGGGACCGACGCGAAAACCTGCGGGCTGGGAGCAAATCGGATTCGAATTCAGGTCATAAACATACAAATGTTTGTCCGGAAGATCGGCGCGATATAATTCAAACCCGGAAGTCGGGGTATTCGCCCCGAAAAAAAGGTTCGAGCCGGACAAGGTCAGCTCGTAGGGATAGGATCCTTCCGTCCCGGGACTGATGTCAAAGAGCGGAGCCACCCCGGTGGAGTTCCATTGATAAAGCTCCTGACCGGTCGCCGGCCGGGTGGCGTTAAAATAGACGGCATTGGGATCCGAGACGATAGAATTGATGTTGGCTGAACCACCCGAATTGACGATGATCTGCTGGGTCGTACCCGATGCCGGATTATAAGTGTACAATTGCTGGCTGTTGACACCGTTGTCGGCGGCGAACCAAAGGTTGCTGTTCGGGTCGACATTGAAGGCGACCGGGTCGGCCAGGCCGTTGTTGCGGAGGGCGGTCTCCCTTCTTGCCCGCCGTCTTTTCTTTTTGCGTTGTCGCGGCCCCGACGAATTTTGCTCGGCCGGTTTGATCACGGTCCCCTTCGTCAGGGGCAAGGCGTCTTTTAGGGCCGACATGCCCATGGCGAGAGCGAACAACGCTACGATCGTCAGGATGATTTTTGTGACGGAAATGCGTCTCATGGTTCCCCCTTCCCAAACCTGGAATCGGAGGAGAGGAATTCCCTTATTTCCCCTCAGATATTTCTCAAATCAAATATATGTGAAAGAATTTTATTTTTCAAGAGGCAACAAATATTTATATAATACGATCAACAGCCGATGGAACGAGAATCCGGGGAACTTCAGCGGTCCTGCCTTTGGCTCGCCCTGATCAGCCTCGCCGTCTACGCCGGGGCCATGACCTTTTTCAAGATCTCCACGAACGACATCTGGATCCATCTCAAAACCGGGGAATACGTCCTCCGCCACGGCTGGGTCCCTCTAACGGACCCGTACTCCTTTGTCGCGGCCGGCCGCCCTTACATCGCCCACGAGTGGCTGGCCGGGGTCTTGTTCTATGTCGTCTATGCGGCCGGCGGCGTGACGGGGCTGATTTTCTTCAAGGCGGCCATTCTCTGGGCCGCCTGCGCCCTGCTTGTCCAGACCGCCAGGCGGCTCCGGGCCCGGATGAGTGTCGTCCTTCCCGCCTTCGCTGCCGCGCTTTACGTCGCCAGCGCCCGTTTCCTCGAACGGCCCCATATCTTTTCCTTCCTCATGACCGCCCTTTACCTCTGGCTGTTTTTCCGCTATCGGACGGGCGGGCGCGACCGGCGCTGGCTGTGGGCCATTTTGCCGGCCCATGTCCTCTGGACGAATCTCCACGGCGGCCATATTCAGGGGGTCGCCCTGGTGGCCGTTTTAGCGGCCGGCGAGGCTTTCCATTTCATCCGGGCCCGTTTCTTCGGGCGGGGAAAGGAAAACGCCCTGCCGGCCCGCGATATCGTTTTTCTCGCCCTCCTCGTTCCAGGCTGCGTCCTGGCGGCCCTCATCAATCCCTACGGGTATCGGCTGCTCGTGTTTCCCTTCCAGCTGGCCGGGTCCGAGGTGTTCATGCGGACGGTTTTCGAATGGCAGCCGCCGTATACGCCCGGGTTCAGCGGCACGACGATGTTTCCGGCCTTTCTCGCCCTCGTCGTCGCTTTCCTGGCCGCGTTCTTCGGCGCCCAGCGCGACCGGACCCGGTCGGGCGCAGGCAGGGAGTCTCTCGGCGAATTGAACGCCGTGTTCATCGCCGCGCTGGCCATGACCTCGATCGCTTTAGCCGTCATCCGCGTCCAGGGGCCGTCCGGTCTCTGGAGGCCCGACATCCTCGCTTTTTTTCTTTTGTTTTTATTCGGGCTGTTCGGGCTCTTCGCCATCGCCAACGTCCGCTCCGTGGACTTCGTCCAGGCCGGTCTCTTCGCTCTCTTTTTCATCCTGAGCCTCAAACACAATCGGGCCGTCGCCGATGCCGCCCTGGTCATCTTCGTCTTCCTTGCAGCGAACGCTTCGGCTTGGCTCGATCGCCGGACGGCGGCGGCCGCCGGCGCCCCGCCCTGGCGGGATCGCTCGGGCCGGTCGAACGTCGTTCTCGGGTCGGCCTTCCTTATCGCCGCCGCGGTTTGTACCGCGGTCTTCGGCTATCCGTTCGATTTCTCGGGTTCGATCCGGGAGAAAGGCTTCGGGATCGCTTCAAATATGCCGGTCCGCGCCGTGGATTTCATCGCCCGGAACCGGCTCACGGGAAACGCCTTCGTTTCGTACACATTCGCCGGCTTGTTGATCCATCGGATGACCCCGGACGTCATGGTCAACATGGACTCGCGGAACGACGTTTACGGCGAGGAGCTTTATCTGGAGTACAGCGAAGCCCTGCGGGACCCCGCGGCGATGCGCCGCTACCTCGAGCGCTATCCGATCGACTTTTTTCTCCTCTCCCGGGACGGATTGGCGTCCGCCGTCTACGATGATTTGATTTCGACTGGCGCGTGGACGCCGGCCTATTCCGATGACCAGGCTCTCGTCCTGGTGAAGCGGAGAACCGGGCCGGACGGCCCGCCCTGAGGAGTCGGCCTCGTCCCGGTTGACAGGGGGGCGCTCAAGTCTATAGAATAATCGCGAATAGAACCGTATTTGGAAGGCCCATGGACATCACCGAAAACTATTATCAATTGGAGAAGCCCATCCTCCAGCTCAAGGAGCGGATCGACGCTCTCGGCCTGAGCGACGATCCCGGCAAAACTGAGAAGATCGCCGCCCTCAGGCTCGAAATCGAGCAGGAATGGGCCAAGATCTCGCCTCACCTCAATCCGACCCATATCGTCCATCTCGCCCGGCATCCGAAACGGCCGTACTCCCTCGACTACATCAACGCCCTCATGGAAGATTTCATGGAGATGCATGGCGACCGGCGTTTCGCCGACGATCCGGCGATCGTCACCGGCCTGGCTTTTTACAAAGGCGAGACCGTGGCCGTCCTCGGCCAGCAGAAGGGCCGGACGACGCGCGAACGGATCGACCGCAATTTCGGCCAGATGAACCCCGAAGGCTACCGGAAGGCCCTGCGGGTGGTGAAGCTGGCGGAGAAGTTTGGGTTCCCTGTCGTCTCCCTGATCGACACGCCCGGCGCTTATCCCGGCATCGGCGCGGAAGAGCGCGGCCAGGCCGAGGCCATCGCCTACAACCTGAAGGTCTTTTCGGGCCTCCGCGTCCCGATCGTCGTCGTCATTGTCGGCGAAGGCGGGAGCGGCGGCGCGCTGGGCATCGGCATCGGCGATTCGGTGGCCATGCTCGAGAATTCGTTCTACTCCGTCATCAGCCCCGAAGGCTGCGCGGCCATCCTCTGGAAGGACCAGAACGCGGTGAAGCAGGCGGCGGCGGCCATGAAGATCCGCTCTCAGGACCTCTGCGGCCTGGGCATCGTCGA
>Ga0315294_10001979_pt1 | contig 22492 bp, 22 predicted proteins | sample YL17G13_40_MG_FD_203626 | JGI IMG/M metagenome (GOLD analysis project Ga0315294, IMG submission 203626) | Sediment microbial communities from Yellowstone Lake, YNP, Wyoming, USA - YL17G13_40 | ecosystem: Environmental > Aquatic > Freshwater > Lake > Sediment | place: USA: Wyoming | collected...
AAGGGCGTTTATAGAAAGGTTTATTCTGTTCAACCCAACCTCAGCCAGTTCATCTATTTTGCCTTCATCAAGGAGCATACCATTCGTCTGGACTGAAATTGTTTTCACCTCTTTCATATCCGACAAAGAGCTGACTATTTCTATAAATTTTGGATAGAGCAAGGGCTCGCCGCAGCCGTCTATATGTGCTTCAACTTCACCTTTCAGTCTAGCCAGCTCTGTAAACCATTCCATGAGATAATCCAAATCAACAACATAACTTGTGACATGCATTTTCGTCTTCGGTCCCTCATCCACAGAACAGAAGATGCAGTTTAGGTTGCAGCCAGATATCGGTCGTGTCTGTATCAAATTCGTTCCGCGATCTATCAATCCAAAGGTTATGCATCCAACCAAAGGCAGTTCTCCATCTTCAGGTATCCTAAAAACTTTTTCCATATTCACACATACGATTACTGTTTTAAAAAGTTTTACAGGCTAGAACCGTATCCGACATTGAAGCCAACCAACCCCAATCCCATCATAACAACAGACATTCCTATGTAGATGGACCAAAATGTTGTTGGGCCCGAGTTGAATAATATTCCATAAACAGTTATTATCAATCCAACAAATACCAATCCAATACCAAGCAGCTTCATCTTGATATTTTCCATGTAAAACACTATCTCTTTTTTTTCTTTTTCAAGGGTTTATTTACATCGAACCTCGGCCTCACAGTACCGAACTCCAACTCTGAAGAGCAGATTGCGCATATCGGAACACCATTCTTAATCAATATATTTTCAAAATCCAACTTTCCATGCTTTGTACAGAAGCATCGTGCCTGAATCGTCCATCACCTCATCTGCAATAAATAATCAACCACCGCGGTATCCTGGCAGCTTTATCGACAACAGATTTGCAACACTCTCTATCAGCTTTGGCTCGACAACTATTATATCGCTTGCAGTGATTATGCCAACAAGTTTGTCGCCGTCAACAACAGGCAGCTTTTTTATTTTTTTCTCCGCCATCAACCCCACTGCATCATCAATGGTCTTACCCGGCTCGATTGTTATCACCTTTTTCGCCATTATCTCCTCAATGGTTGTCAGTTCAGGGTCACGGCCGTCTGCTATTGAAACCAAAATATTTCTTTCCGTGATTATGCCAACTATTTTTCCATCAGAAATCATGACAATACTGCCTATATGATAACGCGACATAATCGCAGCCGCTTCCTTGACTGTTATATCCGGCTTGGTTGTAACCACGTCTTTGTTCATGATGTCTCTAACGAGCATAATAATCTTTTGTGAATCAAATTTAATATTCTTTTATCCGATGTAGCTGTGCTCTTCCTTTTCTTCTTCCTTCTTCACGATCTTCTTCGCACGATCTAGGAATTTTTCATAATGTAACTGTATATCTTTAGACAATGAAGGAGTAATTTTCTTGAGTGCCCCATCGAAGTTTTTCTTCTTAACCTCTTTTGCTTTAATGTTCTCTCGTAAAGCATCCATGGCAGCTTCGCGGCATAATGATTGTATATCCGCTCCTGAAAATTCCTCTGTCTTCTTTGCTAAATCTTTTAGCTCAACATCCTTGAGGGGCATGTTTTTTGTATGCACTTTGAAAATCTCCAGCCGAGTTTTTTCATCCGGTGTAGGTAAAAGTACCTGCCTGTCCAATCTCCCCGGCCTTAACAATGCAGGATCAACTATGTCTGGTCTGTTAGTTGCTGCGATAACAACAACACCCTTCAACTCTTCAAGTCCGCTCATCTCTGATAATAATTGTGACACAACTGTTTCCGTCACGCCACTGCCAGCGTATAATCCTCTTTTTGGTGCCAGCGCATCTATTTCATCAAGGAAAATTATTGTGGGTGCAACCTGCTTTGCCCTTCTGAAAATATCCCGAATGTGTTTTTCAGATTCACCGACCCACTTCGAATATACCTCAGGCCCTTTGATGGAAATGAAATTTGCATTGCTTTCGTTGGCAACTGCTTTGGCGAGCATAGTTTTCCCTGTTCCTGGCGGACCGTACAAGAGAATTCCACGGGGAGGCTCTATGCCCATCCGTTCGAAGGCCTCAGGATTTTTCAATGGCCACTCAACCATCTCTTTCAGTGCTTCTTTAACTTCTTCCAAACCGCCAATATCGCTCCACTTCACCTTCGGAATCTCCACCATTACCTCCCTCATAGCTGACGGTTCTACCATGCGTAATGCATTTTCAAAATCAGATTTTTTGACAATCAACTTTTCTATAATTTCTTTCGGAAGCTCGCTCTCTTCCTTCCATTTTATTTCCGGCAATACCCTTCGCAGTACAGACATTGCAGCCTCCTTTACAAGGGCCCAGATATCTGCGCCAACATAACCGTATGTAATGTCAGCCAGCCAGTTCAAATCCACATCCTTATCAAGAGGCATGTTCCTTGTGTGGATTTCTAATATTTCCAGTCGTCCAGCCCTATCAGAGACAGGTATTTCTATTTCACGGTCAAACCTACCACCCCTTCGCAATGCAGGATCAACTGCATTCGGCCTGTTGGTTGCTGCTATAACAATGACCTTACCACGTTTTTTCAATCCGTCCATCAACGTAAGCAGTTGTGATACAACACGCCTTTCGACCTCACCAGTAACCTCCTCACGCTTGGGAGCTATGGAATCTATTTCATCAATAAAAATTATGCTCGGTGCATTCTTCTCTGCATCCTCGAAAATTTTTCTCAAATTTTCTTCTGACTGGCCATACCATTTTGACATAATCTCTGGTCCGCTTAGCGAAATGAAGTTGGCACCAGATTCATTGGCAACAGCCCTTGCTAAAAGTGTTTTACCGGTTCCTGGCGGCCCATGTAGCAAAACCCCTTTAGGTGGCTCTACACCTAACCGTTCAAACAATTCCGGATGTCTCAACGGCAACTCGATCATCTCTCTCACTTTTTGTATAACACCTCTCATACCGCCTATGTCTTCATAGGTCACAGTAGGAATGGCCTTTTCCTCAAGCTTCATACTCTCAGGCAACTCTGGTATTACCTCAAGTTCAGTTATTTCACCGATTTGAACAATTCCCTTTGGATCTGTGCTTGTCACAACGAAACGTGTCTCGCTTGAAAACGGTGTGAAAAAGAAATCTTCAAAATCAACGCCAAAAAAGTCATCAAACAATGTACTGCCACGCTGGCGTTTCCTGACCACTGGCGACGGAACAATTATATCACCAACCGCGACAGGTCTCATGAATATATTCTGCCTCATTAAATTCGGAGAAATATGCACCATCATTCCCCTTTCGGCAGGAGCTATGGAAACTTTTCTTGCCTCTTTTACATCAGCCTTCCTTATCTTTACAAACTCACCCACACCACTGCCACAATTGCGACGAACAATACCATCCATCCTTGCTATGTTAAGGCCAACATCTGCAGGATAAGCACGAACTGCTACCGCACCAGTTTTTTTACTGCCTTCTATTTCAATTATGTCACCCTCTTTTATTCCAAGCTTATTCATAACATTGGAATCCAAGCGAACTATTCCCCTGCCAGCCTCTTCTCTAGCAGTCAGTTCTCCTACCTTTATCCTCACTTCATTCTCCTTTTCCTTCTCATTACTGAATTTCATGTTGATCCTCCTCTATAAAAATTATTTTTTTGCAAGTTAAGCTTCCTCCTCTTCCTTCAGCCTCTTTTTCTTTTCATCCTCCCATTCTTCAAAAAAATCTTCCATATCCTCGTCCATCAAAACCCTGAATGTCTTCCACATCACCTTGTTGCGCCAAGCTTTGAAAAAAGATTCGATCTTGTCAAACTCGTCCTCAGGCACGACAAAACTGCTTTGATCAACCCTCTCATGCGGCATTTCATCGAGCACTCCTTCACGCCTGTAGGTGTAAAACTTTTCTTCAGTCTTGACCCTTGGTTTTTCACCCTCTCTTGCAACAATCTCTTTTCTGATCATCTGTTTCCATCCATAGAGCCCTCTAAAGAATTTATTCCGCTCGTAATGTGACTCAAACTTATCGCTCTTTACACTAAAAGCGACAAGCACAGCCTTCTTCTCATTTTTCATAGTAAAATATATGGACAAAACTAGTATTTAAATATTTAGGGTGTAAGAGAACTAAACTTTTAGCCTATAACTCGCCTTTATCGCACCTGTCCTTGTATTCGCAATATTTGCACATCCAGCTCATGTCAGAAAACTGTTTCGCTTCTGCCATCGGGAGCTCGTTATTCTTTAAATGCGCATGCAGCTCCTTAAACCTTTGAACTATTTCTTCACCCTCATTTTCTTTAAAGGATATCTCGAACAGTTTGCTTTGAAGGTTGTTTTTATCAACGTAAAGTATAACCCCGTCATGCACACCGATTGCATGCATATAAAATTGCAGCTGCATTTCATGCTCCTTGTTTGGTTTTGTAACAAAATCCAAATTTTTCGTTGATTTTACCTCGACCAAAACACTCTTACCGCTTGTCTTCACAAGCAGTAGATCATCCACCCTGCCTGATATTATGAAATCTTCGATCTCAATCTTGAATGGGAATTCATAACTCAACAATTGAACGTCTTTGTTTTTTTCGCTGCGCAATACTTCAACAACAAAGCCATGCATTATATTTCCAACTTCAAATATCTTCAAAAGATCCGGCTCTACTTCTTTCGGATACTTGTAAGAATACCATGTCTTCCTCAAACACTTGCCTATTTCCGATGGATAATAGCGGCCAATCTGCTTGGGCTTGTGCTCACGGGTAATGTGTGCATCAACCATTTTATTAAAGTCAAACATACAATCTTTACTATCCTTTCTATAAGAAAAAGGTTTTACAGCTGCCCAAATTATTTAAGATTTTTTTATTTCTGGAAAACTCTGCGCAGGGGTCTGGATTGTAACTGTCTTCTTGAATTGCGTTATCCAGCTTGCCAAGAAAAAGTTCAAACCACCAACACTCCATTTCAATCTTTGCAAATAATTTCCTAGCTTGGAGCAATCCACATTTGGATTCTTCTCAAGCCCGCAATAAACAAAAGAAACAAATGCCTTGTAGGCGGTTTTAGGTATGCCGTAAATTGAAAACGATTTTAGAATTTCTTCACGTATGATTTCAAATGCCGATGTGTCCATGCAACCGCTTGCAAAAAAATATTTGCGAAGTATATTTGTGCAAATCTTTTAAAATGCTTATCTGCTCTGCGAAATATGCTTTTGTTTTGTAAAATTACTTACCAGTTACAACGGTCACTCGCGAGTGGCACAAAATAAAATCCAGAGAAAAAAACTATTTTTTTATTTTTCCTTTAGATTTTTTATGTTTTTTTTCCTTAACCCTTTCTTCTTGCGGGGCTGCAACTATGGTGCTGCCAAATTTTTTCATTTCCTCAAGTATTTTCAAAAATTCATCCACCTTTTCCATTGTCAGGACGAATCCCTGCTTTGTCGGTCCTTTGTAGCGAGGTGTGTTTAACCAAACTCGAAAGTCAATCCTGTCCTCACCTTTGTAGTTGGTCTTCTTCACAACCAACACAGCACCTTCCCTAAGCTCTATTTCGCCTATTTTTATGTCTTTTTGCTGCTCTTCTACCGTTTCTTCTTCTTCCATAAATCATTCTACTCCAGTCTTTTTATGATGTGATAGCCAAACTGCGTTTTTACTGGCTGTGACATCTGGCCTTTCTGCAAGGCAAACGCAGCCTGCTCAAACTCCCTCACCATCTGGCCATGGCCGAAAACTCCCAAGTCGCCACCTTTTTTCTTTGAAGGACATAAAGATTTTTCTTGTGCAATCTTGCCAAAGCTCTCCCCCTTCTTCAATAGTTCTAAAACAGCCTGCGCGTCAGTGAGGTTTTTTACGAGTATGTGTGCGCAATGTATCTTGTCTGCCATGCTCCCACTATTTTTTTTCTTTGAGAGCTATATAGAATATCAAAGAAACTAGGGATGCCACTGTTGTGATTATCACTATCAACGAGAATATTATGAACACAGGTGTTGGCTTGCTTTCACTGACTATTGCCAAAGGAAGGAGTACAATCGAGAACATCAGCGTGCTTGCTAGCAACAGCAAGGCAATCAATGGCAGGTATTTCAAAATATTTGCCATAATAAGAAATGGGGGGTTTTAATAAATAAGTTTAGGTTTTTTAATCCTCCTTCGCTTTGTCTTTTCACCCACCTTCCCAGCATTATTGTTCCAATCCTTCTTGGTGATGCATTCGTGGTTTATGCACATCCTGAACGGTCTTGCACCCTTTCGGTTTACCTGTATCATCGGAAGGCCGCACTTTTCACATATCTTGCCCATGGGTATGATCATTCCAAACTGGGGCAGTGGAAAACCATTGACACATTTAGGATAGTTTGAACAGCCAGCAAACCTCTTACCACTTTTTCTAGAGTATATTATCCTGAGCTCGCCTGTTTTGCATTTAGGGCATGCACCAAGCCTCCTTTCCTCCTTTCTTGCAGTTATCAAACCATCCAAAAGTTTCTTGCCAATCTCCCTCTCATTCTTCTTGAAATCTGTTAACACACTTGCCAAAAATTCCTTTGCCTCTTCTACAACCTCTTCCCTTTTCTTCCTTTCGTTTAAAACCAGATTCATTTCCTCTTCAAACTTTCTCGAAAGCTCCTCACTCAGTATGCGCGGGCAGGAGTCCTTGAGAACCTTTGTCACAGTTTCACCGAGTTTTGTTACGGCAATGCTTTTTCCAAAGATGTAGTGGCGGTCGTATAATGTTTGAAGTATTTCGGCCCTCGTAGCTTTTGTTCCCAACTCCCTTTTCTCCATTTCCTTAACTATACTACCTTGGCTGTAGCGGCCTGGCGGTTGCGTCTCTTTTGCAAGCTGGTCGGCTTTCAATATTTTTATTTTCTGGCCTATTTCCATATCAGGCAATATATGCTCCTCAAATGATGAATATGGTTCGTAGAATTTGATCCAACCAGGTTCGATGGTTCTTTTGCCCGTTATGTTAAAGTTGTTACCGTTAACATCCAACATTACCGTAATGTTCTCCCTTACAGCCTCGTCAGCGAATACTGACAAAAATCTTTTAACAACCAGGTCGTAAAGTTTTTTTTGCTGCGCTGTCAGTTTTCTCATGTCAGGCACCTCTGCTGTAGGATAGATTGCCGGGTGTGCAGGATCTTCCCTTGCTCCTTCATTAGGCTTTAGCTGCGGCTTTGCAAGCAGTTGTTCAGCAAGTTTTTTATATTGCGGCAAGGTTGCTAGGGCTTTCAAAATTTTTATATAATTTATACCCGGAGGCAATTTCTGGGAGGATGAACGCGGATAGGATATAATCCCCGCCTGATATAGTGCTTCAGCTAAAGACATAGTTTGGGTTAAAGAAAATTTGAACTGGCCGTATGATTCTGATAGCAAGTCTGTGGTATTGAACGGCACTGGTGGTGACTCTTTTCTTTCTTTCTTTTTTATATCCTTTACAACACCATCCTTTCCCTTGCATGCTGCAAGAATTTTATCCGCCTCTTTCTTGTCCCACAACCTGTCTTTTTCATGTTCCGCTGTCATCTCTTTGCCGTCACTTTTGCATTTCAACAGTATCTGCCAGTAAGGTTTTGGTTTGAACCCTCTTACCTCAAGCTCCCTGTCAAAAAGTATTGACAGCGTTGGCCCTTGAACCCGGCCTGTGGATAAAATTGTAAACCCTTTCTCAGAACATGATTTCATCGCCAATGTCAAAGCCCGCGTAAGATTTATCCCCCAGAGCCAGTCTAACATATGCCGTGTCAATCCAGCCTCAATCTGGCCAAAATCAAGGTGGGTTGACATGCTGGCGTAGGATTCCACTAACTCGTCTTTAGTCAGGGTTGAGAATTTCATACGTTTTCCATGTTTTACGTTATAAATGTATTTCAACACATTATAGCCTATGACACTGCCTTCTGTGTCAAAATCCGTGCAAACTATATAGTCTGCCGCACCTTTTGGCAGGTTGGTTAAAAGTTTAAAATATTTTTCCGAAAACTTGGATGCCTTTCTAATTTCAAACACAGGTTTCCATTCTGCATCAAAAATTGGATACGTCCATCCTTTGCCTTTATTTACCGCACTCAAACCCAACAAATGGCCTACGGCGCAGGCTATAATGTGTTTTTTCCCTGCTCTTTCGAACTCATAATACTCAACATTCCCATCCATTCTTTTCTTTAGGCTGTTTTTGTCTGCCAGTGCCTCTGCTATCCGCCTCATTGCGTCTGGCTTTTCAGAAATCATCAATGTATACCCTTGCAAGGCTTGCTCTATTTTTTTACCTGCCATAAAAATCAAAATCTCTTAAAAATTAAAAAATTACCTCACTCTAGGATTATTGGTTGCATTTTCGACATGTCTTGAGTTTTACTCATGATATTTTCCATAGCACCCAGTCTAGTTTCAAGAAATACAAGTTTGTTTACCAGTCCTTCAATCTCCACATCCAAATTTGGTTTTTGCGTTTCCCTCACTCCTTTTTCTATAAAAGCTATTTTCCCCTCTAAATTGGCAAGACGCTGGGGCAGGTTGCCAATATCAACAGGCTGTTTCATCTCCTTTATTTTGCTTAACTTGCTAATTTCATTGTCCAGCCATTTTAGCTTATCACTGAAGCTCTTTTCTATTGCAGACTGTGCAACCCTTGTTGCAATTTCTGCAGCTTTCCTGTTGTTCTCAGAAACCTTATTTTTTATTTCCATTATGTTTTTATCCATTTCATGCCTCATAACTTCCAAATAATTTGAAACTTCCTGCGGGTTTAATCCGGTCATAGATTTATTCATAGCCTCAACATCTTTCTTTATCTGTGCTATCTGAGATTTTGTAATCGTCCTGATCCTGTTTTCAAACTCGCCGAACATTTTCTCAATTTCTATATTTTTCTGCTCAACCTCTTTGAGCATGTTCTCCACATCAACCCTTTTAAGCCTTTGACTGGTTTCAATCTTGTTCCTATCAACTTCTTTCATAAGATTTGACACAACATCAGAGACTTTGCCAAAATTCTTTTCTATCGATTTTACAACTTCCAGCCTTTTGTCCAAATCATCGTAAATCAATTCCATTCTTGAAGAAAGTCTGCTTGTTTCGTTTTCTATGAATTTGAAGCGTTGAAGCTTTTCCTCTATCTCTTTGTTGAGCAGCGTTAGCCTCTCAAAATTCTCAAACTTCTTCACAGTATTGCTCAATCCATGCAACTCGCTTGTAATCGCTCGCAATACCCTTTCTGCTGACTCCAGCCTAACATTAGTTGTCATGATGTCGCGTTTGTTTATTTTTATCTCATCCAAAAACTTTTGCGACAAAGATTCCTTTATTTTGTTGTCCAAAATTAGAATTTTTTCCTCCAAACCCGCAATTTTAAGGTCCGTTTCAACCTTTTTATCAGAAAGTATATCCAGTCCTATTTTGAGCGAATCCATTTTTGAATTAGCAAAATCAAAATCCACGCCAGTTTTTTCAGGTATCCTTGCCGCCATATCCCTAACACGCTGTTCAAAGGCGGTTGCTTGGTTATCTAATGCAGTTCTCAATTTACCGAGTTGTTGTTGTATTTCTGATATTTTTCCATGGAGTTCACCCAAGTCGGGCGGTGCCTTTACAGAAAGCGAGGTGACATCACCCTCCAACTTCTTAATCCTCTCTTGTGCCTCTAGGCTAGGCTGCTGGATAGAAAGGGATTTCAAATTTTGATCTATCTTATTCAGTCTATCTTCGAACTTTGTCAAAACATTTGCATCAATAAAATCTTTCTGCTTTTGCTGTTCAGCCTCCATCATTTTCTTTATTTCAAGTATTCCAGCCTGTTCGACCATTATCAGGTCCTCTATATCATCAACCCTTTTTTCTAGGGCTGTTACAGAGTCTAGGTTAATGTCTTTTAGCTTGTCCCCGGTTTCGGAAAGTGCAGTTTCCAGATCAACAAAGCGTTTTTCCATCTGAATAAGAGTTAGTTTAAACTTGTCACCAAACTTGTCAAAATTTTCTGGTTTTCCACCCAAAATGTACCACCCAAATCTATAATAAGATTCTCCTTGTCCTATATTATATATTATACTTTCTTCCTAAGGGATTAATAGTTTTAGCCCTCTTTTTTGCTCTCCAGAGCCAAAAAATCCATAATATCAAAACAGCTAGAACCAAGCCCTCCTGCCAGAATATGTTATGAACGATATCTATGTAATGCTGGCCAAATATTTGTGCATATATTATGGTTGACACTATCCGAACATAGTTTATGAAAAGTATTGTCGGGATACTTGCTAAAAGGAAGTTTAATCTTTTACCCCATGCAAAAGGTGTGGCAATTGCTAATGCAACAAGTGCATATGCGCTCTTCCACCCAGTGCAGTCCATACTTATGTCTATTATTGTTATGCTTTTGCCAAAAGCAGTGCTTATATAATGGCCGTTTAGTGTTGCAACATAACCAAGAAAATTTAGCGTGCTTGACACGGCATTTGCCAAAAAGTCTTGAAGAGGCTCGTATGAGAAATCCATTTGCAGTAAAAAGAATAGCGGTATGAGAAAAATATCCAGTTTTATTATAAAAAACAATACTTTGATAAGCTTTTTTCTAGATTTTTTGTCGTAAATCATTCCTCACCCTCCACCTCCTCCATGGCCTCAGCTATATTTTTACCCTTGAAAATATTTTTTACTATCTCGTCAAACATCTCCTTCTTTTTCAAAGCCACATTTATCTTTGAGAACAACTCACGGTATTTTTTGTGCGCCTTCAATGCAGCTGCAAGGGCATCCTTCTGGTGTGCATCGTTTATTTCATTCTTGTAATCATCTATTATTTTTATTTTTTCTATATTGGAAAGGGAAGTTTTTGGATAAAAAATCCTGCTGCCAAACGTGCTTGCAAGCTTTTTTATGGAACGCGGCATAGGATTTACATCAGAGGCTATAACAATCGGCCAGCCGAACTTTATGATATGCTTTATCAAATCGCTTTTGCTTGCCTCGCGTTTGCTGCTTAGGTTCAATATATTGCCGTGCAAATCAAGTATTGCAATGCCAACATTAATTCCCGGATCAACACCGGCTATAATGAGTTTTTGCGCAGCAAACACCTATTCATATTTTTTTGTCAAGACATCTTTAATCTTTTTTGCGAGCTTCTTACCAATTCTTTCCACATTTACCAATTCTTTCTCACTGGCTGTAAAAACTTTTTCAACAGTTCCAAACCTTTCGAGCAGTCGCTTTGTCAAGACAGTTGATACACCAGGTATGCTGGCAATCATGAATTCCTGCAGACGCTTAGAATCAGCAGGCTTTTTACCTGTCTTGAAAGCTACTGGTTTGCCTGCGGCCTGCTCCCTTTTTGCTATCCAGTAAATTGTTTTTGCTGTGTCGTAGGGATTTTTCGTAGTGAGGAGTGTTATGCCAAAATCAATAATCATGCTTGCTATTGCACCTCGCAAGGCATTCTCATTAATGCCTCTATCAGAGTTGCCCTCGATTATCATTATTGCATTGTCATAATTGTCCTTCATCCTTTCGGCCTGCTCGAACAAGCGGCCGTCAATGATGCTGCTAACAAAATCGCTGTGGGTCTTCCTTTCAATCACGGTCTCCTTGCTCGTTGCAAAATCCCCGACATCAAGCGGCTGCTCGCTAACAGCTGCACCAAGCCTTTTCAGCAGATCTGCTATTTCCCGCTCCCTGTAGTCGTAAATTACCATAACCTTCTCCTCATGCTTCAGCACCTTTTGTGTTTTCATTAGTAACCACTGCAAAGTTCCAATATATAAATGATTATTTAATTAAAAATACAAGTTTAACTTGAGGACATGTTCAAAAAATCCTTTTTGTCTTTCTTTATATGCATAGCTTTTTTTATAATTTTCATCCAAGCAGTTTTTGCTTACAGCATCGGTGATTTAGTTAATTATCTCCAAAATCTTTTTTACACAGCCACGCAGCCAGTGATTATGGGCTCGACTGCTTCAGACAATTGCTGTTGTGAATCCACAAGCGGTACGAGAAGCTGTATCAGTAGAAGCACTTGCTGGAACGGGCAGGGATGCGTTGGCAATTGTCCATGCTCTTCTGCTACGACAACAACAGCCAATGCCGCATGCAATCAAGAATGTAAAAATAGAAATTATAATAGCGGGACTTGTAGAACGGGAAATATATGCTATTCTGGCGAGACTGACATACAGTGGAATGGCTGCCCTTCGTATAACAAATGCTGCTGTTCTGGCGGAGGGGGTACGACTACTACAACACAGCAAACAACTACGACTATAGCATCCCAATATTGTGACTCACAACCTGGCTATAGATGCATGCCAAATGTTTGCAGTAGTTATCAGCAACCTTGTGGTTCGACAAACGTTTACAGCTGTCAAAATACCAACATGAAATGCTGTTTTGGCACTTGTTCTGGTGCAAGTACGACAATATCGTCAACTAATTGCTGTTGTGAAACTATGCAGGGACGTGGCTGTTTGAGTGTAAATATATGTGGAGCAGCTTGCGTTGGTGAATGCCCTTGCTCAACTACTACGACAATTCCGACAACAACAACTATCATTGGATGCTGTTGTGAGAGATTTATTAGTGGTTTCAGAAGTTGTGAAAATGCCACTGCATGCACAACATTAGGAGCAGGAAGATGCATTGGTGATTGCCCATGCCCATCGACAACTACGACCACAACAACTTCAATTAATTCAAGTTGCAGTTATGGAACTGCTGATGTCACACATGGTGTGAATTATGGCGATTATACAGTTTATGCTACTGAAGGCTCCGCGGATTCTTGGGCCAAGATAGTTGTGAAAAGGGGCACGGAAGTTATTGACACAAGAATCATAAACCAGGGATCCTATGCAGATTTCACGTCTCTATTTTTTAGGGTTGATGTCACAGATGTTAAAGAAACTGGTGGAAATATTGCCGGGGTCGATTTAGCTATTGGACTCATAGGCATTGAATGTGTTATGCGTCAAATAACAACTACAACTGAAACAACTACGCGGCCTTCAACTACAACCACTGGGGTTACAACCTCAATAACAACATGCAGCACACTCACAACGCAACCGGGGGTAGTCGAAGGAAAGATCTGGTTTGATAAAAAAGAATACAACTTGGGAGAGTCTGCTACTGTAAGTTGGAGTTGGTCAAATGCAGGTGGAGATAACATATCAATATCAAACAGGTCCGGACTTTGGGAGATAATCAGTCCCTTTAAGCGCCATACAATCCAAGATTTAAAATCAACCAGCGGTTCAGATAAAACAACTATTGAAATGAATGAACCTGGCGAATGGAAGGCTGAATTGTATGTTTGTTTCAAACCGGATTGCAATATTGCCCAAAGAAAGAATGTAGTTATTTATGAGGATTCTGCCATTGTAAAAGTGGTTAATCCAACAGGAAAATGTGTTCCGGTCCACCAAAGTGGTGATCCATCAAAAAAACTTGATATAGTCTTCCTTGCCCACAACTACAAAGATTTTTCAATTTTTGCCTCTGACGTCTCTTCACATAAAGACACACTATTTTCCATAGAACCATTTGAATCAAATTCCAATCGAATAAACATATGGAGGGTTGACGAAAATTTTGATTTAGGTTGTTATGGTGAGTGGGGAATTGTCTGTGACATCACAAAGGTCGTCAAAGCTGCTTCTAATTGCCCTGTGGATCAAATTGTTGTGTTGACAGAATTCGGTGGTGGAAGTTGCCCAGGTTATAGTACAGTTAATGCCCGTCTAGAGCTTGTAGGTGAAACAAAAGTTGCAGACCGAGTAACCGTTCACGAATTTGGCCATTGTTTTGGTGGGTTATTCGATGAATATTTGTTTAGGGATAGTAAAACAAATGAACCCCTTGAAGGAAGTACGTACGTCAAAGGACCAAATTGTGATGATAGCAGTTGCAGCTCATGGGTAGGAATGCCAGATACAGGTTGCATTCAGAACTGTGGTTACAAAAACTGGTATCGTCCAACAGAACAGAGCGTAATGAATAATGATTGGTATGCAAAAAACTTTTATTTCAATCCACCATCAATAAGGCAGTTACAAAATCTGTTAAACGCTTATAGCGACCAAACACCAGCCCCCTTACCAGAGCCAGCAAAAATCTACTTTTTGAAATTCAATTACAACAAAGGTGTGGTAACTTTAAAAAACATTTCCATAGGTGATGGGTTTATCCCGGACAGAAATTTGCAGTCTGTTGCAGGATATGAGACGAGTCTTCTATCCAAATCTGGGGAAGCTTTACAATCATTTACTTTCGATCCGCCAAAACAGATGTTTTATGACTATTTCGACAACGGGCAAGTGAAGGGAGGTGTAACAGAAAGGGATAATTTTGATTTTGTTGAAATAGCACCTTACTCCACAGATACCAGTTCAATAAACGTTTTATCTCAAAATAAAGAGGTGTTATCAGCTGATTTCTCAACTCTTGCTAAACAAAACAAGCTTTACATGGCAACGTCACAAGGAGACCAGCAAATAACACTAACTGCAGACGACGCTTCAAAAACTGCGGGGATTACTACAGTTAAACAAGTGGACATCAAAGAAGAGAATGCCATGCCAATATACTCTGTCAATGGAACCCAGCAAGCAAAACTGCTATTCATAATCCCTGTATCAATGGATATTCAAGCAAAGGTTAACGCTCAAAATGGCCAGGTCATATCGTCTGTAAAACCTTGGTGGAATGTTTTTACATCTTGATTTGAATACAAATAAAAAATTTATTTCACCCAGTCCCTCAAACCTTTCTTCCTAATTTTCCTAACGCCCCGCTCTTTCATATCATACAAAATACTCCTCATCTTCTTTTCCTTGTGAAATGCCGCCCAGTAGTATGCCTCGTCCCTGGTGTTTTTTGTTATAAGAAAAACTATTTTGCCTGCTGTCTGCCTGCCAACACGTCCACGACGCTGTATCATTCTTATTTCACTTGGAACCGGCTCGTAAAATATTGCATAATCCACTGCCGGTACGTCCAGCCCCTCCTCGCCTATGCTTGTCGCAACCAGTACATTGAACGCACCATCCCTGAATCTTTTCAATGTCTCTATCTGCCTCTCTTGCGAAAGGCCCTTTCCATTTTTGACAGCCTGGCCTATAAACTCCTCAGCACTGACGCCTTTGCCACGCAATATATTTCTTATCTTCTCCACCGTGGCCCTGTAGTTTGCAAAAATTATTATCTTCAATCCTGTGTTATCGCTTATCAAATTGCGGACCATCTCAGCAGTTTTTTCAAACTTTGGGTGCTCCTTTCCACTGGCATAAATTTCTTCGACGAGCTTTATTGCAGCCTGTACTTTTTCGTCTTTCACCAGCTGTTTGTCGCTTTTTTTGCTACTTTCGCTAATTTTTTTCATGTACTCCCGCAATGATGATATACTCTGCGTCTCCAGCAGCTCTATTGCATGTTCGAGCTTTATACTTTCAATAACCTTCATTAGCGCCCAAAAATATGCATAATTTTTTCTATTGGCACCGTAAATAGCGCTTATCTTTTTCTGCATCATCAGCAAAGATTTTTTAGACGGCTTCAGTGTTTGCAACAAATGGTGGTCGCGCAGCCAGAAAATGTCAGCCTTCAGTTTTTCCTCAAGCAATAACTTCACTTTCTGGAATTCTTCAGGAAAATCTATGTAAACCCATTCCCTTTCTATAGGTTTGACATATTTTTCCACATCCTCATCAGCCTCTACCCTTATTTCCACAGCCTCTATAAAAAGATTTTTCCTTATCTCGTCGATCTTTTCATAGCTACCACCCGGCGAGGCAGTAAGGCCAAGTATAAGCGGGTGGTATGCCTGCTCCATATACTTCTTCGCTATAAATGTGTAGGCATAATCCCTAACAGAACGATGCGCCTCATCAAAGGTTATGTGCGAGAAGTCTGCAAGATTTAGCCTTTCGTTTTGTAGATCATTTTCTATACACTGCGGTGTTGCTACAATCACCTTCGCATCCTTATACAATTGTGTACGATCCTCAGGCTTTATTTTGCCAGTTATCAAAACAATCCTTTCCTGCTCTATGTTTGTGAATTTTTCAAAACTCTTCTTATGCTGCGCATTCAGCGGCCTAGTGGGGCTAGTAACCAAAGCCTTGCTGCCAGGATATCTCTGCAGTCTTGTAATCGCAACAAGAACAGCTATAAGCGTTTTGCCCATGCCTGTGGGCAGCACAACAAGGGTGTTCTTCTCCTTTGCTATATCAGCTATATTAAGTTGATACTGCCTTGCCTCGAAAACGCCCTTCTTAAGCAATTCAGAATATTCCATACAAGTGAGAATTTGTATTTACTAATTAAAAAATGAGTTGTTTTGTAAAAAGAAAAAAAAGAAAAAATTATTTCAACTCTATTTTGATGCCGCCAATCTTGCCAGCTACAAAGTTGTAGAACACAGACCATACTAGGCCGCTTATGAAACCAGCTATTGCATAGACTATTGGCATTATGATTATTGCCAATACTGATAGCTTGCCCAAGCTTGGCTGCATTGCACTGTACGTGCCCATCATATAACTCATGGGTGAACTGCTGCCAAGTATGGCAATTAGTATACCGGCTATGAGACCTGTTATAGCACCTAAGCCTGCCATTACTTTTGCGGCTGACATCGGATCAATTCTTTTGATAACTTTCATCATTTCACCTGTATAATTATTTTATTTCCCCTTTTAAAAAGGAAAATAAATGCAAAGCGATACATTTAATTAGGCGATGCTATGGAAGTTGTAGTGCTTTTCAGCGGTGGAAAGGATTCAGTCTTTTCATTGTACAAGGTCATGCAGGAGCACAACATAAAATGTTTGCTGACCATGAGACCTTTTAAAAGCGACTCGTGGATGTTTCATTATCCTATGTTGGATTTAACAAGGCTGCAGGCTGAGGCCATGGGGTTTAAGCATGTTGAAAGAAAAACTTCTGGCGATAAAGAGAAGGAACTGGGAGATTTGAAGAATGCATTGAAAGAGATAGGTGTGGAAGGTGTGGTGAGCGGTGCAGTTGCAAGCGAATATCAGAAGAAAAGGATTGACAAAATCTGCGCAGAGCTTCAGCTGAAAAGCATAGCACCATTATGGCATAAGGATTCTGAAGAAATAATCCGAGAGGAGATTAGAAATGGGTTTGAAATAATTATTTCTGGCGTATATGCAGAGGGGTTTGACAAAAGTTGGATTGGAAGGAAGATTGATGAGGAGTGTGTGGATGAATTGATAAAACTAAACAAACGTTTTGGGATAAATATTTCCGGTGAAGGCGGTGAGTATGAAAGTTTTGTTATTGATGGACCTATTTTCAAAAAGCGCGTGCAGATATTAAAAACAAGTATGGTGTGGGATGACAAGACTGGTAGCGGTTATATTGTTGCTGATTATGCGAAACTTGCAGACAAAACCAATCGGATTAATTTTTAATGAACCACTTGGCAAATTTTTCCAATGCTTTTGCACGATGTGAATATTTAGCCTTCTCATCCTTTGTCATCTCGGCAAATGTTCTTATATCTCCTTCTGGGGTAAAGACAGCATCGTAAGGTAGTCTATGGTGTGGAGTTCCTCTTGGCTTGTTAGTAATCTCACCTTTGCAAATACCAACGAATGTTTTCGATTTTTTTTCAGGCTCACAAAATCCGACTGTTGTTTTGAAAAAAGCCTTTCTTGTTTTCCCTTCCAAAAGTTTGAGTATGCCTTCATAACCTAAGGCAGTGAAAATCCATCTTGAATTGGTTCCGGGAAAATTTTTATAGGCCTCGAAATAAATCCCCGTGTCTTCAGCAATCGCAGGTTTTTTTATTTTTTTTGCAGCAAACTTTACCTTTTCTATCGCAATCTCTTCCTGTTCATCAGATTTTATTTCTGGTATTTCTATGCTTTTTGCAACAACATCTATCCCAAACTTTTTCAGATGCAGCCTTGTCTCTTCCACCTTTCCAGGATTAGTTGTTAGCAAGTAAATAGTCTTCATGCGATCCTTAGAAATAAATATAGAATAAAGTATTAAATATACGGTTGCCGAGGTCGCATAACCCTGTAGTGCTATAATCCCTAAAACTTTAATATTTGCAAAAACGATTGAATGAATATGTTATCCTACATGGAAAGAGGTCGACTTGGTGCAAAAAATTTCTGGAAAAAATATAAAAGTGATGATATATTTCGTAATAAAATATTGGAAAAATGGAGAAAAATTCGAATTAGAAATTATGAAAAATCACTCGAATCTTTTAAAAAATTAAATGAAGAGGAATCAGAAATTTTAAAATCTAGATTGTGTGGTTTTTTAGCTGCTGATGGTAGTGTTTTCATAAGAAAAGAACTTAGGACTGAAAAAGTTCATTATGAGATAAGATTTTATCCAGATGATTATGCTTTAGTTGAACTATTTAATAAATCGTTTGAAAGACTTTATGGCAAGAAGGTCTTTTATAAACAAGATGGAAAATATTTCAGAATATCTATCAGTAATAAATTTGCTGTAAGAGATTTATTGTCGATTTCAAAATTTTCATCAAAAAATTGGACTTTACCTAAAATCTTAAAATCGAAAGAATCTAAAATTGAATGGTTGAAGGCTTATTTTGATTGTGATGGTTATGTTTGTAAAAAATATATACAGGTACAATCAGTAAATAAAAATGGTTTGAATCAAATATCAAAATTACTCAAAGAATTTGGTATTGTGTCAAAAATATATGTTTATGAAAGAAAGCAAAAATCTTGGAATATAAACTATTTACTTAATATAAATGGAAAAGTTATGATGACTAAATTTCTAAAAGAAATTGGATTTAATCATACATTAAAAAAGAACAAGTTACAAGAATTAATTAAAGCTGGAGTCGCCTAATCAGGTGGGGCACCAGAATTATTTGGTGAATCTCGAAAACTGGCGGGCGCAAGCTCATGGGAGTTCAAATCTCCCCTCCAGCGCAATTTTTGGGTTCAAATCCCAGCCTCGGCGTTAATTTAATCAATTCTTTGATTTTTACTATCAGATTGGCGGTTAGCTTAACTTTTCGAAAATTGGGAATTCGATGTTGATAGGATTTGAACAACAATAAACATACTATTTTAAATCTTTTAACAATGAAAAAATCAAAGGATAGAAATGGTTAATTTAAAACAAAAAATAGGAAATGAATTTTTTGCTCGAGACTCGAAAACTGTGGCTATAGATCTAATAGGCAGATATTTGTCGAGAAGAATAGATGATAGGGTTTATCATTTAGAAATTATTGAAACGGGTGCTTATGCAGGCATATCAAGAAAATTTGGTAAAGAATTCTCTTATTCACCTGGATCGATTTATATTTATTCAGCACAAGGAAGAAGTAAAGTTCTTGCAATTTCTACTTTGACTGAAGGAATTCCTTCGGTTATCACATTAAGAAAAGCTATGGCATTAGAACCTCTTCCAGGAGAAAGGTATCGCACTTTGATAGATGGACCTGGAAAACTAACAAAGATACTAAAAATTGGTAAAGAATTTGATGGATTTTCTATCGAAAACGAAAACCTATGGATAGAAGGAAATGCTGTTGATAGCTGTTTAGTAGAACATATAAAACATTCTGAAGCTAAGATGCCTGATAACTGTTTAGGGCATTTTAGATTAAGAATATAGTGATAAGAAATACGTACTCAAATAAATTTTACACAAGTGAAGAAAGATGAGAAAGACACCTTATTACTGGCGAAATTTTGAAAATGCAAGAAAGGAATTACTACCAACTATTGAAACTTACATAAAAAAATATGGACGTCTTCCTCGTTACGCTGAACTTAAAGAGTTAGGACTTGGCAGTCTTTTACAAGCTGTAGACGAAAGTTTTGGAGGCCTAACAAGAGTTTATATTAGACTTGGATATAATGTAAGAAGAAAACCTCAAGGTTATTGGAATAATTTTGAAAATTTAAAAAGAGAATTAATGCCTATTTTGACAACTTTTGAAAAAGAAAATAGTGGATTGCCCACAGAATCCAATTTAAGACAAATAGGTAAAGCCTATTTAATCGATGCCATGCTTAAACATGGTGGAATGTTTAAAGTTTATAATAAATTGGGATTTAAACCTAAAACAAAACCTTATGGCTATTGGAAGAATTATAAAAATTTGAAAAAAGAACTTATACCTGTCACCAGAGATTTTTTAAATAAAGAAAAACATTTACCGACTGCTGATGACTTGACTGAAATGGGAAAATCTTCTTTTGTAACAGCAATAAATCGTCATCATGGTGGTTTACCTAAGTTCTATATCAGATTGGGGTATAAACCTAGTAGAAAACCTAGTAAATACTGGCAAAATCCAGAGAACGTTAAGAAAGAATTAAGAATGGCTGCAGATTTATGGCTAGAAAATCATGACCATCCACCAACAGGTGAAGAATTAAATAAAAAAGGTCATAAAAGCCTGATACGGGCAATTTATAAACATGATTATGATTTATATGAATTGTACAAAGAAATGGGCTATGAATCTATAGGTAGAAAACCTCCAAATTATTGGAGTAAACACGATAATTTAATCAATGAGTCAAAAATCCTTGTTGAACAATTTTTAAAAGAAAATAAACGATTGCCTCAGTGGCAAGAAATTTCAAAAATAAATTCTACGTTAGCGCATAGAATAACAGAAAAAGGAGGATTACTTAAGTTTTACGATGAACTTAATCTTTTAAATTTATATCCAGTTAAAAGGAAACCGCCTAATTACTGGAAAAATCTTGATAACGTAAAGAAAGAGCTTTTAAATCTAATTGACAAATTAGGATATTTTCCTTCAACTCTTGAAATTGAAGAATTAAAAATGTCTTCTTTGGAAGCTGCTATACAAAAATATCATGGTGGATTACAAAAAATAAGGGAAATAATGGGTTATTCACCTACTAAATCTTTTACAGGTTTTATATACTTTTTAGAAAATGAAAAAATTGCTAGATTAGTTTTGGAAAAATTTGGTAGTGACGAAGCAGTTGTTGCTGATGTCATGGCTATAATCTATGAGAATAGAATAATATCTAGAGAAGAATTACTGAGATTTTTAGAAGCACCATCTTTAAAAGAATATCTTGGCAAAGTTAAAAAACTAGAAGGAGGTATTGGCGATTTAGTAGAAGCTGGTACTCACATTTTACCATTTGACAAAGGTGGAAAAATCCGAGATATACTTTATAATGATGAGTTAGAAAAAAGGGATAACAGACTTGGTCCAAGACCGTCAAAAGAAGAAAGAGGAACATATTTAACTGAATTGTCAAAGTGGATCAAAAAAATTGAGTCTTCGAAAGAAAAAGATCAACCTCACATTATAATTCTGAAAGATATAATAGTAGAACTTTTTAATGACACAACTGAACTTTACGAAATGTATGAAAAAGGAATTGAAGGATTAGCTCGTAGAGTTAGAAATCCAGAGTTTGAGGGTGGGTGAAAAAGATGGAAGAGTATTCAACAGACTTTCTATCGTTCTATCAATATAGGGGGGTGAAGTTTTTACTTAAAGAAAAAAGGATTCTTATAGCTGATGAGATGGGTGTGGGTAAAACCGCGCAGGCTGTCGCTGGAAAATTAGAAATTGAGAATAGGACAGGCGAAAAAGCTAGGACAGTTGTCATCTGTCCGAATAACGTCAAACCCTCTTGGATAGAAAAAATAGAAGAATATTGTGAAAGAAAACAAAAAGTTCTTGACTTGAAAGACTATTCGGAAGAATCTCTTAAAAAAATAAAAGATCATGACATAACTTTAATCAATTTTGACATTTTTAGCAGGGAAAGTAAAAACGAACTGTTAGCAAAATATATTTTTGATGCAGGCATCAGATACCTTGTTATCGATGAAGTACAGAACATGAAAAATCCTAGCGCAAAAAGGTCACCCGTGATCGGAAGAATCGCAGATAATGTAGAATATCTATGCTTGCTTTCTGGTACACCGATTCCAAATAGTCTAGCAGATATTTATATGTTGATAAGACTTCTAGAAAATAAAGCATATCCTAGTACTGAAGATGTTAGAAAAAGGCATTGGGACCAACCTGAAATATTACGAGGTGTTTTAAGAACAAAGAGAATAAAGAGAGAGATGAAAGATATCAGGAAGTTGCCCCCGATTAATTATAATATAATTGATAAAGGAGTTCTTAACTTGAACGAACAACAGAGAGAATTATATGATGCGATATTTGATAACGATGAATTGGAAGGAAGCGTAAAACTACATCAACTAAGAAAAGCACTTCTAAATCCTTCTCTTGTCAATCCAAAAGTTGTTTTTGATGAAGAACTTAGAAAAAGGTTAAAAGATATTCCTTCAACAAAATTCGAAACTTTAGATAGAATAATAGAAGAAAAAACTCGCAATGGTGAGAAAATCGTAGTTTTTAGTCCTTTATATAAAACATCTGTGACCGATAGATTACAGAAAAGATACGCCGAATATGGTGCACTAAGGATTGATGGT